>ERZ1370068.1781-contig-11722_pt1 | contig 154555 bp, 239 predicted proteins | sample MGYA00561227_ERZ1370068 | MGnify/ENA primary metagenome ERZ1370068 (study PRJEB38410, sample SAMEA6850437) | metagenome | study: Metagenomic assessment of the ecological functions of the soil: analysis of the soil microbiota associated with the... | reverse complement strand
GTGGCGCTGGTTACGTATTGCTCAGCGTGAGGTCGACGCGCTTGCCGTCCCACTGCCGCGGCGAGCCGCTTCAGATCGAGCTTCAGCTTGCCGCGCTCGATGGTTTCCTCGACTGCCTGCGGCGCGGCGAGCAGGTCGCTGCGCGTCGGAACAGCGCGGCGATCGCGCGCGATCAGATGCGGCAGGCTCACGTCCTTGGTCAGGTAGTCGTCCGCGCCGAGGCGTAAGCCCGCGACGATGTCGAAGTCGGAATCGCGCGCCGAAAGAAAGATGATCGGCAGGTGTCGCCGACAATGCGCGGAGCTCCCGGCACAGCGCAAATCCCGCCGTCGATGTCGTCGGCGAGTCCGATGTCGATCAAAGCGCGAGGTCGGGCAGCCTGCGTGCGAAATGCACCGAGCGCTTCGCTGCGGCCCGCATACGCGGCGACTTCGTAGCCCTGCTTTTTCAGCACGTCTCGCGTAGTTGGCGCGTATGACGACGGTCTCGTCCTCGACGATGGCGATGCGGCGGCGTAGCTCATGGCGAGTCGAATATACCGCAGCGGCGGCCCGGTCGTGCATTCACATGGCATTGTCATCTTTTCGCCACCATTCTTCGCCGCGATGCCCCGATTTGCGCCCCGGGCGGTCGCATCGAAGTGCGGCGCCCAACGGCACTCGAGGTGGTCGGACATCGTGCAAAAGGAGAACTTGCAATGGCAATGTTAACGATTGAAACCAGGAGCGCTCCGGCCATCGACGCCGGCGTCTGGCGGGACCTCGCGCAATCCTGCGTGGAGGCGCTGGTGATCGGCGTCGTGTTCAGCGTCCTGCTGGCATTGGCGGTGTTCGGTCGTCGCCCGCGGCACGCCTGGCGATGAGTTTGCCGGGCCGCAATCTCCGCCCGTCGAACTTCGCGCGGGCGCTTCGGTGGCGTAGCCCGATTAGAACCGTCGAGCGGGAGGACCTGTCGGCGATGCTGGTTACGGCGCGGCAAGCGACAGCTGCGATCGCAATGATCAGCCGAGTCTTCCCCCGTCGGCGGTGCTCTCAGGTGAAGCTGCAGCCGCAGTCCCTCCAGCCCCGGGGCTTCCGAACGGTCGTGGACGCCACGGGTCGTTGCGCGTTTGTCGCTTGGGCCTATCTATCCCGAGCAGGCCCAGCGCCTTGCCGAGCACGACGCCGCCGGCGCAGACCGCAGATGTCGCCAGCACCATCGCCACCACCGTGGTCGCAACCGCGCCGCCCACACCGTCCCAGCCGATCGACGAAACGATGAACCACGCGGCAGTCGGCGCCTGCATGCCGGCGCAGATGACGATGCCGATTCCGCGGCGCCCTCAATGACGTAACACATGCTTTTTGGGACCGCGCTGTGAGCAGTGGGCGGCGTCCCATTCGCGCTGAGCGAGATGGGGTGCGAACGCCCGCGAATCCGCTTTGCCGCCGGCGACACGCAACAAAACCATGTTACAAATGTCGAGCAAGGAGCCGGCGCCGGCTTGCCGATGCGTCGCGCAGGGGCGGCATAACAGTCGCCCCCCCGGCGCTTTTCCTGGTCCAGAAAGCAGGAGCACGCAAGCGATGAACGCGGTCCGCAACATCCTGTTCATCATGTGCGACCAGTTGCGCGCCGATCATCTCGGCTGCTACGGGCATCCTTATCCTGGCGACCCGGACACATCTGACGCGCTCGCGCGGCGCGGCGTGCGCTTCGAGCGCGCCTTCGTGCAGTCCGGCGTCTGCGGGCCGTCGCGCATGTCCATGTACACCGGCCGCTACGTCGTCCAGCCACGGCGCGACATGGAATCGCGTGCCGCTGTCGGTCGGCGAGATCACGCTCGGCGAATATCTGCACGACAGCCGGCCGCACGCTGGCGCTTGTCCGGCAAGACGCACGTCGCTGCCGGACAGCGCGGGTATGGCCCGCCTGCACCTCGACGGCGGCGAGCGAATCGGGCGCCTCGCTGGCGCGGGCGGCTTCGCCGAAGACTCGACCGTCACGACGGCCATCAGTCCGGAGCCCGGCGGCGCCTACGCGGCGTATCTGCGCGCGCACGGGCTACGACTGCGCCGATCCGTGGTCGGACTTCGTGATCAGCGCCGTCGACCACCGCGGCGGCGATATCGTGTCCGGGCTGGAACATGCGCAATGCGCGGCACTGCCGCGCGCGTCGCCGAGCGCGCACTCGGAGACGGCGTACACGACCGATCGCGCACTCGACGTTCATCCGCGCTCAGCGGCGATCGGCCGTGGGTGCTGCACCTGTCGTACGTCAGCCGCACTGGCCGTATCTCGCGCCAGCGCCGTACCACGCGCGCTACATCGCTCGACCAGTGCCTGCCGGTCGAAGCGCGATGCGCGCGAGCTGCGACGACGCAGCATCCGGTGCTCGCCGCGTACCGGCAGCAGGAAGAGTGCGCGAACTTCATGCGCGACGAAGTGTGGCAGACCGTCCGGCCGACGTATCAGGGGCTGATGCAGCAGATCGACGATCATCTCGGCCGCGTCTGGGAGGCGCTCGACGCGCTCGGGCCGCTGCGAAGGACACGCTGATCGTCTTCACCTCCGACCACGGCGATTTTCTCGGCGATCACTGGCTGGGAGAGAAGGAGCACTTCTACGACACGGTGCAGCGCGTACCGCTGATCGTCTACGATCCCGATTCCGCTGCCGATGTCAACCCGCGGTCAGCGCCGAGACGCGCTTGGTCGGAAGGCGTCGACATCGCGCCGACCTTTCTCGACGCGCTCGAGCTGCCGGGCGCCGCCGAGCGCATCGAGGGCCGCTCGCTGCTGCCGCTCACCCGCGCAGCCGACCTTCCGGCAATGGCGCGACAGCGTCTTCTCGAGCTCGATTACGGCTATCGCGAAGCGCGCCGGATACTCGGCCGCAGCACCCGACGAATGCCGGGCCTGGATGGTTCGCACCGACCGCTGGAAATATGTCCACTGGCAGGGCTTCACGCCGCAATTGTTCGGACCTCGACGCCGACTCCGGAGGAGTATCGCGATCTCGGCGCGCGATGCCGGCTGCGATGAGCGTACGGCGCGACATGCACGAGCGCCTGCTCGCCTGGTTCATGCGACTTGAAGCGGCGCGTGACGGTGACCGACGAGGAAGTCGACGCCGCCACCGCGGCGCACAAGCGCGCGGGCGTCTTCTTCTGGGCAGTGGTAACTCGGTTGCAGTGCGCGAAGCGGCCAGAGTATAAAGGCGTTCGTTTGCCGCCGTCCTATCCCAACTAAGGCCAATCCAAGCCCACGATGACCGCTCCTTCCGTCACCCTCGAATCCTTCTGCACGCAACACCGTGCGTACGCTGGTCGCCTCGCAGATCCGCGAGGTGGCAAACGCCGGCATGGGCGATCCCGACATTCTGGCGTTCTGGTTCGGCGAGCCCGACGAAGTCACGCCCGGCTACATTCGCGACAGCGGCGATCGCCGCGCTCGCCGCCGGCGAGACCTTCTACACGCAGAATTTCGGCATTCCGGAGCTGCGCGACGCGCCTCGGCGAGCTACGTTTCACGCTTGCATCGTCCGGTCAGCGACCGACCGGATCGCGGTGACCGCGTCGGGCATGTCCGCGCTCATGCTCGCCGCTCAAGCGCTGGTCGAGCCCTGGCGACCGCGTCGTCTGCGTCACGCCGCTGTGGCCGAACCTGACCGAGATCCCGAAGATCCTCGGCGCCGAAGTGACGCGTGTCGCGCTTCGATTCGACGCGCGGCGGCTGGACGCTCGATGTCGATCGGCTGATCGACGCGCTGCACGCCCGGCACGCGCGCGGTGGTGATCAACTCGCCCAACAATCCGACCGGCTGGACGCTCTCGCGCCGATGAGCAGCAGGCAATCCTCGAGCATTGCCGCAGGCACGGCATCTGGATCATCGCCGACGACGTCTACGAGCGCCTGTATTACGCCGGCGCGAAGCCGCGAGCTGCGCGCCTTCGTTTCTCGACATCGCCGCCGCGGACGACCGCGTCGGTCAGCACCAACAGCTTTTCCAAGGCGTGGCTGATGACCGGGTGGCGCCTCGGATGGATCGTCGCGCCGCCCGCGCTGATGGCCGATCTCGGCAAGCTGATCGAATACAACACTTCGTGCTCGCCGGTTTTCGTGCAGCGCGCCGGGGTGGTCGCCATCGAGCACGGCGAACCGACGGTAGCGCACACGCTGTCGCGTTTCCGCAAGCCCGCGATCAGCTCACGCTCGCGCTCAGCAGCATGCCGCGCGTCGAGACCGCGCTGCCCGCCGGCGCGATGTATGCATTCTTCCGTGTCGAGGGCGTCAGCAACAGCCTCGATTTCTGCAAGCAGCTCGTGCACGACGCGCAAGCTTGGTCTCGCTCCCGGCAGTGCCTTCGGGCCCGAGGGCGAGGATTCGTGCGCTGGTGCTTTGCCGCCAGCGAGGAGCGGCTTGCCGAGGGCATCGCTCGGCTTTCCCAGATATCTCGCAGCAGCAGTCTGGAGGTCCAGGGTGCCGGCGGATGAAGCGCCGCCTGGCGCCACCATTCCGCCACAATCTTTCGCCGACTGGCCGCTTTGCGGCCGCGTGCCGGCCACATCGACCCGCTGTAATCGAGTCTGAGATAGAACGGAATCCCGATCGAACACGACTCAGATTTGGAGAGCAAAATGTTCCTGCCAAGAATTTCATTGCTGCTGTTTGTCGCTTCGACCACAGCGTTCGGTGCGGAGCTCATGCGTGAACCCGGTGCGATGCTTCGCGAGGGAACATGGATCGATGACGTGGGCGCATATTCGGTGCCTCAGGCTTTCGAGAAGATAAAGCCTGCGAATTGGCCGGTGGATCGGTGGCACCGCCTGACGCTGGTCTCGGATCGCATATTGAGCGAGCCCGTCATTGCTCCGCCAGGACAAATGCCGACCTTTCTGCGCTCCATCGTCACGCAGCTAGAGACCCGCGCGACAGGCTCGGCCCCATCGCAATCGTCATCTCCTGTCCAGGCACCGGAATGGGTGGACCAACTTTATCTCCGCGTCCCAGGTTCTCACCTTCTCGAGGATCGATCCCGGCCTATGTCTTCAAGAACGGCAACGTCGACGCTGCGGCCGAAGCTCGACTACCGGTATGAGCTGCAGCTCGGCGGACTATCGTTCGCCTTTACCGTTCAGAATGGCCTGCGCGGCAAGAACGGAGAAGCGTATGGAAGCGGAGCTCAATACACGGTTGAGTACGACGGAAACCAATATGAGTACAGCCTCGGTGAGTTCGGATGGGACTCGACCATCAGGGCTATCGCCGACCTGGACGGTGACGGCAAGCCGGACTTCATCATCACGGTCGGCGGCAACAACAGCGGCTATGAGGCAGTCCTGCTCTTCATCGAAGGCGAAGCCGGGAAAGAATCCGGCTACCGCATCGCTATTCCAGATTGGTTGCTGGGCACTCGCATGAAAGCCTGGGTCTTGAACGTGGGCGTGTCGCTCTGTGCCGCGTGGATGTCCACGCTCTGCGCGCAGCCGGTCGAGTTCTTTTCGCCTCAGGGCGAAGTGAAGGGCGTGCGACAGGCGACCGCGCGCTTCGCGACGGCCATGGTTCCCTTCGGCGACCCGCGCGAGCTCGATCCCTTCGATGTCGACTGCGTCGAAAAAGGCAAGGGCCGCTGGGCCGACAGCAAGAACTGGGTGTACGACTTCGATCGCGACCTGCCCGCCGGCGTGCGCTGCGGCTTCACGCTCAAATCCGGCGTTACCGGTCTCGATGGCAAGACGCTCGAGAGCGGGACAGCGATTCACTTTCAGCACCGGCGGTCCGGCGGTGATCCGCAGCCTGCCATTCGAAGGCAGCCAGATCGACGAGAACCAGATCTTCGTGCTGGGGCTCGACGCGCCGGCAAAAAGCGAGACCATCGCCGCCAGCGTTTACTGTGTCGCCGCGGGCGTCAACGAAAAAATCGGCGTCCGCCTCGTCACCGGCGAGGAGCGAAAGACGATACTCGACAATCGCAAGTCGTTCGCCGCGAGCTACCTGCGCTTTCTGTTTCTCAATGCCGCCGAGGGCCGCACCCGCTCCATCACCTTCCGCCTGCCGAACACCGGCAGCGACGACGACAAGTTCCTTCGGCTGCGCGACGCTCCCGACTCGCCGCTGGTGACGCTCGCCTGCTCGCGCACGCTGCCTGCCGGCGTCGAAGCCAGCTGGTCTGGGGCCGCGGTGTCACGTCGACCTCCGGCGTGCCGACCTCGTCCGACCAGCCGCTCGCTTACCGCGTCCGGCCGGCGTTTCGCGCGTCGTTTTCCTGCGAGCGCGTGAACAAGGACGCGCGCTGCATTCCGATCCTGCCGCTCTCCCTTTCTTTCACCGCGCCGATCGCGCAGCGCGATGCGGCCAAGATACGCCTGGTCGACGGCGCCGGAAAATCTACAAGGCGAAGGTCGCGCAATCGGACGAGGGCAGCGGCATCGCGAGCGTCAGCTTCGGTCCCGGCTTGCCCGAGCAGACCTCGTTCCGGATCGAGCTCCCGGACGAGCTCAAGGACGATGCCGGACGCCTCTTGTCGAACGCGGCGTCGTTTCCGCTCAAGGTGGGCACCGACGAGAATCCGCCGCTGGTCAAGTTCGCCGCGGACTTCGGCATACTCGAGCGCGTCCTGCCGGGAAACGCGACGCCTGATGCTGCCGCTGACGGTGCGCAACGTCGAGCCTATCGCTGACGGGCAACATCGCGACCACGGAGCGCAAGCCCGGCGAAGGCGTCAACGCGACCATCCCAGGCCACGTCGCTCGCGTCGCGCCGGGCGACGAGATGAAGATCATCGACTGGCTGCGCCGCATCCAGGTCGGCAACAGGGTCCAGCATCAATACGACCAAGCAGGCGCGGCGCTGGAACGTCATCAGGAATGGCCACGCCGAGCCGATCCTTCGGCCGAGCCGACGCGCAACAAGCCATTGCCGTGCCGAAGCCCAACGGCGGCAAGGCGTTCGAGGTGGTCGGCATTCCGATGCAGGGTCCCGGCTTCTACGTGGTCGAGCTCGCGAGCCCGAAAGCTCGGCGCCTCACTCCTCGGCGAATCGAAGCCGTTCTACGTCCGGGCCGCGACGCTGGTCACCAACTTGAGCGTGCACTTCAAGCTCGGCCGCGAATCCTCGCTGGTGTGGGTCACGCGCCTGTCCGACGGCAAGCCGGTGAGAAACGCGCACGTCGAAGTGCGCGATTGCGCGGGCCACACGTATTGGCAAGGCACGAGCGATGCTTCGGGAATCGCGCGCGTCAACCTCGAACTGCCTGATCGCGAGCGGACATGCGCCGCCTGCGGTGCGTGGCACGACGGCCGGCGCGGAGTTCTTTGTCGTGGCGCGCCTGGCCGATGACATGGCATACGCCTTTTCCGACTGGGGCGAAGGCATCAGCCCGTGGCGCTTCAACGTTCCGACCGCACACTATGAGGGGCCGTACGTCGCGCACGCGGTGCTCGACCGCTCGCTTTTCCGCGCGGGCGACACGGCGTCGATGAAGGTCTTCGTCCGCAAGCAGACAGGCGCCGGATTCGCGACCGTCCCGCGCAAAGACCTGGATGACAAGCTTCTCATTCGCCACCAGGGCTCCGAGCGCGAATACACCGTGCCGATACACTGGAACGGCAGCGCCCACGGCGAGGCGAGCTTTGCGATTCCCAAGGACGCACTGCTCGGCACGTACACGATCACCATGAACGACTCGCTCGTGCCGCCGCGTCATCGCTATCGGAACGCGCGTACGGTCGGCCGCTTCCGCGTCGAGGCGTTTCGGGTTCCGCTGATGCGCGCGCGGCTGCAGCCGGTCGGCACGCCGCTGATCAATCCGGACGATGTGTCCATCGACATGACCGTCAATTATCTCGCCGGCGGCGGCGCGGGCGGCCTGGCGGTGAAGCTGCGCACGCAGCTCGAGACCAAATCCGTCGCATTTCCCGATTTCGAAGGCTATGCGTTCGCCGCAGGCGACGTCAAGCGAAGGCCGCAACGAGGAAGGCGAGTCGATCGCGCATTTCGGCGAATACACCTTCGCCGATCCCGACAGCGACGACGAAGACGCGGACAACGCGGACTCGAAACCGGCGCACGGCAAGACCAGCGAGCTCTCGCTTTCGCTCGACGCCGCGGGCGGCGCGCGCGCGACCGTCAAGAATATCGGCAAGGGCGCCGGCGACCCGGTGACGCCGCGCGATCTGGTCGCCGAGCTCGAATACCGCGATCCCAACGGAGAGACGCTGACCGCCGCGACGCGGGTTGCGATCTGGCCCGCACGCGTGGTGCTGGGCATCAAGCCCGACAACTGGGCAGCGTCGAAAGACAAGCTCAAGTTCACGGTGGCCGCGGTCGACGTTCAGGGCCGACCGCTGGCCGGCGTTCGCGTCCGGACCGACGCCTTCCGGCGCGGTGACGTACTCGCACCGGCGGCGGCTGATCGGCGGCTTCTATGCCTACGAGCACGGCAGCGAGACGACGCGCATCGGCGAGCTGTGCGAGGGCGTGAGCGACGTACACGGGCTCGTGTTCTGCGAGGTCGCCGCTCCGGCGGCCGGCAATCTGATCCTGCGCGCGCAGGCGACGGACGCCGACGGCAACCGGGCGGTGACACGGGTGGATGCGTGGGTCGCGACCGGCGACGATTGGTGGTTCGCCGCATCCGACAACGATCGCATCGACCTCCTGCCGGAGAAAAAGCAATACGAGCCAGGCGATACGGCGCGCTTTCAGGTGCGCACGCCGTTCAAGGAGGCCACGGTTCTGGTGACGATCGAGCGCGAAGGCGTGCTCGAGTCGTTCGTGCGCACGGTCAAGCGCGGCGAGCCGGTGATCGACGTGCCGATCAAGGGCAACTACGCACCGAACGTGTTCGTGTCGGCGCTGCTGGTGCGCGGGCGCATCGGCGGCGTCGCACCCACCGCGCTCATCGACCTGGCGAAGCCTTCGTACAAGATGGGCCTGGCCGAGATCCGCGTCGGCTGGGCGGCGCACGAGCTGCGCGTCAAGGTGACGCCGGAGCGCGAAGCGTATCGGGTGCGCGACAAGGCGACGGTGGCGATCGAAGTTCGCGGCAGCGACGGAGCGCCGCCGCCGCGCGGCAGCGAGGTCGCGCTCGCGGCTGTCGACGAGGGGCTGCTCGAGCTGCTGCCCAACGACACGTGGAAGCTCCTCGACGCCATGATGACCCGGCGCGGCGAGGAAGTGGAAACCTTCACGGCGCAAATGCAGGTCATCGGCAAGCGGCATTTCGGCCGCAAGGCGGTGGCGGCGGGCGGCGGCGGCGGCCGCCAGTCGGCGCGCGAGCTGTTCGACACGCTGCTCCTCTGGAAGCCGCGCGTTCCGCTCGACGACGACGGCCGCGCCACGGTGGAAATCCCGCTCAACGATTCGCTGACCAGCTTCCGCGTCGTCGCCATCGCATCGAGCGGCGCGGGCCTCTTCGGCACGGGTGCGGCGTCGATTCGCGCCACGCAGGACCTGATGCTGCCTCTCCGGGCTGCCGCCGCTGGTGCGCGAAGGCGACACCTTCCGCGCCATCGTCACGGTGCGTAACGCGTCGGAGCGGAGCCTCCACGCGACGCTCTCCGCGAGCGTGGAATCGAAACCGCCGACGCCGAAGAAGCTGCCTGCGCTCGACACGCGCGAGGTCGACCTTGCCGCCGGCGAAACCCGCGAAGTATTTTGGGAAGTTACCGCGCCGATCAACGCGACCGCGCTGGAGTGGCGAGTCGACGCGCTCGAGGGCGCCGGCGGCGCCGTGTCAGCCGACGCAGCGCGCGATGCGTTCAAGATTTCGCAGCGGGTGGTACCCGCCACGCCCGAGCGCACCTTCCAGGCGACGATCTTTCAGCTCACCGAGCCGCAGAGCGTGGTCGTGCAACGCCCGCTCGACGCGATTCCCGGCCGCGGCGGAGTGAACGTGCGCATGCAGAGCAAGCTCGCGGGCGACCTGCCCGGCGTGCGCGAATACTTGAGCTGGTACCCGTACAGCTGCTTCGAGCAGAGGACGTCGATCGCGATCGGCCTGCGCGACAAGGGACTGTGGGACGCCAACATGCGCGCGCTTCCCGACTTTCTCGACCGCGACGGGCTGGTCAAATTCTGGCCGATCCTGCGCGACGGCGACGACTCGCTGACCGCGTATGTGCTGGCTATCGGCGACGAGGCCGGCTGGCCGATTCCAGAAGACTCACGCGGGCGGATGGAGCAGGCGCTGATCGGTTTTGTCGAGGGTCGCGTGGTGCGCTACTCCGCGTTGCCGACGGCGGATCTGGCGATACGCAAGATCGCCGCGCTGGAGGCGCTTTCGCGCCGCTCGCAGCCGCTCAATGCCAAGTGGCTCGACAGCATCTCGATCGAGCCGAATCTGTGGCCGACCTCCGCGGTCATCGACTGGCTGGTGATACTCAAGCGCCAGCCGCATCTTCCCCGCCGCGACGTGCGCCTGAAGGAAGCCGAGCAGATTCTGCGCTCGCGGCTCAACTTCCAGGGCACGATCATGGGCTTCTCCACCGAGAAGAGCGACGCATTGTGGTGGCTGATGATCTCCGCCGACCGCAACGCCAATCGCATGGTGCTGGCGCTGCTCGACGATCCCGCCTGGCGCGACGACATGCCGCGGCTGGTGCGCGGCGCGCTGTCGCGCATGCAGCGCGGCCGCTGGAACACGACCGTCGCCAACGCCTGGGGCATCGTGGCGGTGGACAAGTTCTCGGCGGCGTTCGAGAGCACGCCGGTCACCGGAACGACGACGGCGACGCTCAAGGCGGAAAAGTTTGCGCACGTGTGGAAGGACGACGACGGCGCCAAGCCGTTCGAGAAAAACTCCCGTGGCCCGAGGGACGCGAGCCGCTGAATGTGGCTCAGGATGGAACCGGCCGCCCGTGGGTGACGCTGCAAAGCATCGCGGCGATTCCGTTGAAGATTCCCTTTTCCAGCGGCTACAAGGTTTCGCGCATGGTCACGCCCGTGCAGCAAAAGACGGCAGGGCGCTGGAGCCGGGGAGACGTCGCGCGCGTGCATCTCGAAGTCGAGGCGCAGGCCGACATGACGTGGGTGGTCGTCGACGATCCCATTCCCGCCGGCAGCACCGTGCTGGGTCGCGGGCTCGGCGGCGACTCGACGCTGCTCGCGCAAGGCGAAACCAAACGCGGCACGGTCTGGCCGGCATTCGAGGAGCGCACCTTCGAGGCCTTCCGCGCCTATTACCGCTACGTGCCCAAAGGACGCTTCATCGTCGAATACACGGTGCGGCTCAACAATCCTGGAACGTTCCACCTGCCGGCGACGCACGTCGAGGCCATGTATGCGCCGGAAATGCTCGGCGAGTATCCCAACGAGGATTGGAAAGTGCAGCCATGATCGCGTGTCTGCGCTGGCGGGTCTGGTCGTTGGTCGCGACGGCGATGCTGCTGGCAGCTTTCGATGTCGCTGCCGCCACGCCGCTGCCGTCGTTTGCCGACGTCAAGTCCGCCTATGGGACGTCGGAAGCGCTGCTGCTCGATCGTCACGGCGTGCCGCTGTCCGAGGTGCGCATCGACCCGCGCGTGAGGCAGCTGGATTGGATTCCGCTCGCCGACGTTTCGCCAGCGGTCGCGGCAACATTGGTGGCCGCAGAGGACAAGCGCTTTTTCGAGCACGGCGGCGTCGACTGGTCGGGCCTTGCGGGCGCGGCGTGGGATAGCGTGTGGCGGACGCTCGACGGGCGCGGCGCACGCGGCGGCTCGACGCTGACCATGCAGCTCGCCGGTATGCTCGACCCGGCGCTGTCGCTTTCCGGCAGCTCGCGCACGTTGACGCAAAAGTGGAATCAGGCGCAGGCCGCGCTGGCGCTGGAACGCACTGGACCAAGCCGCAGATACTCGAGGCGTATCTCAATCTTGCCTCGTACCGCGGCGAGCTCAAGGGTCTCGATGCCGCGGCGCACGGCTTGTTCGGCAAAGCGCCCGCCGGGCTCGACGCGCGCGAAGCGGCGATTCTGGTCGCGCTGCTGCGCGGGCCCAACGCATCGGCGGCGCTGGTCGCGCAGCGCGCATGCACCGTGACCGCGCTTTCCGCGCCCGAAGTCGCGTGCGAGGAAGTGCGCGCGATGACGACGCGTGGCGCTGGCGGGCGCCTACCGCATGCGCGCGCGCTGGAACCTCGCGCCGCATCTGGGCGCAAAGCTGCTCAAGTCGCCGGGCGAGCGCAGATCCACCACGCTCGACGCCGAGCTGCAACGCTACGCCATCGACACCTTGCGCCAGCATCTGGCCGAGCTCGCCGAGCGCGGCGTCGGCGATGGCGCGATCGTGGTGCTCGACAACGCGACAGGCGAGGTATTGGCGTACGTCGGCAGCGGCGGCGAACTGTCCAGCGCCGCGCGGGTCGATGGCGTGATCGCGCCGCGGCAGGCCGGGTCGACCTTGAAGCCATTTCTGTACGCGCTCGCCCTCGACTCGCGCCTGCTCACCGCGGCATCGCTGGTCGATGACAGCCCGGTCGCCATCGCGACCGAGCGCGGCATGTACGTGCCGCAGAACTACGATCGGCAGTTTCGCGGCATGGTCAGCGTGCGCACCGCGCTCGGCAGCTCGCTCAACGTGCCGGCGGTGCGCACGCTCGGCCTGGTCGGTGTCGACCGATTCCACGGAGCCTTGCGACAACTCGGCTTCGACACCCTGACCGAGCCGGACGAGTATTACGGCGCGTCGCTGGCGCTTGGCGGCGCCGACGTCAATCTGCTCGCGCTGACCAACGCGTATCGCGCGCTGGCCAATGGCGGCGTATACGGGCCGCCGCGCTTTGTTCCGGCCGTTGCCACTGGCAAAGCGGAATCGCGGCGCGTGTTCGGCGCGCAGGCAAGCTTCGTCGTGACCGACATCCTCGCCGATCGCGGCGCGCGCGCAGCGAGCTTCGGGCTCGAGAATCCGCTGGCGACGCGCGTCTGGAGCGCGGCAAAAACGGGAACCAGCAAGGACATGCGCGACAACTGGTGCGTCGGCTTCACGTCGCGCTACACGGTCGGCGTCTGGGTCGGCAACTTTTCCGGCGCGCCGATGCACGACGTCTCCGGCGTCACCGGCGCGGCGCCGATCTGGCGCGACCTCATCCATCGTTTGCACGCAGACCGAGCCGTCGCGCAAACCGCTCGCGCCGCCCGGACTGATCGAGCAGGAAGTGGCGTTCGAGCCGGCGGTCGAAGCAGAGGCGCGACGAATGGTTTCTCGCCGGAACGCAGACCAGACTCGTCGCGACGAGCATCGGAGCGAATGCCAGCGCCGCGGTGACGCCGCACATTCGATACCCCGCACCTGGAGACCATCATCGCGCTCGATCCTGACATCGCCGACGAACATCAGCGTGTCGTGTTCCAGGCCTCGCCCGTCCTTCCCGGAATGCAATGGCGCATCGGCGACACGGTGCTCGCGGATGCGCACGGCCGTGCGGCTTGGTCGCCCTTGCCAGGCAAGTACACGCTGTTCCTCGAAAGTGAAGACGGGCAGGCGCTGTCGAGCGTTCCATTCGAGGTTCGCGGGAACATCGCTCGCTGAAGCTCGGCGCGGTTCTGAGGACGCTTGGCCGAACGGCAAGCATCCGTATTGCACATCTTCCCATGGTGCCGGACAATGAAGCGAAGTGTCCGGTGCGCTGTCGTTGCCGTTTCCTATTAGGACGTACTAATGAGGATCAAGCCGTTGATCTCTTGGGAAGTTACCTCGTGTCTCGCACATTGGAGCGCGCGCCTGACGGCTTATTTCCCGTCAATTGAGGTTGTCTACTTTTGATTGGGCGTCACAACCGTGACCGGTTCCTGAAGGGCGATCTGCATCCGACCACTGGGCCTTGTAGCGTTGTACGCGGCTACGCCGAAGGAGGATCGACGAACTACTTAGGTGCCCTTCTTCAGACGCCATTCGACGCTTCGAAGCGCGAATGGCCGGTAGGTCGGAAGCTCAGCTACGGCTAAAGCTCGTTCAGTAGCTCAGGTCTGATCAGCCTGGCCGGCCTGAGTTCGCTCTGCAGCAAGCGCAAACGCCACTCTTCTCCAAGCGGAACTCTCTCGTTCACAGCCAGATTTTCGCTGGTGGGCGTGTTATGTCTAATCGACCCGATGCGTCAATTCGGAAGGTGGCAGTCGATGATCTCGTTCAGCTAGCCGAGCAGATTTTTGCGTGCAAAGAGCAGGCTATCGATGCATCGTCTCTCGGCATCTCCTGCCAATGCTGAAACCTTCCGGGAGGAGACGATGACGCCTAACCTGTCGCTCAACTCGGACGCCCGCCGGCGGGCTTTGCCCACCGCGTCGGTCGCCGGTTAGCTTGTTACGTTAGGCGTCATATATGGCACTCAGCGCGCGCTGGATTCCCCACTGGCTCTCTATCGGAAGCTCGAGCGCGAGTCGTATCGCGCGTTTCATGCGCCCACGCCTCTACACAAGGCGGATCACTTCTTGAACTTCTGCGTGACCGCCGCTTCGATGCGTGACTACACGCTCTCGAGCACCTCAAGAAGATTACACCTGCGCAGAAACGCTCCTACTACGCCGCCTGGTCGCGAGTCCCGCTGCTCCCGTCGCCGCCGCCGAGATTGCCAACTCCACCAAGCACTTCGTGCTCCGCGATCGCGCTACTGGCCGGCCCGCGAGCGTCAAGACGAGAACAGTCCGAATGAAGAAATTATCGTTCGCCGAAATCTGCGTCAACGCTGCGGGCGAGACCAGGGTTGCATGAGGCGCACCGCCCAGAAGTCCATGTCACGCTTTTCTGACCGCCGGGTCGTTAGAGCTGTATGCGTTCACTGATCAGATCCTGAAGTGCTGGAGGAGCTACCTCACATCGCTCGGCGTCAAGGTGCGACGCCAATCGTTTGCTCAATTGACGGGCTATGACGCCTAACCCGTCGCTCAACACGGACGCCCGCCGGCGGGCTTGCGCCCGCGCGTCGGTGCGCCGGTTAGCTTGTTGCGTTAGGCGTCATCAATGTGCGTCCGACTCCGATCCAGATATTCGCGAGCATCGTTTTGTGGATGATTTCTGTCGCTACGCCCGCGCAGGAAGCGCTTCGCCATTCCGCAATGGGCGCAGACGTTTCTCCAGAATTGGTATGTCGCTTACAACGGCAGTGACGTGGCCGGTGTATCGCGGCTCTTCACAGCTGATGCGAGTTTGGGTCCACATAAGGGCCGCGCCGCCATCACAGGCGACCTGAAGAAGACCTTCGCAGCCGCGAGCTACCGGTGTACTGGCCACTTCGAGGCGCTGCGCGAACTTGGCGAGCTGGCTGTTGCGTGGGGTGTCGAGACTTGCGTGGAAACGCCGAAAGGAAGCGTATCGTCGAATACCACGAAGGAACGTTGGCTAATCGTCTTCGAGCGGCAACCCGATGGTCGATGGCTAATCTCGCGCGAAACCTGGGAAGATCTGCCGCCTTGAGTGCTAGACGCCGATGCCGCCTAACCACGCGGTCAACACGGACGCCCACCGGCGGCGCTTCGCGCCTTGGTGGTCGCCAGTTACCTTGATACGTTAGGGCGCCGGTGAACGTCATCAATGTAACACCGTTGGTGGCTAGGTACCGCGACGCGGCACGAACTCTTTTAGATTCGGGATTCCTTCCGCTGTGGAATCCGATGCCGATTTTCCCGGCTTCACGCAAATGAGCGACTGGGATTTTCGCGATCGGTTCGAGAGATCTTTGCGGTGGAGCTCTTCTCTGCACTGGTGCTTGCCGCCGGAGGCACCTCGCTCAGCAAATCTGGCCGGCGTACCTGTGGTGATGCAGTGCCACTGTCCGAACTCAGAGTCATCCCGAATGGAATGTCGAACTCGCTGTCGCCGAGTCAGAGGAAATAGTTTCCGATCCTATGACCACCGCGAACTAACCAACAGCAGAGACGTGGAATTGGACATGCGCTTCCTGTCATTTTTTGACTACGATGACGTACGCAACATTCGTGATCTTGAGTACTGTCATTGCCGTGATCGTTGCGCATGATGAACGACCACAGTATGTTGGTCGAAACGTGCTGTCAGATCAGACTCGGCGGTATATCGAACTGTCCGCGCCCTAACCCATCGCTCAACCCGGACACCCGCCGGCGGGCTCGCGCCGCGCGTCGGTCGCCGGTTAGCCGCTGGTGCGTTGGGCCCCAGCCATGCATGTCGTCAGCTCAACCATTCGCATTGGGTCACCCGACGACCTCCTACGGCATTTTTTTCGCCGATCCGTTGTGTCAATCTGTGCCTGATCGAGCGCAAATGCTTAATCGCGCTCTCGCCCGGGGCGAATGTTTTGTCGCAACGGAGAGTGAAAGGATCGTCGGCTTCGTTATCCGCAATAACGGCTTCTTCGGCCAGGCATTTGTTGCCTCCTCTTGGTTGTGGCCGAGTCAGAGTCGCCGCGCAGGGATTCGGGGACGGCACTTCTGACAGAAGCTGAGGTTGGGTTGCCGACGGGCGAAGCTCTTCACTACCACGAACGAGTCTAACGTGGCGGCGCAACGCCTATTTGAGAAATGTGGTTATGTCCCGAGCGGGCGCATCGAGAATCTGGATGACACCGACGATGAGTTGGTTTACTGCAAGTGGTTGGTGCGTGGGGCCTAACCCGTCGCTCAGCTCGGACACATACCGGCGGGCTCTTCGCCCGCCGGTGTGCTCCAGTTAGCTGTTGGGTTGGGCCCTCGTGCAACCTCGAGATCTATCGCGGAGGTAGAACCTATGGCTGACAATGTGTTCCCTTATGCTCGTTACACTCAAGAGGTTTGGAACTCCCATAATCCAGAGGCGCTGGCCCAGTTCGTCGCAGCCGATGCACGAGTTCATAGCGCTGACTCCTGGCGTTGTCGCCGGCACAGGGTTGGAATACCTTAAGGGCGTGGACAATCTTTATTCAGTGCCTTTCCTGATGTTCATTTCGAAATCGAGGAGTCGTCCAGCGGGAGGACATACTCGCTGCACGATCACCTAGAAGGCACGCAACGAGGCGAATTTTGCAGGGAGTTCGCGTCACCGGCAGGCCTACGAAGGTCTATGACTTTGCGATATACCGAGTTGTCGGCGGTAAGATCACCGATGTGTGGTCACTTATTGACATGCAAGGTGTTCGTGATCAATTAGAAACTTCACGCTCTCCCAATGTTCCGGGACATTCCGATAGACGGAGATGCTATGTCGCGGGACCGTGGCCCAACCCCTGCGTTCAACCGGACGCGCCGGTACGCGTCTTCTTTCTGGCGAGCCGCAGTGGCGGCGCGCCAGTTAACTTGATCGTTGGGCGTCATACAGCGCATATGGGAAGCATTCAGCACTCTCAGTCAAGGGATGTCGGATGGCGAAAAATCAGCACCGCAATACTGCCAAGTGCGAGCTGGATCGTTCTGCATGATGATGTCCCGGACGACGCTCCTTGACCCATGTGGGACAGCGGCGTAGCGTCGCCGTGTCTATTCTGGACACAGGGCCAAGGGAGTAGGGTGCCACGGAGAACGGTGTTCGCGCTTGGCCTGATCCTGAGCGTCTGGTCGATGGCGCTGTACGCTCGCCGCGGCGGCGCAGCGAAGCGGGGAGGGTGTATCGGATCAGGATTCTCAGCCTCACTCTCGTTCGAGAACACCACGCTTGCGGCGGTGACGATAGAAGGACTTGGCAGGCTCGGCTATGTCGTCGGACGGAACATCGTCGTAGAGGACAAGTTCGCCGATGGCAAAATGGAGCGCCTGCCGGCGCTTGCCGCGGAGCTTGTGCGCCTCAAGGTCGATGTCATTGTTGCCGGCTCGACAGTGTCGGTTCGCGCTGCTCGCGATGCCCGACGACGATTCCGATCGTCATGTCATTCAGCGGTGACGACCCGGTCAGAGAGCGGCTTCGTGACCAGCCTCTCGCGGCCCGGCGGCAATATCACCGGGGTGACTGCATTCGCTCGTGACCTGGCCCCGAAAACGATCGAGCTGCTCCGCGATGCCGTGCCTGGGCTCACCCGGCTCGCCGTCCTGACGAATCCCTCCAGGCCGGAACACGCGGAATACGTGCGCCTGGTCAGGCGGTGCGGCCGCCGGGTATGCAGCTGCAGGTGCTGGAAGCTGCGAGCCCGGATCAGTACGACGCGGCATTTGCAGCCATGACCAAACAGCGCGCCCAGGGACTCGTCATCCTGGGAGATCTGATGTTTACGCGGGATTCCGGACGTCTTGCCGAACTCGCGCTGTTGCATAAGTTGCCATCCGCCTATCTGTGGAAGGCATTCGGAATCGCGGGCGGCCTGATGACCTATGGGCCCGATCTGCGGCAACTTCTCGATGTCGGCACGGAATACGTCGACAAGATCCTCAAGGGAGCGAAACCGGGCGAGTTGCCGGTCCAGCAGCCAACAACGTTCAAGCTGGCGATCAACATGAAAACCGCGAATGCGCTCGGGCTGACGATCCCGCCATCGCTCTTGGCGCGCGCGGATGAGGTGATTCGATAGCGAACGTTCCCAGTTGTTCCAGGCAGCGGACCTTGGATACGACATGGAGATTGACGCCCAACTCTCGCGCTCAACCGGACGGGCCGATATGCAGCTTCTACTTGGCGGGCGTCGGCGCGGCCCGCCGGTTAGCTTGATACGTTGGCCGTCAAGACGGTCGCGGCGCACACTTTCGACCCACAGCAGCTACCCGGATGCAGGCCAACTGCCAACCGGGATTGATCGGGCTCTGCGCCTACTGATCCCGTTGCCTGTACTGATTCGCAACGACCAGGGGGAGTCGGATGGACAGGCGTGACACGGTACTTGCACTGCTTGCGCTCGGGGCGGCGCCGCTCGCCGCCGAGGCCCAGCAGGCGGCCAAGGTCGCTCGAATAGGCTACCTGTCGCCCAACCTGGCCGCTAACCCCCACCTGCGCGAGGCCTTCCGTCAAGGACTGCGTGACCTCGGTTACGTCGAGGGCCGCAACGTCGTGATTGAATACCGAGATGCCGAGGGGAAGCTCGAGCGGCTCCCCGCTCTTGCGGCCGAACTGGTTGCGCTCAAGGTTGATGTCATCGTTACCGTGGGCAAGCACACTCGCCGCCCTGGCGGCCAAGCAAGCGACCAGGACTATCCCCATTGTCTTCGCTGGTGTTGGCGATCCGGTTGAGAGCGGGCTCGTCACCAGCCTCGCGCGGCCGGGCGGCAATGTCACGGGGTTGTCCAGCCTCGGCCCGGAGCTAGTCGGCAAGCGTCTGGAACTGCTCAAGCAGGCCGTTCCGGGGTCGATCGGGTCGCTGTCCTCTGGCTGCCAGGTGCCCTCGGCGAACGCACGGACAAAGACATGCTGACGGGAGCAGACGTCGCGGCACGGGCGCTGGGGGTGCGGCTTCAATTCGTTGAGGCGCGAGGTCCGGACGAATTCGCCAGGGCCTTCTCGGACATGACCAGCGCGCGCGCGGGTGCTCTGACTGTGCTGCCAAGCAACAGGTTCCTCAGAGAGCATAGACGCCTCGTGGACCTGGCGGCCAAGAACCGGCTGCCGGCAGTGTACACATCGAGGGAGTTTGTCGATGCCGGGGGCCTTATGTCCTATGGAGCGAACCATGCTGATTTGTTTCGGCGCGCCGCGACCTACGTGGACAAGATTCTCAAGGGTGCCAAGCCCGGCGACCTGCCCGTCGAGCAGCCGACCAAGTTCGAGCTGGTGATCAACCTGAAAACCGCGAAGGCACTGGGCCTCACGATCCCCCAGTCGGTGCTGGCGCGCGCGGACGAGGTGATTCAGTGAAATGCCGTGAGGATTGGGACGCCCAACCACGCGTTCAACCGGGACCGTGTCCGGCGGCGTCCTTGCGGCGCCGCCGGCACGGCCGGTTAGCTTGGTCTCGTTATGCGGCGGGGTGCAGTGGGGTGCGCGGCATCGAGTGGAAGTCTCGACTTTACCCGTGGAGTCGTCGCGGGCGGGTGCGGGCAACGGGTTCGGGCTGAGTCGTAGCAAACCACTAACCAAATGACACCAGGAGGAAGTATGGGAGCGATTCGTGGAGCGTGCCTTTGTGCGGGGTGTCCGGTTATACGTCGGACGCCGAGCCAGCGGTCGTGGCTGTCTGCCATTGCGTCACCTGCCAGAAGAACACTGGCTCCGCATTCTCACTGAATATCGGCGTTCCGACGGAATCCGTATCGATTACAGGAGCCAGTCTTGCGCGGTACGAAGATCACGCCGGAGCAAGCGGCAAACCCTTCTATCGTAGTTTCTGTTCGCGCTGCGGTTCGCCAATTGCAGCTTCCGGCGATGCCTATCCCGGCTTGACCTTCATTAAAGCGGGAACGCTTGACGACCCGTCTTGGGTAAAGCCGACCGCGCACTATCTGGTGTGGCGAGAAAGCAACCGTGGGCTGCGATTGAGCAGGGCGTCTCGCAGATGCCGAAGAGCTTTTAGAAGTCGCTCTTGTGCATAACAAACCGGTCTGCAGCGGACGGTGATGGATAAAGTGCCAAAGTACATACGGCAGCGCGCCGCCGCCGAACCGGAGCGTTAGGCGCCAATAAAGTGCGGCATGCGCTTTCGACACAGGGACGAAGTCGTTAGCGGTTAAGCTTTCCGGCAAGTTTGACTGGGAGGGGCAAGAGAGTCTGGTCCGGCACGGACAGTTCCTGATCCCGCTGCCGCCAAAGCCTTCGGCATCACCTGGCATCCCGCAATCGACACTGCTGCACGCTGACAAGGTGATCGAATGACTTCCCGCCGAGACGTTCTCGCATCGCTTTTGCGGTGGCAGCCCTGGGCCCCGGGCCTGCGGCAGCGCAATCCGCGTCCCAGGGCATCGTGTGGGCACGTTGTTGTGGAGGTTCGGCTCAATCCGACAAGTTAATACCGCATTTCAAGCGCGGCATGAAGGAACCCGGCTATGTTGAGGGAGACAGCTATCGAATACATTCATCGCTGGACTGAAGGGCTCATCGATCGCGCAAAGCCCGGCCTTAACACGAAAGAACTGACCAGCCAGCGCGTCGAGGTCATCCTGTCGCTGGAGTGACGGTGGCGCGCCCCTGTAGCGCCGCGCCCGCGACTCCGGTGGTGATGGCGGGCGGATTCGATCCAGTGGCTAACGGTCTTGCCGAAAGCCTTTCGCGACCGGGGCGCGGCGTTACCGGAATCGTAAATCTCAGCGACGAGCTTGCGAAGAAGGACTTTGAACTTATAATGGAACTGCTGCCGCGCGCGCGCCGCATCGGCGTGCTCAGTTCCAACAGCGCGGCCAGCGAAGGTAGTCGTCGAACTGCGCGTCGCAGGCGAGCTACTCAACATCGATATCGTTGCCTCGACGGTCGGTAAACCTTTGACGAAATCATACTGGCGATTTCCCGACTGGGCGCTGCCGACCTCCACGCGCCTCTTGGTTTTGGCCACTCCACTCTTTCAAGGCCCCGCCCGCGCCGCGATACTGGAGCATGGCGCGCGGTTGCGTGTGCCGGTGGTATCCCGGACAGCGAGTACGTCGAAGGCGGCGGACTTATGAGCTATGGTCCAAACGTTGCGGATATCTTTTACCGCGCCGCCTCCCTACGTTAACAAGATCCTCAAGGGAAGTGAACCCCCGGCGATCTGGCCGATCGGCAGCCCACCGCCTCGAGCTGGTCATCAACCGCAAGACCGCAAAACGCCTTCGGCCTCTCATACCGCAGTCGGTGCTTCTGCGCGCCGACCGAGTGATCGAATGAAGTTTTGAATTTGCCAAGGGTTCGATAGCGGGCGACCACCGCTTTTGGCCCGAATTCGACCTTGGATATGCCGTGGAGCTTGACGCCCAACCCTGCGCTCAACCAGACGGGCCGGTATGCGGTCAATTTCCAAAAGCATCGGCGCGCCGGTTAGCTTGATACGTTAGAACTCAATGGACGCATCCGAAGCGATTGCTCAAAAGCTCTTGACGCATATGGGATTCACCAGCGTGGTGTATGAGCCTCGATGGGGAATGTTCCGCCGACTTCTGGCCGACAAGATTGTTGAGGTGCGTCGCCTCAATCAGGAATCACAACCCGGCACGGCAAGCAAGGCTTGGAAGAAGTCGCCATCCCGTTGTGGCAAAAGATTGAAAGGTTTGTCCATTCACTTGAGCACCGACCAGCGAGAGTTGGTTCGTGTTCGTCCGCTTTAGCCGACCCATCAAGCCATGGAAAGAACTGGAGCCGAAGCTTTCGAAATCAGCCCTAATGGGGTTCAAGAGCCAGCCCTCGTCCAAGCCAGTGGACGAGTTTTCTCTGACGGCGCATTTGAGCTTGATGTAGCAGGCGTCGCAACCCTGGCACCGCGGTTTCGCATGGGAGGGAGCAGTGACCATCAGTCTGGTGGATCTGATGCACGTCGCGGAGATGCTTGCCAACATTGAGCATTGCATTAACGAGGAAGTCGCAGCAAAGGTCGCCAACGTTAGAAGCAAGTACAAAGAGTGGTGGCTCGTACTTACGGATCAGATGCTATTCCGGGCTCGACGACTACGACAAGCAACAGTTGCTCGTCACGCCAAACGGCCCGCTGGCTGGGACAAGATAGTCGTAGTCAGCCTGGCGGGACCCTACCCGATGGATTGAATTCTAACCATTTGTTCAACCGGGGGCGCCGCCGATGCGCGCTTTCTTTCTGTCAATGCCAGGCGGCGCGCCGGCCAACTGCTCATTAGGGATCATTATGCGACCAACGCGAATGCGTCGCACTGCGGCGACACGATTCCGGCGGAGCGTGTCGCGAGCAATTCCGAGTGTGACTCGGTGCGTAGAGTGTCAATCCAAGTATGAAGCCATCACCCAACTGGACGCCGAGTGAACGAGGCACGTGCGGTACACGCGAAGAGAACAAGCGTATGCGCGGCCAGTTGTGGGAGAGACATGCGAAATCGAGAGGACGCCGCAAATGATCCCAACCTGTCGTTTCAACGGGGACGCCCGCCGGCGGGCTTGCGCCCGCGCATCGGTCTGCCGGTTAAGCTAGATTCGTTAGGCATCGCGGCGGCAAACGGGGAAAGCATGGCCAGTAAAGAGGAAACACACAGAAGGTCGTTCGTAAAAGTGCCCCAAACCGATGCCGAGCGTTTTTGGCAGGGTCACTTGAACTCGTTTTCAACAAGCGGCGAATTGGCCTGATCGTGAATGCAGCCATGCGGATTCTCCTCGCCATCGCGACTTTCCTGGTCTACCCCTCCGCTGCGCAGGCCCAGTTGAAGGTGATCATCTCAGGCGGATTCTCGACCTCTTACGAGCAGCTTCTTCCCGAATTCGAAAGCTCGACCGGCATCACCGTCACCACGCTGTCCGGCGCCTCGCAGGAAAGGGCCCGGAGACCATAGCGGCCCAGCTCAGCCGCGGGGTGGCTGCCGACGTGGCCATTTTGTCCAGAGAGGGGCTCAGCGAGTTGATTGCCGCCGGCCGGATCGTCGCCGGAACCGATGTCGACCTCGCGCGAGCGGCCCTCGGCGCGGCCGTGCGGTCGGGGACGCGCAAACCGGACATCAGCACCGTCGCGGCCTTCAAGGACGGCGCTGGTGAGCGCGAGGTGGTTGCAGTACCGGGGAGTACCAGTGGTATCTATCTGACGACCGACCTTTTCCCCGCGGCTCGGGATCGCGGACAAGCTCGATGCCAGAATCATGCCTCGCGCGTCGCAGGCCGTCGCGCTCGTTGCGGCTGGAGAGGCGAACATCATCGTCCAGCCGATCAGCGAGCTTCTGCACAAACCGGGGTTGGACTTCCTAGGCCCTATCCCTGCAGAGATTCAGCTCATCCAGACGTTCGCCGCCGCAATAGTCTCAGGCTCGAAAGATATCGAAGCGTCCAGGCGTCTGATCGGATTTCTCGCCTCGAGCGCGCTCGCCCCGGCGATCAGGAATAACCGGAATGGAGCCGATTAAGAGGCACGCTGACACGATGCCTAACGTGATTTGTCATATCGACACTTACCGGCATATTTGTTTTTGGCCTAATCCTTGATGCGATCATCGGAAAGGGTTCCGTTGGATACTGGCGCGGTGCAACCTTTCGTGGCTGATCACGACGCCTTTCGTATTCGCGTTCCTAGTAGCGACCAGTCCGCCAAGCGACTCCGTAGTTGCGGCATCCGCCATCCTTTTCGGGGTCGGATTGCCGCCATGTTGCTTCGGCTATTGGATAAGCTATTGGTGCAAGCGCATTCCGGAGCATCACGGATATCGTTATCCAACGGCTCCTTCGCAAAACTCGAATCAACGTACTGGGCCGCCGGATGCCTAGCCCGGCGCTCAACCGGACGCGCCTTTGGCGCCCACCAGTTAGCGAACGTCAGGGCTCGCAATAGGCGCATGATCTACCGAGAACCACTTTGGGGCCTGTGCTAACGGTTGTCCAACCGCGTTGAGCCCACGTTTCACGCAGTCCTGAGTCTGGTGGAGACAATGCTACGGCGCGATTTCATTGCGGTCCTCGGAAGCACGGCTGTGACATTGGCGCGATCGGCGAGCGCGCAGAAGTCGGTCGCGCCACGGCGCATCGGCGTGCTCATGAGCGTGAACGAGAATGATCCCGAGGGACAGGCTCAGTTCTCTGGGTTTAGGCAACGGCTCGCTGAACTGGGTTGGACCGACGGTCGCAATCCTGAGGATGGAGGTTCGTTGGGGCGGCAGCGATGTCAATCAGATAGTGCGATTCGCGAAAGAGCTGGTCGCGTCGCAGCCGGATCTGATCGTCGCGCAAGGAACCCCAGTAACCGCCGCGCTGCATCGGGAGACGCGGACAATACCGATCGTATTTGTAGTCGTTACCGATCCGGTTGGCGAGGGATTCGTTGCAGCACTCTCTCGTCCTGGTGGAAATATCACCGGCTTTTTGACGTCCGAGGCAGCAATCGGTGCCAAGATGCTCGAGCTACTGACGGAGATCACGCCCGGTGTAAAGCGGGTCGCCATGCTGTTTAATCCCGACACCGCGCCGGGAGGCGGGATGTACTACTTCCGCGATTTCGAGGCTGCTGCCAGATTGTCCAAGGTGGAGTCGATTGCAGCGCGCGCTCGCAGTGACGCTGAAATCGAAACCGTACTAACCTCGCTTGGGCGGCTTCGCGGCGGCCTCATTGTGATGCCGGACTTCTTCATGCTAAATCACGTCGAGAAGATCATAATGCTGGCAGCGCGAAACAATGTGCCAGCGGATCTATCCTTGGAGGTACGTCGTCACTAGGGACGGCGGTATGCTTTCATACGGACCGGACCTCAGGGACATAGTGCGACGCGGAGCCACTTATGTCGATCAAATTCTCCGTGGCGCCAAGGCGGCTGATCTGCCGGTCCAGGTACCGGTCAAATGGGAAATGGGCGTAAACGTCAAGACGGCCAAGATGCTCGGCCTTACTGTGCCGCCCTCGATTCGATTGCGTGCCAGACGAGGTCGTCGAATGAAGCAGAACAGTCCGTATGCGCGTGACGAAGATGAAACGGAGGCAGGTTCTTTCCGGGGCCTTTGCCTTCGCCTTTGCGCTTCATTCCAGGCTGGTGGGTTGAGTGCGCAGTCCAACACCCGGAAGATTGTCATCGGGTTGCTTGACGCGGGTGAGCGCGTAGAGGGAGTGGGACGCGTTTCGACAGCAGCTTCGCGAACTCGGCTATGTCGAGGGTCGCAACGTCAGTTTCCGAACAGCGGTTCGCAAAGGAAGGCAGGAGGCGCTCCCGGCTTTGGCGAATGAGTTGGTACAGCTCAAAGGTTGCCGTGATCGTCACCACCGCGAGCGCCGCCGCCATTGCCGCGGAGCATGCTACCCATAAGATTCCCATCGTCATGGCGACAGGAGGGGACCAGGTAAGCAGGGGCTTGGCCAGCAGCCTTGCGCGGCCCGGGGGCAATGTTACCGGCGTGACATCGCTTACGGCGGACCTCATGGGGAAGCGCGTCGACCTGTTGAGGGAGGTCGCTCCCAAGACTTCCCGGCTGGCGGCACTTTGGCATGCAGACAACACTCCGTCGATGGCCTCCGTAAAGGAGCTTGAGGGCTCTGCCGAGAGCAAGGGTTGCGTTTCAAAGTTTTCATATACGGGACGCGGCGGAGCTGACGGATGCGTTTTCGGCGATGACGCGCGAGGGCATTGACGCCGTCGTTGTGGTCAATAGCCCGCTGCTCTATCTAGAGCGCAAGAGAATCGCGGAGCTTGCGCTCAAGCATAGATTGCCGGCTATCTACGGCGCGGCGGAGTACGTGGATGCGGGCGGGCTTCAGCCTACGGGCCGTCCTATCCAGAGATTGTTCCGGCGCGCGGCCATTTACGTGGACAAGATCCTGAAGGGTGCGAATCCGGCCGATTTGCCGATCGAGCAGCCGACCACGTTTGAGCTTGTTATCAACGCGAACATGGCGCGAGCACTCGGGCTCGTCATTCCGCCCTCGGTGCTGGCTCGCGCCAATCGTGTAATCAATGAGCTCATCATGGGGTCGCGCGCGGCCTAACCCGGTGTTCAACGCGGGCGTGCCGTGAGCAGCGCTTCGTGCGCTGGCCCGCGGCCCGCCGGTTAACTGGTCACGTTAGGCGTCAATGCCGGAGTTAGAGGCCAGTCACCTGTCAAGGGGAGGACAATGCAATGTTCGAGGCTATTCTTTCCGGCAATCCACGGTTGGCGATCATCGCGCTTGCGTTCCTCGCGGGAGTACACGGCGGAGAAAGCACAGCACAGCAAGTGCCGGCCATTGCTTACGTCGCCAACGAAAATGCTAGTCCGGAGCGCGCGGCCGCGTTCAAGAAGGGCCTGACCGATCTCGGCTATGTCGAGGGCACGAACCTCAAAATCGAGTATCGCTACGCCAAGCTGGACCGCGAGTACGACGCTGTAATGGCTGAGTTGGTATCCCGGAACGTTAACGTTATCGTTGCAGGCAATGCCGCCGCAGCAACTGCTGCCGCAAGGGCGACGCGCACAATCCCGATTGTTCTCGCTGCAGTGAACGATCCGTCGGCCTGGGCGTGGCTGACAGTCTCCAACGCCCCGGCCGAAACGTTAGCGGGACGACGATTTATGCGCCCCACTTGATCGGCGAGCGTCTGGGCATGCTTAAGCGCATCAATCCGTCCCTGGATCGAGTCGCCATATTCATGAATGGCAACAACATGAACAATGCGGCACAAGTTGAATTGTTGACGGCAGCCGCAAGCCAATGGGTATAAAGGTAGATAGCATGGACATCCGATCGCCTGCGGACGTCGAGCCCGCCGTTAACAAGGCAATCGCGTCGGGCGCGAAGGGCTTCTTCAACTGCGTCGATACCTTCATAAACTCGCAGCGCTTCACGATTGCAAATTAGCCGCGCAAAACAAGATCCCGACGGTCTACACCGATGAGGAATATGTGCTCGGCGGCGGGCTCGTGGCGCTCGGCGTCGGTCATCTGGAAGGCTATTACGGCGCGGCCAAGTATGTGGATCAGGCACTGCGCGGCAAAAATCTCGCCGATCCGCCGATCGCACCACCGACCACGCTCGCCTTCCAGCATGAGCCGCTCGGCGCTGCAAAACATCGGCATCATTGACATTGCCCAAAGAGATAACTGACCGAGTTAATGAATGGTTGCCTTGACATCAAGCGGCGTTGAAGCCCATGCGGCCTAGAGTAGATGCATGCGCGTACACATCGCTCAACGCGGACGCCTCGACGCCGGCGCCGCTGCTGATCGATTTCCAATTTACGGGGAGGTTGCTCGTGCTCGTGAAGAAGCTTGCTGATCGCGAGTGGAAGGCTACTGACTACCCTGGCATCGAGCGTAGCCTCTTTCGAAACAACGAAACTGGAGGTCAAGCTCTTCTGTTGTGCGGTTGACCCAGGGATCCCGGTTTCCCCGCCACGCCCACGAAGGCAGCGAGGAAGTTGCTAGTCCTTGGCTGGCACGGTGCGCATCGGCGGCGTCGAGCTCGGTGCCGGCGATTTACCTCTTTACCGGCCCTGGCGAGGGAACACGACGTCGTCGCGATTTCTCATACGGCGACGATCTTTGTCTCTCTCGCAAAGAGCACGCTGTTGTTGAATAGTCTGGCGAGGCGAACCGCAATGCTACGGCCCTATGGCGAGCCGCGATGCGTCGCCCTTGGTCTTCTCGAGGCGTCGTTGTATCGCTGGTGGTACGCCGAGCGCAACGATCACGTTCGACTAATTTCCATTCGTAAGGCTTTGAAACATGAGACCCGTTTCTTCCTCTCGCAAATCGGCAAGTAATCTCAAGCGCCTCGGCGACGCTGAAGGATCAGTGATTGTATCATGGTGATAACGACGCCCCGCCTGGACGCCCGAGATGTTCGCGAGGGCGGTGGCAATGCAGCTTCAATACTCCGACAGCAAAACGTTACTTTCGCTTTCGCGTCGACTCCGACGTCGTCGAGTGGTTTCGTGGCCAGGGCGCGGCTATCAATCCCGCATGAACGCGTTGTTGCGCTCACATGGACGCGCATCGCCATAGTCAGCGTGCAGGCTAACCCGTCGCTCAACCGGCGCCCGCCGGCGAGGAAAGATGAGCGCTGCGACGTGATTCTCGGTCCAGCCAAGCATCGACGAGATTGTGCGGAGAACGTAGAGCAAATGGAGTCCGGACGATGACACCTGCAGCAACTTCTGGGAATTGAGCTTACCGATCATTCAGGCGCCGATGGCGGGCGTGCAAGGCAGCGCGCTGGCGGTGGCGGTGTCCAATGCGGGCGGCGCTGGGCTCACTGCCCATGCGCCATGTTGAGTCTTGACGCCATGCGCAATGAGCTGGCGGCGATCGAAGGCACAAACCGAGCAAGCCTTTCAACGTGAACTTCTTTTGCCACGCGCCGCCCACGCCCAGTGCCGAGCGCGAAGCGGCTTGGCGAGCCGCGCTTGCGCCTTATTACAAAGAGTTATGGAATCGATCGTGGACAGCATTCCCGTCGGGCCGGGACGCGCGCCCTTCGGTTCCGAAGCCGCCGACGTGCTGAGCGAATTCAAGCCCGCCGTAGTGAGCTTTCATTTTGGTTTGCCATCGGCCGGAATTGCTGGCGCGGGTGAGAGCCTGGGGCTCGAAAGATTTTCTCGTCGGCGACGACCGTTGAAGAGGCGCGTTTGGCTCGAAGCGCATGGGGTCGATGCCATCATCGCGCAAGGTCTTGAGGCGGGCGGACATCGCGGCATTTTCTTGTCGGATGATCTGAGCACTCAAGTTGGCACGATCGCATTGTTGCCGCAAATAGTGCAGCGCAGTGAAGCTTCCGGTCATTGCTGCTGGCGGCATCGCGGATGCAAAGGCGTTGCGGCTGCGCTGGCGCTGGGCGCAGCCGGCGTGCAGATCGGAACGGCTTATCTGCTCTGCCCTGAAGCGACCACTGAGCGTGATGCATCGCGCCGCGCTGAAAGTGAGGCCGCCCGCCATACTGCGCTCACCAACTCTTTCACGGGCCGACCCGCCCGCGGAATCGTCAACCGCATCATGAAAGAGCTTGGCCCGATCAGCACCGCTCCGCCCGCTTTTCCCCTGGCTACCGCCGCCATCGCGCCCTTGCGCGCCAAAGCGGAAAGCCGAGGCTCCGGTGATTTCTCGCCTCTGTGGTCGGGGCAGAATGCCAGCGGATGCAAGGAAATCCCAGCCGCCCAACTCACTCGTGAATTGGCCACCGACATTGCGCGCCGCCCCGCCCGGCGCTGGCTAGTTTGGTTCGTTTGGCAGGCACAATTCGAGGCCGTGCCGCCGTCGCCAGTCGTTTCACTGGCCTCAACCAACTGAAGGAGAAATCACCATGGCTACCTACATCGTTCTCAACAGTTTCACGGATCAAGGCGTTCGCAGCGCCAGAGACACCACAAAGCGGGCCGATGGCGTGAGGGAGCTGGCCAAAAATTTGGAGTTACCGCAAAGGAGGTTTTACTGGACACTCGGTAGCTACGATGTCGTTACGCGATATACGATGCCCTGACGATGCGTCCATGACCGCCTTCGGATTGGCCATCGGTGCGGCAGAAACGTGCCGCACACAGACTCTGCGGAGCTTTCTCCAGAGAAGAAATGAGCGGAGTTCTCGCCGAGTTGGCCTAGGAGCAAAAACGTGCCTGGCTAGAGTCCATCAAACCCGAACGCCTGGCCGTCGCGGTGCGTTATCGCATTCTTCGGAGAGCCTCGTATGTCGTGGTGCACCGTGTTTACTGCAGCGCTCATGTTTTTCGTCACCGCGGCATACGCGGAGGTCGCTGACATGACTTCATCGGGGTTTCTCGCCAAGCATGAGGTGACCGTCAATGCCACACCTGCGAACGCGTATAAGGCGCTCGTCGACGAGAGTCGGCGGCTGGTGGAATCCTGCGCACACTTTTTCGAACGACGCGAAAAACCTGTCGATCGATGCGCGGCCGGGGAGGTTGCTTCTGTGAGAAGTTGCCGAACGGCGGCGGCGTGCAGCACATGAGCGTCGTGTACGCCGTCCCCAGGCCAAGTCGTCCGGATGACGGGTGCGCTGGGCCCCCTTGCAGGACTCGGGCCGTTGCGGGAAGCATGACCTGGAAATTCACCCCGCGGCTTCGACAACAAAGATCGAGCTCTCCTACAGTGTCGGCGGCTACATGCAGGGAGGATTCGAGAAGATCGCACCCGCCGCCGATCGTGTTGTCGGGGAGCAACTGGGCAGGCTCAAGACTTTCATTGAAACCGGAAAGCCGGGTGTTGCCGAAGTAGCCGCGGCGAAGCGAACTCAATGCGCTCTAAGCTCTTCGCTGGCGGTCCAGGCTTCAGCGAGCGGACGGTGCTGGTCATATGAGTTGCGTTGAGCAGCCTCGCAAGACCACATGACCGCTGACCAAGCAATGGCTATCGTTCGAGAGCATGGCGTCGTTCTTGCGTCGGCCAAGGGGCCGGCCGCCGCGATTGGCGGAGCTCATCGCCGGTGAGTCCATCAAGGAAGCTGGTGGGCTCACCCCAAGGACCATCAGATCTTCGCTATTTTCCAACAGATCGATAAATCATCTGACATCCTCGTTTGTCGCCTCGTGAATGGAAAAGTGACTTTTGTTCATCGCCGGCTCTGGCCGGCATTGGTTCAGTGGCGCACCAATTCCAGGCAAAATCAGCTCGCGCAAGTGCATCAGGAACATACGCCTTCGGGTGTCATGTGAGCCACGAGCTTCCCTCCCCGAGTGGGTACCGCCCGGAAGTCTTCGCCGAGGCGCAGCGTCTGGGCGAGCAGCAGGCATGCAGTGCCTGGGTCCTTGGTCACGCTACCCGAACAGGCGCTCAAACCGACTGGCCGCAAAAAGCCGCCCGGCGGCTTAGCTTCGTGCGCTCGTACGGCTAAGGTCTCCACATGGACCACATATTCTGGCTTGTTCCAAAAGCCTGCTCGCCGGACGTTGTGGTCCGGACATGCAACCTTGGCAGCTCGAGCGTTTGCGTCAGTCGGGTTTTGGCGCGGTGCTGTCGGTCAACGATGGCGAGCTTTGTCACCCTGAAGATTTCGAGCAGCATGGACTCGCTCATGCCTGCGTTCCACTTTCAAATAACGCTCCTCCGCAACGCGGCGATCTCGAGCATTGTCTTAGCGTTCTTCCGGCAGCACTTGCGTTCGCTAAAAGAGAACATCGGCCGAGGCGTTCCAGTCCTCGTTCATTGCAACCGCGGGCAAGGACAGAACCGGCACTTTTTATGGCTTACTATCTCATGCAGTGCGAAGACTGTTCCTTCATGCAGGCAGTTGAAAGGGTCCGTGCTGTAAGGCCTGTCGCACTGACAGCGGACGAGATGGTATGACTTTGCCTTGCGAGTTCTCTCGGCAGCGAAGGACTAGCCTTTCACTCCAGCGGATCGCCAACGCGCGCGCAGTGAATCAAACCTTAGTTGCCGTTACGGGAGCGAAAGGAGGTTCGAATGCGGAGTGAACTATGCAAGTGTTTTTGTGAGTCGACATGAAGCGGGCAGTGTCGTTCTATCGAGATATCATTGGGCTGCCCTTAAGATTCGAGTCTCCCGGATGGACCGAGTTCGCTACCGATGGGGCGACCTTGGCGCTCCGCGTGAGCGAAGGGGCAAGTTCTGACAAAGAGAATCCGCAACAGGTTCCTGTCGGGACGCTGCCGTCCCGGTCTGGGGGTTCCGAACCTTGACGAATTCCACAGGAGAATGCTCGAAAGGAACGCTGCTCTGCATTCAGGACACCGACGAATCTCTTTGGTGCCAAGGTCGCCCAGTATGTCGATCCAGATGGGCTGGCGATATCGGTCGGTGAAGAGAGGCGCGGCGCTTAACAATGCCTTCTAGCGCACGCGTGGGACCTCGTTATCTGGATATCTCAGAAGGAGCATAGTAGTGCGACCCGACCCGGCACCTGCGGCTGAAGGCGGCTGTCTTTGCAATTCGATTCGCTACCGAATCAGCGCTACGCCGCTTCGCGCAAAGCCGCTGTCATTGCAGATCGTGCCGACTTGCCCGCCGGCGCCCGTCCGTTGCGTGGATCGTGATCAATTGCAGCGATTTCACCATTGTCGCCGGCGATCCGGTCCGCTACCGCTCGTCACCGCCCGTGGTCAGAACCTTCTGCGGGAAATGTGGAACGCCGCTGACCTACCAGCACGATGACAGCCCGGACACGATCGACGTAACGACTGCGACGCTCGATCTGCCTGACGCGTTTCCGCCGACGCGCGAGATTTGGACAGAGCACAAGCTCGCGTGGGAGGTTCTCGATGAGAACCTTCGGCACTATCGGAGGGGTAGCTCCGAAAGTTCGGGGCGATGCTGCCTAACGAGGATTGAGTGGTGCCCACTTCAATGGTCGTAGTCGCACTTCTGGCAACGATAGGCCCTCGCCGCCTGTGGCAAGTCGAGCGAGCAGACGGAACGGGAGGCGGCGCGTCAGGTCGCCATGCAAAAGGCACTCGCGGACTCTCTTGCGGAAGAGCGCGAGAAAGACCGGATGATGCGCGATGCAGCCGCAGAACAAGCCAATGAGCGTATCGCCGGCGAGGCTGCGACACATGAGCGCGAAGTTGCCCGAGCGACTGCCGCCGGGCCCACTGCGGAGCAAAAGCAGGCCGAGCGTGCCGAGACGCTGCGGAGATACACGGACAAGTTGATGCAAACCATCAAGGACCCGGTTTCCGTACAGGTTCGAAAAATGGAGCTGAGCCCGAAAAAAACGGCATGTGCGCGGAGTTCAGCGCGAAAATGCGGACCGGTGCTGATCGCAGGCTTCAAACGTGTCGTGGTTACCGATACCCTTGTGACCCCGAGGAACCACCGACGCGAGAAAACTCACGCAGTTTCTGTTATTCCAGATCGCCGCCCGGGACACCGGCTGCTTCCCTGACGTCGAGAATGTGCGGATTCTGCAGTAGCGCAGGAGCGAGGCGGCGGAAGGCCGCGGAGAGAATGCGTCACAAAATAAGGGGCGCAACGCGCCCCTTATTCATAACAACGGCAGTAATTACGCAGCTTTCTTCATCGCCTTGGCGTCGGCCTTGGCTTTGTCGTAAGCGGCCTTGGCTTCGGCCTTGGCAGCCTTCTCCTTGGCTTCCGCATCCTTCTTGCAGCTCTTCTTGCGCGTCGCCTTCCAGTTTCTTGCATTGGGCTTCGGCGGCCTCGGCATCGCCGTTGGGCCTTGGCCTTGGCGGCTTTGTAATCGCCTTCCGCCTTGGCCATCATCGACTTCGAGTCCATCTTGGCCGCATCGGCCGCGACGGCAACACCGCCCACCGACATCGCGAACAGCGAAGCCACCAAAGTAATCATCAATCTATTCATTTATTCATCTCCTATTGATATTTGCAAAAAAGCTCCGGATGCGCATACGACAGCGGTGACCGGCTGGGTGCTGCATACTCCGCCGGGTTCACTCTTGTTTCTGTTGCACTGTTGCGCCCCAACCAACAGCCGGCCCATCGGAGCCAGTCGATCCGGAGTGGGACACGGCCGACATCTTAGCGCATTTGCATCCAGGCCAGTCATAAGACCTTAATGGCGAACGCAAATACCGCGTTCCGCCGCCATTAACGCGCCATAGGGCAAATTGGCATACAACCAGGTCGTTTGTAAGACTCTGACTGACGCCGAACGTGCTTTTCGGTCGAATTAAACGATATATTCGGGATGGAAGGGCTAAAGAAACCCTCCGCTCCATTCCAGATCGCAGGTAGCTATTCGATGGACCGCACTATGTTCCGAGGCTGAGTGGCAGACGCGCGTCGATCTCGCGGCGTGTTATCGGCTGGTCGAGCACTACGGCATGTCCGACATGATCGCCAACCACATTTCGGCGCGCGTGCCGGGCGAGGACGGCGCGTTTCTGATCAACGCCTACGGCATGCTGTACGAGGAGATCACCGCGTCGAGCCTGCTCAAGGTCGACCACGACGGCAAGATCCTCGAGCACGCCCGATTTCGGGCCGCTCGACTACGGCGTCAACAAGGCCGGCTACGTCGTGCACAGCGCCGTGCATGCGGCGCGGCCCGAAGTGGCCTGCGTGATCCACGCGCACACCTGGGCGACGATGGCGGTGTCGTCGCTCGAATGCGGCCTGCTGCCGATGACGCAGACGGCGATGCGCTTTCTGAAGATCGGTTATCACGACTATTGCGGTGTCGTGCTTGAAGCTCGACGAGCAGGAGTCGCTGGTTCGCGACCTGGGCAGCGGCGAAGCGCTGATCCTGCGCAATCACGGCGCGCTGGTCGTGGGCCGCACGATCGGCGAGGCATTCAACTGGATGCACCGCCTCGAGCTGGCGTGCCGGTCGCAGCTCGCGGCGATGGCGTGCAACACGCAAGCTCATCCCGGTGCCGCAAGCCGGTGCTCGAGGAGACCTGGAGCAACTATCAGCCGCAGACGCGCAGGCCGTACGGCGTCATGGAATGGCCGGCGCTGTTGCGCAAGCTCGACCGCATCGATCCGAGTTACAGGAATTGATCGCGACCGATGCGACGACATGCATGCGCTTGATCCGCGATCGTGCGGCGCCGGCGAGTCATGCGGCTCGCTGCAATCTTCGTGCGTCTCGCGGCGGCGTGGCTGGCGAGTCTCCCGTCATCCTCGCACGCGCCAGGCCTACCCGACCGAAGCCGGTGCGCATCGTGGTGGCGTTCACCGCCGGCGGCACGACCGATATCCTTGCGCGCAGCGTCGGACAGCAACTCACGGAGCGATTGAAGCAGCCGTTCGTGATCGACAACAAACCGGGCGCCGGAGGAAACATCGGCACCGAAATCGTCGTGCGCTCGCGCGCCCGACGGCTACACGCTGATCGTCGATTCGGTCGGTCCGATCGCGGTCAATCCCACGCTCTACAAAGGGCTTGAGCTACAACCCGCTGACCGACCTGGTGCCGATCGTGCAGATCGCCGACGTGCCCGAACGTGCTCGTCGTGCATCCGTCGCTCGGCGTGAAGAATTTCGAGGAGTTCGTTGCCTACGCGAAGGCCAATCCGGGCAAGCTGAACTACGGCTCGACCGGCATCGGAACCTCGTCGCACCTGTCCGGCTACATGCTGAGCAAGCGGACTGGGCATCGAAGCTGACGCACATCCCGTACAAGGGCGCCGATGCGCTCAACGACCTGCTGGCGGGCCGCCTGCAGTTCATGTTCGCGACGATTCCGTCGGTCATCCAGCACATCCAGGCCGGCAAGTTGCTGCCGATCGCCATGAGCAGCGCGAAGCGGTCGCGCTCGTTGCCGGACGTGCCGACCGTCATCGAGAGCGGCTTGCCCGGTTTCGAAGCCGGCTCGTGGTTTGGCTTCTTCGCACCCAAAGGCACGCCCGAACCGGTCATCGCCCAGCTCAACAGGACGGTGAACGAGATCCTCGCCATGCCCTCGATCGAGAAGCAGATGATCAGTCGAGGGCGCCGATCCGGTCGGCGGCACGCCAGCCGAGTTCGGCCAGTTCGTGCAGCGCGAGTACGAGAAGTGGAAGCTGGTCGTGCGCGAATCGGGCGCAACGGCCGAGTGAACTGCCGCGTGCCGGCGTTGCAAAACAATTTTGTTTAACCGAGGTTGCAGATGATTGCTATTCAGTTGCGCGGCCATACTCGCGGGCAGCGCGCCCAAGGACACACCGGTCACCGTCAAGGGCTGGGTGCGCACGCGCCGCGATTCGAAGGCCGGCATTTCCTTCGTGCAACGTCTCCGACGGCTCGTGCTTCCATCCGGTCCAGGTCGTCGCGCCCGAACACGCTCGCCAACTACGCCGACGAGGTCCTGCACCTCACCGCCGGCTGCGCGGTGGAGGCGACCGGCATGATCGTGCCCTCGCCGGCGAAGGGCCAGCCGTTCGAGATGCAGGCCAGCGCGATCAAGGTCGTCGGCTGGGTCGAGGACCCGACTCCTACCCGATTCAGCCGAAGCCGCACACGCTCGAATTCCTGCGCGAGGTCGCGCACCTGCGGCCGCGCACCAACGTCATCGGCGCGGTGACACGCGTGCGCCACACCATCGCGCAGTCGATCCATCGCTTCTTCCACGACAACGGCTTCGTCTGGGTGAACACGCCCATCATCACCGCGTCCGACGCGGAAGGCGCGGGCGAGCTGTTCCGCGTCTCGACGCTGGACCTGATGAATCTGCCGCGCACGCCCGAGGGCAAGATCGACTTCGCGCAGGATTTCTTCGGACGCGAGACCTTCCTGACCGTCTCGGGCCAGCTCAACGTCGAGACCTACTGCCTGGCGCTGTCCAAGGTCTACACGCTTCGGCCCGACGTTCCGCGCCGAGAACTCCAACACCAGCCGGCATCTGGCGGAGTTCTGGATGATCGAGCCCGAGATCGCGTTCGCCGATCTCGCCGACAACGCCACGCTGGCCGAGGCGCTGCTGAAGCACATCTTCAAGACGGTGCTCGCCGAGCGCGCCGACGACATGGCGTTCTTCGAGGAGCGCATCGAGAAGGGCGTGATCGCCAAGCTGCAGGGCATCGTCGACTCGCGAGTTCGTGCGCATGGATTACACCGAGGCGATCCGCATCCTCGAGCAAGCCGAAGCAGAAGTTCGAGTTCCCGGTGAAGTGGGGCGTCGACCTGCAATCCGAGCACGAGCGCTACATCTCCGAGAAGCACGCCGGCAAGCCGGTGATCCTGATGAACTACCCGAAGGAGATCAAGGCGTTCTACATGCGCCTCAACGACGACGGCAAGACGGTCGCGGCGATGGACGTGCTGGCGCCCGGCATCGGCGAGATCATCGGCGGCAGCCAGCGCGAGGAGCGGCTCGACGTGCTCGACGCGCGCATGACCGAGGCCGGGCTCGACAAGGAACACTACGGCTGGTACCGCGACCTGCGCCGCTACGGCACCGTGCCGCACGCGGGATTCGGCCTGGGCTTCGGCGCGCACGGTCGCGTAGTTACTGCGACGGGCCTATCCAACGTGCGCGATGTGACTCTTTCCGCGGACGCGCCGGGCGCGTTATTGAAGGACCGCGGAACTCCGCTCGGCACTGGCCCAAAGCGCTCGTCATCCCCACGCAGTCAGGGGCCGCGGACTGCTACGGAAGCGCCCCAAAGCGACTCGAGGAAGGTACGCTCTCTCGCGCAGGATCAGCCGCTTCTGCTGCGCGAAGGCGAAAGTTCGATGCGACCCTCGACGTCGGATTTCAATCTCGTCCGATACGCCTCGTACGCGGCGAGGCTCTCGAAGCGAAATCAATCCCCAGGCCACGTTGTTCGTTCCCTCGTGCGGCAGAAAGTAGCCGACGAGTCTCCACCGCAGCGCGGAATGATCCGTCGCCAGTTGTTGGCGTACTCCCGGAAGGCGTCGCTGCTGGAAAGGGATCGATTTCGTAACGGATGAAGCACGTGATGGTCATGGTGCCTGCTCGTGCAGGTCGATGGTCAGGCGGAGATAGCACCTTGCGCCACTGGTAATGGTTCGACTAAGATCGAACCATGAAGGACGGCCCGAACATCGTCGGCATCGCGGCCTGATCGGCGATCACGCCCGCGCAGAGATCCTGACCGCGCTGACCGCCGGGCCAGGCGCTGACGGCAACCGAGCTGGCGCGGCGTCGCCGGGGTGCACCAAGCAGACGGTCAGCACCCACCTCGCCAAGCTGCTCGAGGCGCGCCTGGTCGCCGTCGAAAGCCAGGGGCGGCACCGGTACTTCCCGTCTGCGACAATCGCGATGTCGCGCAGAGCTGCTCGAGAGCCTCATGGGCGTCGCCTACCGGACCGGCGCGGTGCGCCTACGCGCGAGTCCGCGCGAGCCGGCGCTTGCGAAAAGCCCGCGTCTGCTACGATCACCTCGCGGGCGAGCTGGGCGTGCTCATCTTCGGCGATGCGCTGGCAGCGGCGCTTACCTGCGATCCGCCAGCGACGGACTGCAGCTCACCAGGAGCGGACGGCGATCTTCGCCGGGCTCGGGATCGATGCCGACGCGCTGGCGCAGCCGACGGCGCCCACTATGTCGCGCCTGTCTGGATTGGGGCGTTCGCCGCCACCATCTCGCCGGTACGCTGGGCGCGGCCTTGCTGACGCGATGCTTCGAGCTCGGTTGGGCGCGGCGCGAAGGGCTCGCGCGTGATCAACTTCTCGACATCGGGCAGGCGCTCCGCGAGCGATTCCTCCGATTGCAGGGACCAGAGCCGACGCGTTGACGAACGCGCAAGAAATTCCGAGAATCAGATCAATGAAGATTGCCACCTGGAACGTCAACGGCATCCGTGCCCGCGAGGCGCAGCTTTGCGAATGGCTGAGCGCGACCAGCCCGACGTGGTGTGCCTGCAGGAGCTGAAGGCGGAGCCGTCGCAGATCCCCGAGCGGTGCAATCTCGCGGACTACCACGTGTTCTGGCACGGCCATCGCGGCTATTCCGGGGTATCGCTCCACATCAGGAAGAATCTGGTCGATGCCGGCCCCGAGTTCAGCCATCCCGAGTTCGACATGGAAACGCGCATCGTGCAGACCGGCGCTCGGCAACCTGGTCGTCGCCTCGGTCTACGTGCCCAACGGCGGCAAGGACTATCCCGCCAAGCTCGGCTTCCTGACCCGGCCTCGCCGCGTGGGCGAAGCAGTTGCACGACGAAGGGCGCGAGGTCGTCCTGTGCGGCGACATCAACATCGCCCGCGCCGACATCGACGTGCATCCAAAGGAGCGTAAGGCCGGCGTCATCGGACAGCGAGCCGAGGAGCGCGCGCTTTTCGACAGCCTGCTCGGCGAGCACTTCGTCGACGTCGGCCGCGCGCTGCAACCCGACAACGCGGACCTGTACACGCTGGTGGCCGCCCTGGCGCAACATGCGCCAGCGCAACATCGGCTGGCGCATCGACTACATCCTCGCCTCGCGCAGCGATCGCCGCCCGCGCGACCAGCTGTGTCGTCCTTGCCGACGTGGGAACGAGCGATCACGCGCCGGTGATGATGACCCTCACGTAGCAAGTGTCCAGTTGCGGCGGTGGATGCCGAAGATTTGCGCGGAACTCAACCATGGTTCGAGTTCAGGCGTGGCTGATCGCCTGCGAAAGCGTGCGAAGCTCGTCTTCGTTGAGCTTCGGGCCGTCGAGCGTGCAGCGCTGGTCCTGGGTCTCGGAAGTGCGGAAGCGCGCGATCACCGGCTTCGAGCTCCGCCTTCACGTGCGCGTCGCTGTAGCCGTTGAAGAGGTGCCCGATGCAGGCCGCGCTTGAGGTCGCTCGTGCTTCATCGCCCAGTCGGCGATCGGGAACGTGAGGTTCATATTGCAATGCATCATGATCCCCATGTTGTGGTGCGCGGCGTGGTGGCGGCGGATCGGTGTTGACGAAGGGCATGTTGCGCACGAACGCAGTTGTCCTTCACGTGGCAGCAGAAGTGGAAGGTCTCGTACACCATGTAGTGCCCGATCATGGTGATGAAGACGACGTAGCCCGCGTTCGGCGTTGATCAGCTGCCCGACGATGAATCCCAGCAGGCCGCCCATGACGGCGAGCACGATCAGCACGCGCCACGGGAAGAACACGATGCGGAATTCCTGCACCGTGTCGATGGTGGGCTCGTTGTCGGTGAAGTACTGGTGGTGCTGGCGCGTGTGGCGGTCGTAGATCGCACGCAGCGCAAAGACGTCGATCTTGCGATGCATGACGTACTTGTGCATCGCCCACTCGCCGAAGTTGCCGGCGATCGCCACCGGCACGATCAGCAGCCATTCCCATGTGGCGCCCTGCATCCGGCTAACGCACCACCAGATCGCCGCGATTCCGGCCGCGTACATGACGCCGACGTGCACCAGGCCGTGATACCAGGGGCTGATCTCGGAGAGCGTACTTCTCGCGGAACTTGCGCTGGCGCTCGGTCATCATCATGGCTCGAACCCTAGCTTGCTACGACGGTGCAGGCCTGATATATTAGTTGTCGATCAGGTCGCTTGTCAATCAAAAACCCGTCCCTAGTCGAGGTCCGCCGTGGCCCAGGTCGCCGAAACACCGCCCGCAAGAAGCGCACGATCCAGGAAATCCGCGACTCGAAGACCACCGGCGAGAAGATGGTCTACATGTCGGTGCCCGACTACACCGCGGCGCGGTGGGCGGAAATGGCCGGCGTGGACGTCGCGGTGGTCGGCGACAGCCTGGCGATGATCGCGCACGGGCATCCCACCACCATCCCCGCGACCATGGACATGATGGTGATGCACGCCCAGGCGATCCGCCGCGGCGCGCCCAACACCTTCGTGCTCGGCTGCATGCCCTATCAGAGCTACAACACCGTCGACCGCGCGCTCACCAACGCGACCCGCTTCATGCAGGACGCCGGGTCCGACGCGGTGAAGCCCCAGGGCGGGAAGTCGCAGGCGCACATCCTCAAGGCGCATGGTCGATGCGGGGATTCCCACCGCCTCGCACATCGGCCTCACGCCGCACACCATCGCGATGTTCGGCGGCTTCAAGATCCAGGGCAAGACCGCCGACACCGCGATGAAGATCCTCGAGGACGCGCTCGCCATCCAGGACGCCGGCTGCTTCATGCTCGAGTTCGAGGCGGTGCCGGCGAAGATCGCCGCGGTGATCTCGAAGCAGCTCGAGATCCCCACGATCGGCATCGGCGCCGGTGTCGGCACCGACGGCCAGATCCTGCTCTGCCACGACCTGCTCGGCGTGTTCACCGACTTCAAGCCCAAGTTCACCAAACGCTTCTCCAACCTGACCGAGGTCGCCGTCAAGGGCATCTCGCAGTACATCGCCGAAGTGAAGGCGGGCACCTTCCCCGACGACGACCACAGCTATGGCGTGGACGAGAAGGAATACGAGAAATTCGTCTCCATGGTCGAGAGGCGCAGGCAGACTTAAGGCTCGCCACGATGGTCAAGCGCGCCACCCCGCAGGAACTCGCGCCGGCCGCGCCCGCGCAGAGCCTCACCGACCGCGCCTACGCCGACCTCGAGGAGATGATCGTTACGCTGAAGCTCGCGCCCGGCGCCGCCGTCTCGGAAGCGGAGCTTTCCAAGCACCTGGGCATCGGCCGCACGCCGATCCGCGAAGCGCTGCAACGGCTCGCGCGCGAGCGGCTGGTCGTGATCCTGCCGCGGCGCGGCATCATCGTTTCCGAGATCAACGTGAAAGCCAGCTGCGGCTCCTCGAAGTGCGCCGCGAGCTGGAGCGCCTTATCGCGCGCAGCGCCGCGCGCCGCGCGACACCGGAGGAACGCGCGCGCTTCCAGGAGCTCGCGCGCCTCTTCGAGAAATCCGCGAAGGTCAACGACGACGTGACCTTCATGCGCACCGACCGCGAGTTCAACACCTTGTGCGTCAACGCGACGCGCAACGAGTTCGCCGCCGGCGCCATGAGCCTGATGCATTCGCTGTCGCGGCGCTTCTGGTACATCCACTACAAGCAGGCCGCCGACATGCCGCTGACGGCCAAGCTGCATGCCGACATCGCGCGCGCGATCGCCGGCGAGGACGAGGAAGGCGCGGCGAAGGCGACCGACAGATTGCTCGACGTGATCGAGAAGTTCACGCTCGATACTGTAAGCACCGACGTAGGCGGGCTGAAACAGGCCAACACACCCAGGAGGAGTGCCATGAACCAGAACCGCAGAAAGATAGTGAAAGCGCTCGGCGCTGCCGGCGCGATCGCAGCAGCAGAGCCCTACCTCAGTTTTCCCGCCATCGCCCAGAGCCGCACGCTCAAGATCGGGATCATTGCTCCGAAAGCGGGCATCGTCGGCACGATCGGCGAATGCGGTCTGCGCGGAACGCTGTTCGCCGTGGACCGCATCAACGCGGCCGGTGGCATCGCCGGGCGCAAGATCGAGCTGGTCGTCGAGGAAGAGACCAACCCGAAGGATTCGATCGAGCGCCTGCGCAAGCTCGTGCTGCAGGACAAGGTCGATTGCGTGCAGGGCATCGTGTCCTCCGGCGTGAGCCTCGCCATGGGCGCGGTCGCCGAGGAGATGAAGGCGCTCACCATCTTCTGGGATGGCACCACGCAGGATGGCGTCAAGGAGACGATGTTCAACCCGCGCTACATCTTCCGCAGCACCGACAACGAATGCGAGGCGGTGATGGGGTCGCTGCTCGGCGATCAAGTACTGGAAGGGAAAGTTCGCGACCATCGCCGGCATCAACCCCGACTACTCCTACGGCCGCAACAACTTCGCCGCCTTCCAGGCATTGCTGAAGAAATTCGGCGTCGAGGTGAAGGTAGTGGCCGACCAGTGGCCCAAGGTCGGCACGCTCGACCTCACCTCGCACGTGGCGGCGCTGAAGGCGGCCAAGCCCGACCTCATCTTCTCGTCGCTGCTGTTCGCCGATCTGCCGATCTTCATGAAGACCGCGCACGGCGCGGGCCTCATGGAGGGCGGCACGAAATTCGTCTTCCCGGCGGCGGGCTTCCAGCACACGGGGCTGAAGAAGGAGTTCACGCCGGAAGGCATGATCTTCGGCCATAACACGCTCTATTTCGACTACCAGGACGGGAGCGCGCTGCAGAAGGAGTTCGTGCAGGACTACGTGGCCAAGTACAAGGACTATCCGCATTGGGAAGCCGATCGCGCCTATTTCGCGATGCAGGTCTACAAGGCCGGTGTCGAGGCCGCGCAGAAGGCGAAGAACGCGTGGCCGTCGCAGGAAGACATCATCAACGCGATGGAGGGCGTCAAGGTGCAATCCCTCGGCGGACCGGGCCATATGCGTAAGGACCACATCGCCGAGCAGACTTTCTATCAGGGCCTCACGACGCACAAGAACAACTACGACTTCCCGACGCTCGGCACCGTGGACATCATGTATTCCGAACAGCTGCAGAAGCCGCCGGGAACGGACTTCTGGAAATGGATCGAGACCGCGCAAATCAAGATCTGAGCGCGCCGTCTTGACGGCTTTCTTCGACATCCTCATCGGCGGCGTATTCCACGCCGCCGTTCTTTCTCGTGGCCGCCGGGCTGCAGCTCGTGTTCGGCGTGCAGAAGATCGTCAACCTCGCCTGCGGCTCGTTCTATGCGCTCGGCGCCTATTTCGGGATCAGCAGCGTCAACTGGGCGATCGCGGCGGGCCTGCCGCCGGCGTCGTTCCTGCCGGTCCTTGTCGCATCCGGCGTGTTGCTCGGAGTGATCGGCCCCTTCATCGAGGCGCTGCTGCGCACCGTCTACGATCGCGACGAGGCCTTCCAGCTGCTGCTCACCTTCGCGCTGGTGCTGATGTTCCAGGACGTGCTGCGCTTTTTCTGGGGCGCCAATCCGCAGCAGCTCGGCAACCTGTCGATGGTCTACGGGAAGCTCGCCGTCGGCGCGGTCCAGGTCCCGACCTACAACGTGCTGGTCATCTTCGCGAGCGTGCTGATCGCGGCGGGCATCGGCGCGTTCCTGCAGCGCACGCGCTTCGGGCGTATCCTGCGCGCCACCGCCGAGAATCGCGAGATGAGCCAGGCGCTCGGCGTCAACGTGCGCCGGATCTACGCGAGCGTGTTCACGCTCGGCACTGTCCTCGGGACCGTGGGCGGCGCGCTCGTCGTGCCGACCGCCGCGGCATCGCTCGACATGCCGGTCGAGCTGGTGGTCGAGGCGTTCGCCGTGGTGGTGATCGGCGGGCTCGGCAGCATGCGCGGCGCGCTGGCCGGAGCGCTGATCGTGGGCCTCATGCGCGCGGCGGCGATTTCGTTCTACGCCGAGCTCGAGATCCTCGCGATCTACCTGGTCGTGATCGTGGTGCTGATCGCGCGTCCGGCGGGCCTCTTCGGAAAAACGGTCGAATGAGCGCACCTGGCTGCGCGAGCACGCCGTCCTCGTCGCGGCAGTCATCCTGGCCGTTGCCGTGCTCGCGGCTGTTCCGAGGCTCGCCGAACCCTACTACATCACCCTCGTGCTGCCCGCCTTCGCCTACGGCATCGCCCTCCTCGGCTTCAACCTGCTGTTCGGCTACACGGGACTCTTGTCGTTCGGCCATGCACTCTTCGTCGCCATCGGGGCCTACGGCGCCGCGGTGCTCTCGAGCAAGCTCGGCGTGAGGAGCTTCGAGCTCATCGTGCTCATCGCCGGCCTCGCCGCGGTCGTCGCGGCGATTCCCGTCGCCCTGCTTTCGGTGCGCTACGTGCGCATCTTCTTCGGCATCCTCACCCTCGCCTTCGGGATGCTGTTCCACTCGTTTCTCTTCAAGTTCTACGACATCACCGGCGGGGACACCGGCATCCGCGTCCTGCGCCCGTCGCTCTTCGGCAACGACTTCAAGGAGCTCGACAAGATTGCTTTCATGATCGGGCCCTTCTACTACTACTGTCTCGCATTGCTGGTCCTGCTGGGACTTGTCATGTGGCGCATCGTGCATTCGCCGTTCGGGCTGCACCTCGCCGCGATCCGCGAGAATCCGCGCAAGGCGCTATTCCTCGGCGTGCGGGTGCGCCTGTTTCGCTTCATCGCCTTCCTCATCTCGGCGTTCTATTGCGCGGTCGGCGGCGCGATCCTCGCGATCAACATCGGCCAGGCTGACCCCGAGCTCGCGTACTGGACACATTCCGGCGAGCTCGTGTTCATGACCGTCCTCGGCGGATTCGCGAATTTCTTCGGGCCGCTCGTCGGCGCCTTTTCGTTCATCTTCCTCAAGTCGGAGCTGATGGGCGCCACGCAATACTGGCGATTCTTCCTGGGTGTGACGCTGGTGCTGATCGTGGTGCTGTTTCCGCGCGGTCTCATCGGATTGGCCCAGGACCTGTGGTCGAAAGCGAGGCGCCAGTGAGACAAGTGAGGAGCGCCCTGATCGAAACCGTCGGCATCGGCAAGGCTTACGGCGACTTCGTCGCGCTGCAGGACGTGTCGCTGTCGATCGCGGAAGGCGAGCTGGTGTCCATCGTTGGACCCAATGGTGCGGGCAAGACGACCTTCGTCAACGTGATCACGGGACTGCTCAAGCCGACTGCCGGGGTGGTTCGATTCAAGGGAAACGATATCGCCGGCATCGGCCCGGTGATGCTCGCCAAGCGCGGCATGGCGCGCGCCTTCCAGCTCGTGCACATCTTTCCCGCGATGACGGTCGCCGAGACCATCGCGGTCGCGGTGCTTTCCCAGACCGGCAAGAGCCTGCGCCTGTTCGGTTCGGTGAAATCGGACGAGGCCCTGCGCTCCAGGGTTCGCGAGGTGGCGGCGATCTTCGGCCTGGAAGGCAAGCTCGAGGCCGAGTCGCGCCTACTCGCGCAGGGCGAGAAGAAGCTTCTCGACATCGCCAGCGCCTTCGCCCTGGCGCCGGAGGTGATCCTCCTCGACGAGCCGACCAGCGGCGTGTCCAGCGCCGACAAGCACAGCATCATGAAGACGCTGATCGACGCGGGCGAGCGCGCCGGCGTGAAGGCGATCATCCTCGTCGAGCACGACATGGACCTGGTCGCGGAGTATTCCAGCCGGATCGTCGCGCTGCAGGGCGGCAAGGTGCTCGCCGACCGGCCTCCGCGGAATTCTTCGGCGATGCTGAGATCGTCGCTGCCGTGGTGGGCAAGCTCGTCGGCAAGCGGGCGCGGAAGGACTGACCGATGCTCTCCGTCGAGCGCCTCACCGTCGATATCCAGAACAGCCGAATCTTGAGCGGCATCTCGCTCAAGGTCGCGGCAGGCGAGCTGATCTGCCTCGTCGGACGCAACGGCGCCGGCAAGACGACGACATTCCGCAGCATCATGGGTTACGTGCAACCGGTCTCGGGGACGATCGATTTCCAGGGCAGGCGAATCGTCGGCTGGCCGACACACCGCATCGCCCAGCTCGGCATCGGCTACGCGCCCAGGAGAGCCAGGTCTTCGGCGATCTCAACGTCGCCGAGAACGTCGAACTGCCGACCTGGACCCGTCCCCAGGGCCGCGACGCGAAAACGCGTATCGCGCTCGCCTACCAGATCTTCCCGAACCTGCGCGATTACGCCGCGCGCGGCGGCAACCAGCTCTCCGGCGGCGAACGAAAGATGGTGTCGATCGCCCGCGCGCTGGCCCTTGACCCGCAGCTGCTCCTGCTCGATGAGCCGTTCGAGGGCCTGTCGCCGGCGATCATCCCGAATATCAGCGAAGGCATCTCCTCGATCCGCCGCCTCGGACACGGGATCCTCATCGCCGAATCGAATATCCACCACATTCCCGAAGACGCCGATAGCTTGTATGTGCTCGAGCGAGGCGAAATCATCTACAGCGGCAAACCGGGCGATACTTATCCTCCCGAGGTCATGAAAATCATCAGCGGCGCCGCGTAGTTGCCCCTTCCAAGGAGTTGCCATGCCCAAGATCCTCACCCAGGCCCAAATCGACCAGTTCTGGCGCGACGGATGCATCTTTCCCGTGCGCGTGATGCCGGAAGCCGAAGCGCTCGAGATCCGGCGCCGGCTCGAAGCATTCGAGTCGGAAAACGGCGGCCCGCTCAAGGGGGCGCTGCGCCACAAGTCGCACCTGCTCTTCACGTGGCTCGGCGACCTCGTGCGCAACAACCGCATCGTCGATGCCATCGAGGATCTGTACGGACCGAATCTGCTCTGCTGGACCACGAATTTCTTCATCAAGGAGGCCGACAATCCGGCGTTCGTGTCCTGGCACCAGGACTCGACCTACTGGGGGCTCGACAAGCCCGATGTCGTCACCGCGTGGGTCGCATTGACACCCAGCAACAAGGCAAACGGCGCCATGAAGTTCATTCCCGGCAGCCACACCAGGGACCAGATTCCGCATCGCGACACCTTCGCCAAGAACAACCTGCTCACGCGCGGTCAGGAAGTCGCGGTGGAAGTCGACGAGTCGAAGGCGGTCGCGATCACGCTCGAGCCCGGCGAGATCTCGCTGCACCATGTGCGCCTGGTGCACGGCTCGCCGCCGAACCCGTCGCACGACCGCCGCATCGGCTTCGCGATTCGATACATTCCGACCACCGTGGCGCAGATCGCCGGCGAGGACAGCGCCACGCTCGTGCGCGGCGTCGATACGCATCGCCATTTCGAGCTCGAGCCGCGTCCCACCCGGGACATGGACCCCGAGTTCGTCGCGCTGCACCAGGCCATCACCGAGCGCAACGCGCAGATTCTCTATCGGGGCACGCAGGTCAAGAGCTACGACGATCCCAAGGCGTTGCCCGATCGGGCCGCCTGAGTGGACCAGAGCGCCAGGTCCTGCGGAGAGCGCAACGGCTTTCTCCTGGATGAGACTTGACAATGATATATCTTAAGATATATTGTACGACCAGTCTTAAAGTAGTCAACGGAGGTCAAAATGCATGGCCTTTTTCTCTATCGCGGCTGCGCCCGGCGGCGCACGGCGGTCACTTTGGCGGATTCGGTGCGGGGTTCGGGCACGGCGCAGGACTCGGCGGGCGCGGCTTTTTCGGAGGGCGCAAGCTCGGGTCCGGCGAGTTGCAGCTGGTCATCCTGGCTTTGCTCGAAGAGCGCCCACGGCATGGGTACGAGATCATCAAGGCTCTTGAGGACACTTCCAAGGGCTTCTACGCGCCGAGCCCGGGCATGGTCTATCCGGCGCTCACGTATCTTGAAGAGGTCGGCTACGCCACCGTCGAGGCCGAAGGCAGCAAGAAGCTCTATCGCATCACCGACGCCGGATTGGCCCAGCTCAACGAGAACCGCGCTTTTGTCGACGCGGTGCTGGCGCAGCTCGCGCAGGTGGGCAGCAAGATGGACCGCGTACGCAAGGCATTCGCCGGCGACGAGCCAGGTGACGTCGCTCATGTCGCGGTCAACGAGGCTCGCCACGAGCTGCGGGCCGCGCTGATCGCCAAGCTCAATGCGTCCCCTTCAGCCGAGGAACTGCAGCGAGTATCGGAAGTATTGAAGCGAGCAACCGACGAACTTCGGCGAGGCAAGAAATAAAGCGCATCGCCCTAGCTCGCCGTTCGACGTGCGGCAATGCGAATCTAGTCGACGGTGGCGCCGGATTCCTTCGCCAGTCGCGCCCAGAATTTGGAGTCTTCGGTCAGAAACGCGGCGAATTCTTCGGGAGAACGCGAGAGCGTCACCTCGGTCCCTTCCCGCGCCAACACTTCCTTGACCTGGGGTTGGCCCATGGCGACAGTGGTGGCGTCAAACAGCTTCTTGACGATCTCCGGCGGCGTTCCCAAGGGTACGAAAATCCGTACCAGAACGATATGCTGTATTCGGGTAGGCCGACCTCGGCCATGCCGGGAATTTCAGGCATCAATGGCGAGCGATCGCGACTGGTCACCGCCAGTGCACGCAGGCGGCCGGCCTTGATCATCGTGATCACCGATGGCGGGGTCGCAAAGGTCACCTGGGTGTCGCCGGCAACGACCGATGCCACCGCCGGTGCGCCGCCCTTGTACGGAATGTTCACCATACTCGTGCCGGCGACTCGATTGAACAGCGCTCCGCCCAGGTGCGGCGCCGAGCCGCTGCCGGAACTGGCGAAATTAAGCTTGCCGGGTGATTTCTTATCTGCGGCGATCAGCTCTCTTGACCGAAGTGATTCCGGTTGCCGGATTGACGACGATCAATAGCGGTGACGCCGTGATCTTGGTGATCGGCAGCAGATCCTGCGGGCGGTAATTGAGCTTGGGATTGAGCGCCGGGTTCACCGAAATGCTGCTCGGACTGGCAATCAGCAAGCTGTAACCGTCGGGCGCCGATCGGGCGACGTTTTCCGCGGCGATGGATGACCCCGCACCGGCACGATTCTCGATGACGACGGGTTGACCCAGCTCGCGACCCAAGGCTTCGCCGACACTGCGCGCGACGGTATCGGCGGCCCCGCCGGGTGCAAAGCCCACCACGAGGCGTATGGGCCTGGTGGGATAGGCTTCTGCGCCGTAGCATAGTCGGATATGCCGCAGAAAAGCAGACCGACGATGCTTGCGATAGCGTGCATCATGACGTTTCCCAGCGACTGTCGGCAGCACATCTTTGGAACCATTTTCTATTGACGCTATTTGCCGGTGAAAACGGGACTGCGCTTTTCAATGAACGCGCGCCGGCCTTCGGTGTAGTCCTCGCTTTCGAAAGCAGCCGCGGATCAAATCCTGGCACAGCGCGACGTCGAGCTCGGGCGAAGGCTTGAGGACTTCAGCCGATAATGGCCTTGCCGGCACGCACCGTGAGCGGCGCATTGACGGCGAGCGCCGTGGTGTATTCGGACAGCAGCGAGTCGAGAGCTTCAGGGGGACAGACGCGACCGATCAGTCCGAGCGACAGCGCTTCCTCGGCATCGATTCTCCTAGCCGTGAAGAACAAGTCCTTCGCCGCCCCGACGCCGATCAAATCGACCAGGTTTTTCATTGCCGAGTAGCGGTAACCCAGGCCCAAGCGCGCCGCCGGAATGGAAAACACCGAATCGCTCGTCGCGATGCGCAGATCACAGCTGATGGCGACATTGACGCCGCCGCCTATGCAACAGCCGCGTATGCACGCCAGCGTCGGCTTGCTGAAGCGATAGATACGCATCAGCGCGTTTTCCGCCATTTGCTCATAGCGGCTGACCGCTTCGCGCGCGGCGCGCATGTCCTCGAACTGCGTAATGTCCGCGCCCGATACAAACGCCTTTTCGCCCGCGCCCGTAGAACACCACCAGACGCACGCGCTCATCGACTTCCGCCTGAGCGAGCAGGACGGGAATGGCTTCCCACATATCGACCGACAAGGCGTTGTGACGCGCCGGATTGTTGAAACGGATGTGCAGAGTCGATGCATCGAGCCAGACCTGCATGCGCTCGGTCGGCGAATGATAGGAAACGTTGGGCATCAGAATATTCCCTTTGATTTCATGCGCGCGAGATCGTCAGCGCCGAAGCCAAGCTCGCCGAGTATCTCCTCGGTGTGCTCACCGCGGCGCGGCGCGGCGCGCGCGATGCGGCTCGGCGTGCGTTCGAGGTGCATCGGTTGGCCCACAAGACGTTGTGCACCGCGGTGCTCGGACACGACATCCTGCACCATGCGCAAATGCTCGATCTGCGGCTCCTCGAATACTTCCTGCAAATTGTTGATATGGCCGCAGGCAACGCCGTCCGCGTTGAAGCGCTCGATCCAGTATGCGCAGTCTTCACGCGCCAGGTGCTCATTGATCGCGGCGTTGAGCGCATCGCGATTCACCGAGCGGCGCCGACTTGTCGCGGAAACGCTCGTCGGTGATCCATTCCGGCGCACCGAGGGTTTCGCAGAAGCGCTCCCAGATCTTCGAGCCGAATACCGCGATGTTCATGTAGCCGTCGCGAGCCTTGTAGACGCCGGTGGGAATGCTGGTCGGATGATAGTTGCCGGCCTGCCCCGCAACTTCGCCGTCGATGAGCCAGCGCGACGTCTGAAAATCCATCATGTACACCATCGACTCCAGGAGCGAGGTGTGCAGCCATTGCCCTTTGCCCGAGGTTTCGCGCTCAAGCAGCGCAACCAGAATACCCTGGGCCGCGAAAATACCGGCGCACAAATCGGCGATCGGAATACCCACGCGCACCGGGCCTTGTTCGGGCAAGCCGGTGACCGACATCAACCCACCCATGCCTTGCGCAATCTGATCGAAGCCCGGCCGCTCCGCAAGCGGGCCGGTTTGACCGAAGCCGGAGATACTGGCGTATACCAGCCGCGGCTGGTCCTTGCTCAGCGCCTCGTAGTCGATACCGAGCCGGAACTTGACGTCGGGACGAAAATTTTCGACCACGACATCGGCCGTCGCGATCAGACGCTTGAGAACGCCGATGCCCTCGGCTTCCTTTAGATTGAGCGTGACCGACCGCTTGTTGCGATGAGTGTATTGATAGTCGGAACCGTCCTGGCCGCCGAGCGTGTCGTCGCCGCGCATATGATCCGGCATTTGCACCTGGATGACGTCGGCACCCCAGTCGGCAAGTTGCCGGCACGCCGTCGGGCCGGCTCGAACCTGTGTCAGATCGACAACGCGAAAGCGCTGGAGCGCTGCGGAGGCGGGTAGGTGAGGCATCGTTGCAATCGTAGGGTCAGCGCGGGAGTGAACGCCGATTGTTATTGTGCGGCACCCCTGGTGTCAATTCGGATCTGCCCTTCCGATGCGAGTTCCGTCGAAAAGGCCGGAACCTAGGCATGCCAATAAAACTCGCGGGCGTGGTAGGGTTGAACGTCCTATCCTCGGCGTAAGGGTCGACTAAATGTACGTGGTGGAACGCTTCGCCGAGTTTGCCGAGAGCTTTCGCACAAAGCCGCTCGCGCCACTGCTGCTGCACCACGCCAAACGCGCAGTGATCGACTGGTACGCGGCGCTGCTGCCGGGCGCTGTGGTTCCTCCCGCGACGCTGCTGGCGCTTGCACTCGCGGAGAGCTCGACCGGGGCAAATCGCGGCTCGCGTTGGGCAGGCAGGCGACCGTACGGGCCGCGGCGCTCATCAACGGCTCGGCCGCGCATACCGTCGAGGTGGACGATATTTTCCGCGATGGCATCTACCACCCGGGCGCCCCGACCATCGCCGCCGCACTTGCTCTCGCTCAAGCCCGGGGCGCATCGGGGAAGCGTTTCTGCGCGCCGTCATCGTTGGCTACGAGATCTCGACGCGCATCGCCGCGGCGATGGGGCGCGCTCATTACAAATACTGGCACAACACCGGCACCATCGGCTGCTTCGGCGCCTGCGCCGCGGCGGCCGAGCTGCTTCGCCTCGACCCAACGCGCTTCGCGCACGCGCTTGCCACGGTCGCCACTTTCTCCGCCGGATTGCAGCAGGCGTTCCGCATGGATTCCATGTCGAAACCCCTGCATGCCGGGCGCGCCGCGGAAGCTGGCGTCACGGCGGCGCTCGCCGCCAGCGGAAGGCGTTACCGGTTCGCTGGACGTGCTGGAAGGCGAGTCGGGCTACGGGCGCGCGATGGGCGAGGGTGATGGCCCGGACTGGGAGCGCGCGCTCTCGACGCTCGGCGAGGATTTTCATATCACCCGCATGACGTTCAAGAACCACGCCTGCTGCGGCCATGTCTTCGCCGCCATCGACGGCGCGCTGGCGCTGCAGCAGCAGATGCGCTTGCTTGCGCACCGACATCGAGCGGGTGAGCATCGGTACCTACAAGGCGGCGCTCGATGTGGCGCGCCATGAATCGCCGCGAACCGCGGCCGAGGCGCGCTTCTCGCTCAAGTACACGGTCGCCTCGGCGCTGACCCACGGCAGCGTGCGTCTCGCCGCCGTTCGAGCCGTCGCGGCTCGAGGATCCCGTCACGCGCGAGCTGATGCGGCGGATCGACGTGGCGATCGATCCCGAGCTGGATGCCGCTTTTCCGGCGCAGCGCGCAGCGCGCATCACGATCGAGTCGCGCGACGGGCGTCGCGGCGAGCACCTGCAGCCCACGCGCAAGGGCGATCCGGAAGCGCCGCTCTCCGACGCCGAGCTCGAGCACAAATACCTCGAGCTCGCTGCCCCGATGCTTGGAGAGGACCGCGCGCGCGAGCTGCTCGCACGGCTGTGGCGCCTGGAACGTGAAGCGCAAGTCGGGTGAGGAATCTCGCGCAAGCGCTCTTTGCTCCCCGCGCCATCGCGCTCGTCGGTGCATCCGGCGACGCGGCGAAGCACACCGCCCGCCCGCTGCGCTTCCTGCGCAAGCACGGCTACACGGGGCGCATCGTGCCGATCAATGCCTCGCGGAGCGAAGTGCTCGGCGAGCGCGCCTGGCCGAGCCTGGCCGAAGCGCCCGGTGAGATCGATCACGCCTTCGTCATGACACCCGACGAGTCCGTCGAGCACGCACTGGAGGAGTGCGGCGCGCGCGGCATTCCGGTGGTCACGATCTTGAGCGGCGGCTTCGCCGACGCCGGCGCCGAAGGCGTGGCGAGGCAAGCCCGGCTGGTGGCGCGCGCTCGCGCGCTCGGCGTGCGCCTGCTCGGCCCGAACAGCATGGGCGTGATCGACATTCCCGGCCGCGTCCCGCTCACGGTCAACGCGGTGCTCGAGATCGATGCGCTCCCCGCGGGCACCACCAGCGTGATATCGCAGAGCGGCACGATGCTCGGAACGGTGCTCTCGCGCGGCGCCCCTCGAGGGCTGGGATTTTCCAAGCTCATTTCGGTCGGCAACGAAGCGGACCTGGGGGTCGGCGAGCTGGTGGAGATGCTCGCCGAGGACCCCGCGACGCAGGTCATCCTGTTGTTTCTCGAGACGGTGCGCGACAGCGCGCGCCTTGCCGCCGCGGCACGCAAGGCCCACGCCGCGGGAAACCGGTGGTGGCGTACAAGCTGGGCCGCTCGCGCCTCGGCGAAATGCTGGCGCAATCGCATACCGGTGCGCTCGCCGGAGCCGACGCGGCGGTCGATGCTTATTTCCGCGATTGCGGCATCGTCAGGGTGGACTTGCTCGAAACGCTGATCGAGATCGCGCCGCTCCTCTGCGGCCGGAGTGCGCCGGGCCTGTCGCGCGCTGCGCGCGTCGCGGTGGTGACGACGACCGGTGGCGGCGCGGCGAGCGTGGTCGACCGGATGGGCATGCACGGGCTCGAGACCCTGGTGCCGGATGCATCCTTGCGGGCGCGGCTGGCCGCGCTCGGTGTGCACAACCTCGACTCGCCGATCGTCGATCTGACCATGGCCGCGACAGACAAGGTCTACGCGGATGTGCTCCAAACGCTGCTCGACTCGCCGGCCTGCGATGCGGTGCTCGCGGTCGTCGGCTCGTCCGCGCAGTTTCATCCGCAACTTGCCATCGAGCCGATCCTGCGCTCCTCCATAACGACGAAAGCCTCTTGCCGCGTTTCTCACGCCCCACGCCGAGCGCTCGCTCGCGCTCCTCGCGGAGCGCGGTATCGCCGCGTTTCGCACCCCTGAGTCCTGCGCCGACGCGCTGGCCGCTTTTCGCCTGGCGCGCGCCGCGCCGCGTGGTCGGATCAGGCCGCGGCCGCATCGCGCCCCGAGTGGCCGGGCGAGCTGCCGACGCCGAGGCAGGCTGGACGAAGCGCAAGCGCTCGCGCTTTTCTCCGCCTTGGGCGTGCCGTCGGTCGAGTCGGCAATCGCCCGTGCGCCGCGCTACGAGCACGGGCTCGCTTATCCGGTCGCGGCGAAGATTCTCTCGCCTGATATCGCGCACAAGACCGAGGCGGGCGGGATCGCGCTGCACATCGCGAGCCGCAGCGAGTTCGATGAGCAGGTGCGCACCTCTGCTCGCCTCGGTTGCGGCGACGCAACCTGCGGCGCGCGTCGAAGGGATCATCGTGCAGCGCATGGAAGCCGGGCTCGCCGAGGCCATCGTCGGCTATCGCCACGACGCTCTGGTCGGGCCGCTGGTGCTGGTCGGCGCAGGAGGAATGCTCGCCGAGCTCTACGCGGACTATGCGCTGCGCCTCGCGCCGGTGAGCGAAGAAGAGGCGGCGACGATGATCGAGGAAGTGAAGGGGCTCTCGACGCTCCGCGGCTACCGCAACCTGCCGCGGGGCGACGTACGTGCCCTCGCCAGGGCCGTGGCGGCTTTGTCGCGGCTCGCTCTTGTGGCGGGTCAACCTGTAGCGGAAGCGGAGATCAACCCGCTCATCGTGAAATCGAAGGGTGTGGTCGCGGTCGATGGGCTCGTTGTAGTCAGGATCACTACTGAAGACATTAACCTGCTGCCGGAAGCGCAGGTGGTCAAGGCCGCTCGAATAGGTTACCTTTCGGCCGACCTTGCTCGTAGTCCCCATGGTCGCTATTGCGGGCCGAAACGGCGATCAAGTGATGCGACGGTTCATCGGCGCTCGCGCCGGTCCCATGTTGGCATTGCCCAGCGGCTAAACTGCGTCTGGAACAGGATTGAATCATGGCCAAGCCATGACATCAAGGATAGCCTCGACCGGCTGGGTAACGCGCTCGTCAGCGCCTTCCAGGTGATCGCTCTGTTCGTGATCGGCGCCACCATCGTCTGGTCGGCGGCGCACGACTACATCCGGATGATTCAGGCGGGGCGGGCCGGGCTGTGACGACATCCTGCTTCTCTTCATCTATCTGGAGCTGGGAACTATCGTCGGGATCTACTTCAAGACCGATCGCTTGCCGGTGCTCTTTCTGCTCTACGTCGCCATCACCGCGCTCACGCGCTTTCTGGCGATCGACGTTAAGGACCTCTCTCTCGAGAGCGTTCTCGCGGTGACCGGATCGATTTTCGTGCTGACGCTGGCCGTGCTGGTCGTGCAGATCGCGACGTCGAGGTTCTCGACTTCCGCTGGAAACGCGCGCCGCCTCGGCCATCGACAGCAGCGAAGCGAAAACGGGTAGCCCTCAACCGCCCCGCGCCAGCAGATTCAGGAACTCCCGCCGCGTCTTCGGTCCATGGGTGACGAAGTTCGGATCGGCATGCTCGCGGTACGCGAGGCGATCCTGCGCGACGCTATCGCCCGCGAGGTGCTTTTTGACGATATCGGGCGCGATTGAATAGACCTTGAGCGCGTTGCGTCCGAACACCTTTGCGCGCAGCGCAGGCGTCATCTTGGGGTAGCCGTATTTATCGATCAGCGGCTCGGCAACCTGGAACGTGCGAAACGCCTGGATCTGGTCCTGCGGCGATCCGTACCAGATCGAATCAGTGCCCCAGAGGACGTTGTCCTCGCCCGCGTATTTCAAAGCTTCCCCAGCGCGTGCGCCGCGGAGTCGGGATCGCGCATCACGAATCGCCACGTCGAGCCCAACTCCGCGTACACGTTGGCATTGGGCTTGATGCCGTTTTCGCGCAGGCTCGTCACCAAGGCGTCGATGCCGTCCGTGCGCGCCGCGTCGTAAGGGCCTTCGGGTTTTCCGGCCACGAACCCAGAGTGGTAGATGAGGAAGTTGACGTCCGGGAAGCGCTTTGCCACGCGGCCGATGTCGACGCACGTCGAATGCTCATACGAACGCTGGCCGAACGGCAGGCCCTTGTGCACGGCGATGTTCTTGATGTTGAGCTTGCGTGCTTTTTCGATGAGCGCGAGTCCCGGCTCGTCGTCGAGGAAAAAGCCTTTGCCGTCGGGTCCCCATTGCGTGTAGGTCTTCCACGCGGCGATCTTGTAGCGCTCGGCCAGCATGTCCATGCCTTCGAGGTCGCCCTCTTGATTGGGGTTCACGCGCCCGTGGATCAGCATCCGATGCGTTCCCTTGAGCTTCTCGACGATCGCCGCCGTCGCCGTCGCTTCCTCGATCGTCAGCGGCTCGCCCTTCCGTGTCGATGGAACGAACGACAGCACGACGAGATCCGTGTCCGAATCGAGGAACACGTCCTTGATGAAGGCATCGGAATCCAAGCACTGCAGATAGCCGAGCCCCGGCTCGCTCGCCGTGGCACAACTCTTGTTCTGGGCGAAGCTCAAGAGCGGCTGCGCGCCTGCCGGCAGCGACCGCGTCCACGCGCCGGTCGGGTTCACGAAGTGCCCCTGGACGTCGAAGACGAACTCATTGGTGTCCAGCGCGGAGCGCGCGACCTGGAGGTCGAGCGACGCATCTTTCGGCAGATCGAAGAAGCCGCCGCGCCGGCCGTCTGCTGCATAGGCGGTGCTCATTGCCGCCAGCGTTGACGCGGCGCCGCACGCCGACACCAGGAATGCCCGCCTGCTTAAACCGAGACGCTTCGCGTTGATCGTGGCCGCATCGTGCGCGAGATGACGCGCGTGATGGTGCACCGGATCGAGGGAATCGGCGCGAACTCGCCATTGGTAGTCGTATCGAGCTTAATCGGAAGTCGCGTGCCGAAAGGATCGTTGCGATAGCGCATGGCGAGGTCCTCAGGGATTGGTGCCAGCTATCGATCGTATGCATCACCCGCGCCTATCCGCGACGACGTATGGACATCGCTCTAAGTCAGGCGTAGCATCGAACTACAAGTCGAAGAAGGCGCGAGGGACGAGCCAAAACTGAAACGGAAAGGAGTCCACCATGTGCTATGAATTGAGCAATTGGTCGTGGAAATTGCGCGCTGCAGAATTAGCGCGAAAGGAACATGAGGCCGCGAATGCGGCGAAGAAGCAGGATCAACCGATAGGGCCATCTCAACCGGCTGCATCGGAGACACCAGTCGAGCAGCACGAGTCGGTTCCGGCCTAACGCAGTCTACCGCTACACCACTTGGAACGGGGCCCCGCAGATGCGGGGCTTTCCGTTCAGAGGGCCGTGTCGACGCGGTCATAGCTCCACGGCTCCATGTAGCGCAGCACTGATTCAGCGCGCAATGCTGGCAGTCGACCACTGGATCGACAGCGCTACCCGTCATCAAGAACTCGCCAGCCTGCTGCCCTTGGCGTAAGCGGGCATAATGGCCGGGGGCAATATCACCGGATTCACCAGCCAGCGGGACGAGGTGCTGGGCAAGCTGATAGGGATCCTGCGCGAGATTGCGCCCGGCGCCCGGCGCATCGCCATCTTGTTGAACCGCAATAGATGGGCTCGTTGTGTTCAAGGAACACTGAACAGCTAGTCCGCGACGGTTAATTAGGAATCCGACCAGCGCCGGACAGGCACGCTAGCTGGAGAACGCCCGAGGTGGCACCTGGCGATGCGCCGTGGCTTTCGAGAGATTTTGCACAGAGTTCATTTTGCGCCAAGCCTGCCATTAGTACAGGTGAGTAGCCGGTTGCGAGCAATACTAGATCCACGCTCGCGTCGCGACCACGAATTCGCTGCTCGGCCGTCATCTCTGGCGCGCGATCAGATCGAAGCATGAAGGCGCTTGCAAACCCCTTCCGCAGCATCAGGTCCGGAATCAGGTCATCACGCAACCACCTCTGCAGGCGATCCTCCTTCCCTGGTGCGGCAGAGTATCGCAAGGTCACGCAGGTCGTCCCAAGTACGGACCCTGACTGCTTTCCAGTCTGCAAAAGCCTCGGACCATGCCCTGAAACTCCGGCATTATCCGGCTCGTCCAAGGTGTTGGGTTGTTGAGACGCTCCAAATACGGTGCGGAGGAGAGCACCTCGATGTCCGTGGGGCCTGATGCCGTTCCCGACCGAGATCATGGCGGTGCACGAGCAAAGGATTGCGCAAGCGTGCCGAGCGCGAGAAGGTGGCCTTCGGCCCGGATCTGGCCGTGCAGAGCGTCTACGAAATTTCCGAGCCGCTCGAGAAACTGCTGCCGGCCATCAGCCGATGAGAAGGCGAACGCTCAACTCCACCACTCCTCATGGACCACGAAGCTCTGCGCCAGGCACATCTTGCTGCCATGGGCGGCCAGGAACAGTTCAAAGACGTTGAGGGAACAGATTCTCAAAGCGAATGATGAAATTGACGAAGCGATCGTACCACCCGACATATCGATGAATGTCATGGCATCACTCTATCCGCGACGGACTTTTTGCGCGATTCGCCAATTGCGCGCAAGGGCCACTCTCCCAGCAAAGTGCGGTGTTCGCTGGACGCGACATCTGGCGCAGGTGCAGACCCAGATACGCAGCTTTCGGTGCACGGGAAGTTGCTTCGAGCGGATCGTCGCTTTGCTGATCGTGATGCACATAGGTGATCCCATTTGAAATTCGAAATGGTACGGCTTGCCAAGGTCCTGTCAGGGGAGCAAGCGCTAGACGCTGGCTTGTTATGAACATGGGAGTGCAGGATGTTGTCCCCTACAATAGAGATGACGTTTTTCTCATCAACCAAACGTAAGAGCGTTGAGGCTTTGTTATCGCTTTGGTAGTGTCGGTTAGAATCGAGCAGCGCGGTGCTGAAGATGGTGCGGGCATTGCTTGGTCCCGTGCATGCGATGCTGCAGGTGCCCAGGATTCCACAAGACTTTTTCGAGGAGGAATGATGGATTTTCGCCGAGGTCTACGAGCGGGTGCGGGACTCTTTGTCGGCATTGCCGCCTTGCTCGGTGCGGCTTGTCCATGGGCCAGTCCAGTGGTGGTCAAACCCCTTTCGGTCAATAGCGGGTCGCCGGCGGCTCGTGCGGCTGCTTGTCTCTTATTTGCTCGGTGGCGGCATCTACCGTGGTTCCGGGGTCGGTCAATACACTGGCGCGACGGCAGCGTCCGGAATATTCATAAACGGCGGCACCGATCTCAACACCACCGTCGGGATCAATGTCGGTGTAGTGCTGACCACCGGCGATGCTCGCTTCGTTTCGGGTAGCGCAATATCCGCGGACGATTTTCCCAACAAGACGACGGCGTTTGGCGCGGGGATCGGTAACACCCTTACAAGAAATACGTCTCCGGGAAGCTCGCTGTTTCGGGACTCCACTTCCGCGCAGACTTTCAATGCGTCGATTCTGAGCTTTCAATTCATCCCTGCAGGAAGCTCGATCACGCTCAAATATGTCTTTGGTTCCGAAGAATATGGCGATGTGGTGAACACCGGATTTCCACCCGACGTGTCTCGGCATTTTCGTCAATGGCGTCAACTACGCGCGCGTGCCCGGCGGCAGCGTCGCGGTCTCCACCGCCAGTATCAATTGTGGCGGCCCGGTCAGCGGCGCCGCGAACGGCGTGAACCCACAGAACTGCAGCTTGTATCGGGACAACCCACCGTTCTTCGGAAAGATCGAGACCGAGCTCGATGGCCTTACCGTCGTGCTCACGCTCACGGCGCCCGTGTTGGCTGGACAAGTCAACACGATCCAGCTTGGCATTGCGAATTCGGGCGATTCGTCCGCCGATTCAGCAGTGTTCCTACAAGCCGGAAGCTTGCAATCGGCTCCGTAATATTCCCACGATAACGAGACAGTTTTTCCATCACACGCACTGAGGAGGATAGTTATGGACAGACGTGATTTCCTGACGGGCGCCGCAGCGCCGCGACGGCATGGGCGGTCAAAGACGTGGCGTTCCCAACCGAGGCTTCCGCCCAGGTCCCCCAGCCAGGTACTGGTCCCGTCGATCTGGTCGCGCCACGTGCAATGGGTGAAAACCGCCGCCCAGACCGATTCCGACCCGTATGGCACGGGCGTCGCGGTCGGAGAAGCCATTCTGGCTGGCGGGTATACAGCGGTCGATCTCACCGTGCGCGACGGCGGCCACGTGCGACCAGCGCTGGTCGCCACGAACCTGCCGCTGATGCTGCAGGGCATCCGCAGCACAGGTGCGATCTGCACCATGATCGGCACGAATTTCGGGCCGCCGAGCGACCCACGAACACGGCCTGGATCGCGGACCAGTTCGTGCACGAGATTCTGTCGGTGGCCGGCGCCAACGGCATCACCAAATATCGCTACAACAATGCCGGCAATACGGTGCCCAGCTTCCCGGCCAACACGTACGGCGCGCAAATGACGGCGCTGCTCGACGGCGTCCGGATAAACCATCGCCGCCTGGCGGCGATCAATGCCATGTACGGGGGCATGCAGGGCGTGGCCCATACGCACGGCGGCAATATCGGCACGATGGTGGAGCCCTATGCGCTATTCGATGCAGGGCATCGACCCCAAGCTGATCGGCATCAATTTTGCGATGGACCACGTGGCGCCGGCTGCGCCGGGCGGCTGGCAGATCCTGATCGCGTCGCTCGATGCCGTATGTCGGCAACCTGTGCGTCGAGGATCTGGTCGCGACGGTCAACGCCACCACCGGCGCGCTCAGCATCTCGAACATTCAACCCCCGGCGCGACCGGCCTTGGCGGGGGCGTCGTCAACTGGACCACGTTCTACTCAACTGCGTGCGGCTGGGGGTACAGCGGCTTCTCCGAGTCGCAGCTCGAATACTCCATCATTGGCGGGACTGGCACGTCTGTCAGTCTCAACAACGCGGACTACGCCGACAGTGCCAATTTCACGAGCGGTCGGCTGACGCCGGCGATCATGATTGCCGAGTTCAGGAAGAATTCTGACTTCATCCGGGCGCGGGCTCTCGCCGGCGGATGGACCGCCGCACAGATCCTCTGAGCCTGGGCGTGGGGATGGCGCGCCGCCCGGCGGGCCATGCTTGACCAGCGGGCGCTCGCTTTCCAGGCGCGCGCCCGTGTCGTTTTGGACCAGCGATGATGGCTGAAAGAGCAGCGAGGCAACGTCCCCTCATGGCGATGAGCGGGATCGGGCTGGCTGCGACGCTGGCTCTGTGGCTCTGGTGGTTGCCCGCCGACGAGGTCGTCGAGGTGGCCAGCGGCAAGGCAAACGCAAAGGCGGGTCTGCAGTCAACGGGCTCACCCGCTTCCCTCGTCTGGCCGATGCCATCAACGCCAGCAATCTCGATAGCGGCGCCGCCTGTGCCATTGTCGGTGCTGCCCTTCGCAACGATGGGCTTCGCCGTTCCGATCACCGTGGCGGCACCGCAGAAGCTGCAGGTCGGCGAGATGAACGAGCTGGTCGTCGCCGTGGGCGCGAACGCAGGTGTCAACGAGATCAGCTTCACCGTGCAGTTCGAACCCGATGTGCTGCAGGTTCGCGCCGGCACGGAAGGGAGCTGGGCGGAGGGCGCCGGCGTCAACGCGCGCTTCGCGGCCGAGGTCTCCGGAGACGGGAGACCGCGTACAGATTCGCAGCGCCGTGTCGGGCCAGCGGACAGGCGTGGCCGGCGGCACCGTGGCCATCGTGCAATTCCAGGCCGTTGGCCCGGGCACAACGTCGATTGTGATCACCGACGTCGCGGTCAAGGACTTGGCGGGGAGGTCGATAGCCTCTGCCGTCTCGGCATCGCTGCAAATGACGGTGGACGCCGTGCCACCGCCGCGGCCCGAGGCGTGGCGCCAGCGCGGCGCCGTCGCCGTGGAACCGCCCACCGCGACCACCGAAGACGGCGACTAAGGGCGAACGCAATTCAACGCGGGCCGCCTGTCAGGTGCCGTCAGTTCGACGTCAAGGGTCGCCGCTTCAGGCGCTGAACTTGACCGCGTAGCCCCACGAGTCCAGTCCGCCGGGGATGGCGTTGAACGACAGCGTGATGCGGCGCTCGCCCTGGTTGGGCGGCACGGCGTGCAGCACATAACTCGGAAACAGCACCAGGTCGCCCGGCGACGGCGCAGGGCTGACCCATCTGTCGGCATTGAACGGCGTCGGCGTTATGTTGGCGTGCTCGTGCTTGAAGAGAAATTCGGTGCCTCCGGACGACTTCATGAACACGGTTTGTGAATCCGGGTGCGAGGGTGTCAGGTAGACCACGCCCGAGACGAAGCTGTTGGCGTGGTTGTGCATGGCCTGGAGGCCACCGGTGTCCAGCACATTGACCCACATCTCCTTGATCGCCCAATCCAGCCGCTCGCCAAACATGAGCGCACCCATGTCGACGATCTTGGGTGTGATCAGCGCCGCAGCTTCCACGAGCAGCGGGCTGTCGCCGGGGCGCAGCATCTCGGTGTGCGACAGATTGTCGGACGCCTTGTTGGCCTCCTGCGCCAGCGCGCTGAAATGCCGCACCAAGCCGTCCACCAGGCGCGCGCTCAGCGTGCCCGGCGCGCGCAGGAAAGGGTGGGGAACAGGCCGAATACTTCATCCATGCCGCCCATTATCACCGCGCCGCCGGATCCGGGTCTACCTTCCGGAAGGCCGCCGTTCGAGCCGAAGTCGATCCCGAGCAGCGCCGCCGCCGATTGTGTTGCCGATGATGGTGCGGCTGCCGTTCAACGTGATTCCGAACGTCGTGCCGTTGATCGTGTTCCCAAACAATACGCGGTTGTTAGTTTGTTGGTCGACGGGCAGAGTGAACTTCGGAGAGATTGAGGCCGCAGGCATGGCCGGAGCCGGCAACAGCACGGGCTGGCCGACGGTACGCACCTGCTTCCTTCCAAGACGGAACCACAAGAGGAGATCCCGTATGAAGCTAACGTCACACCGCCGCGGCGGCGTTCATCGCCATGGCAGCCGCGGCAGCACCTACCGATGACATTCGCGCAGACATGCTGTGCACCGGCCGGCAACGACTGGCCCGAAGTCAACGGCAACATCGGCGGCTCGCAATATTCGTCGCTGACGCAGATCGACAAGACGAACATCAACCGACTGGGCCCGGCGTGGGTCGTTCACGTTGGCACCGAGCCGATTACGGCACCGGCCGCGGCTCCCGCCGACAATTCCACCGCCAACCAGGAGCCCGCGCCGATCGTCGTCGACGGCGTCATGTACGTCGACACGCCGGCAGGCGGCGTGATCGCGCTCGACGGCGCGACCGGCGCCGTCAAATGGAAGTGGCAGCCGTCCACCGCCGCCAACGGCTTCGGTCCGGGGGTTCCACCGCGGCGTGAGCGTCGGCGAAGGCAAGGTTTTCACCACCGCCGCGGGCAACCGCGTCGTGGCGCTCAATAAGGACACACGGCGCGATCGTCTGGGCGGTGCAACCCACGGCCTCCGGCGGCGCGACGCTCGGCACCATCGCCAAGGCCCACACGATATACCACGACGGCCTGGTGATCCAGGGCACGAACGACTCCGCCCGCGGCTCGATCTTCGCGCTGAACGCGAGCGACGGCTCGATGGCCTGGTATTTCTTCACCACCTATCCCCACGGCACCGTGTTCACCGACGTGAACGGCACCACCTTCGACGCCGGGGACACCTGGACCACGAAGGTCACCCCGAACGACATGCCGAACACCTGCTATCTGACCGCCGGCGCGACGGTATGGCAGCACCCACCATCGACCCCGCGCTCGGGATGGTCTACTTCACGACGGGCAACGTGCGCAGCTGCACGGGGGCGCAGGACGGCTCGACGCGCTTTGGCACGAACCTGTTCGGTGCGTCGATCGTCGCTCTGGACCTCAAGACCGGCGTGTACAAGTGGCACTTCCAGGCGACCCACCATGAGTTCTGGGACGAGGACGCTGGCCTGGTGCCGCAGATCGCCGACGTCACGGTCGGCGGCGTGACCAAGAAGGTCGTCTACGTCGGCAGCAAGGCAGGTCATCAATTCGTGCTCGACCGTACCAACGGCAAGCCGGTGATCGCCGTCGAAGAACGTCCGGTGTTCTACGACACTCGCAGCAATGCGTGGCCGACACAGCCCCGTCCCGCCACGGGTGCTTTCATAGAGCAGTGCGTCGCGTACCAGAACCTGGGTTCGGATGTTCCCGGCCTGCCGCACCGCGCGGTGCCGAACTGGAACGGCTACCAGGCTCAGCCCGATCCCGCCAACCCGGGTCAGCTCCAGCTGGTCGTGCGTACGCCGAACTATCTTGACGCCGATATTCCGTTCAGGGCGGGTCCGCCGCGCCTGGGCTGCATCGAAGAGGGTAGCCTCTTGCCATGGCTCTCGATGTCGAGCAGCAACGGCACGGCCGACATGTCGGCGACGGCGTACAGCCCGCTGCTCAACCTGCGCTACATCCTGTACAACTACAGCCCTGCCGCGCACCCGATCGCCCAAGGCGGCAACAGCCTGCGGCAGATCGGCGGATACCAGACGGGCGGCATCACGGCGCTCAACGCGTCGACGATGGAGATCGTCTGGAAGAAGCCACTGCGGCTCGACGCGTCGCGCGTCAGAACAATCCGGTCGTCACGGCGTCGGGTCTGCTTTTCTTCAGCGGGATGGATGGGGTGTTGACCGGCATGGATGCGGCGACCGGCGATGTGTTGTGGCGCTTCCAGACGGGCTTCCCGAGCCAATCCCCCACGATCACCTACATGATCGACGGCGTGCAGTACATCGCGCTGGCAGCGATGGCCGGCAACCAGCCGTACTCGCAGACGCCGAACGGCGACGCGGTCTGGGTGTTCAAGCTCGGCGGCAACGCGGTCTACACGACGGGCCCGCGGTCGGCTCCGGTCGTCGTGTCGGGCAGCTCCGAGGCCCCGACGCCTAGGCCCATTCCCCGGCGTCGCCCGGTGGACAACACGGCCGCACGGGCGGTGCCGGCCAATACCATCTATATGGCGCGCTCGAACGGCACGGCCACGGCCGCCAAAGACGCGACCGCGACCGCGTCGATGGTTCCGTCGACGCTGACGGTTCCGGTCGGCACCACGGTGACGTTCACGAACCCGGGCGATAGCACGTTCGGCGTCGCGAGCTCGCGGCAACCTGCTGGAGCACTGCGCCACGCAGTTCTTCGAGGGCTGTTCAACTTCAGGCTGCAACCCGGCCAGTCGGCGCAGTACACGTTCGACAGGGAGGGCCAATATTTCTACAACGACTGCACGGATCCGCGTCCGAGCGTGCAAGGTGCGTCGTCACGTTGGCAGCGCAAGACATGCCGGGCGCAGCGACGATCTTTCCGAGCCCCGCTGGATCTTCGGTCACCGACGGGCATCTTTACCGGCGTGACTGGCACGGTCACGGTTTCGATGACTGTACCGGCCGGTTATGTGCTCGACACAACCCGCAACAGCGACGCGAATTGCAGGCTGCTGGAGGACACCCGCATCGTGCGTGACCCTGACGACGCCCCTGACGACGGCCTTGATTGTCGCTAACTTCGCTGCTCAAGGCGGTAACGTGGTGAAAGCCAATTTCAACAAGGCCGACATCGACAACAACGTGCCGGCGGGAACTTCAGTTCCGCTGACGTTCACGGCGAACTTCATCAACGACGGAGTGCAGAAGAAGCTGACGTCGACAGTCAATGTGCAAGTAGTGAAATAAGAATCGGGTTGCGGGGACGCGTCTCCGCAGCTTCTGTCGCTAATGCCGGCCGCGGCGGAAACCCGCTGCGGCCGGCTTCCTACGCTTTTCTTTAGGCAGGGGTTCGCATCGCGACGAAAAACCGCGCGTCACCTTTGTTCGACGGTAACCGAGGCCGGCTGCACGACGGCCGATGTGGAACTCCTCGAGCGCCCGCTTTCCAGAAAGCTCACGTCGCGCAACGTTATCGGCGAGGTCCCCGCTCTCAGTGCGTTGAAATCGAGGACGACTACGGTCCCTGCTGCGTCAGCTGGGCGCGTCGTTTGCGACTCTCCATGTTCACGAGCACTTGCCTGTGCTGGGGTCTTCAGCGCTCAATGTGGCGGGCGCGCTTGCTTTATTGCACGAAGGAACCCGGTGACGATGACTGGAGTTCGAGCACGCCACCATCGTAGATTCGCGGTAAATGAGGAGATCCCGGATTCCGACAGGTGCTTCCGCGTCGGTTGTGATCGTGACCACATCGCCAGCGCTGCGCATAACGGAGAGGAGCGTGGACGTCGAGTCGTGGCGAAGCGCTCGACGCGGCGATTCACAGAGCGCTGCGCTGCTTTGCCGTCTCCGCTGGCGGGCGCAGGAAGCCACGCAGGTGCGGCGATCGACGCCGCGCCGGGCGTCCGCCGCTGTCGTCGGGACTGGTGGCGGCGCCGGACAGAGCGATCCGTCCCTGTTGCCGTCGACGCGACGGCTGGCAGAGGAGAATTCGGGGTCCCAGGCGAGGCTGTGTGTTGCGGGTCAGGTTGCGAGCCAGCCCTCCTGCACAGCCATACCGACACTCCTATGAGCCGCAATCAAGATCAGTATGGTGCGGAGTCGGAGCATTCAGGGTTGCGAGATTTTGCGGTGGATAGATCGAAGAATATCGCACCCTGGCGGTCCTTGCCGAAAACTCGTCAAACCGGATGTCGTCGTGCTGGATGCCTTCGATTTGAAGTTGACTCTTGCAACAAAACCACCGAATGTATTGATTTTGGAAGCGTCGTGCTAATAATACTCAGGCGCTGCTACAGGTATCTCCTTGTCGTGCAGATCTGAATCGTTCGGGGGTGCTCCGGTCCCAGTCGATCATCAACACGAGGGTTTCGCGATGAATGACGCACAATTATTTCAGCAGGCCGGGACGATGTTTATCGCCGGGACCTGGTGCAAGGGAACGGACAGCTCGCCCGGTCGTTCGACAAGTTTTCCGGCGCTGTCTTGGGTACTGTGGAGCGTGCGTCGAAGGAGCAGGTCGATGCCGCAGTGGCGGCTGCTCGCCATTCCTTTGAAACGGTAAAGCTCGAGCCTTACCAACGCTACCGCATCTTGTTGAAAGCCCTCGGAGCTCATTGAGGGCGCCGCGAAGCAGCTCGCAAGGACGATCGTGGCCGAATCAGGAATTCCTGTCTCGGATGCGCTCAACGAAGTAAGCCGTGCTGCACAAACGTTGATTGTTTCCGGGAAGAGGGCAAACGTTTGACTGGCGAGATGGTGCCCATCGAATCCGCGCCCGGCAATGCGCATCGCATGGCGTTCACGATCCGTCTTCCGCGTGGCGTCGTTTGCGGGATCACGTCGTTCAATTCACCCCTGAACATGGTCGTCCACAAAGTTGCACCGGCACTGGCATCGGGAAATACCGTGGTGATCAAGCCTCCTCAGGCCACGCCGCTCAGCGCTGCGCTGCTGGTCCAGATACTTCTCGACGCCGGTCTGCCGCCGGGTCATGTGAATCTGGTTCAGGGCCCGGGATCGGAAATCAGTGCGCTGGCTGGTGGCGAACCAGGACATCGCGTTTTACACCTTTACCGAGCAGCACTGAAGTCGGCGAAGCAGTTGCAGCAGTCCGTCGGCCTGCGGCCGGTTGCTCTGGAACTGGGCAGCATCGCGGCAATAATCGTTTGTGACGATGCGGATCTCGAACGGGCGGCGACCCGATCCGCGAATTCGGCCTTCCGGCGGGCAGGGCAAGCGTGTATCCTCCGTGCAGCGCCTATTCGTGGATGAAAAGGTCGCTGGTGAATTTCTTCCATTGTTTGTGGCGGCGACACGGAAGCTCAAGGTTCGGCGACCCGCACGATCCCAGTACGATGATTGGTCCGATGATCAGCGAAGCGGAAGCGCAGCGGGCGGAAAGCTGGGTACAGGCGGCGGTGGAGCAAGGCGCGCGCGTAGTTGAAGGTGGCCGTCGCGAAGGGGCGCTGCTGTATCCAACGATCTTGACTGACGTCCGTCCGGAAATGCGCGTGATCTGTGACGAGATTTTTGCGCCGGTGGTGTCGGTGATCCCGTACGGATCGTTCGATGATGCGATTATGCAGGTGAATTCAACGCCGTTCGGTCTGGCGGCTGGGCTGTTCACGCGGGACATCATGCGGGCGATGGCGACCGCGCGCCGCTTGCATTTCGGCGTCGTGCATATTAACGAGCCGTCGAGCAGCCGTGTTGACCTGATGCCTTTCGCCGGCGTCAAGGATAGCGGCGTCGGCCGGGAAGGGCCGCGATACGCGATGCGCGAAATGACCGAAGAGCGCCTTATCACTGTCAGTTTGTCTTAGGAGCCGCACGATGAATGGAGCGATGTTTATCGCCGCATCGCCTGCAGCGGCAGGAAGGCGTCACCAAGGTATTCGGACAAGTGCGGACACACGAATTACGCATTGATAGATGCGTGTCACAAAATAGGCATCGAGTACATCTCGTTTCGACATGAGCAACAAGCTGTTCATGCCGCTGACGCCTATTTCCGCGTGTCGCTACAAGCTCGCAGTCGTCAATGTTCACCTGTCGCCTGGCTTGACCAATGCAATGACCGGGGTGGCAACCGCGGCTGCAGACGAGTACGCCCATGGTCGTGATTGCGGGCGATACCCGTCATATCACCACGCCCGCGAACCCCATCAAGGTGTCCGGTTGCATGCTGACGCGTCCCAAGGCGATATGTTTCGGCCGATATTGCAAAGCGTGTGTGGCGCGTCGACGATGCCAAATTCCTGCCAGATGTCATGCCGCGTGCGCGTCAACCTTGCACGAACCCGGAAGATCCGGAGCCGTGCTGATCGACATACCCATGGACGTCTTTGCCGGCCGCGTGGAAGGCATACCCGTGACGTTGGCGAGACGGCCGGCATTTTGGCGCAGCGAGGGACCCGCCGACGGTGTCGCAGAGGCTGCACGGCTGCTGGCCGAAGCGACGCAACCCGTTATCTTCGTGGGAAATGGAGTGGCACTAAGCGAGGCCTCGGTCGAGTTGAAGATGCTCGCAGAACTGCTTAGGGCACCAGTTGGCGACGACGCTGATGGGTAAAGGCGTCTTTCCCGAGACGCACGCGCTGGCGCTCGGCATGACGGGCATTTGGGGTACGCGTCCCGCAAATTCGTCGACGCTGGCGGCAGATGTCCATTCTGGCCGTGGGCACGGCGTTCGGCGAAGCGGATTGCAGCTCGTGGAATCCCAAATACGCTTCTGCGGTGCCGCCGTCGCGGATTGTTCAAATCGATATCGATCCCGAGGAAATCGGCAAAGATCTATCCGTGCAAATAGGTATTGTGGGTGACGCGAAAACGACCTTGCGGCAACTGATCGACGCACTGGGACCCGAACCTCGCCCTGCGGCGTTGGTAAGCGCGCGAGGCAGAAGCTACCGCGCGCGACGCAGAGGCGAATGGCGCCAGGAACTCAAGCAGACGCAGGAGGACGATGGCACGCCTATCCATCCCGCGCGCCTTCTTATGGAGCTGTCGAAAGCGGCTCCGAAGGATGCGATCTTCGTGACCGATGTCGGCTGGAACAAGAATGGCGCAGGTCAGCAACTGACGGTGGAAAGTAACGCGTCGTTCATCACCAGCGGTGGTTTCGCTACGATGCGGATTTTCCCCGCGGCGCGATCGGCGCCAAGATCGGCGCGCCAGAACGCAAAGTCATCGGATTGGTGGGCGACGGGGGCCTGATGTCGGTAGTTGGGCTCGTTGGCAACCGCCGTTGAAGCTCGACATTCCTGTCCTATGGGTGCTGTTCAACAATTTTTGCTACTCGACTATTCTCTCGGTAGGGAGCACGTATTTCGGCAACACGTACGGCACAGAGTTTCGGCGGCCGGATGGCACGGTCTACAATCCCGATTTCATGCTTCTTTGCAAAGTCTTTCGGGATCGAATCGGCGCTCATCAAGCCCCAGGGGATTTGGCCGATGGCATAAAGACAGCGATGGCCATGGACGTGCCCCTACATTCTGGAGGTTCGGACGCGCGGGGATGTTGCCGATGCCACGTACGGGTCACTGGGACATCGCCGAGTTCCTTAGCCTTGGCAACGAATAGGCGATTCTTCAGCAAGCCGCAATGACTATCGGATGGCGCTTGCGGGTGCGCTTTTTCAGCGCGGTGTGGGTCTGGCAAAACTGGCGTCCGACCTCGCATCGGCACGTCCGACCCAAGGGTGAATGAGCTCGAAACCCCCACCGCAACCGGTTTGGCGGTCGCTGCTCTACGTCCCAGTCAACGTCGCAAAAATACGTCGACAAGGCACACACCGAGGCGCCGATTGCATACAGCTCGATCTCGAGGACAGCATCCCGGAGTCGAAAAGGACCGCGCGCGCGTTAGTCAACGACGCGGCGCGGCGGTGCGGAAAGCGGGCGCGGACGTCGTAGTGCGTATCAACCGGCCCCTCGCGATGGCCGTGCGTGATATCGAGGCTTCCGGTTGGCGAAAACGTAAATGGTCTGGCGATAGCCAAGGTCGAGAGTGCGAGCCATTTGCGCCTGCTCGACGAGCTTGTTTCCGAACTCGAGCTCCGCAGAGGCCTATCGATGGGCCACACGCGTTTCATCGCGATGATTGAGACGCCTGCGGCATTTTTTCAAATGCATGACATTGCCCCTCTCGACCGGCAGGCTTTCCGCCATGAATATTGGCGGGAAGACTCTAGCGTCGGAGTGCGGCATGGAGCCGACAGAGCACACGCTGCTCATGCCGAAACAGCAAATGATCTTAGCCGCCCGCGCAGCTAAGCCTCCATGCCGCTTGGCTTTCTCGCAAGCGTGGCGTCCTTCGACGATTGGGATGCCTTTCGCGTCATGGTAAGGCGTTCGCGGCAATTCGGCTTCCTGGGCGCCAGCTGTATCCATCCGGGACAGGTTCCCATTGTCAACCAAGAGTATTCGCCTTCTGCTGCAGAGGTCGCCCACGCTATGAGTATCGTCTCCGAGAACGCCAAGGCGCAGTCGAGCGGGCGCGTGTTCGTTCGCTGTCGACGGAAAAATGATAGACGCTCCAATCGTGCGGCGAGCGCAGGATTTGCTCGAGCGCCATGCTGCCATCCAGGGCCGCGATGCCAAGGCGGCGTTGCTTCGCTAAGCACTCTCCGGGCACCGCACAGTGCACCGGGTGACACCAGCAATTACTCGTCGCCCGACACGAGCGCAGTCGTGGCATAAACGTTTTCGAAAGCCTCGCGGATAGCGGTGACGCGCCGATTGTCGGTGTCCGCGGCCCGACACACAAACGCGATCTGGCGCGTCGGCGCGTGTCTTCCCAAGCTTATTTCGCGCACCGGATACGCGGCGCGAAGAGGACCGCGAAGCCGCGGGACGATGGATACGCCCAGGCCGGCTGACACCATCGCCACGATCGCCTCAATCGAGACAAGTTCGAGCGTGCTGCGGGCCCGTGGCGCGATGCGACGGACAAAGGCCGCAGCAATTCGGCCGCCGGTGAGCGAAGGATCGAACCGAATCCACTCGTGGCTGTGCAAAAGCTCCACGACCGAATCGCTTTTAGTGTCGGGCGGGGCATAGCAGCACAAAAGACTCGCGCGCCAGGTTGCTCCAGCTCAGCCGGCTCGATCCGCCCGCTCGAGGGCGCACCACAATGGCAGCGTCGATATCGGCCGCTTTGAGCAATTGCAATAGCACTGGCGAGTCTTCCTGAACGAGACGCACCTCGAGTTGCGAATGAAGCGCCCGCAACTTCAATAGCGTCGCTGGCAGCGTTGTCGTTTGAACGCTGCGTATCGTGCCCAGCGCGATCCGTCCAGCGACGGTAGGACTCCGTTTGTCGCGAAGCGCATCAATGGCCGCCAGCGCGCCCTGAATGTTGGAGGAAAGCTCGCGAGCGAACGGTGTCGGTCGGGCGGTGCGCGCCGAACGATCGAAGAGGGGCTGACCGAAATATTCCTCGAGACCCTTGATCTGGAGGCTGACAGCGCTGGGGGTCAACCCAACCTCATGGGCGGCGGCAAAACTTCCACGCCTAAGGATAGCGTCGAGCGTGCCGAGGAACGCAATTTTCATTAGCTTTCCTCACCTGTTGCTTAACAAAAAGTCGCTATTTTTGATCCTATCATAGTCCTACCATTTTGTGCACGGGCGAGATACACGCACATCGACGACGGCCGCCAGAGCCGCATGTGCTTAATCGTCGCCGCAGCGTGCCGTTCGAGGGCGCGACGGCAACGGAGTCAACTCAGCGCAATTAGCGTCGGGGCGATGGGGGTACTTTTGCGACGTTCCAATCATTGGTTATCGATCACCGCTGACACGGGCGCGGGGCGTGTGCGTGTGCGCCGACGTCGCGAGCATCGCGGCGCGCGTTGCACATGGAGCTTGCCGTTTGCCGTCGCAGACGCGCACGCAAGTGGTTGCCGAAGGCCGTCGAGTACGCCGTTTGCGGGGCGGCATATGAACGGGTTAGAAGATGCTGCGGTGCTGTCTCGCATCGACCATACGCCCTCCAGCGCGTTGCGCGTTCAATCTAGGATCGGCGCGGGCTCCGTTAAACCTCCGCTTTCCCTGGGTGTCCCGGCGCAAGGAGTGCCTAGTGCGATCGTGGAGACGCTGCTACAAACCGTGGGCGCCGACGGACTTCCCGACATGAAAATGACGCGCGCGGCCAAGGCGAGTGCCGATCAGCAATCTTTGTTGCTTGAAAGCTTCGACCGGGCGCAGCGAGTTGCAAGCGGGCGCGCTGAAGCAGCCGACAGCGCGTGGCTCAGCAAGGGTTTCAGCGCATTTCGCCGCCGGCGGCGCTCTGTCCCTGGAGAGATGCCTCGGCTTGCCGCGTAACACGACTGCTGTTCGTCGCGCACACCGCGACTACTGGCTGCGGGAGGCCTGGAAATCCTTTGGGGAGGAGCAGTCGCCGTGGCGGCGCTCCGAGAAACTAGCGACCGCAGTGCGCGATTTTCAGTCGAGGCGGTGGGTTCGCTGGCGCACGCTGAGGGCGGCGCCGGCGCTTGCCACCGAATTGGAAGCCGCTTTGTTTCAGGCGTTCCGGTCAACGGAAAGCGTACCCCACACAGCCATGCAGCTTCACAACATTGCCAACCATCGACGCCATTCATAGACTAACAACGAAACCACGGGGAATACAGGAATGGAGAACGTTGCGACAACCGTCGAACCTGAACACGAATCGCAACTTGTGGCCGAGACTATTGGGGGCTCTTCAAAGGGTCCGCTCAGCCAGGAGTCACCGTCCTGGATCTGAGCGGATACATCGCGAGGGCCGTATGGGTGTGCTCTACTGGGCGACCTGGGCGCAGAGGTCATCAAGATTGAACCACCCGGAGGCGACACCTTTCGCAAGTATCCATCCACCCTCGAAAGCGAATCGCGTGCCTTTCTCGGTGTAAACAGGAACAAGCTTGGCGTGGTGTTGGACCTGAAAATCCGGAAGGCCAGGCTGTCTTTTACAAGATGGTCCAATCCGCCGATGTCGTCGTGCACAACTTTCGACCGAGCGTGGCACCGCGCCTTGGAATCAGTTACGACCATCTGAAGACCATCAATCCGCGCTTGATCTATTGCAACGTCACCGGCTACGGTGATACGGGCCCGCTGAAGGAAAAGGCAGGCTATGACCAGGTTCTGCAGGCAATGACCGGCATGTCCTTTTTCAAGGCAACCCGGCTGCGCCCGAAATCGTGTATGGGTCCGTGGTCGACTACTCGCTGCATCAATGGTCGCCTATGGCGTCGTTGCAGCACTCCTTCATCGCGAACGGGAGGGCGAGGGGCAGTATGTCGGCGTGTCGCTTCTGCGCAGCGCACTTGCAATGCAATCCACGCGATTCATCTGGGCCGAAGGCGAAGGGCGCGACGTTGGGAGGGATATGCGCTCTGGCGGGGTTACCGGCCTGCATCCGACCAAGGATGGGTTTATCTACCTGTCTGCGAACACGCCCCATTTCTGGTCTCAGCTTATGCGAACTGACTGGGTTATCCGAATTGGGTGCCGATCCGCGATACGACACCGTACGCAAGCGTGCCGAGCTTGCGGAGGAACTCAGTACCTAAGTTGCGCGCCGCACTGACTACGCGAACCGCATTGGAATGGGAACGTATTTTCGGCGACCATGTTCCTTGCGCCGCCGCCCGCGCCATCGAAGACATGTTCAGCCATCCGCAGGTGCTTGCAGAGAATCTGGTGGCCGACTTTGATCATCCTCTGGTTGGCCGCTACCGCGGATTCACCAAGGCGGTGACATTCAGCCGCACGCCCGGTCCGGAGCCGTTTGCCGCTCCGACTTTCGGGCAGCACTCCGACGCAGTGCTTAAAAAGATGGGATATGCGAGCGAGGAGATTGTCGACCTGCGACGCCGCGGTGTCGTCGGCCCGATGGACGACACGCATCCGCGTGACGTAGATGCACAGACACCCGTCGCGCAAACCAAACGCCGATCGGCCGCTCGCGTCGGTTGCCGAGTCGAGCAGGGGGCCAAAAGCGGCCGGGGGTTGCCTCTTTGTTCATCAATTGATACTCTTGGCGGAAAAATAGAATTACGTAGCGTTTTTCGGGTATTGCAGTTTCATTGCCGGGAACGGGCGTGCTTGCCCGCACGGCAACCAACCTTCAGGAGGAGCTTCATGCGTCCAAACCTTACCCGCCGTTCACTGCTTGCCGCGGGTGCATCACCCTCGCCCTCGGGGCGTTGCCGGAAGTCCATGCCCGGGCAGAGAGACGAGTTGCTCTTCAAGCTGGCTGGCGGTCTCGCGCTGCTCGTCGGCGCCACGCTCGTTCAGGCCCAAGACATCCAGGAGCGGACGATCCGCTTCGGGCACCTGAACAACACCGACCATCCGACCAGCTGGGGCGTCAAGAAGTTCGCCGAGCTCGTGGCAGCCAAGAGCGGCGGCAAGATCACGGTGAAGGAATTCCCCAGCAGCCAGCTGGGCAACGAACTGCAGCAGCAATCGGCGCTGCAAGGCGGCGTGCAGGAGATGCTCGTGGCGTCCACCACGTCGCTGACCGGCATCGTCAAGGAATTCGGGCTCTTCGACTTCCCATTCCTCTTCAGCAACGCCAAGCAGGCCGATGCGATGGTCGACGGCCCGCTGGGCAAGATGCTCAGCGGCAAGCTGGCGGACAAGGGCGTGCTCATCCTGGGCTTCTTCGACCTGGGCTTCCGCAACGTCACCAACAGCAAGCGGCCCATCACCAAGGGTGAAGACCTGGATGGACTGAAGCTCCGCGTGATTCCGAATCCGGTGTTCCTGGAAACCTTCAAGACCTTCAAGGCCAACCCGCTGCCGATGCCCTTTGCCGAGCTGTACAACGCGCTCGAAAGCAAGGCTGTGGACGGCCAGGAAAACCCGTATTCGGTGATCCTGTCGAGCAAGTTCTACGAGGTGCAGAAGTACGTCAGCGGCACCAACCACGTGTACGCGACCAACCCCGTCCAGATCAGCAAGCGCTTCTGGGACAAGCTGTCGCCGGCGGAGCACAAGATACTGCAGGACGCCGCCATCGAAGCCCAGAACTACCAGCGCACGGCCAGCCGCGAGGCCGCCGGCAAGGCACTGACCGAACTCCAGGCCAAGGGCATGGTGTACAACGACATCGCACCCGCCGAGGCGGCCCGCATGCGCGCCGCAGTCAAGCCGATCTACGACAAGTTCGCCGCTTCGTACGAGCCGGACGTGGTGACCCTGTTCAAGACCGAGCTGGAACGCGTCTCCAAGTTCTAATTTCGAAAGTTTGAGACTCGGTTGAGTCGGTTTGAGCAGGCCCCGCGGCACCGTTGCGGGGCCCTGTCGCGTCAGGGCGTCGCGTCGAGGAGATTGGTGTGGTGCGGGTTATCGATTCTTTCTGCCGAGTGGTCACCGCCCTCGACGGCCGTGGCGCTCATGATCATGGTGGTGCTGGTCTTCGGCAACGTCGTGCTGCGCTACGGCTTCAATTCGTCGATCACGGTGTCCGAGGAGGTTTCGCGCTGGCTGTTCGTGTGGGTCACGTTCATGGGCGCCGTGGTCGCGCTGCGCGAGCACACCCACCTGGGCACCGACGTCCTGGTGTCGCGGCTGCCGCCCTCGGCAAGAAGATCTGCTTCGTGCTGGCCCATCTGACCATGCTGTACGTCTGCTACCTGGTGTTCAAGGGCGGCCTGGAACAGACCAAAATCAACATGGACGTGCTGGCGCCTTCCACCCAGTTGCCGATGGCGGTGGTGCACGCCGCAGGCGTGGCGTTTTCGGTGAGTGCGGCGGTGGTGCTGCTGCTGGACCTGTGGCTGCTGGTCAGCGGCAAAGTCAAGGACGAAGAGCTGGTGACGATCCAGGAATCCGAAGATCTGGCCGCGCTGAATCAGCAGCATGGCGACGACGTCACCAAACAACACTGAGCCGAGCGACTCGCCATGACACTCACCATCTTCCTCGGTTCCCTGCTGCTCGCGATGGCGATCGGCATTCCGATCTCGATCGCGCTGCTGGTCTGCGGCGTGGCGCTGATGTGGCATCATGGACATGTTCGAGGCCCAGATCCTGGCGCAGAACCTGCTGGGCGGCGCCGACAACTACCCGCTGCTGGCCGTGCCTTTCTTCCTGCTGGCCGGCGAGATCATGAACGAGGGCGGGCTGTCCAAGCGCATCGTCGAATTCGCGATGGCGCTGGTCGGCCACATCCGCGGCGGCCTGGGCTACGTGACCATCGTCGCCTCGATCCTGCTGTCGGCACTGTCGGGCAGCGCGGTGGCCGACGCCGCGGCGCTGACCGACGATGCTGCTGCCGATGATGGTGGCCGCCGGCCACGCGCCGCATCGTGCTGCCGGGCTGATCGCCGGATCCGGCGTGATCGCGCCGGTGCTGCCGCCGTCGATCGGCCTGATCATCTTCGGCGTCACGGCCAACGTGTCGATTTCCAAGCTGTTCATGGCCGGCATCGTGCCCGGCCTGCTGATGGGCGTCTCGCTGGTGGATAACCTGGGCCATCGTCGCCCGCAATGAAGGCGTCGTGCCGCCGGCGCGCAAGCCACTGGGCGAACTGCTTGTCACGTTGCGGCGCTGCGGCTGGGCGCTGATGCTGCCGGTGATCATCCTGGTCGGCCTGCGCATGGGCGTGTTCACGCCGACCGAAGCCGGCGTGGTGGCCGCGGTCTATGCACTGTTCGTCGCCACGGTCATCTACCGCGGCCTGAAGCTGTCGCAGCTGTACGGCATCTTCAAGGCGAGCGGCCAAGACCACCGCGATAGTGATGTTCCTGGTCGCGGCGGCCATGGTCTCGGCCTGGCTCATCACCGTGGCCGACCTGCCCGGCAAGGTGGTTGGCATGCTCGAACCGTTCCTGGGCAGCCCCATCATGCTGATGGTGATGATCATGGTGCTGGTGATGATCGTCGGGCACGGCGATGGACATGACGCCGACGATCCTGATCCTGACCCCGGTGCTGATGCCGGTGGTGCATGGCGGCCGGCATCGACCCGGTCTACTTCGGGGTCATGTTCATCATGAACAACGCCATCGGCCTCGTCACGCCGCCGGTGGGGGTGGTGCTGAACGTGGTGGCCGGGGTCGGGCGAATGTCGATGGACACGGTGACCAAGGGTGTCATGCCCTTCATGACGGCCCAGTTCATCATCATGTTCCTGATGGTCTTCTTTCCCTGGCTGGTCACCGTGCCGGCGAAGCTGCTGTTCCACGGCGGCCCCTGACGGCCTGCCCTCACGCAACCAACCGGTTGCTTTCCGGCGCACAGGCCGGCAATCCAACGACGATCGGCATCGTCTCGGCGCATTGACGCTTGCGCTGATTTTGATCGCGGCGGTACCTGGTTTTCAACCGTGCTGGTGAAATGAATCCGGATCTGTAAGACCGGTACATTCTCCGGGTGGGCGCGAATTCTGTGGCACCTCAGGGTGTCCTTTCGTCGCTTCGCGCGAGATCCAGCGGAGCACCTTCTGTGAACTTCTCGGCGAAGCTGCAATGGTGTTGTGGTACGACATCACTCCCGATGCAATTGCCGAGCATGACGATTGGCATACCCACGAGCACCTTCCGGAAAGGGTTTCAATCCCGGGATTCGTGCGTGCCCTGAGATGGTAGACCCAATCGGAAATCCAGATATTTCGTGATGTATGAAGTTCGGGACATAGGCATTCTGTCGTCACCGCACGATCTCGAGCGGCTTAACAATCCAGCTCCCTGGACCCGCAAAGATGACGCTCACAGCCTCGCGGCATGACCCGAGGTTTCGTGATATCAGGTCCAGCTTCGGATTCGGCGTCGGCAAGAAATGCTTCTTTGTGTTCGGCCCCGAAGCCCGCGCCGGGGCAAGAGGCCGCGTTGCGCGATTGGCTGACGGAGAGCGCCCACTGCCATCTCAATGAAGCGCGGGCCGGCTGGCGGCGCATATCGCTTCTCAGATCCACACGGTAACCCCGCCAATGACCGCGATAACATGATCCGTGGCTCCCGATGCCGCGGTCACCTGGGTACTTTTGGTGACCGGCTGCAGTTCCGGATAGCGTGCCGTCGGCCACCACGCAACGAGTTGCGCCAGGAAGTTTTGGCTGAAGAACATGGCGCATCGCCGAACCGAGCCGGAGTGTATCGCCTGCAATCCCGGCGCTGACCCGAACAAGGGCAGTACCCGGCCGCCGTGGGGATGCCCATGGAAGTGCAGAAGGCGCTCGCGAGTAGCCTACGGCAATACGAGAGGCCGAAGAAATCGTGCGCGAGGCAAACGCCGCGGTCCGGACAGCATGTTCGAGGCACCGCCCGTCGCCGAGCTCATATCCTGGCTTGTATGCGGATTAGCCACTTCGCCGCCCATGACTCTGGGCAACCACAGTACTGTTTGTGGAACGACGGTGATGATCGCCAGAACAACTATTGCGACAAAAATGAAAGGTGCCGCTTCGCGGACAATCGACATCAGCGGCTTCTTGGTCATGTTTGCGACGACGAAGAGCAACAGTCCGAACGGCGGCGTGAGCAGTCCAATCATGATATTGACGACTACCACGACCCCGAAATGCACGAGATCAATGCCGAGTGCCTTGGCCGTTGGAATCAAGATTGGAACGATGACGAGGAGAATCGTCGTTCCCTCGAGCAGACACCCCAGGACAAGCAGTATCGCGTTGACGAGGAGCAGATACCCGATGGGCGTCAGCTGGAATGCGGCGATGAAGTGCTGTACCGAAAGCGGAACGTTTTCGATCGTGACCACGTAGTTGAAGACCAGTGCGCCGGCGATCAGCATTCCCGACCGAAGTCGTCGACTTCGCGCTCGAGAGCAGGATGACGTACAACTGCTTGAGCGAGATCGAGCGGTATATGAGCGCCGATGCCAACAGCGCGTAGGCTGCCGCCGCCGCGGCCGCGCCCTCCGTCGGCGTCATCACGCCGCCGTAGATGCCGAACAGCAGCACGACCGGCAGCATCAATGCAGGAAACGCATCCAGTGTGATGCGCGGAATCTCGCGCATCGGAACCGGCGGCTCGACCGGATAGTTCCTGCGTCGGGCGATCACCGTGTTCATGATCATGAACGCCACGCCGAGCAACAGCCCGGGTATGACTCCGCCAAGGAAGAGATAGCCGATTGATGTGTCGGAAACGAGTGCATACACGACCATCGGAATCGATGGTGGAATGATCGGTCCGATGATGGCTGCCGATGCCGTGATCGCGGCAGCGTACTCAATCGGATACTTTCCATTGCGCGTCATCATTCCGATGATGATGCGGCCGATGCCGACAGCGTCGGCAATGGCGGATCCCGACATTCCCGCAAAGATGATATTCGCCACGACGTTGACGTGACCAAGCCCGCCGCGAAATCGACCTACGAGCACCAAGACAGAACTTCAGAAGCCGGTCGGTCAGGCTCCCGCTGTTCATCAGATCCGCGGCAAGGATGAATAGCGGTACCGCCAGCAGAACATAGCTGCTGAACAGGCCGTTCAGAATCTGCTCGCCCGCCGTCCCAAGGTCGAGACCGGCCATCGAGCAGATAGAACACCGACGCGCAAATCATCGACAGGCCGATCGGCAAGCCCGAACAACGCGAGCGCGATCAGGACAATGATGCACAGCGTGAAATAGCTGGGCATCAGATCCGCTCCCGTCTTCGAGTACGTCCACCTCTGGCGAGTCTCGGCCACGAAATGCGTTCCAGGCGATCCAGCGCGTGCTTGACGATGCAGGCGACCGAAAAGATGACGTAGATGGAGTACAGATAGTCGAAGCGCATGCCCAGGTAGGCGGACTTCTCACGCTTCATGAAGAGCACATAGTTCCAGGAAGCCGGCAGCGAGACGAGGAACAGAACAACCAGCGCCAGGCTGGAAATCACCGTGAACGCACGGCGAGTTCGCTCGGAGACGAGCTCGTAAACGATGTCGAATCGGATCTCGTCCTTGTCCGACAAGATGAACGCCGCCCCCAGAGCACCAGCCACACCCAGCAGAGGACAGCGACCTCATCGGTCCAGCCGAGTGGACGGTTCAGCAGGTAGCGAAAGGCAATTTGCAGAAGGAAGGAGATGAACATGATCGCGATCAGCGCGACGATCACGTTCTGGGCCCGTTTTCTCAGCCACGACGTGGCGGTCGGGGCATTGCTCGGCTTCATAGGTTCCATAGCGGCCATCGACTCCGCGAAGAGGCACCTTCGCAAACGACCAGTGGACCGGCCAGCCATTGCGAACAATGGCTGGCGATGCCGGTCACTACACGAGGTTACCTTGCGTCTTGGCTACAGCGCGTTGATCCGTTCGAGCGCGCCCTTGGGCCAGTCCTGGCCGTACTTGTCGAGGTACTTCTTCTGGGCGAACGTGCGGAACGCATTGAGGTCAGGCGTGTAGACCTTCTTGCCTTCCGCCTTGAAGAAGTCCAGGACCTCCTTTTCCTGCGCGCTGAACTTGACGACGTAGTCGTCGATCGCCTTCTCGGCGGCGGCCTGGAATGCCGCCTGCTGGGCAGGAGTCATCGCATCCCAGATCTTGCCGCTGATGGTCATCACGTCGTACCCGATGACGTGGCCGGTCAGGACGAATTGTGTCGTTACCTCATAGAACTTCATGAGCTTGCTGGCGACCAGCGGATTGTCCTGGCCGTCGATGGCGCCTGACTGCAATGCCGTAGTAGACCTCGGCGTACGCAACGGGTGTCGGATTGGCGCCAATCGACTCACCGAGAAACTGCCAGAACTCGCCGGGCGGCATCCGCAGCTTGATTCCAGCCATGTCGGCGGGCGTCTTGATCTGGCGATCAGGCTTCAGATTGACGTTGCGCGATCCGAAGTAGACGGGCGTGATGATCTGGATACCGAGTTGGTCGCGTGCCATCTTGATGAACTCCCGTCCGACGTCGCTCTTGAAGGTCTTCTTCAGATGGGCTGCGTCGCGGAACGAGATAGGCCGAAGTCATCAGCGACCACGCGGGGATCTGCTTCGATATGTCCGCCGGCGCGAGGTTGACCATTTCGAGGTTGCCGCGCTGCAGGGCGATGAGTTCGGTACCCTGCTTGAACAGCGTGTTCCCCCAATAGGGCTCGAAGTCGTAGCCGTCCTTGATTGCGGCGGCAAACGACTTGTACGCATCCGCGCGCAAATCCTGTTCAGTGAACGCTGAGCTGAAACGCAACTTGGTCTTTGCTTGCGCATGGGCATGCGGTAGTGCGCCGAGCGCCAGCATCGATGCACCGGCCGCCAGCAACGAACGACGTGTGAACTTGGTCTGCATGAACTCCTCCGTTTGAGGTTACGCGTAACGGGCCAACCGTGCCCGTTGTCGACAATTGTTATGCGCGTCGACTATCGATAGGATATTATGATGTTCATATGACAATAGCAATATCAACTGAAATACGGAGCAATACAGGATGCGCACAGCTCGATCGATCGACCATACCGAAGCGGCGCCCGCCAAGGCATTGGGCGAACGCGGCGGTCAGCCACTCGGCACAAAGAGTCGGCGCATGCCGCGGTGCCAGGTACGCCGGTAGGCGAAATGACCTACCGCCGCGTTCGGGCCGACATCGTCTACGGGCGCCTTGCGCCCGGCCAGAAACTGACACTGGATCGAATGCGCGACGCCTATGGCTCGGCCGTGAGTACCTTGCGGGAAATCTTCAACGGCCTTGCGTCCGAAGGGCTCATCACCGCCGAGGGCGCGCGCGGCTTCGAAGTCGCATCGATTTCCCCGGACAATCTGCGCGAGGTCGCCGCCATGCGCCAGCTTCTCGAATGCGACGCGCTGCGAAGTTCGTTCGAGGCCGGCGACGTGGAGTGGGAGGGACGCGTCGTTGCGGCGCACCACAAGCTGGCGTCACTGGAGACAACGAATGGCCGCCGGAGACCGATCTGCAAGAGGAGATCTCTGCGGCGATACGACTGGGAATTTCACAACGCGCTCATTTCCGCCTGCGGCTCGCGCGTTCTTCTTCAAATGCACGCGGGAATCTATGACAAGTACCTGCGCTACCTCATGCTCGCAGCAGTATTTCGCGGAGAGCCCGTCGTGGAAGAGCATCGCAAGCTGCTGGCGTTTGCCCTGGAACGTGATTGGCGCTCAGCTCAGGCGACGACGGTCACGCACATTCAGGACTGTGTTGCGCAGGATGGTGTCTGGAGACTGGTGGCTCAGGTGAATTCGGAAATTCCTGAGATCGCTTTGCGGTGAAATTTCGATATCCGCTGCACGCGAAATCAGGTCGATCGCGCAGTGCATCGCTTCGCCATTCTCCGATCACGCTCGGGCCCCCTGCGAGTGCCCGCGATGATCTGTCGTCCGATAGCCCTCTGCGGATTGGCATCCCGGAGCCGCAAGATCGCTCGTCTATTTGTGGAGGGAGTGCGCGCCTCGCGCAAGGTCGTTGTCGCCGCGGTGGCAAGCCGGGATGTCGAACGCGCGACCGCGTTCGCGCGGGACACCGGCGTCGCAACGGTTCATCCCACCTATGAAGCGTTGCTCGATGACCCCGAAATCGATGCGATCTACGTCCCTCTGCCCAACAACCTTCACGCCGCGTGGTCGATCCGTGCCGCTGATGCGGGCAAGCATGTATTGTGCGAGAAGCCCCTCGCGGCCACGGCGGCCGAGGCGCGAGCGATGTTCGAAGCGGCGCGGCGAAATGGTGTGTACGTTGTCGAGGCATACCCCTACCGCGCACAACCCCAGACCTTGAAGATGCGGGAATTGCTCGCCGCCAATGCCATCGGCAAGTTGCAGCTGATTCAAGCGTCATTCGGATTTCCGCTGACTGACGCGGCGAATATCCGGATGAATCCGGCCCTCGCCGGGGAGCGCTGATGGATGCCGGTTCCTATCCAGTCAGCTTGGTCCGGACGATCGCCGGTACGAAGCCAAGCTCGCGTATTCGCCATTTCGCGATGGGCTGAGTCAGGGGTGGATCTGACCACATTGGCCACTCTTGAATTTGCGAGCGGCCTGCTGGCGCAAATCTCATGCAGCTTCGCAACGGCCCGGCACCGCCATGCCTTCATCGCGGGCGATGCCGGTTCGATCAGCACGACATACTTCAACGATACCTCCGCGGCATTCCCGCCGATCCTTGAGGTCAAGCGCGGGACGGGTTGGGATGCACAGCGCGAGATCATCGAGACGGCTGCGAGCAACGGTTTTCTGGCGGAAGCCGAGTCGTTCCACGATCTCGTTCGACATGGCTGGGATCAATGGTTCGGCGCAACGCCGGACGAATCAATTGACATCGCACTGACGCTCGATGCGCTCGCCGTCAGCGCTCGTACGGGTGCGTCGGCCAGTGTGGGGCTCAGTAGCTGCAATCAGGTGTGCGGATGCCATGGATTTCCGCCTCACTCCTGAGCAGGAACAATTTCGCGAATCGGTGCGGCGCATGGCCGAGAAACACTTGCGCAGGGCGCGCGCGAGCGCGCGCACTCTCCCGGAGTACCCATGGGATGTCGCGAAGCTCATGGCCGCTCACGGGCTGCTCGGCATCACGATCGTCCGAAGCCGACGGCGGCCAGGGCGGCACGCTGATCGATGCCGTGATCGCGATCGAGACGGTCGCCGTCGGTGTGCCCGCGCAAGCGCCGACGTCGTTCAGGTGGGCAACTTCGGCCCGATCCGCGTTCTGGCCGAGTACGGCACACGATGAGCAGAAGAAGCGTTACCTCGAGCCGCTGCTGGCCGGCGAAGTCGGTTATCTCGGTCGGCATGACCGAGCCAGAGGCCGGATCGGCCGTGACCGAGCTCACGACCACGGCCACCGCGGACGGCGCGAGGCTATCGCATCAATGGCTCCAAGATCTTCACCACGCACTCGACGCACGCCGACGTGATTCTCACCTACGTGCGCTTCGGCCCAGGAGTGGGCGGCATCGGCTCGGTGCTGATCGACCTGAAGGCGCTGGAAGTGCGCTTCGGCAAGCGCTCGCACGTTCATGTCCGGCGAGGAGTGGGCGCAAATCTACTTCGACAACGTCTTCGTTCCCGCCGAAGGGCTGCTGCTCGAGCGAAGGCGGCTTCAAGAAGCTGATCGCCGGCTTCAACGTCGAACGCATCGGCAACGCCGCGCGCTCGCTCGCGCTCGGCCGCTACGCCTACGAGGCGGCGCGACTAGTGGGCGATGCAAAGAAAGCAGTTCGGGCGCCTGCTGTGCGAGTTCCAGGGCCTGCAGTGGAAGTTCGCCGACATGAAAATCAAGCTCGATGCGGCGCAACTGCTGCTGTATCGCGCAGCGGCCAACGCCGACCGCGGCTTTCCGTCCGCCGGAGGAGACTGCGATCGCCAAGCGCGTCCTGCAACCAGGCGGGCTTCGACATCGCCAACGAGGCGCTGCAGGTGATGGGCGCGCTCGGCTACTCTCAGGAGGACGCTGGTCGAGTACTGCGTGCGCCGCTGCCGCGGCTGGATGATCGCCGGCGGCTCGATCGAAATCCTCAAGAACCGCATCGCCGAGGCGGTGTTCGAGCGAAGCTTCCCGCAGCGGCCAGGGAAAAGACTGACGCGCTGTTACTCGGGCCGAATACCGGAAGCCCGGATCACCTCGACCCATTTCGCGACTTCCTCGCGCAGGATCTTGTCGAACTCGGCGGGCGTGCTGCCGACCGGCTCCGCGCCCTGATCGAGCAGGCGCTGCCTGATGTCCGGGGAACGCGTGGCCTTAACGATCGCTTCGGACAGCGTATTGACGATGTCGCGCGGCGTCGCCGCGGGAGCGAGCACGCCGTACCACACCGTCACTTCGACGCCGGTCAGCCCGGCCTCCCGCATGGTCGGCACGTCGGGCATCAACTCCGAGCGGCGGGTACCTGTCGATGCAAGAGGGCGGAGCCTTCCCGATTTCACGTGTTGCAAGATCGCGGGGACGTTGGCGAAGCTCAGGTCCACGTCGCCCGCGATCAACGCGGTGAGCGAGGGCGCGCTGCCCTTGTACGGCACGTGCACGATGTTCGTTCCGGTGCGCAGTTTCAACAGCTCGCCCGCGAGGTGCTGCGTCGTTCCGGTGCCCGCCGACGAATAGTTCAGTACCCCTGGCTTCGCGCGTGCGAGCGCAATCAGCTCGCTCATGCTCTTCGCTGGCGACGATGAGTTCACCACGAGTATGTTCGGGCTCTCCGAGAATATCGAGACCGCCACAAAATCACGCAGCGTGTCGTACGGAAGATTCTTGTAGAGCGCCATGTTGATCGCTAGCGCGGGGCTGTCGACCAGCAGCGTGTAACCGTCCGGTGCCGATTTCGCCACGTAGTTCGTTGGCGATGTTGGTGCCGGCGCCGGGACGATTGTCGACGATCACCGGCTGACCGAGCAGTTCGAGAGCTTGGACGCGAGCAAGCGCGCATTGATGTCCACCCCTCCGCCGGGGTGAACCCGACGACAAGTCGCACGGGCCTGGTCGGATAGGCTTGAGCTTGCACCGATGCGCTGCCGTTGCCGCGATGCACAGCGCAATCAGCCACAGGATGCTGCGTATCCGCAGGCATCGCGCTCCATGCAAGTCCGTGATCGCACGCGTGCTCGATTCAGCCGAATAAGGTGCGCGAGCAGCCCCGCGATGCCCAAGCCCAGCGCGGCGAGGGCGTCGCCCGCGATGAGTCCGCCGCCCACCAGCGAGGTCGGTGCTCATGTCCTCGGGCAGCGCGGCGGGCTTGTCCTTGCGCTTTCGGCAAGCTGTTGATGAAGCTCGCCAACACGCCGCCGGCGGCGAACCACGCCGAGGTCGAGCAGGTTGACGAAGCCGCCGAACGACGACGCGTAAGGCGATGGCAGCACGACGGCATCGAGCACGAAGTCGGTGCTGAAGCCCGACCTTGCCTCGCCTTGACGAACTTCTTGTACGCCTCGCGCGACTTGATGATCTTGCGCAGCAGCTCGGTCGCGAAGCCGATCGACAACGCCGATCCAGATGGCGGTGCGCTGATAGGGCTTGTCGTCGGTGAGGCTGCGCAGCGCGCCGACGAATTTGTAGGTCATCGCCGACGCCCACCGCGTCCGGCTGCTGGTCCGCGGGGAGCGTCGTCTGATCGAGCAGCAGCACCGGATACGCGCTCATGAAGAGCTTGGCGAACACGACCGCCATGATCGCGCCCATGACGATGCCGGCGACCTGAAAGCGGAACTGGATGATCGCGGTTGGTGCCGAGCCGCCAGCCCGTGGAGCGGTCCTGCTGCATGTCGCAGGCCTCGGCTCGTGGACACCAGCAGCACGGTCGCCGCCATCAGGCCGATCGTCGGATCGCTGCAGCCCGATCGCAGCCATCAGGATCACGGTGACGACGAACGCGGAGGAAATGGGATTCTGAGTCGACCATGCCGACGGAAATTCCGTTCACCATCGCGAACACGAACACGAGCAGCACCGCGAACACCAGATAGCCGACCGGCTGGTGGAGCACCTGCGAGCCGGTGACCACGATGCCGATGCCCCAGAACACGACCCACACGACGAGCATGCGCGATGTTGGTGCGCTTCCAGTCTTCCTGCTCGACCGGCTTTGCGCCCGTGCGCTCTCGCGGCGCGCCGATACGCGCGGAAGAGGATCAGCGAGACGTCGATGAGCGCCGCGCCCATGATCATTCCGAGCGCGATCAGGAACGTGATCTTTGCGGAACGGCTCGCCCGGCTTGAGCCAGCCGATGGACACGAAGTAGGGAATCATCGCCCAGCCGACGAGTCCGCCGACGATCGCCGCGATGCCGATGCGCGCGCCGACGATCATGCCGGCGCCGAACGTGGACGTGGACAGGTCGATCGCGCCGAGAAGCGCCGATCTTCGCCGCGCCGATGCCGCCGGCGATTCCCAGCGCCATGCCGCCGAACAGGCGCGATGACCGACTGCCTGAGCAGCACCGGATCGGTCAGCGCGCGCAGGATGTTGGCGACGGCAAGCCCCGACGGAAACGTGAGCTGCAGCCGGTCGACCAGGATCGGCGTGTAGAGCATGCCCGACGCCGACGCCGAACATGCCGATGCACAGCATGTAGAGGATCGAGCTGCCACATCGGCGGCTGCGGCAATCCCATCCAGGTCATCGCCTGGATCACGACCGCCATCGCGCTCATGCCGGCCACCGACGCGGCGGTGGTCTGGATGTAGTTCGCGCCGTGACGTCCCTGCGCGCCATAGCCGAAGGTCACCGTCGATCCGAGGATGCCGGCGAGGACCTGCCCGCCGACGAAGAAGCCGAGCGAGAAATTCATGTACGACGCGGCAACGCCACCCAAGGGGCCGAGGACCAGGATGCCGACAGCGCCAAGCGAGGGCGTAGTACTTCCAGGTGCCGAGTTTTGGAAGCCATGCCCAGCGCTGGGCGGCTTCATTAGCGGCAGAGACGTAGAGCTCACGGTTTGGAAAGGGTGCGCGGACGTTGAGGATCCGCGGGCAGAACGAGTCTAGCAAATCCGACGGACAAAGAAAAAGCCCCGAATTTCGGGGCTTTTTCGAAATGACTGCCTTACCGCGTCATTACTTGTCACGCTCCCAATGCCCTTCGTTGAAAAGCGTAGCGGCCATTGTTTTCGCGCCACTCGTGCGCGACCCAATGTTCGCCACGCCGCTCGGGCACGTATTCGCCCTTGATCCAGACGTGCTTGTGGCTCGGCTCTTCCCATCGCCAATACCCAGGGGTGTAGACGTAACCCTCGCGGATCGTCGTTTGTTCGACAACCGGTGCCGGCGGCGCAACATTGACTTCAAGGAGACGCTCGCCGCCTGAACCGTAAGCGGAACAGCGAACGAACCAGCAAGTGCAACTGCCAAGAGAGATTTCCGGATATTCATAAGGACTCCTTGTTGGACTGCGCAGTGCCATCTTGCCGCGACCGCCAACGACTGACCAATCGGAGTAATTCTGGAATTCTTGTAGTCCAATTTTCGCGGCACTGACGGACGGAGTCTTACGCAACAAAAGGACGCACGGGTACGCTCGTCATCGATTTAATTCACCGGACTCCCTAGCGCCTGGAGGCGTGTAAGCGTATCGTTCTGCATTCACCAGCAGCTACGCATCTGGAATCAGAGGAAGAAGCGACATTCATGCAATATCCCACGCCGCCGATCGACCTGCGCCTGACACCGTCACGCGCCCCTCGCAGGCGATGCGCCGGCGATCGCCGCCGCTCCGGTCGGCGACGATCAATACGGCGAAGACCCCACGGCCAACCTGCTCCAGGAGAAGATCGCGGCCTTGCTCGGAAAGGAAGCCGCGCTCTGGCTGCCGTCCGGAACGATGGCCAATCAGGTCGCGCTGCGCCTGCTCACCCGGCCGGGCGACGACGTCATCGTCAGTCGCGAGAGTCACGCGGTATGGCACGAAACCGGCGCCGGGGCCGCCAACGCCGGTGTTCAGTTCACCGAGATCGGCACTCGAGGCACGTTCGCGTGTCGATGAGTTCCTCGCCGCATGCAAGCCCGCGGGTCATGTGATCTATCCGCCGACCACGCTGGTCGAGATCGAGAACACCGCAGAACCGCGCGGGCGGCGTGATTTTTCCGCAGGACGAAGTCGTGCGCATCTGCGGCGTCGCTCGACAGCGCGCGCGTCTCTTCCTTCCTCGACGGCGCGCGGCTCTGGAACGTGCGGCGGTGGCCAGCGGCCGCTTCGCTGGCCGAGCTGGCGGCGCCGTTCGACCTGGCATCGGTCGCGCTGTCCGAAGGGCTGGGCGCGCCCGGCGGCTCGCTCTCGCCGGATCGCGCGAGCTGATCGCACGCGCCGTGCGCTACCGGCGCATGCTCGGCGGAGCGATGCGTCAGGTGGGAATCTTCGCCGCCGCGGGCTCTGTACGCGCTGGAGCACAACGTCAAGCGGCTGGCCGAGGATCACGCCAACGCGCGATGTATCGCGGAGCGGCTCGCCGTCGAGCAAGCGCATCGACATCGACCTCGCACGCGTGCAGACCAACATTCTTGTCTTCAGCCTCGCGGCCGACGCGCCCGATGCCCCGACCGTGGTGACCCGGGCGCGCGAACGCGGCGTGCTGGTTTTTGCTTTCACGCCGAGAATGCTGCGCGCGGTTACCCACCTCGACGTCTCCGCCGAGCAGTGCGCGCGCGCGGCGGATATTCTGGTCGAGATCGCCGAAGGGTCGCCTGTGTGAGCGAAGAGGGGCGTAGAATGGCCTCGGCCATGACCGCGAAACCGATACCCCGGCGCAGAAAACCGTCTGCCGCGATGATTGCGATGGGCGCGCTCGTTCTCGCCATCAGCGCCGTTGGCGTCGCCGACGCCGCCACGGCACCGATCTACAAATGCCTCGGCGACAATCTCGGCACGATCTACACCGACCAGCCTTGCAAAGGCGGTGAGCGGCTCGACGTCCAGGCGGGTGATGCCGATCCGACAGCAGTCGAAAGACTGCAGAGCGCCCGCGATCAGCTCGACCGGAGCGCCGCGGCGCGCCTCGCCGAAGAGCGGCGGGCGGCGGCGCAAAGAGACCTTGCGGCGTGGCGCGGCGCGAGCGAGAAGATCGCATCGCCGCGGACGGCTCCGAGTACACCGACGAGCTGCCCTACTATTCGGGGCTTGTACCGATGCACCCGCGGCACCCTGCGGCGCCCGCATCCGGCCCCGAGCCGCGCCGCCGCCGCCAAGTTTCGCGCCCAGTCCGCCGTATGTCGTGCCGCGGTCGTAGACGCTCGGGCGGACTCATGCGCACGGCGGAAAGAATCTCTCTCGTCGCGCACACCGGTCCGCCTCACGTCCAAAGCCGTGAGTCGCCCGCGATCACTCGCGCGGCTCATTGCCCTGAGCGCGCTGATCGCGCTTACGCTGGGATATACCCCGGCTAACGGCGAAGTCTTCAAATGCGTCGACGCGGCCGGAAAGACGAGCTACCAGGCAGATCCTTGTCCGACCATCGCCGAGGATCCGGTAAAGGTCCAGCCGCCGGCGCCGCATCGCCACGCCGCGGCAGCCAGCGGCTGCTCCGGCGCCGCCCAGCACCGCACCGCGACAGTCATCCGCTGCACCGGCGGCAAGCCCTACGGCGCCGAACCCCAAGGCCGCGACCGGTGTGTCCCGCGGACCCAAAGATCGAATTCCTACCGAGGCCGACTTCAGGGGTCCGCGTGAGGCGTGGGAACGCCTGGGGCTGGCGATCCGCCGCGGCGACAAGGATGCGGCGCTGAAAGAGCTGACGCCCGCGGCAAGCTACGGCTCGCGCCCGTCTTCGAAACCATAGGCAGCAAAGTCGACACCGCTCAACTTCGAAGAGCTCGGCTCGATCCGTTCGGTGACCCTGGCGGGCGAAGGGCTCGCCACGATCACGCTCACGCGCAAGAAAGCCGACGGCATCTATGGGTACGAAGTGAACTTGATACGCGATGCCGATGGAAGGTGGCGCATCGACAACATGTAGGCGCGTCGATCCTGCCGCCGCGTACAGGTCAGTCCGCGCCTGCCCGACCGTCGCTCGCGAACGCCCAGTTTCGCCCGGGCGCGGCGGCAAAAGGGCCCTCGTGTATTCGTGTTGCGGATGTGCGAACAGCTCGCCGACGGGCCCCTGCTCCACGATACGCCCCTGCTGCATCACCGCCACGCGGTCGCAGACCTGCGCCGCGACGCGCAGATCGTGAGTGATGAACAGCATCGCCAGATTGAGCTGGGTGCGGATCTCGTCGAGCAGCGCCAGCACCTGCGCCTGCACCGACACGTCGAGCGCGGATACCGCCTCGTCGGCGATCAAGCAGCTCGGGCTCGATCGCCAATGCGCGCGCGATGCACACGCGCTGCCGCTGTCCTCCTGAGAACTGATGCGGGTAGCGGTCGAGCGATTTGGGATCGAGCCGTACCAGCTCCATCAGTCGGCGCGCATTGGCAAGCGCCGCGTCGCGTGCGACGCCGTAGTTCATCGGGCCCTCGACGATCGCCTCGCCGACCGTACGCCGCGGATTGAGCGAGCGATACGGATCCTGAAAAACGATCTGCACCCGGCGGCGGAAACCGCGCAGCGCGCCGGCAGCGAGCTGCGCCACGTCCTCGCCGTCGAGCATGATCCGCCCCGCGGTCGGCTCGATCAGCCGCGCGATGCAGCGCGCGACCGTCGACTTGCCCGAGCCCGACTCGCCGACGATGCCGAGCGTTTCGCCGCGTCGAACTTCGAGCGACACCGACGCCGCCGCGGCAACATCGGCGCCGCGGCGCAGCCATCCGGACCTGCGCGTAGGTCTTGGTCAGCTGCTCGGTGCGTAGAACGATCGGCGCGCCGGCTGCGATCCCACGCTGGCGCGGCTTGAGGCTCGGCACCGCCGCGATAAGCATCCTGGTGTAGTCGTGGCGCGGATGGGCAAGCAGCTCGCGCGCCGGCGCGAACTCCACCACCTCACCCTGCCGCAGCACCGCGACGCGATCGGCGATCTCCGCGACCACGCCGAAGTCGTGAGTGATGAACAGCACGCCCGTGCCGTGCTTCGCGCTGCAGCTCGCGGATCAGCTCCAGGATCTGCGCCTGCGTCGTGACGTCGAGCGCCGTCGTCGGCTCGTCGGCGATCAGGAGCCGCGGATTCAAGACCAGCGCCATCGCGATCATGATCCGCTGCCGCTGGCCGCCCGAGAGCTGGTGCGGATACGACGCGATCATGCGTTCCGGCTCGGGCAGCTGCACGTCGCGCGACGATCTCCAGGATGCGCGAACGCCGAAGGGCGGCCGAGAGCTCGGTGTGCGTCGCCAGCACTTCGTCGATCTGGTCGCCGCAGGTCATGACCGGATTGAGCGCGGTCATCGGCTCCTGGAAGATCATCGACATTCGCGTGCAGCGCAGCTCGCGCAGACGAGCTTCGCTCGCCGCCAGCACGTCCTCGCCGTCGAGCAGCACCTGTCCAGCCGTGGCGCGCAGCGCGGCGGGCAGGAGTCCCATCGTCGCCTGCGCGATGACCGATTTGCCCGAGCCCGATTCGCCCACCAGGCACACGATCTCGCCTGCGTCGACGCTGAAGCCTGCACTGATCGACGGCGAGCGCGCGATCGGCCCCGACGGCAACGCGATCGTCAGGCCGCGCACGTCGAGGACCCGCGCGCGCTTTCACTCATCGGCGCTCACAAGCGTTTGCTCATCCGTGGATCGAGCGTGTCGCGCAAGCCGTCGCCGAGCATGTTCACCGCGAGCACGGTCAGCGCGAGCAGGATGCCGGGATAGAGAATGTTGTGCGGAAAGATGCGGAACAACGCGCGGCCCTCGGCCATGATGTTGCCCCACGTCGGCGTCTGCGGCGGAATGCCGACGCCCAGAAACGACAGGATCGCCTCGATCAGGATCGCCGACGCAGCGATATAAGTCGCCTGCACGATCAGCGGCGGCACGGTGTTGGGCAGGATGTGGCGAACGATCAGCGGCAGCGTGGGCGTGCCGACCGAGATCGCCGCTTCGACGTAGGGCTCCTCGCGCACCGACAGCACCACCGAGCGCACCAGGCGCACCACGCGCGGGATTTCCGGAATCACGATGGCGACGATCACCGCCAGGAGACCGGTCGACGAAAGCGATACCACGCGCGATCGCCAGCAGGATCGCCGGAATGGCCATCAGGCCGTCCATCACCCGCATGACGATGCCGTCGAGCCAGCGGATGTATCCGGCGACGCAGGCCGATCACGAGCCCGATCGCGACGGCGATCAGCGCCACCGATGCGCCGACCAGGAGCGATGCGCGCGCGCCGTAGGCGACGCGGCTGTAGATATCGCGGCCCAGCGTGTCGGTGCCCATGTGATGCACCAGCGTGCTTTCACGGCCGTCGGCGCTGCGCAGGATCTCCTCGTATCCTGGCAGCTTGTTTCGTACCGAGGGATTGATCGCCGCCGGATCGACGGTGCCGAGCCACGGCGCCGCGAGCGCGATCGCGAACATGATCGCGAGAATCGCGGCGCCGGCGACCACGCCCGGGTTGCGCAGCAAACGCCGCCCCACGTCGGTCTGAGGCGCCGGCGGCGCGGGCAGATCGGTGACCGTCGGATCGGCGACGACGCTCATGGGCAGCGAATTCTCACGGCATCACTCTGTGTTTTGCGCTCATCCGATGCGAAAGCCATCAGTAGCGGATCCGCGGGTCGAGCAGCGGGTACGCGACGTCGACCAGAAGATTGATCAGCACGTACGTCAACGAAAAAGAGCAGGATCACCGCCTGCACGGTCGGATAGTCGCGGGCGAGCACGGCGTCGACCGTGAGCCGTCCCAGCCCGGGAATGCTGAACACGCTTTCGGTCACCACCACGCCGCCGATCAGCAACGCGATGCCGAGCCCGATCACGGTCACGATCGGAACCGCGGCGTTGCGCAGCGCGTGGCGCATCAACACCACGCGATTGGTGAGCCCTTTGGCGCGCGCGGTTCGTATGTAATCCTCGCCTAGCACTTCGAGCACGCTGGTCCGGGTGATGCGGGCGATGAGCGCGATGTAGATCACCGACAGCGCGAGGCTGGGAAGGATCAGCCTTTGCACGAATCCGCCGAAGCCCTCGGACAACGGCTGGTAGCCCTGCACCGGCAGCCAGTTGAGCTTGATCGAGAACACGTAGATCAGCACATAGCCGATGACGAACACCGGCACCGAGAATCCGAGCACCGAGAAGCCCATGACGATCCGGTCGAGCCAGGTGCCCTGCCGGTACGCGGCCACGACACCGAGCGGCACCGAGATCAGGATCGACAGCGCCATCGTCAGCGTCGCCAGCGCCAGCGTCGGCCCGACGCGGTCGGCGATAAGCTCCGCCACCTGCTTCTTGTAGAAAAACGACTCGCCGAAGTCGCCGCTCAGACGCGTCCGAGCCAGATGAAGAACTGCGCGACGATGGGTCGATCGAGGCCGAGCTTCTGCCGGATCTCGACGATGTCCTGCGACGTGGCGGCAGCGCCGGCGATGATGGCCGCGGGATCGCCGGGCGTCAGACGCAGCATGGAAAAGACGAACACCGCGACCACCGCCATGACCGGCAACGTCGCGAGCAGACGGCGGCCGATATAGGCGAGCATCGATGGGTCCCCGGCTTCTCGCTGGGGCGGGAGACTACTTGCCCGTCTTGCTGATATTCCAGAACACCGACGCGGGCGCGACCACGTAACCCGTCGACGTTCTTCCGCGAGGCGCCCGGCTGATACCACTGTCCGAGGTGGACGTGCGTCGGATATTGCGTCCAGCGCACCTGCACCGCTTCGGCGATCGCCTTTTGCTTGGCCGGATCGGTCTCGCGGGCGAAGTCATCGCGCAGCTTTTCGATCTGCGCGTCGCAGGGCCAGCCGAACAAGCGCCTTGTCGCAGCTCGAATTGAGGAACGCCGGTCGACACCGGATTCAGGATGTCGGCCGATACCCACGAGGTGATGAACGCGTGCCAGCCGCCCTGCGTCGGCGGATCCTTCTTCGGCGCGCCGCGCGACCAGCGTCTGCCAGTCCATCGACTGCATGTCGACCTTGAAGCCGGCCTTTTCCATCAGCGATTTCGCGACCGGCGCGAGGTTGGTGAGCACCTGCAGGTCGGTCGAGTGCATCAGCACGATAGGCGTGCCGTCGTAACCGCCTTCCTTGAGCAGCGCCTGAGCCTTGGCGAAATTCGACTCGAGCAATCCTTCCATGCCCTTGTCCGACGCGAGCGGCGTGCCGCAGACGAACAACGCCTTGCAGAGCTTGTAGTACTGCTTGTCGCCGACCGTCGCCTGCAGGAAGTCCTGCTGGTTGAACGCGTAGAGCAGCGCCTGCCGAATCTTCGACGTTGTCGAACGGCTTCGCGGTCGTGTTGAAGCGGAACGCGTATTGGTTGCCCAGCGGATTCCAGTCGACCAGCTTGATGTTGCCATCGTTGCGCAATATGCGGCAGCAGATCGTGCGAGGGCTGCTCGATGAAGTCGATCTCGCCGGCGATGAGCGCATTGACCGCGGTCTGCTGGTCGGCGACCACCTGCCACTCGACGCGGTCGACCTTCGCCACCTTGCCGCCGGCGAGCCCGGAGGCGGCTCGGCGCGCGGCTTGTACTTGTCGAACTTGACGTAGACCGCCTTGTCGCCCGGCTTCCATTCGTCCTTCTTGAACACGAACGGACCCGAGCCGGTGTAGTCGGAGATCTGCTCGTTGGGACTCGTCTCGGCGACGCGCTTGGGCATCATGAACGGGACCGCCGACGACGGCTTGCCCAGCGCGGTGAGCACCAGTCCGGTCGGCGCGCTCAGGACCATCTGGAAGGTCTTCGCGTCGACGACCGGCATGTCCTTCACGAACGACATCATCTTCTGGCCCATCGCGTCCTTGGCGCCCCAGCGCTTGATCGACGCGACGCAATCCTCGGCGGTCACCGGCTTGCCGTCGTGCCACAGCAAACCGCTCGCGCAAGGTGAAGGTGTAGGTCAGCTTGTCGGCGGAAAGATCGAACTTCTCCACCATCTGCGGCTTGATCTGGTTGTTCGCATCGGTCGCGAACAGCGTGTCGTAGATCATGTAGCCGTGATCGCGCGTGATGTAGGCGGTGGTCCAGATCGGGTCGACGATCTTGAGGTCGGAATGCTTGACCACGCGCAGCGTGGTCTGCGCCTCGGCGTCGGCCATCGCGAAGATGGCGACCAGCGCTGCCGTCGTCGTGCAAAGCGCGAGCTTGAAGGAGTGAAGTTTCAGCATGGAAGTCTTCCTTGACTGGGGTTCGGTGCAAAGGTCTCGCGCAGGTACCAACTACTTTCCATACAAAGGGCATTCGCACGGCTAGCGAGCACGATAGCCGATGCGTGCTGGTCATGGCAATGGGCTACCACGCGGGATCGATGGGCGTCAGCACGCCTCTCCGCGCCTCGATCGCCTCGGCCGCCGCGAGGCACAGGTCCTCGCGAAAGCGCGCTCCGACGATCTGCACGCCCATCGGCAGCCCGTCGACCGCGCCGGTCGGCACCGGCAATCGCGGGGAGCCCGAGCACCGGAATCGCCATCATGCGTCGCGCACTCGCGCCACAACGACGCGGTTCGCGCGGCGCTTTCGATGTCGAAGCCCTGCTCGTAGACCGGTTCGGAGCAGATCGGCGTCAGAACCAGAGGCACGCGATCGAGAAAAGGGCCCACTCGCGGATCAATCGCGTGCGCTCCGAGAGCGACTTCATGTACGACAAGGCCTCGCTGCCATGCGACGGCGGAATATTGTCGAACATGAAACGCACCGCGGTGCGTATGCCCTCGTCGCCTTCCTTTTCGATCAGCGGCAGGCGTGTAGTGACGAAACTCCGGCATCTGCATCTCGAACCAAAGCTCCTTGGCGCGCGTGAAGCCCGGCGTTCGGGCGTCGACGATCTGTAACCGGCGTCGGCAAGCGCCGCGGCGGCCTGCGTCGAGCGCACGGGCAACCGAAGGGTGCAGCTTGACGCCGGCAAGATCGCGCGCCTCGGTGACCACCGCGACGCGTATCGGCGGCTGAAGCGCCGGCCCGTCGAGCGGCACCGGCGTCCACCACGGGTCGCGTGGATCGCGCTCCGCCATCGCGGCGAGACCCAGACGCACGTCGGCGACGCTGCGTGCAAGAGGTCCCTGCACCGACATCAGTTGCGACGACATCGAGCGCTCGGCGGTCTGCGTCGGGTTGTACGCGGGCACGCGGCCGAATGACGGACGGATGCCCGCCAGGCCGCAGCAATACGCGGGAAATCGCACCGATCCGGCGATGTCGTTGCCGTGCGCCAGCGGCGTGATGCCCGCGGCGACCGAGGACGCCGCGCCGCCCGACGAGCCGCCAGGAGTGTGCGTCTTCGACCATGGGCTGTAGCGTGCGCCCGCGCAAATCGTTGACCGTATCGAGCCTGGAAGCTGAAAGCCGGCGTATTGGTGCGGCCGAGAATGACCGCGCCTGCCCTCTTCCAGTTGGCGACGATCGGGCTGTCCTCCCGGGCGACGATGTTCTGAAAGCCGACCACGCCGTTGGTCGTCGCAGCAGCCTTGCTGATCGACGTTTTCCTTGATGGTCACCGGAACGCCGTGCAGCGTGCCGAGTCTGTCGCCTCTCGCGACCGCTCTATCGGCGCGATCGGCGGCCTCGCGCGCGCTTGTCGACTGATCGACCGTCACTGCATTGAGCTTGGCATTGACCGCGGCCATGCGGCCGAGGCACGATTCGAGCGCCTCGCGCGCCGAGATGTCGCGACCACGGATCGCCGTCGCGATGCGCGTTGCGGTCCAGCGCCAGATGTCGTCGCTCATGGCAGGCGGGTCACTTTCGTTCTTGCCGGGCAGCAAGGTTTGCGCGTCGAAGCGATTCCGGCTACTCTCGCCCGGCGCTTTTCGTCCGGCGCCAATGCGGGAAACCCGGCGGGAAAACCGATGAGCCTGATCGCAGTAGGCGGCTTCCAGCACGAGACCAACACTTTCGCGCCGTCAAAAGCCGATTTCACCGCTTTCGAGGACGGCGGCGGCTGGCCGCCGCTGACGTCGGGGCGCGGAGATCGCGCCGCGGCTTTCCGGCGCCAACATTCCGGCGGCTGGCGCCATCGATACGCTGCACGCGCTGGGGCATCGCACGGTCGGGCTGGTGTGGGGCGCGGCGTCTCCGTCGGCGCACGTCACACGCGACGCCTACGAGCGCATCGCCGGCGACATGCTAGCACGGCTGGAGGCGGCCGGTCCGGTGGACGGGATCTATCTCGACCTCCATGGCGCCATGGTCACCGAGCATCTCGACGACGGCGAGGGCGAGCTCTTGTCGCGCGTGCGGCGACTGGTGGGAGATCGCGTTCCGATCGTCGCCAGTCTCGATTTGCACGCCAACGTCACGCAGGCAATGATCAAGCATTGTGACGGATTGGTGTCTTACCGCACTTATCCTCACGTCGACATGGCGGCAAGCGGCGAGCGCGCGGGTCACCTTCTGCAACGCATGCTTACGGCGGGCGTTGCGCCGACCAAATCCTTTCGCACCCTCGACTTCCTCACCGGGCTGCCGTCGCAATGCACGCTCATCGAGCCGGCAAAGAGCCTCTACGCCATGCTCGCACGGCTCGAACCCGAGCACGACACCGTGCTTTCGTTCACCCCTGGCTTCCCGATGGCGGATTTTCCGGAATGCGGCATGGCGGTATTGGGCTACGGTCCCGACCTTGCACGCGTGCAGATCGCGACCGCGTCGCTTGCCCACGCGATCGCCGACGCGGAGGGCGAATTCTCGATGGAGCTGTTCACGCCGGAAGCGGCCGTGTCGCGCGCCATGCAGCGCGGCGAGCCGGGTGCGCCCGTGGTGCTCGCCGATACCCAGGACAATCCGGGCGCCGGCGGCAACGGCGACACCACCGGCTTGCTCGCGGCGCTGCTCGCGCGGCGCGCGCCGGGCGCGGTGCTGGGTCTCCTGATCGACCCGCCATCCGCCGCCAAGGCGCACGTCATCGGCGCCGGTCACAAGGCGATATTCGAGCTCGGTGAGATTTCCGGCGTGCAAGGCCACGTGCCGCTGGCCGGAGAGTTCACGATCGAGCGCGTGGCGGATGGGCGATTTACCTGCACCGGCCCGATGTTCGCGGGGTTTCGCATGGATTTGGGGCCGATGGCGGTACTGGAGAAGAGACGGCGTGCGCGTGGTGCTCGCATCGCGCAAATGCCAGGCCGCGGACCAGGAAATGTTCCGCCACGTCGGCATCGAACCGAAGACGCAACGCATCCTCGCGCTCAAGAGCTCGGTGCATTTTCGCGCCGACTTCGAGCCCATCGCCAAGGAGGTGCTGGTGGTCGTCGCGCCCGGCCCGGCAAAAGCGGATCCGACGATGTTCGCGTGGTCCCGGCTGCGCAAGGGACTGCGCCTGAAGCCGCTGGGGCCGGCATTCGGCGACACCGCCCCCGTTTGAGCTCTCTCCAGCCTGCCGTCTAGAGACCATGCCGCGCCGCTACGTCATCGCGTTGATCAAGCACGAGACCAACACCTTCTCGCCCATCGCGACGCCGCTTTCGTCGTTCGGTCACGGCAACGGTCCGGCGTTCGGCGATGCCGCGCGCGCGCGATTCACCGACACCAATACGCCGATGGCTGCCTACCTCGACCTCGCGACGGAGGAAGGCGCCGAGATCGTCACGCCCGTCGCCGCCGAGGCGCTGGCCGTCGAACAAGGCTACACGCGCGAGCTTCGAGACAGCTGGTGCGCCCGCTGGAGGAAGCGGTGCGCGCCGGCTGCGACGCCGCGATGCTCGACCTGCACGGCGCGATGGTCATCGAGGATTGCGACGATGCCGAAGGTGAGATCGTGCGGCGGCTGCGCCGCATCGCGCCGGAACTGCCGATCGCGGTGACGCTCGACTATCACACCAATCTTTCCGGCGATCTCGTCGACAACGCGACGGTGATCACCGGCTACAAGACGTATCCGCACGTGGACATGTACGACGTCGGCACGCTTGCCGGAGAGATCCTGGTCGGCGACGCTCGAACGGCGAGATCGAGCCGGTGATGGCCTGGGGATGGAAGCCTCTGCTCGCGTCGGTCATGCGCCACGCGCCCGAAGACGGGCCGTCGGGCGACATCCTGCGCTACGCGCGCGAGATGGAAGCAGGCGGCAAGGTCCTGGCGGCGACATTGCTGCCGTCGTTTCCACACGCCGACACGCCGTACACCGGTCTTGTCAGCGATCGTCGTCGGCGACGCCAAGCGCGGCGGAGCAGCCGCCGCCGAGGAGGTGTGCCAGCGCATGCTCGACGATCGCCTGGCAGCGTCGCGCCGAGTACGCGTTCGTCGCCGCGCCCTTGGCCGAGTCGGTGGCAGCCGCCAAGCGGCTCGGCAATGCGCCGCAGGACGGCCCGGTGCTGCTGATCGATCATTGCGACAACTGCGGCTCGGGCGGAGCGCAGGATGTGATGGCAGTCGTCGCCGAGATCCTGCGTCAGGAGCTCGACGACGTCGCGATCGCGCCGATCCGCGACCCGGCCGCGGTCGCGCAAATGATCGCCGCGGGCGTCGGCAACCGGATCACGCTCGACCTCGGCGGCAGGACCGACATGCCGTCGATCGGGCGTCAAGGGCGAGCCGCTGACTATTTCAGGCCGCGTGCTCGCGATCACCGACGGCGAGTTCACCATCACCGGACCGATGTATACCGGCATCAGGACTTTTCTGGGTCGCACCGCCGTGCTTGGTGTTGAAAGCGCGGATGGAGCCGCGGGGCCTCGCGTCGAGATCGTCGGTCACCGAGCGCGCGACACGAGCCGATGGACATCGGCATCTTCACCCACTGTGGAATCGATCCGCGGCGGGAAGCGCTTCGTCATGCTCAAGTCGCGCATTCACTATCGCGCAGGCTTCGGCCCAATCGCGTCGCACGTCGTCGAATGCGCAGGCGTCGGGGTCACCAACGCGGACCTCTCGGTGTATCGTTACCAAAAGCTCAAGCGGCCGATCTATCCGCTGGACCCGCTCTGAAGCTCGAAGCGCCGCCCGTGCCTGCCACTCCTTCCGTCCGCATGCCCGACTACAATCTGCTGATCGACATCGGCAACACGTTCCTGAAATGGGGACTGTTCCGCAACGGCTCGGCTGGCGGCGCGCGCGAGAACCGTCTGGAATCCGGGTCACGCGCTTCTTGAGGAAATACCGGCGCTCGCGCTGCAGTTCGCCAGATTTCCGCGCGCCGGCGCAAATCATCATCTCCAATGTCGCCGGCACGCGAGTGCGATCGACCATCATCCGCGTCATCGAAGTCTGGCCGGATGCGCCCGCTCCGTACTGGCTGATTCCGCTGGAGGAGCAATGCGGCGTCATCAACCGCTATCGAAACCCGGCACAGCTCGGTAGCGACCGATGGGCGGCACTGATCGGTGCGCGCGAACTGCTCGGGCGAAGCCGGCGCTGGTGGTCGTGTGCGGCACCGCGACGACGATCGACTTCCTCGCCGCCTCAGGCGAGTTCGAGGGCGGCGTGATCCTGCCCGGCGTCGGCCTCATGCTGCGGTCACTGCACGAAAACACCGCGGCGCTTCCCGACGCCGACGGCGAATACGTCGACAACCCGACGCAGACGGTCGATGCGATCACCAGCGGTTGTCAGCATGCGCAGGCAGGGGCGATCGAACGGCTCTACCATTTGCAGCGCTACGCGGGAGCCGGAGCTCGCGTGCGTGCTCTCCGGCGGCGCCGCGCGCGCCTTGAGCCCGCGTCTGAACATCCCTTTCGAGTTGCACGAGAATCTGGTGCTGGAAGGGCTCTACCGGATCAGCCAAACGATCGCGACAACGTAACGTCGCTCAAGCCGCGAGAACGGGCGACGCGAGCGGGCGAAGGTGCGCGCGGGCTCGAATCGCAGGATAATCGGTCTTCAATACCGGAGATAAACCATGAGCGAGCAGCGAGAAGTCGTCATCCTGAGCGGCGTGCGCACGGCCATCGGCGATTACGGCGGCAGCCTGAAGGACATTCCGCCGAGCGAGCTTGCGGCGCGCGTCGTCAAGGAAGCCGTCAGCCGCGCCAAGGTCGACCCGAAGGACATCGGCCAATGCGTGTTCGGCAACGTGATCCACACCGAGCCCAAGGACATGTACATGTCGCGGCTGGCTTGCGTGAACGGCGGCCTGCCGCACGACACCGGCGCGCTGACGCTCAACCGCCTGTGCGGCAGCGGCTTGCAGGCGATCGTCAGCGCATCGCAGTACATCCTGCTCGGCGACACCGATGCGGCGGTCGCCGGCGGCGCCGAGGCATGAGCCGCGCCGCGTACGTCGAACCTGACGCAGCGCTGGGGCGCGCGCATGGGCGACACCAAGATGCTCGACATGATGGTCGGCGCGCTGACCGATCCGTTCGACACGATCCACATGGGCGTCACCGCGGAGAATGTCGCCACCAAGTGCGGCATGACGCGCGAGCAGCAGGACGCGTTCGCCGTCGCAGAGCCACAAGCGCGCCGCGGCGCATCGCCGCCGGCCACTTCAAGAGCCAGATCCTGCCGATCGAGCTCAAGAGCAAGAAAGGGCCCGGTGCATGTTCGACACCGACGAGCACGTGCGCGCCGACGTCGTCGATGGAAGGCATGGCGCAAGCTGCAAGCGCGGTGTTCATCAAGGAAAACGGCACGCGTCACCGCCGGCAACGCGTCGGGCATCAACGATGCGGCCGCCGCGGTCGTGCTGATGGAGAAATCGGTGGCGGCGAAGAAGGGCCTGAAGCCGATGGCGCGGCTCGTCGCGTACGGCCACGCCGGCATCGATCCGAAGATCATGGGCCTGGGCCCCGTGAGCGCGGTCAAGCGCGCGCTGGCCAAGGCTGGGCTGAAGCTCGATCAGATGGACGTCATCGAATCGAACGAAGCGTTCGCCGCGCAGGCGCTCGGCGTCAGCAAGGAGCTCGGCATGGACGCGGCCAAGGTCAACCCGAACGGCGGCGCGATCGCGCTCGGCCATCCGATCGGCGCCACCGGCGCCATCCTGACGATCAAGGCGATGTACGAGCTGCAGCGCACCGGCGGGCGCTACGGCCTCATCACCATGTGCATCGGCGGCGGCCAGGGAATCGCGGCGGTGATCGAGCGGATGTAGCGCTCCCGCGGCCTGGTGCTTGAGAACCGCTAAGCTAGTGGTCAAAACCGCATTCGCGTAAAAACGCGCCCTCGGTCCTGGCAAGCTCCGAGGTGGCCGGCGACCAGTTGCACGAATTCGTCCTGGGTCGCGGCCTTTCGGTGCCGCGCGGTTGGCGACCACTCGCGCGATGGGCCCCAGATACGTCGCGAGGCGCATCGTCGTCTGGTCGACGAAGCGTCTGTTCCAAGCGCGGCTGCATGGGCGCGAGCGCGCGTTCCCGTGGTCGAGCCGGGCTGTCTCGCGCCGCGCGCGGCGCTCGCTGTCGCGCTGCCTTCGTCGAAGAATCGCTGGCGGCGTACCGGATCGGTGATGTTCTCGGCAAGCATCGCATAGAGCTCCGTCGACATCGGTGGTCTGCTCGGCGGCGCGCCGTATCATGACCCGCGCCATCGGGCCGACATAGTGCGCAAACTGACGCTCGACCGTGCGCAGCACGGTGTCATCCCAGGCGGGGACCGCCGTCGAGGGTTCTATTCTCACCGCCGCCATGTTGATCTGGGTCGCGCCGAGCGGATCATCGGTCACGTCGGCGAGCGCTTCACACGCCTGCCTCAGCGCGCGGGAGAGCGCCTCGCATTCTGAAAACGCGCGTCGGGATTTTTTCCAGCGCGGTCGCGATCACCGCGTCGATGGTCGGCGACAAGGGCAGACGCGAAACCGTCGACGGCGGACGCGGATCCTCGTGACAGATCTTGTAGGCGATGGTTTCCAGCGCGCCGCTGAACGGCTTCTCGCCCGCGACGAGCTCGTAGAAGACCACACCTGCGCTGAAGAGGTCGGAGCGACGGTCGACCGACCAGTCCCCTGACATTGCTCCGGCGACATGTACGACGGCGTGCCCATCACCATGCCCAGCGATGTCAGGCTCGAGGTATCGATGCGGGCGATACCGAAATCCGCGACCTTCAGCGTGCCCGACTCGGTCAGGATCAGGTTCGCCGGCTTGATGTCGCGGTGGATGACGCCGCGCTCGTGCGCGAAATCCAGCGCCAGCAGCAGCTGGGTCATGATCGCCGCGATCTGCGCCAGATCGAAGGCCGCGCCGCGATTCAGGAAATCACGCAGCCCGGTGCCCTCGACGTATTCCATGACGATGAACGCGTTGTCGTCGTCCTCGCCGTACTCGTACACGCTGACGATGTTGGGATGCAGCAGCCGGCCGGCCGCGCGCGCTTCGTTCTTGAAGCGCGCCATCGACTGCTCGACGATATCGGGGTCGACCAGGTCCTTGCGTACGGTCTTGATCGCCACCGCGCGCTCGATGCCGGGATCGAACGCCTTGTACACGACCCCCATCGCGCCCTTGCCGAGCACGCTGTCGATGCGGTATTTGCCGATGGTGGCGGGGTCAGTCATGAATCTGCCTAGGGCATTAGCCTTCGAGCATCTTGATCGCCTGCACCATGCTGGTCTTCATCCGGCCCAGCGCCTCGGTCAGCAACGCCGATCTCGTCCTGGCTGCGGGTACGGAAGTCGCCTGCATCGAGATTGCCCGAGGCTTACTTCGTCGGCAAGCTTCGCCAGGCGCTTGACGCGCCGGGTAACGAACCAATACAGCATGACGTTGAGCATGACAATGGTGAAGATGAAAATCGCCCGCCAGCGACACCAGGAAAATCTTGAACACGTAGCTGGCACGCTGAAGCGGGACGGCGGTCGGCACCGATACGACCTGCGCGCCGATGATATCGTTCACTTTCCAGCCGAAGCCGTTGTACGGCGCCGTAGGTCTCTATCATCGTCTTGGCGTGCCGCATCCGGGGTGCTGTGACAGACAAGGCACGCCGCATCCTTGATCTGGATCGGCCGTGCCAGATACATCGAACGGCCTTCCGGCGTATCCCGCTCGCCGAAGGTCTCGAGCCGGGTAGGGTGTCTGCGCGGAACACGTTCACGACGTCGGCCTCCCAGTCGGCCGCGCGATTGCGCGGATTGGTCGGATTGAGCGTCGCTTCCTTGTACGCTGTAGTCGGGATACTTCTTGCGCATATCGGTGAACTGCTCGGTGGCGGCGAACGCGGGAACCGATTGCGGCAGAAACCGGTACTTGAGCTGCGTCTCCAGGCAGCGGCTTGACCTGCGTATTGGTGTAGGCGCGCGCCGACGACGCAGCTTCCATCATGATCCGGGCGTGCTGCAGCACTTCCTCTCGCGCATTGGCCTGCAGTACCCGGTACGAGACGTACGCTCGCGAGCGCGAAGCCCAGGATGAAGATGGCGAGCAGCGCCGCGTTGAATTTCCAAACTAGGTTCACTCGTACTCCGATGGGTTGCTCAAGGGTATTTGGCTATTTGCGCGGAGTTTCCCACGGCCAGTGCCATGTTCTTGCGGGCTCTTTCGGTTTCTCCTTCTCCTTCTCTTCCTTCTCTTCTTCTTCCGTTTCCTTTTCCTTCGGCGGCGGAACGGGCTCGGCCTTCGGCTTGGCAGCCGCGCTCCATTCCGGAAGAACCCTGCCGCTGGCCTCCGCCGCGGTGCGGAATGCAGGATCCGAGAGCTTCGGTTCGAAGCGTTTCATGAACGCGGTACGGTACGGGCCGGTCAACCACGGTTGCGCCTCGGCAAAGGTCGCGTCGCGGTCGGGGGCGGGATCTGGCCGCGCGGAGGCGAACTTTGCGGCGCGCTTGGGCAGCGGGTCCATGAAATCGCGCGGCATCGCGGCAATGAACACCGACCGCGCCTTCGCTGAGGAGTCGATGGGCTTGCCGGCGGCGCGGCCGGCGTATTCTCCAGCCTTCGCTTCGCTTCCCGATGTGTCCGGCTTTGCCGCCTGCTCATCTTCACGGCTCCAGTCTCGACGAACATCTTCGACCGCATCTCCCGTGACATGCACCACCGCGGCCGCGTCGGATGCACTCACCGTGCTAGCGGCGTCCGTATCCTCACGCCGCGCGCCCGGCGGCTTGGCGTCGAGCTTGAGCCAGCCACGCGTGAAGAAACAATTCGGCCTAGGGCCGCTTGCTTGGCGTCGCGCGGGGTGAGCGATGACAGCATACAAGGCGCCGGGTCCGATCAAGCTGACGGCGCCCCATCGGCCAGCTCCACTCTGAGCTGGCCCTTGTCCGGAACGTCGAGAGTATCGCCGTCGCGGACGCGCACGCCTTCGGACAGACTGAACCAGGCCGTCCCGCGCAGAACTTTCGGCCTCCCGTCGACGAGCGTGACCATCCCCATGTCGGCGCCACGCAAGGCGCAGCGACGAGAAAAATCAGGCAAACCGAGCCCGAACGGGAAGTTTTCATCATAGGAAACCGCAAGCCGGTCATCAGCGCGGCAGACAGCGAAGAATACTAGGCTCTGCCCCTGCCAAGTCAACGTGATACTGCGCAGTTTCGCTCCGGGAAACTCGAATAACGATCTTGCCTTATACTGCTCACAATTCGTGGTCGATCACCGCCGCATGGCCCCCACTACACGCAACCTCGTCGTGCTGTTCGCGGACATTTCCGGCAGCACCAAACTCTACGAAATTCTCGGGAATGCGGATGCATTGGCCACGATCGACCGCTGCCTGGAAATCGTGAAGCGTGTCTGCGTGGACTCTCGACGGCCGTGTGGTCAAGACCTATCGGCGATGAGGTCCTGGCCGTCTTTCCCGCGGCGGACGGCGCCGCGCAGGCAGCCATCGAAATCCAGCTGCGCATCTGCAAGCAGCGCACCAACCGCGACACCCCGGTGGCGATGCACATCGGCTTTCATTCCGGACCGACCATCGAGGATGAAGACGACGTGTTCGGCGACGCGGTCAACGTGGCCGCGCGGCTGACGACCTTCGCCACCGGCGGACAAATATTCACCTCGGCGCAAACTGCCGCCGAGCTGTCGCCGGCGCTGCGCGCTCGGACGCGCGACCAGGATTCCCATACGGTCCGCGGCAAGGATCAGGACCGTCGCGATGTTCGAACTGACCTGGGCGGAGTCCGAGGAGGAGCTTACTTCCATGTCGCCTCGTGTTGCAGCTTGCTCCGACGAAGGTCAAGCTGACGCACGGCGCGCAGGAAATCGAGCTCAGCGAGGCGCGATCGCGCCTGACGCTCGGGCGCGATGTCACCAACGACATCGTCATCGCCGACCGCAAGGCCTCGCGCATGCACGCTCACATCGAGCGGCGGCGCGAAAAGTTCCGTGCTTATCGACCACAGCTCCAACGGCACCTGGGTGACGACCGAGGGCAAGCCACGAAATCACCTTGCGCCGCGAGGAGCTGGTCCTGCGCGGGCGCGGCCACATCAGCTTCGGCCATGCATACGCCGATGACCCGGCCGGAGGTCCTGGCCTTCGCCTGTCTCGATTGAACCGTCCGGCGCTTGGTTGCGTGCGCTGGTCCACAACTTTCCGTACGCGGAACCTAGCGCCGGCGAGAACCGCACATGACCTGGTCGATTGTCGCGCGTGACCCTAGCGGCGCATTGGGCGTGGTCGTCGCCAGCCGCTTTTTGCCGTCGGGGCGCTTTGTCCTTATGCGCACAGTGGGGTCGGAGCGCTGTCGACGCAGGCGTTGCTCAATCCGCTTTATGGCTCGCGCGGGCTCGCGTTGCTGTCGCAGGGTCTGGCGCCGAACGACGTCGTGCGCAAGCTCCTGGCCGACGATGCCGGGCGCGAACATCGCCAGTTCCACCTGATCGACGCCGAAGGCAACGTCGGCGCGCACACCGGCGTGCTAGTGCCTCGAGTGGAGCGGACAAATCGCGGGGGACGGCTTCTCGGTGGCCGGGAACATGCTCGCCGGGCCGCAGGTGATCGAGGACACGGCGCAGGTCTACGACGCCGGGCGCGACCTGCCGTTCGCCGAGCGCCTGATGGCAGCGATGATCGCCCGGCGAGACGGCCGGTGGCGACAAGCGCGGCAAGCAGGCCGTAGCGCTCTTGATCTGCACTCACCGAGGCCTATCCCTTCCTCGACCTTCGGGTCGACGATCATCCGGAGCCGCTGGAGGAATTGCAGCGGCTTTATGTCAAGAGTCTCGAGCGCTATCAACCCTTTGTCGCGTGCCTTCCCGGCCGTGCGCGGCCGACGGGAGTCACCGACCGCGCCTCGATCGAGGCGGAGATCCTCAACTTTCACGCCGCCAGGATGCATCGCGAGCAATGAGCGCGCTGCTCGAGGTTCGCGCGCTCAAGACGTTCTTTCAGGTGGAGGGCGGCGAGTTTCCTGCGGTCGACGGAATCAGCTTTTCGATCGATCCGGGACGAACGCTAGGCATCGTCGGCGAGTCCGGTTGCGGCAAGAGTGTGACGGCGCTGTCGATCATGGGTCTGGTGCCGCGCCCGCCCGGACGGATCGCCGGCGGCGAGATCCTGTTCGACGGCGTCGATCTTTTGCAGCTTTCGACGGCGGCCTTGCGCGAGCTTCGCGGCGATCGCATCTCGATGATCTTTCAGGAGCCGATGACCTCGCTCAACCCGGTGCTGACGGTCGGCGAGCAAATCGTCGAAGGCATCCTGCGTCATCGGCGGATGAGCCGCGACGCGGCAAACGATCTGGCGATCGGGATGCTGCGTATGGTTCACATCTCCTCGCCCGAGCAGCGCTTCGGCGAATATCCGCACCGGCTCTCGGGCGGCATGCGGCAGCGGGTGATGGTTGCGATGGCGCTCGCTTGCAAGCCGAAGCTCCTGATCGCCGATGAACCCACGACCGCGCTCGACGTCACCATCCAGGCGCAGATACTCGACCTCATGCGCACGCTGCGCGAGGAAACCGGCACCGCGATCATCCTCATCACCCACGATCTCGGTGTCGTCGCCGAGCTCGCCGACGATATCGTGGTGATGTACGCCGGCCGCATCGTCGAGCGCGCGACCGTCGCGGCGCTTTTCGCCGAGCCGCAGCATCCGTACACCGTCGGGCTGCTGGGCTCGATCCCGAGGCTCGACATCGAACAGGACCGGCTCGCCGCGATCGAGGGCCAGGTGCCCAATCCCCTCGCGCCCGTCTCCGGCTGTCGCTTCCACCCGCGCTGCCCGTTCGTGATCGAGCGCTGCCGGCACGAGGACCCGCCGCTCCTCGACTTGGGCAACGGTCACGAGTCGGCGTGTTGGCGGGCGCCGTTGCACGAGAGCATGGTGACGCCGGGATGATCTCGCAGCGCCGACGGCACGTTGCTGCGCGTGGAAGATCTGGTCAAGCACTTCCCGGTGAAGAAGGGCCTTTTCGGACGCAATACCGGCACGGTGCAGGCGGTCGACGGCATCAGCTTCGAGCTCGCTCGCGGCGAAACGCTGGCGCTGGTGGGCGAATCGGGCTGCGGCAAATCAACCACCGGCAGGCTGCTGCTGCGATTGATCGAGCCAACCTCGGGCAAGGTCTGGTTCGAGGATCAGGACCTGTTCGCGCTCGACGCGCGAGCTATGCGCGCGGAGCGGCGCTCGATGCAGATTATTTTCCAGGATCCCTACGCCTCGCTCAATCCGCGCATGACCGTCGAGCAGACCCTGGCCGAGCCGCTCGCGCTCTATGGCCTCGCGGCGGGGCGCCAGAAAGAACGCGTCGCGGAGCTTCTCGGCCTCGTGGGCTTGAGCGCGCAACACGCGCAACGCTATCCGCACGAATTCTCGGGCGGCCAGCGACAGCGGATCGGCATCGCCCGCGCGCTCGCGGTCGAGCCCCGGCTCATCATCTGCGACGAGCCGGTCTCCGCGCTCGACGTTTCGATCCAGGCGCAGGTCATCAATCTGCTGATGGACCTGCAGCAGCGCCTGGAACTTGTCATACGTGTTCATCGCCCACGATCTCGGCGGTGGTCAAGCACATCGCCACGCGGGTTGCGGTGATGTATCTGGGCCGCATCGTGGAATACGCGGACAAGCGCGAGCTCTTCGCGCGGCCGAGGCACCCCTACACGCGGGCGCTGCTGTCGGCGATCCCGGTGCCGCGACCCGGTGCCAGGCGGCAGCGCATCATCCTGCAAGGCGACGTGCCGAGTCCGCTCGACCCGCCTTCGGGTTGCCGATTCCGCACCCGCTGTCCGTATGCGCAAGCGCGCTGCGAGGCGGAGGACCCGCCGCTGATCGTCGACGACGGCCATAGCAGTCGCGTGCCACTTCTGGCGCGAGATCGTGGCCGCGCCGGTGGACGCGCCGCTTGCCGAAGCCGCGACCATCGACCCGCGCCTCGCCCGCCTCCAGGAGGCTTTCCGCGAGCGGGCGCCGGCCGCCTGAGCGTCGCGGGAACGGTGCGCACAAAGGCGGAATGGCGCTAAGATCGCTCGGAGCTGCACCACGGAGACAGACATGCGCATGACATCATGGATCACCCGCGCTGGCATCGCGTTATTCGCCGCGATCGCCGCGGTCGCGGCCGTGCCGGGCCACGCCCAGACCCTGCGCTTCGGATTGGCCGAGGATCCGGACGTGCTCGACCCGACGCTGGCGCGGACCTTCGTCGGCCGCATCGTGTTCGCCGCGCTGTGCGACAAGCTGTTCGACGTCGACGAAAAGCTCAACATCGTGCCGCAGCTCGCGACCAGTTACGAGTGGTCGGCCGATCGCAAGGCGCTCACGCTGAAGCTCCGCCGCGGCGTGACCTTTCCACGACGGCGAGAAGTTCGACGCCGCGGCGGTGAAGTTCAACATCGAGCGCCACAAGACCATGGCCGGCTCCAATCGCCGCGGCGAGCTCGCGCCCGTCGCGAGCGTCGACGTCGTGGACGAATCCACCGCGCGACTGAACCTGTCGGCGCCTTTCTCGCCGCTCCTGGCGGCGCTCGCCGATCGCGCGGGGATGATGGTCTCGCCGAAGGCGGCGCAGGCCGAGGGCGACAAGTTCGGCGCCAAGCCCGTGTGCTCGGGGCCGTTCCGCTTCGTCGAGCGCGTCGCGCAGGACAAGATCGTGCTCGAGCGCTACCCGAACTACTGGAACAAGGGCGAGATCCATCTCGACCGGGTCATCTATCTGCCGATCGTCGACTCGACGGTGCGCCTCGCCAATTTGCGCTCGGGACAGCTCGACATCATCGAGCGCATGGCCGGTCCGACGTGCCCTCGCTCAAGACCGACAGCCGCTTCAAGGTCGCCAGGATCACCGAAATCGGCTATCAGGGCATCACCATCAACGTCGGGAAGAGCGATCTCTCGCAAAAAAATCCGCTCGGCAAGGACGCCCGGGTGCGCGAAGCATTCGAGCTTGCGCTCGATCGCGACGGCTATCGTGCAGGTCGCGATGGATGGCGAGGCCGACGTGGGCAATCAGTGGGTCGCTCCCACCAACGCGTACTACTCCAGGAACGTTCCTATCCCCAAGCGCGACGTCGCCCGCGCCAAGGCCCTGCTGGCGCGAGGCAGGCGTGCCCAATCCGAGCTTCACGCTGGTGACGCCCACCACGTCGGATGCGCAGAAGATCGCCCAGATCGTGCAGGCGATGGCCAAGGACGCCGGCTTCGACGTCAAGATTCAATCCACCGAATTCGCGACCTCGCTCGACATGGCCGACAAGGGCCAGTTCGAGGCCTACGTGCTCGCCTGGAGCGGCCGCGCCGACCCCGACGGCAACTTGTACAGCTTCGATTTCTGCAAGGCCCCGCTCGATTACGCGGGCTACTGCAAGCCCGAGGTCGATGAGCTGCTCAACCGTTCGCGCAGCGCGCTCGATCCGGCCGAGCGCAAGAAGATCTACGAGCAAATCGCCGCCATCGTGCTCAAGGACCGGCCCATCATTTATCTTTTTCACCGTCACTGGCTGTGGGCGCACACCGCCAAGCTTTCCGGGCTGCGCACGATTCCCGACGGGCTGGTGCGGGTCAGGGTCTGAAGATGAATTGAGGGTCGACTGCGCATTCTCGGTACCGATCGACTCGGCTTCCTGATCCGTCATTCCTCATGGGCAACTATCTCGTTCAGCGTCTGGCGACCATCATCCCGACGCTGTTCTTCGTCTCGATCCTGATCTTCGGCTTGCAGCAGCTGCTGCCCGGCGACCCGGCGATCATCCTCGCGGGCGAAGACCGCGATCCGAGCGTCGTCGCGCATCTGCACGAGAAGCTGCATCTCGACGATCCGCTTCCGGTCCGCTATCTGTACTGGGCCGGCGGCGTGCTCAAGGGCGATCTGGGCGAATCGGTGCGCATCCAGAAGCCGGTGCTCGATCTCATCCTCGAAAAATTGCCGGTCACGCTCGAGCTCGCGCTGCTGGCCATCGTCATCGCGCTCTCCATCGGGCTTACCGCCGGCATCGTTTCCGCAGTGTTCAAGGACACGTTCTGGGACTACGCCGCGAACGTCTTCGCGCTGTGGGGTCTTTCGACGCCGAACTTCTGGCTCGGCATCATGCTGATCCTGCTTTTTCGGTGACGCTGGGCTGGCTGCCCGCTTCCGGCTACGTCAGTCCGTTCGAGGACCTCGAAGGCAAACCTGGCGGCGATGATCATGCCCGCGTTCGTGCTCGGCAATGCCATCGCCGCAGTCCTGATGCGTCACACGCGCAGCGCCATGCTGCAGGTTCTCAACTCCGACTACGTCCGCACCGCTCGCGCCAAAGGGTCTCGACGAGCGCGTCGTCATCCTCAAGCACGCGCTGAGGAACGCCCTGATCCCGGTCATCACGCTCGGTGCGCTCGAATTCGGGACGCTGCTTTCCGGCGCGGTGCTGACCGAGCAGGTGTTCACCATTCCCGGCTTCGGCAAGCTGATCGTCGACGCGGTGTTCAACCGCGACTACGGCGTCGTGCAGGGCGTGGTGCTGTTCACCGCCACGGCGTACATCGTCCTCAACCTGCTTGCCGACCTCGCATACTTCGTCGTCAATCCGCGCCTGCGAGGCTAGATCAGGATGACAAATCGAAGTGGCAACTCGGGCGACAACCTAATGGCAACGCTCGCCGCCGACCTCCCTGCGTTGCGCGAGCTCACGCCGCGACAGCGCGTCCTGCGGCGCCTGAGACGCCGGCGCGGCGCCATGCTGGGCTTAGGCGTCGTCGTGTTCTTTGTCGTGCTTGCCGTGCTCGCGCCGACGATCGCGCCGCACGATCCCTTGCAAACGTCGTGGAGCGAAGTGCGCAAGGCGCCGAGCGCGGCGCACCTGTTCGGCACCGACGAGATCGGGCGCGACGTGACCTCGCGCGTCATCTGGGGAGCGCGCGCGTCGCTCCTCGCCGGCCTGGTCTCGGTGTGCATCTCGCTGTCGCTCGGCGTGCCGATCGGCTTGCTTGCCGGTTACGTCGGCGGCTGGGTCGACGCGCCTGATCTCGCGTATCACCGATGCGATGCTTGCGTGCCCGTTTCTCATCCTGGCCATCGCGCTGGCGGCGTTCCTCGGTCCCAGCCTCACCAATGCGATGATCGCCATCGGCATCTCGGCGACGCCGATCTTCATCCGCCTGACGCGCGCGCAGGTGCTCTCGGTCAAGGTCGAGGACTACGTCGAGGCTGCGCGCGCGGTCGGCAACTCGCACTCTGCGCATCGCGCTGCGCCACATCCTGCCCAATGTCGTCGCGCCGCTGATCGTGCAGGCGACGCTCGCGATCGCGGCCGCGGTCATCGCCGAGGCGAGCCTGTCCTTTCTGGGCCTGGGGCAGCAGCCGCCGGCGCCCTCCTGGGGCAGCATGCTCAACACGGCCAAGAACTACATCGACAATGCGCCGTGGATGGCGGTGTGGCCCGGTCTGTCCATTTTTCTGCTGGTGCTGTCGTTCAATCTGGTCGGCGACGGCTTGCGCGACGCGCTCGATCCGCGGCATCGATAGCGAAGGAGGCAACGATGAAGCTCAAGGGCTCGTGCCACTGCGGTGCGGTCAAATTCACGCTCGACTCGCACACCCCGCAACCGTTCATGCGCTGCTATTGCTCGATCTGCCGCAAGACCGCGGGCGGCGGTGGCTATGCGATCAACATCATGGGCGACGCGGCGACGCTCAAGGTGTCCGGCGCCAAAAACGTCGCGGTGTACCGCGCCCGGATCAAGGACAAGGGAGCGACGAAAGGGACTCTGTCGCACGCGCGCCGCAACTTCTGCGCAAAGTGCGCAAGTGCGCTATGGGTGTGGGACCCGCAATGGCCGGAGTGGGTCTATCCGTTTGCGTCGGCGATCGACACGCCGCTGCCCAAGCCGAAGCAGGACGTCGAGCTCATGCTCGACTATGCCGCGCCGTGGGCGGACATCCCCAAGGGCCGCGCGCACAAGCATTACCGCGAATATCCCAAGGAATCCATCGCCGGGTGGCACAAGAAGCACGGCCTGGAAGTGCGCTAGCGATTCCTTCCTGCCTCGCGCTCGCCCGATGCGTTCGCAGCGGAATGAAGCGAACTCTACCGGGACCGCGCCGGATCCTTTTCGGGCAGGACGTCGGTGGCCCAATCGTTCCTCTTCCAGTTCGGCACCGGCGTTTCGCATCCGGCTCTGGGCACGAAAGTCGAGCGCTCGACCCGCTGATACTTGTGGATGTACCGCGGGCAATTCGGGAACACGTGGGTCACGGCCACCCGAACGATGAACTGCGCCTCCGCGTAATTCGGCCAGCAAGGGTCGTCGACGGAAATGCTGGCCTCTCCCGACAGGCGTAACCGGCGCTGCCGCTCGAAATCGATGAACAGCATTCCGACGCGCGGATGCCGCACCACGTTGCCCATCGACAGAAACATGCCGTTGCCGTCGTAGTTCGGGAACGCCAAGGTGACCGCGTCGACGACGCGCACGAAACCGGCTTCGCCCCCTTTGTACGAGCAGCTCGGCTGACCGGCCTCGTCCGTCGTGGCCAGAAAGAACATGTCGAGCGACTCGATGAATGCCTTGTCGGCGTCACCGATGCGATCGACCACCAGCCGCTGCTCGATACGATCGGCCAGCCGCCGGGTGTCGAAGCGGTCCTGCAGCTCACGGCTGCCCTGATGATAGAAATCGCTCATGTCAGGCTACGTTTTCGGCGGTGGATGAATATTGTCGACCCAATGCACCTGCTCGGGATTCGGCTCGACCGCGGGAATGTCGAGATTCACGACCACGGGTTCCTGACCGCTCCGGACCAGCACGCACGAAAGCGCCTGGTCGTCGCTGGCATTGATTTCCTGGTGCGGCACGAATGGAGGCACGTAGATGAAGTCTCCCGGTCCGGCCTCGGCGGTGAACTCCAGCCGATCGCCCCATTTCATGCGCGCCTTGCCGCTAACGACATAGATGACGCTCTCGACCGGCCCGTGATGATGTGCGCCGGTTTTCGCTTTCGGGTGGATGACCACCGTGCCGGCCCACAATTTCTCCGCGCCGGCACGCGCCGCGGTGATGGCCGCCGCGCGGTTCATTCCCGGGGTCTGCGGCGTATTGACGTCGAGCTCGCCCGCATGCACGACCCGCACGCCGTACAGGCGCCACTTCGATTCCGTTGCATTCGGCATTGCGGCTCCTTCAGTGTTCGCCCGATGCGGCAACGCAAGGGCGGTCGCCGCGCAAGATCGGCACCCTCCCAAGGCTGGTTTAGGTCAAAGCAGTCGAAGCGGGAAATCGTCCTTGCATGTCGCCACCGCGCCGCTTTCGGCGCGCCAGTCCGCGTTACGATCGCGCGGACTTGCTCGCCAAGTCGGGCCATCGATAATCCTTGAGCTGCTGCCGCAAGGTGAGCTTGGAGAGCTTGCCCGTTGCGGTGTGGGGCAGGCTTTCGACGAACAGCACGTCATCCGGCAGCCACCACTTGGCGACTTTGTCGCGCAGAAAGTCGAGCATCTGATCGCGGTCGATGTGCCTGACCGGACTTGCAGAACCACCACCGGGAGCGGACGCTCCTCCCACTTGGGGTGCGCGACGCCGATCACCGCCGCCTCGGCGACCGCGGGATGCGCAATCGCGAAATTCTCGATGTCGATGGAGCTGATCCACTCTCCGCCGGATTTGATGACGTCTTTGGAGCGATCGGTGATCTGAACGAAGCCGTCTTCGTCGAGTGTCGCCACGTCGCCGGTTGGGAACCATCCGTCGCGGTAGGATGCTCTCCGCCGTCGGCCTTGAAATAATGCGCGGCCACCCAGGGTCCCCGAACCAGCAGGTCGCCGAATGCAACCCCGTCGCGCGGCAGCTCGCGCCCCTCGCCGTCGACGATCTTCAACTCGACGCCGAAGCCGGGACGGCCCTAGCTTGGTGCGGAGCTTCCGCCGATCGGCTTCCGGCAGCGCGAGATGCTTGGCCTTGGCGTGGTTCGAAGTCGAGAAAGGACTCGTCTCGGTCATTCCCCAGGCGTGTATCACTTCGACGCCGAGGTCCGCGAACTGGTCGAACATCGCCGGCGGACACGCCGAGCCGCCGATGACGACGCGTTTCAAGGTCGACAGCTTCGAGGTTTTGCGTTTGCAGATACTGGAGCAAGCCGAGCCACACCGTCGGCACGCCGCTGGTGAACGTCACCCGCTCTTTTTCGAAGAGCTCGTACAAGCTCGCGCCGTCGAGCTGCGCGCCCGGCAGCACCAGCTTGGCTCCGACCAGGCACGCCGCGTAAGGCAGGCCCCAGGAAAACACGTGAAACATGGGCGTTACCGGCATCATCACTTCACGCGCCGACAGATCGAGGCCGTCGGGAAGGCAGATGCCCAGTGTGTGCAGCAGCGTGGAGCGATGCGAATAGAGCACGCCCTTGGGATTGCCGGTGGTGCCCGAGGTGTAGCAAAGCGACGACGCCGTGTTCTCGTCGAACTCGGGCCACTCGAAACGATCGCCCTCGGCCGTCGAGCAACGATTCGAAACAGAGAGGTTTCAGCGCGATATCGGGCATCTGCCCGGCGCCGGTGAGCGCGACCCAGGTCTTGACCCTGGGACATCTGGCGGCGATCTTCTCCACCAGCGGCAGGAAGGCGAGATCGAAGCACATGATCTCGTCTTCGGCATGGTTGATGATGTATTCGACCTGCTCGGGAAACAGGCGCGGGTTGACGGTGTTGATGATCGCTCCCATGCCCGACACTGCGAAATACAGCTCGAAATGGCGGTGGGTGTTCCACGCCAGCGTCCCGACGCGCGACGATGGCGCGATGCCAAGCGAGACAAGCGCGTTCGCCAGCTGCCGCACTCGCCGATGCGCATCGCGATAGGTGCAGCGATGAATCTCGCCGGGCGCCAGGCGGAGACGATCTCGGTATCGCCGTGATAAGCATCCGCATGGCGCAGCAGCGCCGAGATCAAGAGCGGCATCTGCATCATGTTGCCGTACATGGGTCTTCCCTCGGATTCCCGGCGTGGAACAAGCTGGTTTCCGCGTACTTTACGACGAAACCGCGATCTTGGATTCCTGCGATAATGAATGCCCTGGTCGGGTCCAATCTTTTGCATCCATGATCGTCGCCGCTGTCACCACCTTGTGCGCGCTGGTCGGCCTGATATTTCTGGTTCAGGCCCGCCGCCGCTTCCGCCGCCGGCGCTTCGGATCCTGCACGATGCACGGTCTGTCGTCGCTGGTATTTTTCTGGCCGCCGCATGCGCCGCCCTGCTGGGCTTCGATCTCCTGACCTACGAGCGTCTGACCCGGGAGCAGCCGGCGCTGAAGCCCAATTCACCCGCCTCGGCGAACAGCAGTTCGACGTCGTATTGACCTATCCGTCAGGCGTCACCCAGCGCTACGCGCTGCGCGGAGACGATTGGCAGGTCGACGCGCGCGTTCTCAAGTGGCGCGGCGCGGCCAACGTGCTCGGCTTCGACACCGCCTACCGGCTGGAGCGCATCGGCGGCCGCTATGCCGACATCGATCGCGAGCGCGCACGCGACCCGCACCGTGATACGCGTTGAATCCCTCTCAGCAGGTCGATGTGTGGACGCTGCTGCAGCGTTATCACCATTACCTGCCGTGGGTCGATACGCTCTATGGCAGCGCCGCCTTCATGCCGATGGCCGACGGCGCGCGCTACTGAAGTCAAAGTCTCGCAGAATGGCCTCATCGCGAGGCCGCTCAATCTGGTCGGGCAGCAGGCGGTGGGTGCCTGGCATTAGTGTACTGGAGTCAGAAATTCGCTCGATAGTTCGCGGCGAAAACGGCCGTCATGCTGCGTTACTCGGCCTCACCGTACCAACAGGTACGCTTTCGGCCTCGCGCCTTGCTCTGACGACCGTTTTCATCCGCTCCTTTATCTTCGGAACTTCTGACTCAGTCCACTAGCCGCGGAGCGACGTCGCCGCGCCGGCGTGCGTCACCATCAGGACGACGATCAGCAATACCGCCGAGAACGCAGGAACGCCGAGCACGATCCATCGCCGCATAAGTGTGTGGAATTCCTGCGGCAGCGCCTCGAAGCTGGTCGCGGAAATCGCAAGGTCGCGAAGCCGGTACTGGATGAATACCACGGGAATCCAGCAGGCCCCGGTAAGCGCGAATAGCACGACGACCGCGGCGAACCACACCGTGTCGTAGCGGTACCCGAGCAGCAGCATCAGCACGACGCCGCTGATCGGCTGCACGACGACCGCCGGCGCGGTAAACAGCCAGTCGGCGATCACCACGTGCCGCGCCGTCACCCGGATGGCGTCGAGGTCCCGGCTGCGGTACGCCATCAGCAGGAAAAAGGCGGTGCCCATGCCGTGCCGAACAGCGGCACAGTGCCGAGAATGTGGACCAGCTTGGCGATTTCGTAGAGTGTCATGACACAACGATCCGCCACGTTATCGCGAGATCGCGTGTCGCGTCGCTGAATTCTTCCAGCGTCATCATTCCCTGACACGGTCGTGCGCCTGGCGGAAGCGCCTCGCCCCGCGCGAGTTTCCTGGCAACCACAAGTGGCAGGTATGCAAGGGATGGCCGGCCCGTCGCCCTTTCGCGCCGTCAGGTGCCAGGTACTCTCGCCGGCCTTGCCGTCTGTTCGTCGTCCCGCGACCATGACGCGCATGCCGCCGACGTCGCTGCCAAAACGATCGAGCCGACGCGCCATGCGCAAGATGGCTTTGGTCATGGCAGCCGGCTCGCGTATCAGTTTCATCCGCGTCAGCCATGCCAGCGTCCACAAGCCGACATGGGCCGAGACGAGCTCGAGCGACGCATCGAAGCGAACCGACTCGCGCGACGTGTAGCGCGCGGGCAGGAGCTCCAGGTCGGGACATCGCAGCGCGCCGCGCAGCGCCAAGCCCAGGTCCGCATAGTGCATCCGGCGCAGGCCCTGCCACCCGAATACCTTTTTCCACCGTCCGTTGTTCCATTCGGCGAAGGGCCGCCGCAATAGGAAAGGATCGATTCGAGGGTCGCCTTCCCGCGAGGTACGGCCTGCCCCGGCGCGATGCTGATCTCGACCCGCTCGATGCGCTCGAATCCACCGGCCAATCGATCGATGACCGCCGAGGAGACCGCGGGCAGCGTGCTCGCGCCGCTCGTCACCAGCACGCCGCGGCTGCGCGCGGAGTCGTCGAGCGCGCCGATGCCGGCGACGAAGGCGCGGCCATCGGCCAGATCGATGTAATGCGAGCCCGCCGCGATGGCGGCCTCGGCGACGTGATAGGACTGCCCCTGAAACGGCCCCGAAGTGTGGATGACGAGGTCGGGACGACGTGCTGCCAGCGCCGCGGAAAAATCCCGCGCATCGTGATCGATCTGAAATGGGCCTCGCAAACCGCCGCCGGCGCGCCGAGCTCGCGGACAAAGCTCGCAGCGCGCGCCGCGTCTCGTCCCGCGACGCCGAGCCAGATTCCTTTTCGGTGGCCAGCGAGCGACAAATCCGGCCGCCAAAGTTCCCGTAGCCGCCGAGAACGACGATCCGAAGGCCATCTCGACAGCATCCTCCAGTGAAGTACCCTAGAGATTCGCGGCCAGGCGTCTCTTGGCATCGTCGACGCTGATCGCGGTCGCGCCGCGCAAAATCATCGAGCTGGTCCTCGCCGATCTTGCCCACCGCGAAATAGGTCGCTTCCGGATGCGCAAGATAAAATCCCGACACCGATGCCGCTGGCAGCATGGCGTAACTCTCGGTGACCGTCATGCCGATCTTCGGCGCCTGCAACAGCGCGAAGAGCGGCGCCTTGACCTCGTGATCGGGGCACGCCGGGATAGCCGGGCGCGGGCCGGACTCCCGCGGTATTCCTCGCGGATCATGGCCGCGGTGTCGAGTGTCTCGTCGCGTGGCGTAGCCCCAGTATTCGCGCCGCACCTTCTGATGCAGCCATTCGGCAAAGGCTTCGGCCAGGCGGTCGGCAATCGCCTTCAGCATGATCGCGCTGTAGTCGTCTTTTTCGATTCGAACTCGGCGAGCTTTTCTCGATGCCCAATCCCGCAGTGACGGCGAAGGCGCCGATGTAATCGCCGACGCCGAGAATCCGCCGGCGCGACGAAATCGGACAGGCAGTAATTGGGCTTGCCCGACGGCCGCAGATTTTGCTGGCGCAGGTTGCGCCAGGTCAATGCGACGCTTGTGCGCGACGCGTCGCCGTAGAGCTCGATGTCGTCGCCGACCGAGGCAGCCGGCATGAGCGCGATCACTCCGTTGGCGGTGAGCCAGCGGCCGTCGACCACGCGCTGGAGCATCTGTTTCCTTCGGCGTAGACGCTGCGCGCCGCCTCGCCGACGACGGCATCCTCGAGGATCGCCGGGATACGGGCCCGACAGCTCCAGGTCTGGAAGAACGGGCCCCAGTCGATGTACCTGGCGAGCTCGGCGAGGTCGGCGTTCTGACTTCGCGGCGGCCGAGTAAGCGCAGGCTTGGGCGGCGTGTAATGCTGCCAATCGGCCTTGAACGCGTTGGCGCGCGCCGCGGCAAGCGTTAGCAGCGCGGGGCCCTTCTTGCTCGCGTGCTGCACGCGAATCTTGTCGTAATCGCTGGCGACTTCGGCGACGTAGGCGACCTGAAGCTCGTCGGACAGCAGATTGCTCGCCACGCCGACCGCGCGCGACGCGTCGGGGACATAGACGGTGACGCCTGCGTAGTTGGGCGCGATCTTGACCGCGGTATGCACGCGCGACGTCGTCGCCCCGCCGATCAAGAGCGGCAGCTGCATGCCGAGCCGCTGCATTTCGTGCGCCACGTGCGCCATTTCCTCGAGCGACGGCGTGATGAGCCCGGAAAGCCCGACGATGTCGGCGTTGTTCTCGCGCGCGGTGTCGAGGATCTTTCGCGCCGGCACCATGACGCCGAGATCGATCACCGCGAAGTTGTTGCACTGAAGCACCACGCCGACGATGTTCTTGCCGATGTCGTGCACGTCGCCCTTGACCGTGGCCATGACGATCGTGCCCTTCGGCTTCGCCGGCGACGCCGGATCTCGCCTTCTCGGCCTCGATGTAGGGAATGAGGTGCGCGACCGCCTGCTTCATCACCCGCGCGCTTTTCACCACCTGCGGCAGGAACATCTTGCCCGCGCCGAAAAGGTCGCCGACGACGTTCATGCCCGCCATCAGCGGCCCCTCGATCACCTGGATCGGCTTGCCGCCGCGCTGCTCGATGTTTTGCCGCGCTTCCTCGGTGTCCTCGACGATGAACGTGGTGATGCCCTTGACCAGCGCGTGCGAGAGCCGCGTCTTCGACGCTTTCGCCGCGCCACGCGAGAGTCTTCGGTGACCTGCTTGCCCTTGCGATTTGTACGTCTCCGCGAACGTCACCAGGCGCTCGGTGGGGTTCTCGCCGTCCGCGCGCCTGCGATTGAGGACCACGTCCTCCACCGCTCGCTTCAGCTCCGGGTCGAGCTCGTCGTAGACACCGAGCTGGCCGGCGTTGACGATGCCCATGGTCATCCCGGCCTTGATCGCGTGATACAGGAACACGGTGTGGATCGCCTCGCGCACCGCGTCGTTGCCGCGAAACGAAAGCTGACGTTCGATACGCCGCCCGAAATCTTGGCGTGCGGCAGATGCTGCTTGATCCAGCGCGTCGCATTGATGAAGTCGACGGCGTAGTTGTTGTGCTCTTCGATGCCGGTAGCGATGGCGAAAATGTTCGGGTCGAAGATGATGTCCTCCGGCTGGAAATCCGACCTGGCGCGTCGAGAGCTCGTAAGCGCGCCGGCAGATCTCGATCTTGCGCTCGAACGTGTCGGCCTGGCCCTTCTCGTCGAAGGCCATCACGATCGCCGCCGCGCCGTAGCGCCTGACCAATTTCGCATGATGCAGGAACTCGCGCTTCGCCTTCCTTCATCGAAATCGAGTTCACGACCGGCTTGCCCTGCACGCACTTCAGTCCCGCCTCGATCACCTCCCACTTGGACGAGTCGATCATCACCGGCACGCGCGCGATGTCGGGCTCGCCGGCGATCAGGTGCAGGAACCTGACCATCGCCGCCTTCGAGTCGAGCATCGCCTCGTCCATGTTGACGTCGATCATTTGCGCGCCGCTTTGCACCTGCTGGCGCGCGACCTCGACCGCGCCCGCGAAGTCGCCGGCGAGAACGAGCTTGGCGAAAGCGCGCGAGCCGGTGACGTTGGTCCGCTCGCCGACGTTGACGAACAGCGCGTCGTCGTCGATGTTGAGCGGCTCGAGACCGGCGAGCCTGAGTGGCGTGAGACATGCTCTGAGTGCTTGAGTCACGCGCGGCCCGAAAGCCGCCGCGTGCGATGCGACAGAGGATCAGGCGATCGCCGGCTCCGCGGCTTGTTCGCTCGGCACCTTCCTCGGCGGCAGCTTCGCGACCGCGTCGGCGATCGGCGCGGATGTGCGCCGGCGTCGGTGCCGCAGCAGCCGCCGACGATGTTGACGAAGCCGTTCCGCGCGAAGTCCTCGATCAGCCTCGCCGTGGTCTCGGGCGTTTCGTCGTAGCCGGTATCGCTCATCGGGTTGGGCAGGCCCGCGTTCGGATAGCATGAGACGAAGGTGTCGGCGACGCGCGAGATCTCCTCGATGTACGGACGCATCAGCGCGGCGCCGAGCGCGCAGTTGAGACCCACGGCCAGCGGTCTGCGCGTGCCGCACCGAGTCCCAGAAGGCTTCCGGCGTCTGGCCGGAGAGCGTGCGGCCCGAGGCATCGGTGATCGTGCCCGAGACGATGATCGGCAGCCGCATCGCGTGCTCCTCGAAGTAGGTGTTCGATCGCAAACAGCGCCGCCTTGGCGTTGAGCGTGTCGAACACCGTCTCGACCAGCAGCAGGTCGGCGCCGCCTTCGACCAGCCCGTCGATCGCCTCGGTGTACGCGGCGACCAGCTCGTCGTAGCTCACGTTGCGGAAGCCCGGATCGTTGACGTCGGGCGAGATCGTCGCCGTCCGGTTGGTCGGCCCCAGCGCGCCGGCGACGAATCGAGGCTTGTCGGGCGTCTTCGCCGTCCACGCATCGGCGCACTCGCGCGCGATTGTCGCCGCCGCGAGATTGATTTCGCGCACCCGGCTTTCGAGCTTGTAGTCGGCTTGCGCGATGCGCGTCGCGTTGAAGGTATTGGTCTCGATGATATCGGCGCCGGCTTCCAGAAACTCGTTGTGGATCTCGCGCACGATTTCCGGGCCGGGTGAGCACGAGCAGGTCATTGTCGCCCTTCAAGTCCTGCGCATGCCCGTGCAGCCCGCAGCGCCGGCGCCCGCGATAGCCGTCCTCGGAAAGCTTGTAAGCCTGGATCATGGTGCCCATGGCACCGTCCAGAATCAGGATGCGCTGCTTCAAGCAGGCTCTCGAGCAGCGCGGTCTTGTCGGTCATCTTGTTCATCTGTTGCTCCAAAAACGAAAAACCCGTTCAGCTGCCGCCGAGCGGGTTTCCGTCGAAAGCCGCTTTAGCTGCATTTGTAGAGCGCCCGCAAGCTAGGGTCAAATCGGCGCTATGTCGGAAGTTAAGGGCTGGCGCGCGGATTGTCAACCCGCAGACTCTCCAACGGCATATGCGGTTGCAACGGTTGCCTTGTTTCCAACGACGGGAAGATGACCTTTAGTCCTTGTTGCCTTCGAAGGCGATCGTCAGCGTGATTTCGTCGCCGACGTTGGGCACTCCGGTCTTCATCCCGAAATCGGTGCGCTTAGAACTTGCCGGTCGCGTCGCCGCCGCATCGTCTCCTTGTTGTTTCCCGACGCCGGGTTGCACTGAAGCGCAGGATCGTCAGCGTGAGAGGCTTGGTGACGCCGAGGAGCGTGAGATCGCCATCGACCGACGACGGGTTTCGCCGGTGAAGTGCACCCTTGTCGACTTGAAGGTCATCTGCGGAAACTCGGCGACGTTGAAGAAGTCCGAGGTGCGCAGATGGTCGTCGCGCGAGCGCGGCCAGCTCCCCTTGTCGGCATCGCCTGTCGTCACCGTCGCGGTCGGGATGACCATCTCGACGGAGCCGGTCTTGGCAGCGCGGTCGAACGTCACCTTGCCGGTGGACTTGTCGAAGCGGCCAATGACCGTCGACAGGCCGAGATGATCGACGCTGAAACTAGGGCAACGTGTGATAAGGATCGAGCGTGAAGGTCTCCGGGAGCCGCGAGGGCGCCAACCGGGAGGGTAGCGAACAGCAATGGGGCGAGGCGTTTCGACATTGAATTCTCCTTTGACTAGCTGAACGAGCCGCGCGCGCCGTACCACGCGGCGGCGATGGGAAAAGCGGCGGCGACGAGGGCATAGAACGCGAGGAGCGCCGCGCGCGCGATCCTCGGCAATTGCTGCGCGGCGGGGAGCATTGTGGCAAGCGGCACCAGGAGTAGCAACGGCAGCGCATACCAGGGCAGCTCCGCGAGGCATCAGGCTGCCGGCGGCGAACAGGCTCGCGAGGACTCCGATAGTCAGCGCTCCGGTAAACCCCGCGGCGATATTGCGCGAAAAGACGACCTGCACGAGCAGCAGCGCACCGGACGCGGCCGCGAGGGGAAACGCCGGCGAGCAGGAAGCCGATCGACGCCGACAGGATCGCGGCGACGCCGGTCGCGAGACCGAGACCCAGACCGGCGGCGCCGGCGCGCGATCCGTCGTGGCGGAGCGCCAGCACCAGCGCAGTGAGCAGCGTGACGAACACCGCAATCCCCGCCGCGTCAACGTAGAGCGCGCTGCCTTGCCGTTGCGCCAGCACCGACCAGAAAACCCAGATTGACGTCAAGCCGGCGGCAGGGCAAGTCCGGCAACGATTGCGCGGGAGCCGCGCGGCAGCAGATCCGCGGCGATGCCGATCACCGTCGCGATGAGTCCTGCCAGCAGGATCTTGCGCGAGGCGGTGAGCGGCGAGAGGTAAAGCCGGAGGTGAGCGCAATGGTGGTCGCATAGCCCCCGATGATCGCCAGCCATGCAAACCGGGTCCGCGCGAGCGCTGCGGCAATGACCAGCGCCACCAGGAGCGGCGCGACGCCACCCTGCACGGCAGGATGATTGAGGAGATCCATTTAAGTTGCTACGATCAGCCGGTCAGTTCTCGCATGCGCACGCGCCATCGAGCTCTACTGGCCTTGCGCGTCGGGAAATCCTACCATGACGTATGAAACTCTCGCGCTCTACATCGACGGTACTTGGGCAAGCGGTGACGGTAGGCGGGAACAGGAAGTCCCTGAACCCTGCCACGGACGAAGTCCTCGGCCGATTGCCCGCACGCGACGACCGCGGATCTCGATCGGGCCTTGGCCAGCGCGCAGCGCGCGTTCGAGATCGTGGCGCAAGAGCTCGCCCATGGAGCGCAGCCGGATCCTGCGCAAGGTCGGCGAGTTGACGCGCGAGCGCGCGCGGCGCTGATCGCCCGGAACCTGACGCTCGACCAGGGCAAGCCTCTCGCGGAGGCTTTGGCCGAAGTAAAGCCTGCGCCGATCACGCCGACTGGCACGCCGAGGAATGCCGCCGCGTCTATGGCCGGGTCATCCCGGCACGATTGCCCAACGTCCGGCAACTGGTGGTGTACGAGCCGGTCGGCGTTTGCGCCGCATTCACGCCGTGGAATTTTCCGTTCAAGTCAAGCCATACGCAAGATCTGCGCGGCCATCGGCGCTGGCTGCACGATCATACTCAAGGGTCCCGAGGACGCTCCCTCGGCCATCCTGGCGCTGGGCCACTTGTTCGAGGAGATGCGGGCCTGCCTCGAGGATGCCTCAACCTCGTCTGGGAGCGTTCCGAGCGAGGTCTCGGAGTATCTGATCCGATCGCCCCATCGTGCGCAAGATTTCGTTCACCGGCTCGGTTCCCGTCGGCAAGCAGTTGGCGGCCCTGGCGGGGCCAGCACATGAAGCGCGCAACGATGGAGCTCGGCGAGGCACGCGCCGGTCATCGTCTTCGACGATGCCGACATCGAGCGTGCCGCCGACATGCTCGCCGGCCTACAAGATGCGCAATGCCGGCCAGGTCTGTATCTCGCCCACCCGGTTTTTACGTGCAGCGAGACGCCCATGATACCTACGTGGAGCGCTTCACTCGCGCCATCGGCAACATCCAGGTCGGTGCAGGTCTGGATGAAGCAACGCAGATGGGCCCCATGTGCCATTCGCGTAGGGTCGAGGCAATGGAGCTCTTCGTAGCCGACGCGCTCACGCACGGAGGAAAGATCATGCCACCGGCGGGAAGCGCATCGGCACCAAGGGCAACTTTTTCGCGCCTACCGTCGTCACCGATGACCTTCCGGACCAATCTCGACTGATGACCGATGAGCCATTCGGGCCCATAGCCGCGGTGACGCCGTTCAAGGATTTCGACGAGGTCGTGCGTCGCGCCAACAGTCTGCAATATGGGCTGGCCGCTTTCGCATCTCACTACGTCATCGAAAAACTGCGCATGCGATATCGGACGCTTCGCTGCCGGGATGGTCAGTATCAATCACCTTCGGAATGACTTTCCCGGAGACGCCTTTCGGCGGAATCAACGACAGCGGCTATGGCAGAGAAGGCGGAAAGGAGACGTTTGACGGTTACCTCAATACCGAGTTCATCACTCAGATGGATTGACCGGGTTCAAGTCGCTCGATGCGGGTCATGGTCGCCCGGTTCCGGTGGCCGTCAGCCAGACGTGCAACCTCGATCGCTGAGATACGCCTGCAGCTTGTCCTCGGTTGCGAATTCGGGTGTGGTATCCGGCACGCCAGAAGAACACGACCAGCGTGGGAACATCCTGCCGCGCCGCCGCCGCGGACTCATAGAGGCGCAGCTCGGTCCGCGGAAGTCGGCGAAGCGGGCATGCGGGCGTCCGGCACGTCGATGACGCCCTCACTTCGCGTCGCTGCCAGCAACGGCAGCTTGCGCTGCGTGAAGGGATCGCCGCCGGTGACGGCGAGCCATGGATAGGACGCCGGACGCGTGACAATGCGCACCACGACGACCGTTGCCGCCTTCGTCGGCACCCCGCACGACGCCCCACGCCATCGCGCACTCCGGGTGCGGCATAGGCGTCGGCCATGCCGCGTAGCCTCGTGCGGCGCTTCTGCGCTGCGCACCGCTGGCTGCCGCGAGCGAGAGCCCTACGAGCAGGAGCAACGCAGGCAAGCCGGAGCGCCCGACCGGGAAAGGACGGCGACATCGGCCGCCTGGCTCGCTCACCCGCGACCTCGCGCCGGTCTCGCCAAGAACGGTTACAGCGTCGGCGGCAAAGCGAAGGAAGACCGTTGCACCCTCGGCAATGAGCGCGTCGGGCCCCTCGTTGTAACGGACGATCTGCAGCATTTCTCCCTCGCAGCGCACTGAGTATTCGATTTTTCCCCGAGAAATGTGCGCGACACGATGGTCGCCTGCAACAGCTCCGGGCCTGTCGTTTCGCCGCGGACGACATCGATGGCTTCGGGACGGACGATGAGCCGCACCGGATCGCCCGGTGCGAGAACTCGCGAGGCGGCAAGCGGGCGCTGATCAGCGTCCCGAGCGCCGCGATCTTCAACGTCTCCCCCGCGATCGCTCGCCACCCGTCCCGCGATCGAGATTCATGCGGCCGACGAATCGGGCCACGAACTGCGACGCCGGGCGATGGTAGAGGTCCTCGGCAGTTCCTTCCTGCACGACGCTGCCCTGGTTGCATCACGGCGATCCGGTCGGACACCGCCATCGCCTCTTCCTGATCGTGCGTCACGTAGACGGTCGTGATCGCGAGCCGGCGCTGCAGGTCCCGAATTTCCTGTCGCATCTGGACGCGCAGCTTGGCGTCGAGGTTCGACAACGGCTCGTCGAACAGCAGCACGCGCGGCTGGATGACGATCGCGCGCGCCAGCGCGACGCGCTGCTGCTCGCCGCCCGAGAGCTGGCCGGAAAACTGCTGCTCGTAGCCGGCGAGGCCGACCAGCGCGAGCACCTCGCCGACGCTCTTTGCGATCACGTCGTCGCTGCTGTCCGCGCACGCGCGAGCCCGTAGGCAACGTTCTCGAACACCGAAAGGTGCGGAAAGAGCGCGTAATTCTGGAACACGAAGCCGATGTTGCGCTGGTTCGCCGGCAGGTCGGTGACGTCCTGCCCGCCGAAGCGTATGCGTCCTGCATCCGGCTTCTCGAATCCGGCAATCATGCGCAGCGTTGTCGTCTTGCCGCAGCCCGACGGGCCCAGCAGCGTCAGGAACTCGCCCGGCCGGACGTCGAGCCTCACATCGCGGGCAGCGTAAATCTCGCCCTTCACGCGATGCGCGTAGCGCTTCGATACGCCGTCGACATGGACGCCGATCGTCTCCACGTCTCATCCTCCGAGCAGGCTCGTCATGGGCATCGCGCCGGGCGCACGGAAGAGATGCAGCACGCGGCCGATGATCGCAATCACGGCGAACACGATCGCGACGACGAGCACCGAAAACGCCGCCGCCGGGCCCAGCGACAGCTCGGTGATGTTCTCCAGTATCTTCACCGTGATCAGCGTCCAGCTGATCGAGACCAGGAAGATCGTCGCGCTGATCGCCGTCATCGAACGGATGAACACGACGCCGAGCCCGGCGAAGAACGCGGGCATGATCAGCGGCAGGGTGACGCGGCGAAACGTCGACGCCGCTGCCGGCACCGAGTCCCTGCGAGGCTTCCTCCAGGCTCTTGTCGATCTGCTGCAGCAGAGCCACCGTGGCGCGGATGCCGGTGGGGCCGTAACGGAAGATGTAGCAGGCGATGATGATGAGCGCCGTGCCGGTCAATTCCAATCGGTGGATCGTTGAACGCGATCAGATAGGCGATGCCGACGATCGTCCCGGGCAACGCGTAGTTGATCATCGAGACGAGCTCCATCGTACGGCGCCCCGACGAACGACTTCTTCGTGACCGAGATAGCCGAGCAGGATCCCGTAGAGGCCGCCCAGCGGCATCGCCAGGGCCGCGATGATCAAGCGTGTCGCGGATCGCCTTCAGCCCGTCGGTGAAGATCGCGCGGTAGTGTTGCAGCGTGAAGCGCGTGGTTGGCGCCCAGTGCCACGACCAGCGAGGCGTAGAGCAGCAGCACATAGAAGTAGACGACGACCAGCGCGACCGACCGCGCAGGCAGCGAGCAGCACCGCGCGCATGGCCGGCGAGATGCTGTCGAACGGCGTCTGGCCCGCGCCCTTGCCGGTGATGGTCACGTAGATAGCGCCGGCTCACCCAGTAGCGCTGCAGCAGGAAGACCGCGAGCGCAGGCAGAAGCAGCGCGAACGACAATGCGGCGCCGCCGCGCAGATCGAACAGCCCCGTGATCTGCAGGATACGCCTGCGTCGGCAGCACGGGGAACTGGTTGCCGGCGAGGATCAGCGGAGTCGCGAAGTCGGCGAGCGACGCCGCGAACAGCAGCAGGAAGGCGTTGGCGAGCCCGGAATGCGTCAGCGGCAGCGTCACCGTGCGAAAGACACGCCAGCGCGACGCCCCGAGCGAAAACGCCATGCCTTCGACGTTCGAATCGATCGCGGCAAGGAGCGGCCGCAGTGTCAGATAGGCGATCGGAAAGAACGTCAGCGCCTCGGAGAAAAGCGTGCTCGTGAGGCCGTAGACGGTCACTCCCTTGAGCCCGAGCAGATCGTAGGTGATGAGCCCGCGCGGTCCGAACGAGAAAATCATCGCGATCGCGGTCGTGAACGGCGGCGACACGAGCGGCAGCAGCACCGCGACGTCGATGGCGGTGAGGAGCGCAGCGCGGCAGGCGGCCGCGCGCTGCGGTGAACGCGAACAGAAAGCCGAGCGCCGTCCCGGCGCTCCCGACCAGGAGCGCGAGCAGCAGGCTGTTGCCAGAACGCGCGGATCTGGTGCCGGTCGGACAGCACCGCCGCGAGGCCGGCGGTGGTGAACGCGCCGTTGTCGGTCAAGCACCCGGGCGAGCAACATCGCCAGCGGGTAGACCACGAACAGCGCCAACAGCGCCCACAGCGACGAACACGGCCACCGCGACGGCCGGGTCGATTGCGCATGCCCGTCGTCGCGGCCCTCCAGCGGCCGGTCGCGCTCATCACGACGCCAGCGACCAGGCGTCTCAGGGATTCAACACTTCGGCGATCCAGCGGTCGACGATGCGCTTGCGGTTGGCGCCGGCGTAATCGGCATCGATGGGAAAGATCTTCGCGCCCTTCAATACCGCGGCGAGACTGGGCTCGAGCGCGACATCCGGATGCGCGGGGACGAAGTTGATCTTGTACTTGGCGAACTGGTCCTGCATCGCCGGCGAGGTGGCCCAGTCGATCAGCTTCTTCCCGAGCGCGGGATTCTTGGCGCCCTTGATGCAGCGCGATTCCTTCGGCCGCCGTGCCGATGCCTTCCTTCGGGAAGCTGATCGTCACCTCGTAGCCTTTCGCCTTGGTATCGAGCGCGTCGACGATGAAGAAGATGCCGGCGCCGGCCTGACCCAGGCCGACCGGCAGCGTTCCGCCGCCGCCGCTCTTGGTATACAGCTGCACGTTGGGCCGCAGCTTCTTCATATAGTCGAACGCCTTGTTCTCATCGCGGCCGTTGACCTCGAGCATCGAGAAAATGCGCGTGACGGCGGTGCCCGAAGTCCGCGCGTCGGCCATCTGCAGCATGTTCTTGTACGCAGGCGCGAGCAGGTCGTTCCACGACGCCGGCGCCTTGAGGCCGTTCTCCTTGATGAACTTGTCGTTGGACATGAACACCAGCGGATCGTCGGCGATGGCGATCCATTGTCCGTCGGCGTGCCGGAAACGCGGCAGGAAGCGCCGCGAAGGAGGGCGGCTTGTACGGCTCGAACAATCCCTCGTTGATCCCGGCAGCGAAGGTTTCCACCGGTCCGCCGAAGAGCACATCCACACGCGGATTGTTCTTTTCGGCAATGATGCGGGCGAGCGCCTCGCCGGACGAGAAGCGGACGAAGTTGACCTTGATGCCGGTCGCCTTCTCGAATTCCTCGAACATCGGCCGCGCCCAGTTCTCGGGCCAGATCGAATAGACATTCAGCGTGTCGGCCGCGACGGCGGTGTGGGAACAAGCTGCGCGAACAGTGCGAGCCCCAATAACGGAAGGGCCGCGATGGCGCGCGCGGCCCGGTGCAGCAAACGTCTGCTGATGATCATCGGGAAATCCTCCGTTGGACGTTCGCGCTGCGACTCGGTTTTGGAGCAAAACGCAGTCCCGGTTGAACGCTTTGTCGCACGGTACCGACTCGTGTAGCTCGCGTCAAATCGCGTCGAGCCTGGACCGCCAAACACGAATTGCGCATCTCCGGTCCTGCTGGTGGGACTATGGCGGTTGCGACGTTTTACAGCGCGCACTTGCCCACGTAGCCTTCCGACACGCTCGCCTCCGAGTCGGCCGGTGCCACGCCGCGCCCATCGAACAACACGGGAATCTGGTTGCCGGTTCCAAACTTGCTGTCGGCTCGGCGCCGCTCGTTGATGAGGCGGAAAATATTCCACTCGTCGTGTGCGCCGCGGCTGACCGACGACGATGCGCGCAACGCATAGTATTTTCGAAACGCGGCCTTGGTGAGGCCCTTCTCCACCGCCGCCGCGAATTCGGGGTCGGCCTTCACCCGCTTGTCGAAGTAGGTGTCGAGCTTTGCCATGTCAGCGTTGCCGTCGAACCCGAAATAGCGGGCAAAATCCTGCGGTCCGGCGAAATACACGAAGTCGAATTCGCCCAATCCGTCGCCGCCCTCGATGAGGCTGACCCACATCAGCATGTAATCCGCCCCGGTGCCTTTGGGCAGATCGGCATCCAGCGTTCCCGGATTGAGGACCCAAACGAAATCTGCGCCGAAGCGTTTTTCGATGGCAGCCTTGGCGATTTCCGCCACTTCCTTGTTCACGTTGAAGTTGCCGCCGCCCGCCGACGTCAGCGGAACGCTCAAGTAGCCGATGGCCTTGCCGGTCTTGCGCTGGTCGGCAATCATCTGCCGGAAGCGCTCGACCTTCGATCCGATCGTCGGCTTCAAATCTTCGTTCACGCAGTAGCAAGTGCCGATCTTCGCGCATTCGGTGATTTTCGCGGCGTGCGCGGGAGTCTGCCAGGCCGAGCAAACCGTTGCGCCAACAAGAATGGATGCTGCGACACAAGAAAAACGCCGACTATTCGATATCATCATGCCGACCTCCCCTTAGCTGCAAAAATCCGCTCCCATTGCTCCCGGGTTCACGGCCAAGATCAAGGTGCGACGTTGCCGCCGCGCCCATGCATTGTCAACCCGAGACAGGGCATCGGGCACGACAGGCGGCTGACGCGGCGACTGAAATGCGCGAAAATTCGCGGACACGTACGGAAATTCGATGCTCGATCCTCATATCCGACATCTCCTCGAGACGGTGTTCAAGCTGCCGCCGGGCACGGCGCAACCGGACATAGCCGCGCTGCGAAAAGCGGCCGAGGAAGCGCCGAAGCTGCTCGGCGGCTCGCCGGAAACGCTCGCCTCGGTGAGCGACGCGAGCGAAATCAGCGACCGATGCGCGATTCCATTGCGTGTCTACCGGCCGGAGGCTCTCTCGGCGCTGCCGCTCTTGCTCTACGCGCACGGCGGCGGCTGGGTCACCGGCTCGCTCGATTCGCACGATCGCCTGTGCCGGATGCTCGCCAATCGTCTGCCCGCAGTCGTCGTCGCGGTCGATTACCGGTGTGCGCCGGAGCATGCCTATCCCGCGGCGCTCGACGACTTCGAAACCGCGTGGCACTGGGCCCGCGCGCATCGTTCGAGCTCGGCGCCGACGGCGCGCGCTATATCGTCGCAGGCGACAGCTCGGGGGCAATCTTGCTGCCGCGCTGACGCTGCGACTTCGCGCCATCGGCTCGCCGCCGCCGGATCTGCAGTTGCTGCTCTATCCCGCCCTCGATGCGACGTGCGCGCGCAGGTCGTATCGCGAATTCGACGCCGGATACAACCTCACCGGAGCGCAAATGGCGTGGTATTGGGAAACCTACCGCGCGGGCGCGGCTATCGACGCGGCGGAGCTTTCGCCGCTCGCGGCCGCCGATCTCTCCGGCCTGCCCGTTGCCGTCATTGCGGTCGCCGAATACGACGTGCTGCGCGACGACGGCGTCGACTACGCGCGCGCGCTCGCCGCGGCCGGTGTGCCGGTTCGAGTCGTCTCCTGTGACGGCATGATCCACGGTTTCCTTCGCTGGGCCGGGTCGGTCCCGGCCGTGCGAACCTGGATCGACGCGATCGCGGCTGCCGGTCGTAGCGCACTCGACGGCCATGTTTGAAGCGGCAGCACGAGCGTGCTAGTGTGATCGCATTACGGCCATTCTAGAATCGGCCAATCTCGGAACGCGCCCGTTGCGTCTCCCCAAAATATCCAACCAGCCGTAATGCCAAATTCGCGCCTCGGCATGACCGGAAGTACTGTTCCATCGAGGTCGCATTGCGGGCCGCTGGCCGCGCTTTTCCACGATGCCGACAGGCCACGGGCCTCGGAGGAAGAAGTCGCCTGGTATGTCGCGAGGCTTCCGCGCGATGCCGGGACGGTACTCGAGGCAATGTCGGGGTCGGGCCGGATGCTGGTCCCGCTCCTCGAAGCTGGCTTCAGCGTGCATGGCGTCGACGTTTCCGAGCCCATGATCGCGAGCTGCGCCGCGCGCCTTGCTTCGGCGGGTCGCGACACGCAGCTCTTTCGGCAGGACATCACCGCGCTCAACCTGCCCTTTCGCTATTGCGCGGCATTTATCGCGGGCGGCTCGTTTCAGTTGCTGACCGGAAGGCACGCCGCGATCGATGTATTGCTGCGCATACGCGCGCATTTGATCGAGCCGGGACTGCTATTGCTGGGCATGTCGATACCGGATCAGGCCGAGCATCCGCCCGGCGCGGCGGTGATCGAAGTTCGCCACGCGATGCTTGCCGACGGCACGCAGCTCGCGTGCCGTTCGGAACGGGTGGTCGATATCCAGAAACGTCGGATTCGCACCCAAAGCCGCTATGAACGGCGCGATCGCAGCCGGATTGTCGCGCGCGAGGATGAAACGATGATGATGACCTGGTACGACGAGGAGCAGATCACCACGCTGCTCGGCGATGCCGGGTACTCGCGACGTGAAGATCGAGACGCCGCCGACGACAGGCCCGACCGCGCGATACTTCGCCGTCAGCGCACGCGTTTCGGACTGATCCCGCGATCCGTCCTACCAGCTCCCCGAGCTGCCGCCACCGCCTGAGCTTCCGCCGCCGCCGGAAAAGCCTCCGCCACCGCCCGATGACGATCCTCCGGACGAGCCGCCGGAGCTGCTCATGACAAAACCGCCGACGCTCGCGGTCCCCTTGGTCTTCAGATCGGTCGCCGCCTTCTGATACCAGCGCGGTCCGCGACAGGATCAGCTTGGCGATCGGATAGCCGACGACGTAGGTGCCGAGCAGATACCATCGTTGCCCGCGTGCCGATGATGATGAGGGGAAACATGGCCCAGAACGGGATCAGAAAGACGTAGAGAAACCAGCCGCACGCCGGGCGTCATGATGCCGACGAAGGTGAACAGGCCGATGATGCCGAAGATGAAGCGCGCCGAGCAGGATGCGCTCCGGCCAGGCGAGGTTCGGCTCGTTGAAGTGCATCTTCGCGCTGCCGCTGTCCGCCTCCGGCGAAACGGCATTCGCCGCGGAGGTAACGTCGCCCCTGCCTTCGAGCTGGGCGACGATAGCCGCCACGCCCAGCTCGATTCCCTGGTCGTAGTCGCCGGCCTTGAAGCGCGGCGTCATCACGTTGCGGATGATCCGGCTCGAGGCGACGTCGGTCAGCGTGCCTTCCAATCCGTAGCCGACCTCGATGCGCATCTTGCGGTCCTGCGGAACGACGAGCACGAGGACGCCGTTGTTGGCCGCTTTCTGTCCCAGCTTCCAGCTTCGAACACCTTGGTCGCGTACTCCTCGACGGATTGCCCGTTGATCGTCGCTATGGTGAGGACGGCAATCTGGTTTCCCGTCGCCTGTTCGTGCGCCTTCAGTGTCGCAGTCAGCCGCTCGCGGCGTCGCGGGCTTGAGAATTTCGGCATTGTCGACGACGCGTCCGGTCAGGTAAGGGAACCTCCGCCGCTTCGGCGGCGAACGCAGCACAGGCGAGCGCCGGCACGAACAGAGTCCACGTCGCCATTACCATCGCGCGGCAGCCGGCGCTCATGGGCCGCTTTCGTCGATGGGGCGATCGGGTAGTTCGTTCTCCGCTCCCACCCTCGCCTTCAATCCCTTGGCGGCGAGCAGCTCCTCGGTTGCCGCCAGGCCCTTCCTGCAAGGCTTCGGCGAAGCGTCGCTCGCGTAAGAGCGGCGTCATGCGGGCAATGACCGGCCGCCACTCGGCGCTCGCTCACGCATCGGTGCAAGCCCGTGTCGGCGAGGATCTCCACCTTGCGCTCGAAACAGCTGACCAGAATCAGAACGCCGTTGCGCCCGCGGGTCTTGAACAGCTCGTGGCGCAGAAAGAGTGCCTCGGCATAGCGGCGAACTTCAGCATCGCGCCGGGTCGAGCGCAGGAAGAGCCGACGCGTAGGTGGGAACGAAAACCGCCAGCAAGGCGCTCGCGCCGCCGCGCGCTCAGGATGCTTACCGCGTTGATCAGGGTGGCGTTCGCGGTAAGCCATTGCGGCCGCACCGCATCGGCGACGACCATCGCCAGCCCTGCGAGTACCGCACCGAGTGCAAACGCCTTCCACGGCAGTTCAACGTGAGCATCCGCCTTGGGCGTAATCGCGGCGATCACCTGCACGCCGATCCGCGCCTCGAGCTCACCCGATCTCGCTGTGATCGCGTCGGTTTCGGCCTTGCTCAGCAACATTGCAGCCGCGCGGCCGAGTCCATCGTCCTGTGGCCCGCCAGGCGTCGCCGCCCCCGCCTCACTTCAACTCGAGCCTCATGTAGACAACGCCGGCGAGCGGGTTGTCGTAATACGCGCCGCATTCACGAAAACCGAGGCTCGCATAAAGCGCGCGCGCCGGCGTCATCCATTCCAGCGTGTCGAGCTTGAGCTCGCGATAGCCGATTGCGCGCGCCTCGGCGATCAGTTCCTCGGCGAGGCGATATCCCCAGCGCTCGCCGCGATGCGCGGGCTGCACGTACAAGCGCTTGACCTCGGCCGTCCCCGCAGCCTCCAGCGGCCGCAGCGCGATGCAGGCGAAGGCGTCATGGGCCGTTCCCGCGAGCAGCAGCCTGCCGCGAGGTGGCGCGTACGCACCGGGCAGCGCCTTCAGCTCCTCGGCGAATCCTTGAAAGCAGAGATCGACCTTGAGCCATTGCGCGTATTCGACGAAGAGCGCGCGGGCACGCTCGATGTCATCGGTCGTCGCCGCCTGCCGCATAGCCGCCGCGGGAGACACGGCCGAATCGTCGCTCTAGGCTGGCCGTTCGCACGACCCGACCCTGATTTCGCTGCCCTGAAAATCGCTTTGCATTTCCTTGAGCCGCGCCATGGCCTGGCGCCGGCGGGTCGCGCACGACCAGCACGGTCTGCTGCACCGACTGGGCGCGGGGCCCCACCTTGGCCGTCTTGACGCCCTGGGCCCGGAGCGCCTCCAGCCGCGCCTGCGCGGCCTCCTCGGTGCGAAAGACCCCGAGCGAAATGGCCAGCCGCTGCGGGCCGAGCTCGACCGGAAGAATATCGCGCACGCCCTGGGCTTTAAGCTCGGCGACCCGAGCGTCGACCGCGGCCTTGTTCGCCAACGGCGGGATGAATACCCAATAGTTGGCAATCACTTCGACCCTTCGCTGCGTCACCAGTTTGCCCAGATCGAGCGGCTCGAGGCCGCGCCTGCGCCCGCGCCCGGTCCGCGTCGGACATCGGTCCCCACTCGACGCATACGTCGGCCAGCGAGGCCACCTTTGCCGGACCGAGCGCTGCCACCTGCTGCGGCGTCAGCAGCTTGATCTTGTCCGGCTGCACCTGCTGTGAAAGGCGCGCGCCCTCGCCGCTGGCGGCGCTGTCGAGGCCTGATGTAGCCGAACAGCGTGAGATTGGCGAGCAGCAGCAGGAAGACGAGCGTTCTCATATTTGAATGGCCAAGGACAGGACGCCCTCGAGCACCAGATTATCCACGACCTCGACCGGCTCTGTCAGGTGCGGCGCGATGTCAGCCGCGGCGCCGCCGCTCAAGAAACACTTCGTCGGCGCGTCGGCGGTGGCAAGCCGGGCGCGCATTTGCTCGACCGCGCCACAGATCGACTGTATGACGCCGGAAAACATCGCATCCGGGTTGGTCACCGGAAAATCATGATAGCGCCCCGGCGGCATCTTCAGATTGGGTGTGTTCGCAGCCAGTGCCTGCAGCATCAGATTGGGTCCGGGAAGAATCACCCCGCCGCGAAAAACGCCGTCGCCGTCGAGCGCATCGATGGACAACGCGGTACGGGCGGTGACCACCACACAAGGCGAGGGAAAGAGCTCCGCGACCACGCGCTGACGGGCTGCGACCATCGCCGCCCAGCGATCCGCGCCGAGCTGCGACGGAAGCGCGTAACGGTTGGTCACGCCGGCCGCGTACTCGGAAGCGATCAGCCAGTCCGGCATCGTTCGCCAGCGCAGCAGTTGCGCTTCGATGCGAACGCGTGTGGCCTCGCCCGCGACGTTGACGCCGATCACCTGCGCCGGCCGCGGCAGGTTCTGCCACTCGCGCAAGGCCAGCGTGCCGATATCCTGGTTGCGTACTTCGCCCTGCGCGACCCAGCCGTGCTCGCTGGCGAGCCCCCAGGCCAGCCGGCTGTGCCCGGAATCGAGGAGCAATAGCATGCCGCTTCGGCGTCAGCCACGCCTGAGCGACACTTCGCCGCTGACGAACCTTATGCGCCGACCCCGCTGATCGAGCACCAACGCGCCGCTTGCGTCAACGCCGACGACCTCTCCGGCGGCGACGCTTCCGTCAGGCAGGACGACCCGCACCGGCTTTTTCTGCAGCGCATGCCGGCGCTGCCACTCGGCGACAAAGGGCGCAAGGCCATCGCGCGCGTAGCGTTCCAGAACCGCGGTGAGCTCGGCGAGAATGAAGGCCAACAGGCGATTGCGGTCGAGCGCACGTTCACGGTCGATGGCCGCCAGATCGGTCACCGGCTGCGCGATATCGTGGCGCGCCTTCGCGGGGAGGCGCACATTCAGGCCGACGCCTATGATCGCCAGCGCGGGCCCGGAGCGCGTCACCGGATAGTCTCGATCAGTATGCCGCCGATTTTGCAGTGCCGATGGACCAGATCATTGGGCCATTTGAGTTGTACATCCTTGAATCCAGCCGCGTCCAGGGCACGACCCAGCGCGACCCCGACCGCAAGCGACAGCCCGGCGAGATAACCCGCGCCCTGCTCGAAGCGCCAGCCAAGGGAAAACGTGAGACTGCCGCCGGCGACCGTGGTCCATCCACGGCCGCGACGACCCCGGCCCGCGGTCTGCACCTCGGCCACCAGCACTCGGGCGTCGACATCCCGGCGTGCGGCGCGGCGCGGTAATTCGCTGCTGGTCGAATCGACGCTGTCGGCGACCTCGACCTTCAGCCGCCTGCCCGCCGTTCCCAACGCGGCGACGATCGCGTCGCGATCGAGAAAAGGCACCGGATCGACCAGGCGGTAGCCGACGCCGCGAACGCGCTCGAGGGTGAAGCCCGCCGTTTCCGAAGCCCGCAGGACTTGCGACACGCGCGCACGCGTCACCCCGGTCGCCGCGGCAAGCGCCTCGCCCGAATGGAGCTCGTCCGTCGGAAAGCCGCCGCAGCAGGGCGAAACCGAGGGAGAGAGCACTGGAGTGGTGGCCATGGACAGGCGAATTCTATTTGGAAGAGCCAGCGGCGCAAGGCGCCTGGCGCCGGCTGTAATTGTGCCGCGTTATTCCGCGGGTCTCTTATCCGGCTTGTCCTCGAGCACGCCACGACGAATCTGGTCCAACTCGATCGATTCGAACAGCGCGCGAAAGTTTCCCTCACCGAAGCCTTCGTTGCCCTTGCGCTGAATGATCTCGAAAAGATCGGGCCGATCACCGTCGACGGTGAAAATCTGCAGCAGCATCTCATCCTTGGCCGGCGCGCCATCGAGCAGTATGCGCTGCGCCTTGAGCCTTTGCGTGTCTTCCTTGTGACCGGGAAGGCGCGTCGCGAGCGCCTCGTAGTAGGTGTCCGGCGTGTCCTGGAACGCGACGTGACGCTCGCGCAGCGCGGCGACGGTGGCGTAAATATCGCCGCGCGCCGAGCGCGATATGCTGGATCGCCTTCGCCGCGATACGCGACCAGGTATTCCTGGATCTGGCTCTTGTCGTCCGAGCTCTCGTTGATGGGGATGCGGATCTTGCCGCAGGGGCTGGTCATCGCCTTGCTCTTCAGGCCCGTCAGCTTGCCTTCGATGTCGAAATAGCGAACCTCGCGGAAGTTGAACAGGCGCTCGTAGAAGCTCGCCCATTCGTCCATCCGGCCGCGATGGACGTTGTGCGTCAGATGATCGATCGGCGACCAGCCCCGCGCCTTGGGGATGCTGATCGACGCCGGCGAAAGGGCACGAAGTCGATGTCGTAAATCGAAACGCCGCTGCCGTTTGCCCGGGTAGCGGTCGACGAGATAGATCAGCGAATCGCCGATGCCCTTGATCGCCGGAATGCTGAGCTCCATCGGCCCCGGATGCGCTTCCACGCCCCACGCGCCCTGCTCGATGAGCGTGTTGTAGGCGCGCGCCGGCGTCCTTGACGCCGAAACGCCATCGCGCAGATCGACGGGCCGTGCACGCGCGCGAAGCCCTGCGCGAAGCTGTCCTGCTCGGCGTTGACGATGAAGTTGATGTCGCCCTGGCGATACAGCAGCACGTTTTTCGAGCGGTGCTTGGCGATCGCCGCTGAAGCCCATCTTGCTCGAACAGCACGGCCGAGCGCCGCCGGGTCGGGCGCGGCGTATTCGACGAACTCGAAGCCGTCGGTTCCGAGCGGATTTTCCCAGAGCGAGGGGCCAGCAGTCGCCATCGATCGTTCTCCCGCGAATTCCTGCTGGCGCGCCATCGGTGAACGCCGGTTCGTGCGGCGCTACTGCCGCACGATCTTGACGCTGCCGAACTTCTCCTGCGCCTCGATCAGCGACGCGACGTACTTGTCGCCGAAGCCCAGCAAGATTGGCGTTGACCAGGCTCTGATGCACGGCCTCGCCGATGATCGCCGGCGAGGGCAGCGCCTCGACGAGTGCGTGTAATAGCGCAGGTCCTTCATCGCGTTCGACAAGCGTGAACTTGAGCCCGCTCAAGATCGCCGCTCTCGAGCATCTTGCCGACCATCATCTGAAAGATTCCGGAGTTGACTGCCGCCGGCGGAAACGACCTCGTGCAGCTTCCTGATCGACACGCCTGCCTTGGCGCACGCCGCGCATGCCTCGGCGGTCGCGGTCGCGATCGACATGGCGATGAAATTGTTGACCAGCTTGACCATGTGGCCGTGACCCGGTCCACCGACGTGGACGACGTTTTCGCAGTACGCGGAGAGGACCGGCTTCAACTGCGCGAACGTCGCCTCGTCGGCCCCGACCATGGTGTTGAGCCGGCCTTCCTCGGCTTCCTTGGGCGTCCGCGCGAGCGGCGCGTCGACGTACCTCGGTTCCCTTCTTGCGCCAGATCGTCGCGGATCTTTCGCCGTCGACGAGGGCTCGGCGGTCGACGTATCGACCACTACCAGTCCCTCGCGCGCCGCACTCAGGATGTCCGTCTCGCCGTAGACGATCTCCTCGATCTGCGGCGACCCGGTCACGCAAAGAATCACGATGTCGGATGCACGCGCCAGCTCGGCGTAGGTCTTCACCTCCTTCGCGCCCGCGGCGAGAATGTCTTCTGCGGGCTTGCGATTCTTGTGCAAACGCACCGTCAGCGGAAACCCTTTGGCGACCAGGTTCTTGGCCATGCCATGGCCCATCAGTCCCAGGCCAACGAAGCCAATTCGCGGCTTGTCCGTGCTCATGAAAAGTCCTTTCGGGAAACGCTTTCGATGCCCCGCCGGTCGGCGGCCAGGTGCTCACCGCGAACGAAAGGCGCTGTCTTCATCGCCGATCCGGGCGGCAGTTTTTCTGGGTCTTGTCTTGAAGGAAACCGCTTGCATTCTACCTCAGTCGACCGCGGTCGGCTCCGAGGCCGGCAAGCTGGCCCGCCAGCGTTCGTACCATGTCAGCACCACTCCGCTGCCGGCAATGGTGACGATTCCGGCCAGCGCCCACGCGTCCGGAAACGTCTCGAACACCAGCCATCCTGCCAGCGTCGACCACAGCAGCTGCATGTAGGTGAAGGGCGCGATGCGCCGAGACCGGCGCGCGCTGCAATGCGAGGATGAAAAGAAAGTGCCCCAGCGTGCCGATTGCGCCGATGGCCACGAACATCGCGACGTCGGCGAGCGGAGAGCCAGGTGTCGTAATGCAGGAACGGGAGCAGCGCCGACATGATCAGCGTGCCCACCAGCGCCGGGAAAAAAGCAGCACCATCGAGTTTTCGCCGGCGAGCTTGCGCGTCAGTATCTGGAACGTCGCGTACAGCGCCGCGGAGGCGAGCGCCGAGCAGCGACGCTGGCGTCAGCATCTCGCTTCCGGGACGAACGATCAGCAGCATGCCGACGAAGCCCGCGATCACGAACGCCCAGCGCGGAATCGTAATGTGCTCCTGAAGAAACGTCGCCGCCATCAGGGTGACGATCATCGGTGTCGAATAGTTGAGCGCGGTCGCCTCGGCAAGCGGCAGAAACTTGAGCGCCGAAAAGAAGCTGAGCGACGACGCGATCAACACGATGCCGCGCACCACGTGCATCTTCCGCCGCGCGGTACGCACCAGCCCCAGCGCATGGTGGGGCCGAAAACCGCGGCCATCACCAGCACCTGCATGCCCCACCGCGCCCAGACCAGCAGCGGCACCGGATAGCGCTGGCTTAAGTACTTGACGCTGACATCCAGCGTCGTGAAGCACGCCGTGGCGGCGACGATCATCAGGATCGCCGAAAACGGCATGTGTGCCGGTCGCGGCATCAGCGGCCCGGTCGCGCCGCGAGCGCGCGCGGAACGGCTGAAGATCGAATGCCGGATGGGAAACCGAATCGGAAAACCGGGTGGGAAACTGCATCTTTGGAGTATCGTACGCCGGTTGCAACCGCGAGCGCCTATCGATAATACGCGGCAGAACGACAAGCATTCGCGACGGGCATTTTGGAAGCCCGGATCGCCGAAGGAATGGGGGACTCGTGAGCGATAAAAAACATTGGATGATCTATGGCGCGAACGGCTACACCGGCCGCCTGATCGCGGAGGAAGCAAAGCGACAGGACCTGGTGCCGATCCTCGCCGGCCGCAACCTGCGGGCGATCGAGGCCTTGGCAGGTGAGCTGGCCTTGCCCTGTCGCGTGTTCGACCTCGCCGACGGTTCGGCGGCGCGAGCGGCGCTTGCCGACGTGGCGGTGGTCGCCAACTGTGCCGGGCCGTTCTCCGCCACCAGCGAGCGAATGATCGATGCGTGCCTGGCGACGCGCACGCATTATGCGGACATCACCGGCGAAATCGCCGTGTTCGTCGACGCACAGCTCCGGCACGACGTCGCGCGCGCGGCCGGAATCGTGATTTGCCCGGGCGTGGGATTCGACGTCATTCCGACCGATTGCGTCGCCGCGTGCCTCAAAGAAGCGCTGCCTGACGCGACACAACTCGCGCTCGGTTTCGCCGGCGCCGGCGCGATCAGCCCGGGCACCGCGAGAACGTCGATCGAGGGCCTCAAGCTCGGCGGCAGAGTGCGTACCGCCGGACATATCGTTCGAAGTACCGCTCGCGTATCGCGCACGCATGATCGACTTCGGAACGGGCGACCGGCTGGCCGTGACTTTTCCATGGGGCGACATCGCGACGGCGTATTTCAGCACCGGCATTCCCAATATCGAGGTCTACATCGCGAGCTCGCCGGCGGCGCTGTTGCGCTTGCGCAGGCTCAATCGCATTCGCAAGCTGCTTGCCTTGGCACCGATCGAGGCGGTGGCGAAGCGCATCGCTGGCCGCGTGAATACCGGGCCATCGACCGGAGCGTTTTGCGTCCGGCACCACCTACGTCTGGGGCGAGGCACGCAACAGCGGCGGCTCCATCCGCACGGCGCGGCTTACCACCAGCAACGGTTATCGGTTGACCGTGGATGGGGTCCTGCTGGCCGTTGCGACCTTGCTCGAAAGCGCGCCCGGCGGCGGCTACTACACGCCCTCGCAGTTGCTGGGTCCGCGCTGCGTCGAGAGTCTGCCGGGGTCGAGCGCGATCGCGATCGATTAGTCGTCGCTGGATCGCCGAGCCCGCAATGGGCAGGAACCGGCGATAATGGACCTTCTGCGGACCTCGTTGCGATGCTGGCGGCGTCAGCGTCGATTTGGAGCCATCATGATTGCAAGACGAATCAGAGCATTCGCCATCGCCGCGCTAGCCGTGGCCGGATTTCTTTCCGCCACTCTGTTGCCCGCGCAGGCGCAGCTTGCGACGCCGCAGCGGGCGAAAGTGGTCATTCAGGTCAGCGATGCCGATCAAGGCAAATGGAATCTCGCGCTCAACAATGCCAAGAACATTCAGACCGACTTGGGCGCGGCCAATGTCGATATCGAGATCGTTACCTACGGCCCCGGGATCGACATGCTCAAGCTCGATTCGCCGGTCGGCTGGAAGCGATCGGCGAAGCGACGAGCGCCGGCGTCAAGGTCATCGCCTGCGAGAACACCATGCGGGGCCAGAAGCTGACCCGAGCCGACATGTTGAACGGCATCGGCTACGTTCCTGCCGGCGTGGTCGAGCTGATGTCCAGGCAGCAGCAGGGATGGGCGTATATCCGGCCTTAGACTGACCTGGCCGGTCCGTGCGAGCGAACGCGGGCCGGCGTGCCCGATGCACCGAGATCCCAGAACAGCCCGGTCATGATCTGCAGTCCTTCGCGAGCGATACGCGCCAGCATGTGCTCGTCGGGCGCGTGTTGCGAACATCCCGGATAAGAGTGCGGCACCCAGATCGTCGGCAAGCCGAGCACGTCCGCGAAGCAATCGTTGGGCAAGGATCCGCCGAGGTTGGGCAGGATGGCCGGCGGCGCACCGGTCGTCGCCGCGATCGACGCGCTCGCCCAGCGCACCCACGGGTTTTCCGGATCCAGCCGCGTCGCCGCCATGGGCTCCATGCTCGCCTGACGCACCGCCACCACGGAAAATCCACATCCGTCGAGATGCGCGCGTAGGGCCGGAATGAACGTGCGACTATCGCATCCGGCGACGAACCGTAGCTGCATATGCGCGCTTGCGCGCGGTGGAATGGCGTTGACCGGGTGCTCGGGATTGCCGGTGCGAAACGCGAGCACTTCCAGCGCGTTCCAGCCGAAGACCCGCTCGGCCGGCGAGAGCCCGGGCTCGCCCCAGTCGGCGTCGATCGCGGGGCCGCCGGGCTCGCCGGGCTCGATATCGGCCAGCGCGCGCCGGACCGAATCGGGAATCGGCGCCGGGCGCAGCGCATCGACCAGGATCCGCCCGCGGCGCGTCGACCATGGACGCGATGGCGCCGGCCAGTATGGTTCCGGGATTGGCGAGCAAGCCCGCCCCAGTTGCCCGAATGATGCGCGCCGTCGCGCAGCACGACGTCGAGGTCGAAGTTGAACGCTCCGCGCGAGCCGAGAAAGATCGTCGAACGATCCGGATGCGAGCCGCGGACCGTCGGAGGCGATCAGGACGTCGGCGCTCAAGCGTCCGGCGCGCTGCTCGCACGCCGCTGCGCAGGCCCGGCGAGCCGATTTCCTCTCCCATCTCGAGCAGCAGCTTGGCGTTGAATCCGAGCCGTCCGCGTTGCGTCGAGCACGCGCCCCAGCGCGGCGAGATTGATGGTGTGCTGACCCTTGTTGTCGGCAGTGCCGCGGCCGTACCACTTGCCGTCGATCGCCTGGAGCTGCCACGGCGAGCGGCCGTCGCTCCACTGCGCGTCGTAGCCGGCGACGACGTCGCCGTGACCGTAGATCAGCACGGTTGGCAAGCGACCGCATCCTCGTGTCGCTCGGCAAACAGCATCGGCGGCGCGTCCGTGGCCGGAGTTGGGCCAGAGCTGCCAGGCAAACCCGAGCCGCTCGACGCTCGGACCGATCTCGTCCATCAGGTAACGCGACCAGCGTCTGCGCGCGCTCGGGGTTTTGGCTTTCGGTCGGAAAGGCGACCCGGCGCCTGAGCTCGGCCTGAAGCGAGCCGGCATCGAAGAAAGCCTTGGCGGTCGGCGATTGCCGCAGTGCGGGATGGCGGTCATAGCGTCAATGGAGCGGGTGAAGGGAATCGAACCCTCGTCGTAAGCTTGGGAAGCTTCTGCTCTACCATTGAGCTACACCCGCGCTGCGCGACGATTATAGCGAACGGCCTGCCGCCTGCCGTAGGCTACACTGCACTTTGACGGCCGCAACGCGGCTTGTCACCCGCGGCGACGAGCGCGTTTGTAACCAGGTATTTCGCCACGCGCGACGCCTGTCCCAATTGCGCGACAATAGCCGACCGGCAGATGCCGGGCGTGAGCGCAATCTGCCGGCAGTCCGCGGGTCGATGAGCTTGCGCGGGCGCACGATAGAGATCGCGGGCCGACCGGCCGGCGCAACGCGGAAGCGACATCGGGCACCCATGGCGACAACGGAAGAAACTGTTCACGATACTGGCCGGACTCGCCGGCCTCGCGGTCGTCGTCGGCGCTCGTCGCGCAATACAACAAGGAGTCTCGCGCCGCGGTTCAGAAGGCGCCCGCGGCGGTCCCGGTCAGCGCCGCGCAGGTCGTCGCCAGAACCATGCCGGTGCGCCTGATGGCGATCGGCAATGTCGAGCCTTTCACCACGGTCGCGATCAAGGCGCGGGTAGACGGCCAGCTTATCTCGGTCAAGTTCAAGGAAGGCGACGAAGTCCGCCAGGGGCTCGGTGATGTTCGAGATCGATCCGCGGCCGTTTGCCGCCAGCCTCAAGCAGGCGCAGGCCAACCTGCTGCAAGGACCGCGCGCTTTTCGATCGCGCCAGCGAGCAGGAGAAGCGCTACAAGGACCTGCTCGCGAAGAACTTCATCTCGCCGGATGCCTACGCGCAGGTGCAGACCAACACCGCGACCGCCGCCGCGACGGTGAGCGCCGACGAAGCCGCGATCGAGAACGCCAAGCTGTCGCTCGAGTACTGCACCATACGCTCGCCGGTCACCGGTTACGCCGGGCGCATCCAGATCCAGCAGGGCAACCTGGTCAAGGCCAACGACACCAACCCGCTCGTCACCGTCAACCAGGTCGTTCCGATCTACACCTCGTTCTCGGTGCCCGAGCAGAACGTGTCGGACATCCGCAAGTATCAGGCCGACGGCGTGCTCAAGGTGCAGGCTGCTTTCACCAACGCGGCGCACGCTCCGGTCGCCGGCAAGCTGTCGTTCATCGACAACACGGCCGACATGACGACCGGAACGATCAAGCTCAAGGCCGAGTTCCCGAACACCGACAAGGCGCTGTGGCCCGGGCAGTTCGTCAACGTCGTGCTCACGCTCTACGAGCAGAAGGACGCCGATCGTCGCACCGTCGGCCGCGGTTCAGAACGGCCCGGCGGGTCAGTATGTTTACGTCGTGAAGCCCGATCAGACCGTCGAGATGCGCCTGATCAAGATCGCCCGCGCCGAGGGTGACGACACCGTCGTCGCGAGCGGCCTGCAGGCCGGCGAGCAGAGTCGTCATCGTCGGCCAGCTGCGGCTCGCGCCCGGCACCAAGGTAAACGTCGGCAAGGATCTGCGCGCATCGTGAACATCTCCGAGCTTTTCGTCAGCCGTCCGGTGATGACCGTGCTGGTCATGGTCGGCATCCTCATCTTCGGCATCATCGGCTATCGGTTGCTGCCGATCAACGCGCTGCCCAACGTCGACTTCCCGACGATCCAGGTGCAGGCGCAGCTCTCCGGCGCGAATCCGGACACGATGGCCTCCGCCGTCGCGACGCCGCTGGAGAAGCAGTTCTCGACCATCGCCGGCGTCGACACGATGACCTCGGTCTCCACCGACGGCCTGGCGACCATCACGCTGCAATTCTCGCTCGACCGCAACATCGACGCCGCGGCGCAGGACGTGCAGTCGGCGATCGCCGCCGCGGCGCGCTCGCTGCCCCCGTCGATGCCGACGCCGCCGACGCAGCGCAAGGTGAACCCGGCCGACGCGCCGATCATGAACATCGTGCTGTCGTCGACGACCTTGCCGCTGTCGACCGTCGCCGAATATGCGGAGAACCTGCTCGCGCAGCAGATATCGACGGTCAGCGGCGTGGCGCAGGTGCAGGTATACGGCTCGCAGCAGTACGCGGTGCGCATCCAGCTCGACCCCAACGCGCTGGCCACCCGCGGCATCGCGCTGACCGAGGTCGAGCAGGCTGTCGCCAACAGCAACGTCAACCTGCCGACCGGAACGCTGTACGGAAGCGACAAGGCAACATCGATCCAGGCGACCGGCCAGCTGATGACCGCGCAGGCCTATGCGCCGATCATCGTCGCCTATCGCAACGGCGCGCCGGTGCGGCTGCAATGAGATCGGACGGGTATTCGACAGCGTGCAGAACGACAAGATCGCGGCGTGGCACAACGGCACGCGCGCGCATCATGCTCGGCGTGCAGCGCCAGCCGGGAACGAACACGATCGAGATCGTCGACTCGATCAAGAAGATCCTGCCGACCTTCGAGTCGCAACTCCCGCCGGCGATTCAGCTCACCATGTTTTACGACCGTTCGGTGCCGATCCGCAACGGCGTCCGCGACGTTCAGGAATCGCTGTTGCTCGCGTTGGGGCTCGTCGTGGCGGTCATCTTCGTCTTCCTGCGCAGCGCTTCCGCTACCATCATCCCCAGCCTCGCGTTGCCGCTGTCGATCGTCGGCACGTTCGCGGTGATGTACGCGTTCAGCTACAGCCTCGACAATCTGTCGCTGATGGCGCTCACGCTGTGCGTCGGCTTCGTCGTCGACGACGCGATCGTGATGCTGGAGAACATCACGCGCCACATGGAAATGGGCAAATCGCGGCTGCAGGCGACGCTCGATGGGTCCAAGGAGGTCGGCTTCACCATTGTGTCGATGACGCTGTCGCTCGTCGCCGTGTTCATTCCGGTGCTGTTCATGGGCGGCATCCTCGGCCGTCTGCTGCGCGAATTCGGCGTAGTCATCATCGTCGCGGTGCTGATCTCGGGCGTCGTCTCGCTGACGCTGACGCCGATGCTGTGCAGCCGCATGCTGGTCGACGAGCGCGCGAAGAAGCACGGCCGCTTCTACGCCTGGAGCGAGCGGATGTTCAACGCGCTGCTCGACGGTTATCGCAGGACGCTGACCTTGGCGCTCGAGCACCGGCGGCTGACGCTGGCGGTATTTTTCGCGGTCACGGTCGCAACCGGAATTCTGTTCAGCCACGATGTCCGAAAGGGTTCCTGCCGGCCGACGATCAGGGTCAGATCCTGGTGTTCACCGAGGCTGCGCAGGACGTGTCCTTCACGGCGATGGCGAACATGCAGCGGCAGGTGGCCGAGATCGTCAAGGAGAATCCCTACGTCCAGGGCGCGATGTCGTCGGTCGGCGCCGGCGGCCCGAGCGCGTCGCTCAACGTAGGCCGAATTTTCGTCGCGCTGAAGCCGCGCGACGAGCGCCCGAGCGCCGATGTCGTGATTCAGCAGTTGCGCGGCCCGCTCGCACGCGTCAGCGGCATCAAGGCCTACGTGCAGAACATCCCGGCGATCCGGATCGGCGGCCAGATCACCAAGAGCTCGTATCAATACACGCTGCAGGGCACCGACACGACCGAGCTGTACCAATGGGCGCCGAGGGTCGAGGAGAAGCTTCAGATCGCTGCCTGGGCTGGTCGACGTGACCAGCGACCTGCAGATCGCCAAGCCGCAGGTGACCGTCGAGATCGATCGCAACAAGGCCTCGGCGCTCGGCGTTTCGGCGCAGGCGATCGAGGCCACGCTCTACGACGCTTACGGCCAGCGCCAGGTCTCGACCATCTTCGCGCCGACCAACCAGTACTGGGTCGTGATGGAGCTGCAGCCGCGCTACCAGACCGACCCGTCGGTATTGTCGCTGCTCTACGTGCGCTCCGCGACCGGTGCGCTGGTGCCGCTGAACAGCGTCGCGACGCTGAAACCGACGGTCGGACCGCTGGCGATCAATCACCTCGGCCAGCTGGCGGCGGTCACCATATCGTTCGACCTCAGGCCCGGCGTCGCGATCGGCGATGCGATCAGGAGATCAACAAGGCGACCGCCGAGATGCGCCTGCCGGCGACGGTCACCGGCATCTACCAGGGCACCGCGCAGGCATTTCAATCGTCGTTGCGCGGGATGGGCATCCTGCTGGTGCTGGCGATATTCGTGATCTATCTCGTGCTCGGCATTCTCTACGAGAGCTTCATCCATCCGCTCACGATCCTCTCGGGCCTGCCGACCGCCGGCTTCGGCGCGCTGGTGACGCTGATGGCTGTTCGGCATCGAGCTCAACATGTACGCGTTCGTCGGCATCATCATGCTGGTCGGCATCGTCAAGAAGAACGCGATCATGATGATCGACTTCGCGATCGAGGCGCAGCGCAAGGAAGACAAGGCGCCCGACGACGCGATCTTCCAGGCGTGCATCACGCGCTTCCGGCCGATCATGATGACGACGATGGCGGCGCTGATGGGCAGCCTGCCGATCGCGCTCGGCCTCGGCGCGGGCGGCGCAGGCGCGGCGCCCGCTGGGCCTGGCCGTCGTCGGCGGCCTGGTCGTGTCGCAGCTCGCTGACGCCTGTACATCACGCCGGTGATCTACCTCTACTTCCGAGCGGCTGCAGGAGTGGGTGCGGTCGGCGTGCGGAGCGCGCACGCCCGAGGGGCGCATTCGGCCGCCGATTGAAAGCATGGCGCTTAGGCGTTCGCAAGGGCCGCCGCGAGGTTCGGCCAGTCGGCTTGCAAGCTCGCGGAGCTGAAAGTTCCGCACGTGCCCTTTAGCGATGACCGGCCGTGGAGACTCTGCCCTCTTGCCGGCGGCGCTTAGCTGTCGTGGTTTCTCGTCGCTCCGGCCCGGGGGTGTGTCCCTCGTCACAGTGTTCATCGATACACGGATCGGACCATGGCATCCATTTTCGATTGATCGGCCTCGACGCGAGTGTCGGCCGGGATCCTCCGGGAGGTGACCTGAACACCAGTGCACCCGGGATAGACGCCAGCCCGTCACGTTTGCGCCTTGTGCCGTTGTCGCAATATCATGCGATTCGAGTTCCGCTGCCGAGGCGCGCCGAATCGCCCAGCCGACGGCTGCCTGGCGACGGGATCGGAAAATCCGTTTATCCGACTAACACGACTTCTGGAGGATCGCCGTGAACAAGACGCATGCGATTTTGCATCGCCGCTTCCGTGTGCGACTCATCGCCATCGCTGGTAGTCGGACGCTGCGCAGGCGCAGCAGGGCAACATGAGCTTCTTCGTCACCAGCGCCCCTATCGGCAAGGGCGCCGACCTCGGCGGACTCGAAGGCGCCGACCGGCATTGCCAAGCGCTCGCGCAGGCCGCGGGCGCGGGCAGGCAAGACATGGCACGCTTACCTCAGCACCCAGGGCGCGGGCGCGGTGAACGCCCGCGACCGCATTGGACGCGGGCCATGGACGAACGCGAAGGGTGTCGTCATCGCGAAGGACGTCGCCGAGCTCCATGGCACGCAACAATCTCACCAAGCAGACCGCGCTCACCGAGAAGGGCGAGGTCGTCAACGGTCGCGGCGACACGCCGAACATGCACGACATTCTTACCGGCTCGCAGCCCGACGGAACGGCGTTTCCCGGCCGGTGAGGACCGTACCTGCGGCAACTGGACCAAGAGCGGCGCAGGGCGTCGCGATGCTCGGGCATTCCGACCGGACCGGCTCGACGAGAGCGCACCGGCCAAGTCGTGGAACCTTCGTCGCATCCGTCGCGCGGTCCCGGAGGCGGCTGCTCAGCCAGGACGATCTCCAAGAGTACTGGCGGCAACGGGGCTAAGCCAGTGCTGCTTTCGCGACCAATCTCGATCGCGACCCCTCCGGCAGGCAATCTAATCGCCTGCCGGAGATGCGTGGTGCCTCCTTGAGAGACAAGCTTCGCGCCGGGCCGTGCAAGGCGCGGAAGTTCCACGTGCTCGCGGCTAGCCCGAGAACTCGGCCAGCCTTCGAAACGCTTTCAACTTTACAGTGATCGACCTTCGCGCCGCGAGTGCGCGAAGCATGCGGCCTGAGCCTTGCCCCCGAATCGCTCGAATAGCGTAAGTTATTCATTGACGCTAGGGTCCTTTCCGCGAGGCGGAAGGGTGAGATCAGACCCTTGGTACCTGTACATGGATAATGCCGGTGCAGGGAAGCGTGCTTCGTCCTCCGCTCCCCGCGCGCATCGGCTGCATTGCAGAGGAGCTCATGAACGCGCCCGACCAGTTTTTCGCCCGCGACGCGCATCGGTCGACGAGGCGGCCGCTCAAGCCGCTGCCGAACTCGCGCAAGATCTATGTCGAGGGCTCGCGCGCCGACGTCCGCGCCCGATGCGCCAGATCGCGCAGAGCGATACGCCGGCATCCTTCGGCCTGGAAAGAATCCGCCGCTGGTCGTGTACGACACGTCGGGGCCGTACACCGATCCGGACGCGAAAATCGATATCCGCTCCGGACCTGCGCCGCTGCGCGCCGTCGGGATCGAGGAGCGCGGCGACACCGTGGCGATGTCCGAGCTCTCATCGGCGTACGGCCCGCGCGCGTCCTTGCCGACGTCGAGCTCACGGGTGATGCGCTTCGACCTGCATCGCAAGCCACGCCGCGCCAAGCCGGATGCAACGTGTCGCAAATGCACCAGCGCGGCGCGGCATCGTCACGCCGGAGATGGAGTTCATCGCCATCCGCGAGAATTTGAGGCGCGAGGAAGCGCTGCGGACGCTGCCGGAAGCTCGTGACGCGCCAGCACGCCGGGCAGAGCTTCGGCGCCTCGATTCCGAATGGCGTCACGCCGGAGTTCGTGCGCGACGAAGTCGCGCGCGGCCGCGCCATCATTCCCGCCAACATCAACCATCCGGAATCCGAGCCGATGATCATCGGCCGCAACTTCCTGGTGAAGATCAACGCCAACATCGGCAACTCGGCGGTGTCCTCGGCATCGACGAGGAAGTCGAGAAGATGACGTGGGCGATCCGCTGGGGCGGCGACACGGTGATGGATCTGTCCACCGGCAAGCACATCCACGAGACGCGCGAGTGGATCATCCGCAACTCGCCGGTGCCGATCGGCACGGTGCCGATCTACCAGGCGCTGGAGAAGGTCGACGGCAAGGCCGAGGACCTGACCTGGGAGATCTACCGCGACACGCTGATCGAGCAGGCCGAGCAGGGCGTCGACTACTTCACCATCCACGCCGGCGTGCTGCTGCGCTACATCCCGATGACCGCCAAGCGCATGACCGGCATCGTCTCGCGCGGCGGCTCGATCATGGCCAAGTGGTGCCTCGCGCATCACAAGGAGAGCTTCCTCTACACGCACTTCGAGGACATCTGCGAGATCATGAAGGCCTACGACGTGAGCTTCTCAGCTCGGCGACGGCCTGCGGCCCGGCTCGGGCTACGACGCCAACGACGAGGCGCAGATGGCCGAGCTGAGCGACGCTTGGGCGAGCTGACGCAGATCGCCTGGAAGCACGACGTGCAGGTGATGATCGAGGGCCCCGGCCACGTGCCGATGCAGCTCGATCAAGCACAACATGGACGAGCCAGCTGCAGGCTGTGCGGCGAGGCGCCCTTCTACACGCTGGGGCCGCTCACCACCGACATCGCGCCCGGCTACGACCACATCACCAGCGCGATCGGCGCGGCGATGATCGGCTGGTACGGCACCGCGATGCTCTGCTACGTCACGCCGAAGGAGCACCTCGGGCCTGCCGAACAAGAACGACGTCAAGGACGGCATCATGGCCTACAAGATCGCCGCGCACGCGGCCGATCTCGCCAAGGGCCATCCGGGCGCGCAGATCCGCGACAACGCGCTGTCGAAGGCGCGCTTCGAGTTCCGCTGGGAGGACCAGTTCAACCTCGGCCTCGATCCGGACAAGGCGCAGCGAGTTCCACGACGAGACGCTGCCGCAGGACGGCGCGAAGCTCGCGCACTTCTGCTCGATGTGCGGCCCGCACTTCTGCTCGATGAAGATCACGCAGGACGTGCGCGACTACGCGGCGAAGCTCGGCGTCGACGAGAGCGACGCGCTGGCGAAGGGCATGGAAGCGAAGGCGGTGGAGTTCGTGAAGAAGGGCGCGGAGATTTATTCCAAGGCGTAGGGCAAACGCGCGATGCAGGAAGCCGGCACGCGTGAACGCCGCCCGGACATCGAAGCAGCAGCGCCCCCAGCCCGGCGGAACGCGGGCGGCACGGCGGTTGAGGAGGCGGGCGCGCGCCGGTCCGGCGAAGCGCCCCGCCCTTGGCGATTGATGTCGGACGATCCGACTTCGATCAATCCGATTCCGGCGGCGGTCCCAGCGGAACCCCGCCCGGTCCGCTCGCTAAAGCTGAGCCACGGCGCCGTCGGCGGCGCTGCGCGACGCCGGCCTTGGTGAAATCGCAGACGCCCTGCGGAAATGCCTGCGTGAGCCGCGTCCACTGCGCATCAGTGAACGAAACGGCGTACTCGGCGCGGTTCAGTGGCTTCAACACACATTTGAGCACGTCGTTGGTGTCCGGTCCCGGCGGCCATGCGAGTAAGCCCGGTGTACGTAAACCGCACCGTCGCATGGCGATCCCGGCGTCCAGTCGTATGTCACGCCGTCGATCGTGCACGCGTCGCGCCTCCGCCTGGACGGTTACGCGTCACCTTCTCGTCATGCGATTGGTTGCTGTTGTCGGCTTCGATGGCCGAAAGCCATTGATCCATCAGGTTGAACGCCCGAAGCGCGATCGCGGGCGACGGACGCGAGACGTTGCCGACCGCGGGGTTCCGGCTGGAAGCGGCTCCCACCAATGGATCTCGTTTGCCGCGTTGCCGTTGGTCCGGAGCAGGCGATTGCGTGTGAAGATCCACCCGAATTGTTGTGCATCTCGTGGTTGTTGTTGGTGCGAGCATCGATGATCGGGTATCTGCCGAGCTCGCGCCCAAAGGTGATCAACCCCGTCTGATACAATCCGCGCCACGCCCGTCAGGTCGGCCACCGTGCGCTGCGCGATGTAGTTGCCGTCGATGTCGAGCCCGCCGGATCTTCTCGTTGATATCGACGAACTGCTCTGGCGTAATGCTTCCCGCCCCGAGCGCTCTCAACCCGTACTGCACGCCGACATTGTCCGTGACCTGATAGGTAAACCCGTCCTGCGGCCGGACGCCGAGTTCGTTGATGTGGTAGTCCTTCATGCTGCAGCGCACGCCATGCGGATTCGTGACCGGGTTATACAGCGCGGCAGCCGGAAGCAGGCACAGCGCGTTGGTCACGACAAAGAAGCGCGTGCCGAATGCCGGCGGGCCATCCTGCGCCGGGCACTCCTGCTCCGACGGCAGCCCGAGCACAGCCTGGCGATCGGCAGCGTTGGTCCACAGAGCCGGGGACGTGGTCGTCCAGTAGCGCGTCAGCAGCTGGCAGTCGTGCGCGTTGACATACAGCGACCAGATGTCCGATAGCTGCACCGGCAGCAAGCAATAATGCAACTGAACGAAGCAATATC
>ERZ1370068.5354-contig-4378_pt1 | contig 154645 bp, 189 predicted proteins | sample MGYA00561227_ERZ1370068 | MGnify/ENA primary metagenome ERZ1370068 (study PRJEB38410, sample SAMEA6850437) | metagenome | study: Metagenomic assessment of the ecological functions of the soil: analysis of the soil microbiota associated with the... | reverse complement strand
CGGATGGGTTTCGTGGTTCTACTCGCCGACCGCCACGCAGAAGTACACGCTCAGCAGGATCGGCCGAGCGGGGAAGCCGGAGGCGGTCGTCGGCTGCGGGCCCTTCAGGCTCGTCGAGTGGGTGAAGGGCAGCCACCTGGTCATGGACCGCTTCGACAAGTACTTCGAGCCCGGGCTGCCGTACCTCAATCGCGTCACGATCCGCGTGATCAAGGATCCGGTCACGCAGCTGGCGGCGTTCAAGGCCGGCGAGATCGACTTCATCGCCGACTTCTCGCCGGACCATCGTCGAGACCCTGAAGGCGCAGAACCCGCGCGCCCAGATCATGACCGGGAAAGAGACGACTCCGATGGTGGCGATGATGAAGGTCACGGTCCCGAAGGACGCGCAAGCCCATGTCCACGGACCGCGCGCCGCATCCGATCTTCGCCGACATCCGGGTGCGCAAGGCGATCGGCTGCTACGGCATCGACCGCAAGGAGATCGTCAAGATCGCGTTCAAGGGCGACGCCACGCCGTGGGTCGGGATCATCCCGCCGGGGACCGTCGGACACCGCGGACGTCACGCACATGTGTCCCTACGATCCGGCCAAGGCCAAGGCGCTGCTGGCCGAGGCCGGCTACGGGCCACAGAAGCCGCTGACGTTCGAGCTGATGACGAACACCGAGAAGAGCGTGTTCAACGTCATCGCCACCGTGATCAAGGAGCAGATGGCGCGCATCGGCGTGACCGCGAACATCCGGCTGATCGACAAGGTGAGCTGGATGAACACCGCGACGCAGGACGGCGCCCTTCGACATGTACGTCGAGGACCTCGCGTCGCAGCTGACCCTGGACCTGAACAGCTTCCTGTCGATGAGCACGGCCGCGTGGAACAGCGCGCGCCACACGGACACCAAGGTCGACGACTACTACGCGCGCTACGCCCGCGAGATGGACCCGGCGAAGCGCAAGGTCGATCGCCCGGGAGTTCCAGGAGTTCAGCGCCGACAAGCTCTACTGGAACACGATCTCCGGCTCGCCGTTCTACGAGCGTCGCCCAGCCGTGGATGAAGGACTACGTCTACAACGCCGAGTTCAAGGTGCTATACGGCCGAGTCTGGCTCGACGTTAGAAGTGGTCCATGCGCTTGTTGACAGGCGAGGACTCCTGTAAAGTAAGCCGACTCCGACACGATTACTTGTACTTCCGAAAACATAGGAGAAGACGCCAATGACCTACGACGCCTTCTGCCAGGTCTCCTCCTGGTCGTGACCTCACTTGCCTGGCTGGTCGCCGTTCCGCTCCTGGCCGCAGCCCAAGCCCGAAACGCGGCGGCACGCTGCGCGTGTCTCGTACGGCAACGAGATCGCCGCATCTCGACTTCCACACCGCGCCCGGCTACGAAATGATGTGGGTCGCGCATGAACGTGGGGTGCGGCCTCGTCAACATCACGCCCGACGGCAAGTTCGTCGGCGACGCCGCCGAGTCGTGGCAGATCGTCGCCGGACGGGCTGCTCTACACGTTCAAGCTCAAGAAGAACGTCCTCTTCCACGACGGCACGACGGTCGGACGCCGCCGCCGTCAAGTTCAGCATCGATCGCATCGATGGACCCAGCCACCAGGAGTCGGGCATGCGGACCGTTCTACGACGTCGGTGCACAGCGGTCGAGGCGGTCGATCCGCCTCACCGTGCAGATCCGGCTCGAAGCACCCCTACGCGTTCATGCTCCACATGCTCGCGGGGTACCGCACGGGCTCGATGCATCTACTCGCCGACCGCCACGCAGAAGTTCACCGTCGAGGACCGCAAGCAGGGCAAGCCCGGCGCGGTGGTGCGGCTGCGGGCCCTTCAAGCTCGTCGAGTGGGTGAAGGGCAGCCATCTCGTGATGGACCGGTTCGACAAGTACTTCGAGCCGGGCTGCCCTACCTTGACCGCATCATCATCCGCGTGATCAAGGACCCGGTCACCGAGATGGCCGCGTTCAAGGCCGGCGGAGATCGACTTCATCGCTTCGTTCTCGCCCGAGCACGTCGACACGATGAAGGCGCAGAACCCGAAGGCTCAGCGTCATGACCGGGAAAGAAACGACCCCGATGCTGGCGCAGATGAGGGTCACCATCCCGAAGGACGGCAAGCCCATGTCCAACGGAGCGGCGCGCCGCATCCGATCTTCAACGACATCCGGGTCCGCAAGGCCGTCGGCTGCTACGGCATCGACCGCCAGGAGATCGTGAAGATCGCGTTCAAGGGCCAGGCGACGCCGTGGGTCGGGATCATGCCGCCCGGCACGCTGGACATCGGTCGAACGTCAATCAGATGTGTCCCGTACGACCAGGCCAAGGCGAAGGCGCTCCTGGCCGAGGCCGGCTATGGTCCGTCGAAGCCGCTCGACCTTCGAGCTGATGACCAACACGCGAGAAGAGCGTGTTCAACGTCATCGCCACGGTCATCAAGGAACAGATGAGTCGGCATCGGCGTGACGGCGAACATCCGGCTGGTCGACAAGGTCACCTGGATGAACTGCGGCCAACCAGGACGGGCCGTGGGACATGTACGTCGAAGATCTGCCTGTCCCTGCTGACGCTGGACAGCAACGCGTTACCTGTCGAGCGCTACGTCGAAGAGCTCGTCGGCGTGGAACCACACGCGCCACACCGATACCAAGGTGGACGATTTCTACGCCCGCTACGCGCGGGAGCTGGACGCCGGTGAGGCGCAAGGCGATCGCCAAGGAGTTCGCTGGAGTATAGCGCCGACAAGCTCTACTGGAACACGATCTCCGGCTCGCCCTTCTACATGGTCGCGCAGCCGTGGATGAAGGGCTACGTCTACAACGCCGAGTTCGAAGTGCACTACAACAAGGTCTGGCTGGACAAATAACGGAGTGGCCGTCATGAGATCACAGGAGGACACGTATCATGCGTCTGACACGCCCCCTCCTCGGCCTCATCGCAACCACCGTGCTGCTGGGCGCGATCGCCGCGCCGCCGGCCGAGGCGCAGACGCCCAAGCGCGGCGGCACCCTGCGGGTCGCCTACGGCAACGAGATCCTGGGTATGGACTTCTACACGACGCCCGGCTACGAGATGGCCTGGGTCGCGATGAACGTCGGCTGCGGGCTCGTCAGCATCACGCCCGACGGCAAGTTCATCCCCGAGGCCGCCGAATCATGGCAGGTCTCGCCCGACGGTCTCCTGTACACGTTCAAGCTCAAGAAGAACGTCCTGTTCCACGACGGCACCAAGGTCGATGCGGCCGCCGTCAAGTTCACCTTCGACTTCGTGCTGGACCCCGCAACCGGTCCAACATGCGGCAGTTCCTCGGTTCGGTGCACTCCGTCGAGATGGTCGATCCCCCACGGTGCAGGTCCGCCTCAAGCAACCCTACGCGTTCCTGATGCACGTGCTCGCGGTCTACCGGATGGGGATGATCATCATCTCGCCCGCCGTGACGCAGAAATACTCTCCCGAGGAGCGGCGGGCCGGGAAGCCCGAGGCGCTGGTCGGATGCGGTCCTTTCAAGCTCGTCGAGTGGGCAAAGGGCACGCACCTGGTCATGGATCGCTTCGACAAGTACTTCGAGCCGGGGCTCCCCTACCTGGATCGCGTGATGATCCGCATCGATCAAGGATCCCGTGACACAGATGGCCGCCTTCAAGGCCGGCGAGATCGACTTCATCGCCGACCTCTCGGCCGATCACGTCGATACCATCCGGGCCCAGAACCCGCGCGCTCAGGTCATGACCGGGAAGGAAACGACGCCGATGGTGGCCATGATGAGAGGTCACCGTGCCGGCCGACGGCAAGCCGCTGTCGAAGGACCGCGCGCCGCACCCGATCTTCAGTGACATCAGGGTGCGCAAGGCCGTCGCCTGCTATGGGATGGATCGCAAGGAGATCGTCAAGATCGCCTACAAGGGCGCAGGCCACACCGTGGCTCGGGATCATCCCGCCCGGCACCATGGACGCGGCCGACGTCAATCAGATGTGTCCGTATGATCCAGCGAGAGCCAGGGCTTTGCTGGCCGAGGCCGGCTACGGCCCGCAGAAGCCTCTGACCTTCGAGCTCACTGACCAACACCGAGAAGTCGGTGTTCAGCGTCATCGCCACGGTCATCAAGGAGCAGATGGCGCGGATCGGCGTGACCGCGAACATCAAGCTCGTCGACAAGACGACCTGGCTGGTCACGTCGACGCAGGATGGCGTGTTCGACATGTTCATCGAGGATCTGGCATCCCTCCTGACCGTGGACCAGAACTCGTACCTATCGGCCAGCACGGCGGCCTGGAACCACTCGCGCCATACCGACACGAAGATCGACGACTTCTACTTGCGCTACGCGCGAGAGCTCGATCCGGCGAAGCGCAGGGCCATCGCGAAGGAATTCCAGGAGTACAGCGCCGACAAGCTTTACTGGAACACGATCTCGGGCTCGCCGTTCTACCAGGCGGCTCAGCCGCGGATGAAGGACTACGTGTACCAGGCCGAGTTCAAAGTGCAGTACAAGAAGGTCTGGCTGGACAAGTAGGGCGATGCGAACGTACATCCTTCGGCGGCTGCTGCAGATCGTTCCGACCATCCTCGGAATCACGTTCGTGGTGTTCATCATGATGCGGTCGATCCCCGGCGATCCGGTCGTCTCCCTGCTCGGTGACGCCTATACCGAAGAGAACGCGATCAAGGCCCGCCAGGACTATGGGCTCGACAAGCCGGTGTTGCTCCAGTACGTGATCTGGCTGGGCAAAGCTCGCGCAGGGCGACTGGGGCACGTCGATCCTGAGCGGGCGGCCCGTCCTCAAGGACGTCCTCGTGCGCCTGCCGGTGACCCTCGAGCTGATCGTCCTCTCGATGGCGGTGGCGCTCGCGATCGCGATCCCCGCCGCCATCATCGGCGCCTTGCGCCAGAACACCTGGGCCGATTACACGGCGACGTCCGTGGCCATGGTGGGGGTCTCCGTTCCAGAATTCTTCCTCGGCGTCCTGCTCCTGCTGGTCTTCTCCGTCGGCATGGGCGGATTTCTGCCCAGCTCGGGCTGGGTATACCTGCCCGGTACGTGTCAGACCGTTGTTTGCGCTGCGGGTCTGTGGGGCAACACCCAGCACGTCCTGATGCCCGCCCTGGCGCTCGGCGTCGGGCGGGCCGCGCTCCTCACGCGGCTGCTCCGCGCCAGCATGCTCGAGGTCATCCGCACCGAGTACGTGACGACCGCGCGCGCCAAGGGCCTGAGCGAGCGCGCCGGTCATCCTGAAGCACGCGCTGAAGAACGCGCTGATCCCGACCGTGACCGTGATGGGCCTGCAGGTCGGCTTCCTCATCGGCGGCGCCATCGTCGTGGAGACGCTCTTCGCGATGCCCGGGCTCGGCACCTTCGGGATCGACGCCATCATCGCGCGCGACTACCAGCAGGTGCAGGGCTTCGCCCTCATCACGGCGCTGCGCCTTCGTCGTCATCAACCTGATCGTCGATCTCACCTACACCTTCCTGGATCCACGGATCCGGTACTCTTGAGGGCACGATGACCGACGACCACGGAATCGCGCGCCGGGCAGCCGTCGTCGCCCATCAGCGGAGGCAGCCTCCAGGAGGCCGAGCTCTCGGCGACTGCGCGGAGGTCGCGTGGAGCGGCGAAGCGCGATCGAGCGGAGTCGCCGTTCGCGCAGGGCGTGCGGCGGCTGCGGCGGAGCACGACCGCCCTCATCGGCGCCGGCATCGTCGCTCTGCTGCTCTTCGTCGCGCTCTTCGCGGACGTGCTCGCGCCCCAGAGCCCGATCGCCAGCGATCAGACCCACACCTTCGAGCGCCCGAGCCGCGACTACCCGCTGGGGACCGATCAGCTCGGCCGCGACATGCTGAGCCGCGTCATCCACGGCAGCCGGATCTCGCTGCGCGGTCGGCGTCTCATCCGTCCTGCTCGCGCTCTTCGTCGGCGTCCCGTTCGGCATGATCGCCGGCTACTACGGCGGTCGTGCGGACTCCATCATCATGCGCACGATGGACCTGATCCTCGCGTTCCCGATCTACCTGCTCGCCATCATCCTGATGGTCATCTTCGCGCCCACCGCCGGGCTCATCGGCACGATGAAGGTCACCGGCGCGCATCGCGATCGTCCGGATCCCGATCTACGCGCGGCTGGTGCGGGGCAGCGTCCTGTCCATCAAGGAGAAGGAGTACATCGAGGCGTGCCGCGCCCTCGGCGTGCGCGATCCGATGATCCTCCTGCGCCACGTCCTGCCCAACTGCCTGGCGCCGATCATCGTCACGACGACGCTCGGCATCGCGACCTCGATCATCGTGGAGGCCACGCTCTCCTTCCTCGGGCTCGGCACGCAGCCGCCGACGCCGAGCTGGGGCTGGGACCTCAAGGCCAACGTCGCGTTCATCCAGTCCAATCCCTGGATCTCGCTCTTTCCGGGCATCGCCATCTTCGTGACCGTCCTCGGCTTCAACCTCTTCGGCGACGGCCTCCGCGACGCCCTCGACCCCCGCCTGAAATAACCGAGGCCGCCGCTTCCACGCTCGACGCCACGACGCCGCGGGGCGATGACCCGACGGCCCGAGCTCGCGCCGACTCACGCGCTCGCTCACGAATCGTCGAAGAACCGGATGCCGCGGGCGGGGCGCGGGGCGGGTCGGAGTGGCGGCGGGGTCGAAGGGACCCGTTCCCTCCAAGCGGCGGCGGACGCACCGCGCCCGGATGGAGCCCAGCCGCAAAGGGCAAGCGCACGCGCGCCGCGTGGTCGTCTCGACCCCGCCGCCACTCCGACCCGCCCCGCGCCCCGCCCGCGCCGCCAAGCGCGTTTGACACCCGTGGAATCGGAGAGCGATAGTCGTCCGGCCGTGTCGCCCATCGATCTCGCAGCCCCTGATGAAGCCAGCGAGCATAGCGGTCGTTGGAGCCTCGCAGCGGATGAGCCGCGCGACGCGGGTCGTCGCGAATCTCCAGCGCTTCGGCTATCGCGGCCGCATCTTCCCGATCAACCCGAAGTACACCGAGGTCCTTGGCCTCCCTGCTATCCGGACCTCGCCTCCACGCCCGAGCCCGCGCACAGCGTGGTGGTGGCGATCCCAGCCGAGCACGTCCCCGCGGTTCTGACCGAGGCCGTCGCCGCCGGCGTGCGCGCCGCCGTCGTGCTGTCGAGCGGGTTCGCGGAAGCGGGGCCGGTCGGTCAGAAGCGCCAGGCCGAGCTCGAGCACCTCGCCGCCGAGCGGGGCCTGCTCATCTGCGGGCCGAACTGCTACGGCGTCTTCAACATCCGGCTGGGCGCGGCGACGTTCAGCGCGGACGTGGCCGAGCCCCTGCGGCCGGGCCGCGTCGGCCTCGTCTCGCAGAGCGGCGGCTTCAGTCACGCGATCGGCGAGTACCTGATGCAGCAGCGCCACGTCGGGCTGAGCTACATCGTGTCGTGCGGCAACCAGGCCGGGCTCACGGTCGAGGACTACGTCGAGTTTCTGGTCGAGGACGAGGACACCACCGTCGTCGGCGCCTTCGTCGAGGGGTTCAAGAAGCCCGAGCGGTTCCGTCGGGCGGCCGCGCGCGCCCGCGAGCGGCGCAAGCCCATCGTCGTCCTGAAAGTCGGCCGGTCCGAGAACGCCCGGCAGGCCATGCTCGCCCACACCGGCTCGCTGGCCGGGACGCCCGAGATCATCGAGGCGGTGCTCCGGCAGAGCGGTGTCGTCCAGGTGTCGAGCATCAACGAGATGATCGACACGCTGGCGCTCCTGTCGGCGGCGACGCGCCATGATCCTCGCGGCTGGCGCGTGGGAATCCTGAGCGGGCTCGGGGGCGAGTGCGGTCGCGCCGCCGATGCCGCCGAGCGAGCCGGCGTCGAGCTGCCGCCGCTGTCGCCCGCCTCGGTCGAGCGCCTGCGGAGCTTCATGCCGGACTTCGCGAACCCCCGCAATCCGCTCGACGGCACCGGCGCCATGTACGAGGATGCCCGGCTCTTCCCGCAGCTCTTCGACACGCTGCTGCGCGACGAGGCCATCGACGTCCTCGCCGTGAACCTGCGCGTCAACGTTCCGAAGCCCGGCGGTCTGGCGCCCTCTCGACAGTTCAGCCGCGCGATGAGCGAAGCGCTGCGCGGCCACGGCGCCGACCGCGTCGTGGTCGCCTTCAGCTCCTTCGCGGGCGGCGACCTCGACCCCGAGGTCATTCACACGCTGGCCGAGGCCGGCGTACCGTTCCTCGAGAGTACGGAGACCACGATGCTGGCCCTGCGCAACGCGCGTGAGCACCGCCGCTTCCTGGAGCGGCCGGTCGCGGCGAGCGCGGGGTTCGTCACGCCGCGGGCCATCACGCCGCCCGTCGGGCGCGGTGTCCTCGCAAGCGCGGAGGCGGCGCGGATCCTGACCGACTTCGGAATCCCGCTGGCCGAGACGATCCCGGCCAGGACGCCGAGCAGGCCGTCCGAGCGGCGGACCGCCTGGTTACCCCGTGGTGATCAAGATCGACTCCCCGGACATCGCGCACAAGACCGACGTGGGAGGCGTTCGGGTCGGCTGCCGGGACGCGGCCGCGGTGCGCTCCGCCGTGAGCGACGTGCTCGAGGCGGTCCGCCGGCACGCGCCGACGGCGCGGCTCGACGGCGTGCTGGTGCAGCGGATGGTCGCCGGCGGCACGGAAATGATCCTCGGCGTCAAGACGGATCCCCTCTTCGGCCCCGCCGTCGTCTGCGGGTTCGGCGGGATCTTCGTCGAGCAGCTCCGCGACGTGTCGTTGCGGGTGCCGCCCGTCGGCCACGCCGACGCCATGGCCATGGTCGACGAGCTCCGAGGAGCCGCGCTCCTCCGGGGCGCGCGCGGCCGGGCGCCGGCGGACGTCGCGGCGCTGGCCGACGCGATCGTCAGGCTGGCGGCGCTCGCCGAGGCGCATCGGCAGTCGCTGCGGGCCCTCGACATCAATCCCCTCCTCGTGCTCGACACGGGACGGGGCGTCGTGGCGGTGGACTGGCTGATCGAGCTCGCGTGATCGAAAGGGAGGCGGTGCGATGCCCTACGAGACGATCCTCTACGACAAGCAGGGCCCGGTGCTGACGCTCACCCTCAACCGGCCCGAATCGCTCAACGCGATCAATCCGCAGATGACCGAGGAGCTGCACGCGGCGCTCGACGAGGCCGACGCCGACCGCGAGATTCGCGCCATCATCCTCACCGGCGCCGGCCGCGGCTTCTCGGCCGGGTTTGACATCGCGCGTCGTCCGGACGGCCGCTCGTCGCTCGACGCCACCGGAGTGGAGGTCGCCGAGTACATCCATCGGTGGTGGGCGCGCGATCGCGACTCGTCGCTCGAGCTCATGCACCTCTGGCACATCACCAAGCCGATCATCGCCGCCGTCCACGGCTGGGTGATGGGCGGCGGGTTCTGGTACGCGCTCGCCTCCGACATCACCATTGCCGCCGACAACAGCGTCTTCGCCCAGCCCGAGGTCCGGCACACGTCGAACACGACGTTCTTGTTCGCGGCGCTCGCCGGCTGGAAGGCGGCGCATCGCTACGGGCTGACCGGCGATCACTTCGACGCGGCCGAGGCGCTGCGCCTCGGGCTCGTCAACGAGGTGGTGCCGCCGGACCAGCTCCTGCCACGCGCGCGGGCCCTGGCCGAGCGCATCGCCCGGGTGCCCGAGCCGTCGGTGCGCCTCAACAAGGCGGTTACCTGCTACGGCCTTCTGGCGATGGGGCTCGGGGCCGGCATGCTGATGAACATCCCGCTGTCGAGCATGGCGCACGCTTCGTACAACGCCCAGCGGGCCGAGCTGATCGCGGCGATGCAGCAGGGCGGGCTGAAGGCGTTCCTGGAGGCGCGCGACGGCGGGTTCCGGCCGGAGCCCTTCGGGCCGAGATCACGCTGACCCCACCGGTCTCGGTCGGCATTCATGTGCCGAGCTCCGCGGTCGGCTCGCTGGGCTCGGGCGAGGCGTACGCGGAGTTCTTCCGCCAGGTCGAGACGCTCGGCCTCGACGCGGTCTGGACCGAGGACCGCATCTTCCACGGGGCGAACATGCTCGACCCGTTGATGCTCCTCGCCTCGGCCGCAGCGAGCACGCGGCGCATCGAGCTCGGCACCGCGGTGCTCGTCCTCACGCTGCGCAATGCCGCCGTGCTCGCGCGTCAGGTGTCCACGCTCCAGCATCTCTCGGGCGGGCGGCTGGCGCTCGGCGTCTCCCTCGGCGGCCGCCCCGAAGAGTACGCGGCCGTCGGTGTGCCGATGGCTCGCCGGGTGGCGGTCTTTCGCGAGAGCGTGACGGTGCTGCGCCGCTTGCTCGCCGGCGAGCCCGTGGACCACCACGGGGAGTTCTTCCGGCTGGAGCGGGCGACGGTACGCCCCCCGCGCCGGTTCCGCTCTACGTGGGTGGGAACGCCGAGGGAGCGCTGCGCCGCGCCGGAGAGCTGGCCGACGGCTGGATCATGGGGCCGTTCGGTACCCTCCGGGATTTCGCGCCCGCGTGGCGCGTCGTGCAGGATGCCGCGCGCGCCGCCGGCCGGGACGCGAGCGCGCTGACCGCTGGTCGTCTCGTCTACGTCGCCGTCGACGAGGAGCGCAGCCGGGCGCGCGACGCGCTGCGCGGATTCCTCCACGGGTACTACGGCTCGCGCTTCGACGTCGATCAGTCGGCAATCTTCGGGTCGCCCGCCGAAGTTGCCGCGAGGCTCGCCGAGCACGTGGAGGCCGGCATCACCCGGCTCATGCTGGGAGTACCGACGCTGCACATCGGCCACCTCCAGCGGGTCGCCGGCCGAGGTGGCGCCGCTCGTGCGCGCCGCAGCCCGGCGCTGACGCGCCGGACGGCCAGCCGCGGGGGCTGGCCCTCGCCCTCGCCCACCGGATTCTGGCCGGCGCAATCAGGACGACCACGAAGTCAAACCGCGGCAGGACAAAGGAAGAGCCTTTCGGTCGGCGAAATCACCAAGGGGCGCGCGAAGGGCGTGGACGAGATCTGGTGCGCCTCAGGCCCGCTGACCGAGAAGAACGACAGACCGGCCCCGCGCTTCAGCGCGGCGGGCGTTCCGGGGCAAGGGCCGGGGTGCTCGCCGCGCCAGCGCGAGGCCCAGCAGCGTGACGATCACGCCCCCGGCGATGATCGTCGTCGACGCCAGCGAGTTGGTGGTGAGCCCGAACACCCAGGGCGCCACGATGAAGACGAGACCGACCAGCGCCGTGACGAGGCCGATGAGAAGGTCCACGGCGCTCACCCGACCGCCGGCAGGCGAATGGTGAAGCGGCAGCCGTGACCGGGTGACGTCTCCAGCGTGATCGTGCCGCCGTGGGCGGCAACGATCGATCGCGCGATGGAGAGACCGAGCCCGGCGCCCCGCTGGCTCGATCGCGCGCGGCGTCGAGGCGCACAAACGGCTCGAACACACGCGTCACGTCGCCGGGCGCGATGCCGGGGCCCGTGTCCCGCACGCTCAGGAGACCGCTCCCGTTGTCCCGCGCCACGTTGACCTCGACGAGGCCTCCGGCGGGCGTGTAGTTCACCGCGTTCTCCACGAGGTTCCGCGCCGCTCGGTGAAGCGCCGACGCGTGGCCGAGCACCGTCACCGCATCCGCGACCTCCATGCGAACGGTCACGCCCCGCGGCTGCGCGAGCCGCGCGCCGACGTCGAGCACCTCGAGCGCCACCTGCTCGAGGTCAACCGGCGCGCGCGGCGATGCGAGGTCGGCGCCGGATCGGCCGACGAACAGCAGATCCTCGGCGAGGCGGATGAGCCGGTCGACCTCCTCGAGCTTCGCCGCCAGGACCTGTCGGTATTCCGCGGGTGATCGCTCGGCGCGCAGGGCGACCTCCAGGCCTCCCTTGAGCGCGGTGAGCGGCGTGCGGAGCTCGTGCGCCGCGTCCGCCGAGAAGCGCCGCATCGCCCCGAAGGCGCCTTCGAGGCGGCCGAGCATCTCGTTGAGCGTGTCGGCCAGCCGATCCAGCTCGTCACCCGTCCCGCGGAGCTCGAGGCGGCGGCTCAAACCCTCGGCCGTGATGCGCCGCGCGGAGCGCGACATCCGGTCGACCGGCTCGAGCGCCTTGCGCGCCATGAGCGCCCCGCCCGAGGCGGCGAGCCCCAGGCCGAGGGGAATCAGAATCACGAGGGTCTCAGGTAACGCGCCAGGGCGCGATGACTGCGGGCCAGCGACCCGGCCACCTGGACGACCTCGGCCGGCCGGCCCCGGCGAACAACGGGGAGCGTCACCAGGCGCATCTGCCGGGAGCCGAATCGGAGCGTCTCGAACGTGGGCTTGCCCTTCTGGGCGTTGTCGCGCGCCGCGGCGGACAGCGGCAGCGCCTGACCCTTCAAGCGGGCCGAGAGGTAGGTCGGCACGCCCTGGGCATCGACGACCTGCACGAATTGATCGCGAAACCCGGATTCGAGATCGGCGACCGCCTCCGACGCGCCCGAGCCGCCGCGCCCGGCCGTGACCGACTCTCGGACGACCTCCGCCAGCTCGAGGAGCACCGGGTCGGTGTCCCGCGTCAACGCCAGCGCCAGCAGCCAGTAGGAAAAGCCGCTGGTCACCAGGAGGATGATCAGCAGCACCCCGGTGTACCAGAGCGTCAGCCGCGTGTGGATCGAGGTGGGCGGCTTCCAGCGCATCAACAATCGTCGGTCTTCAGCACGTAACCGGCCCCGCGAACGGTGTGCAGAAGTCGCCGCTCGCCGGCGCCGTCGATCTTCCGCCGGAGATACCCGACGTAGACATCGATGATGTTGCTCTCGGGGTCGAAGTCGAGGCCCCAGACGTGCTCGGCCAGCACCGGCCGGGTCAGAGACTCGGCCGCAGCTGCGCAGGAAATATTCGAGGAGGGCGTACTCGCGGGCCGTCAGCGTGATGCGGCGACCGGCGCGGCTCACCTCGCGCGTGGCCGGGTCGAGCGAAAGATCCGCGAGCCGCAGCACCGGCTCGCGCCGGCCGCTGCTCCGGCGCAGGAGCGCCCGAACACGGGCGAGGAACTCGTCGAACGAGAACGGCTTCGTCAGATAGTCGTCGGCGCCGAGATCGAGTCCCTTCACCTTGTCGGCAACACCGTCTCGCGCCGTGACCACGAGGACCGGCGTCGGGACGGCTCGGCTGCGCGCCGCCTTCAGAACCGCGAAGCCGTCGAGCCGCGGCAGCATGAGGTCGAGCACGATCAGGTCGGACGGCGGGCCCGACGCGATCAGATCGAGGGCGGTTTCCCCATCGTGCGCCACCTCGACCGCGTACCCTTCTTCCTCCAGGCCCTGGCGGATGAAGCTCGCGACCTTCCGCTCGTCCTCGACGACGATGATCCGCATCGCGTTCGCGACTCTCCCTCGCGTCCCCGTTGTCGTCTCGTCAGGCGAGCCCGCGGCGAAGCGGGGCAGCGTCAGGCTCGAGCTCGTCGGACGCACCGCGCGCCACCTCCACGAGGCGAATCCGCACCTTGCCGTCGCGTACCAGGACGGACAGCAGCGAGGCCGTGGCGGCCTCCGGGATCCCCAGACGGCGGCCGAGCTCGGCCGGCGTCACGGTGCCCGCGCGGTCGAGACAATTCAGGATCTCACTTTCGAGCTCGGTCCACCAGTTAGCCATGCCGCTCCTCGCGAGAGGTCGAAGAGTCGAGCGCCGATGGCGCATCGCTCCTTGGAACAATAGGGTCGTGAGATGAAGCGAGCATGAGAGGCGAATGAGAAGTCTCTCATGCGGGTTTCATCCGCGCTTCACTCCCGGGAGCGATACCGGGTGAAGGAGGTAACGTCCATGAAAAGGACAATCGCAGCTGGAGCGGCCGGCGGTGCCATCGGCGGCGTCGTCTTCGACGTGCTGATGCGTCTGTTTCCGCTTCGGAACGGAGCACCGCTCGATGATCGCGTTCGCGACCGATCTGGCCCGCGCGGGAGCCCGCTGGTCGGATGGCTCGTCTACCCGGTCTACGGCGTCGCGATCGGGGCGCTCTTCCGGGTGGCTCCTCGGACACGGCGCGCTCGACAGGATCCGCGCCGCGATGTGGGGCGGACTCTACGGCGTCGGCTGGTGGATCGCGGCGGAGCTCGTGCTCATTCCCCGTGCTGCTCGCCGTCTGGCCGCTCTCGGCCTCGGCGGTCGACCGGGTTCGCGACGTCGCGTTGCCCCTGCTGGTCGGGCACGTGGTGTACGGGGTGATTCTCGGGATCGCCTGGAGCCGCTTCTTGGAAGTGCGGCGTCCGCATCGGTGGGCCGCCAGGCCTGATACCAACTCCCGGCGCGCCGCCTGACGCCAGACGTCTCGGCGCGCCGGCTCGGCGCGGGCGGCTCGGCCGCCGCCCGCGCCGACGATCAACCGTGGTAGCCGCTGCCGCCGACGCCGGTCGGGCGGACGCCAAACTCGGTGTCGGACGTGACGGGCTCGATGCTGTTGATCAGGTTCTTGTCCAAGGTGGCTGTGTAGTCGACCTTCACCTGCATGCCCTCGTGAATGTCCTTCAGTAGGCGAGCGTCCGTCGTCCGCAGCTCGAGTCCGCTGTCGAGCTGGATCAGATTGGCCCTGCGGTCGATGAACCGCACCTTGCCCATCTTCTCGGCGCCGTACTCACCGCCGGGTCCGTCGGCCATGGCGCAAGCCGCCCCATACCACCGCGCCGAGCGCCATCGTGGCGAGAACAACCTGATACCTTTTCATCGCGTCTCCTCCTTCGCCGAAGCGGATTCGATTACCATGTCCTTGGGATACCGTGCCAACGTGAGAGCGGTGTGAAGGAGATATGAGAAGTCGGCTCGGCACCGCGATCGTGTCCGACCTGCGAGCGCGCCCGCGGACCGGGATGCTATACGGGATACGGAACAGCCAGCGCATCCACACTTCGTTGCGCGGCGCCGGGGTCTGCGCGAGGACGCCGTGCGCCTCCAGATCGACCACGAAGGGCTCCTCACCGTGAGCGAGCGGCTCGAGCACGCGCTCCGCCGATCCACCGGTGGGTGCGCAGGATCAGACGCCGGCGTGCCGGAACGGCTCGGCCGTCATCCAGCACGGCGTCATGTCGCGATACCATCGCCCGAGGTCGCCCGTCGAAGAGCCCAGTCGGCCGTGCACGCCATCGGATCCTCCTCTCGCCTGTCCTGTTTGGAATCTGTGTTGGTCGTCGGACCGTCCACACGGTAGCGGCCGAAGATGAGGCGGCGATGAGAAGCCCCGATCGTCCTTTGCTGTTGCAGACTCGGGGCGTGGGCGAAGACACTCGGAGGCGCGAGCAAGGAGCGGAGGCACGCGATGGGCCTGCGATCGTTCGCGACGCTGATCGGCTCGGTGGTCGTCTTGAATATCGGCATGCCCGCGGGTGGCATCGAGTCAGCTCAAGTCGCCGCCGGGCGGGACAACGCCGGCCGGCGCCCTCTTCGATCGCCTCAACAGCGCGACCACGCGCCCGCTAGCTCCCAGACGCGCCGGCACCGGTGGCGCCGACGCCCAGCGATATGTGGGTACTGGATCGCTTCGTCCAGGTCCCGGGTACGAATTCGATCGTCCTGGTGCCGGGCCACTGGGAGCGACGGCTGAGCGACCACCAGGTCTACACGCCGCCGCTGAGCGGCCGGGCCACGAACGGCGATATCGTCAACTTCCCCGCGGGAACTCAGCCGCCCGTCAACGAGAGGCAAGCCCCGTAGCGCCGTCCTGAAAACACCGTGAGGAGATTGGATATGCGTGCGCTCACGCGCGGGATCGTCCTCGTCTCCTTCTTCGTTCTGGCGGGATGGTGCGCAACGGCCGTCGCGCAGGGTCAGCCGGACGGGCAGCTGACGGTGGCCTTCGACGCGTCGATCGCGCCCGCGTTCCTCGACCCGGCCGAGACGCCGGGCATCGGCACGCCGTTCGTGTTCCTCTACGCGCTGCACGACGCGCTGATCAAGCCGCTGCCCGGCAACGACATGGCGCCCGTGCCTGCGCGGAGTCCTGGAAGGAGAGCCCGGACGGGCTCGTCTACGAGTTCAAGCTGCGCGCGGGTCTCAAGTTCCACAACGGCGATCCGTTCACGGCGGAGGACGTGAAGTTCAGCTTCCAGCGCTACCGCGGCGCCGCCGCCAAGCTGCTGCACGACCGGGTGAAGGCGGTCGACGTCGTCGATCCGCCTGCGCGTCCGGTTCGCGCTCGCACCGGCCGTGGCCGGATTTCCTGCGTCTTCTACGCGACGCCGGCCACCGGCGCCGCGTGGATCGTGCCCAAGAAGTACATCGAGAAGGTCGGCGAGGACGGCTTCAAGCGGCAGCCGGTCGGGCTCGGGCCCTATCGGTTCGTCCGCATGACGCCCGGCGTCGAGCTCGTGCTCGAGGCCAACGAGCAGTACTGGCGCAAGAAGCCCGTCGATCAAGCGCGTCGTCATCAAGGGCGTGCCCGACCGCACGACGCGCCTGGCCATGCTGAAGACCGGCGAGGCGGACATCGGCTACCTGATGGTCGGCGTCGAGGCGGCGACCATCAAGGCGGACCCGAAGCTGCGTCTGGCCCAGGTGATTCCGCCCGCCACGTGGTGGCTCGACTTTCCCGAGCAGTGGAATCCCAAGTCGCCGTGGCACGACCGCCGCGTCCGGCTGGCGGCCAACCATGGCCGTCGACAAGCAGGGCACTCAACGAGGCGGAGCGCTTGGGCTACTCACGCCTGACGGGCTCGATCATCCCGAGCGTGATGGACTTCGCGCTGCCGCATCGGAGCCCTATCCCTACGACCCGACGCACGCCAAGCGCCTCCTCGCTGAGGCCGGCTATCCCAACGGCTTCGACGCGGGCGAGGTCTGACGCCGCTGCCGCCGTTCATCACCATGGGCGAGGCCGTGGCCAACTATCTGGCCGCTGTGCGGCATCCGCACGCGCGTGCGCGGCATGGAGCGGGCGACCTTCATCGAGGCGTGGCGGACGAAGAAGCTCGGCAGGCGTGATCGTCACGGTGACTCGCGGCGCCGGGCAACGCCGCCTCCCGGATCGAGAACTTCGTCATCAGCACCGCGCGCCTACGCCTACCGGCGGCTATCCCGACATCGACGAGCTGTTCCGGCAGCAGGCGCAGGAGCGCGACCGCAAGAAGCGCGAGGCGCTCCTGCACCAGATCCAGCGATCTGATGCACGAGCGCGTCATGCACGGCGCGATCTTCGAGCCGGCCACCCTGCACGGGATCGGCCCGCGGGTCGAGGAGCCCGGCGGTCGGCCTCAACCCGCAGCTCTATTTCACGTCGCCCTGGGAAGACATGCGCCTGAAGAAGCCGTAACGTCCCGACATCGGTGGAGGTGCGCGATGACCATCCAGCTCGACCACGTCATTGTTCCGTCGCGCCGTCGGCGTGAATCGGCGAAGCTCCTCGCCGATCTTCTGGCCGTGCCGTGGGAGGAGAGCCGGGGGAGTTCACGCCGGTCTACGTGAACGATTCCCTGACCGTCGACTTCGCCGATCGCGAGCAGTTCGAGCGCTATCATCTCTGCTTCCGCGTCACCGACACCGACTTCGACGCGATCTTCGCGCGTATCCAGCGGGCTGGGGCTCACGTACCGGAGCGGCCGCGCGGCGACGACGATATGCAGATCAACCGGCGGCTCGGCGGCAAGAACGTCTCACTGGCAGGACGCGGACGGGCACCTCTGGGAGATGCTCACCGTCAGCTACGCGCGGGCCGACTCGCCGCCGCTGGCCGCGAGCCCCGCGTCCTGACGTCGTGGCCCGCTTCAACGCGGCGTACCTGAACCTCAACCAGAACTACCTGTTCGCCGAGATCCGGCGCCGGACGAAGGCGTTTGCCGACGCCCATCCCGACGTCCGCCTGATCGACCTCGGCGTCGGCGACGTGACCCAGCCGCTGCCGCCCGCCGTCGTCCGCGCCATGCACGAGGCCACCGACGAGATGGCCCGCGCGCGAGACCTTCAGGGCTACGGGCCCGTACGTCGGCTACGAATTCCTGCGCGCGGACATCGCCGCGCACGACTTCGGCATCGCGCGGCGTCAAGATCGCCGTCGACGAGGTCTTCGTGAGCGACGGCGGCAAGAGCGACAGCGCGAACCTCCAGGAGATCTTCGCCCCGGACTGCGTGGTCGCGCTGATGGACCCAGTCTATCCCGTGTACGCCGACAGCAACGTGGTGGCCGGGCGAACCGGCCGCGCCGACGCGAGCGGCCGCTACGCGGGCATCACCTACCTTCCGTGCACCGCCGAGAACAGCTTCCAGCCGGCGCTGCCCGACCGGCACGTCGACCTGATCTATCTCTGCTACCCCAACAACCCCACCGGCGCCGTGGTCACGCGCGAGGCGCTCGCGCGCTGGGTCGACTACGCGCGCGCCGAGGAAGCGGTCATCCTGTACGACGCCGCCTACGAGGCCTACATCTCGCGATCCGGACGTGCCGCACTCGATCTACGAGATCGACGGGCGCGCGAGGTGGCGATCGAGTGCCGGAGCTTCTCAAGAACGCCGGCTTCACCGGGATGCGCCTGGCCTACACGGTCGTCCCCAAGGAGGTGCGCGGGCGCGCGCCCGACGGCACGACCGTGAGCCTCAACGCGCTCTGGGCGCGCCGCACGGCGATCAAGTCCAACGGGCTGCCGTACGTCATCCAGACGCGCGGCCGCCGGCCGTCTACACGCCGGAGGGCAGAAGCAGGTCCAGGCGCTGATCGACTTCGTACATGGACGAACGCGCGCATCATCAGCGAGGGCTCGCGGCCGCCGGGCTTCACGGTCTACGGCGGGCGCAACGCGCCCGTACATCTGGATCCGCACCCCGCCCGGCCGTCTCGTCGTGGGACTTCTTCGATCGGGTCCTGGGCGAGGCGCACGTGGTCGGCGCCCCGGGCTCGGGGTTCGGCCCGAGCGGCGAGGGCTACTTCCGTCTCACCGCGTTCGGCTCGCGCGCAGCAGACCGAAGAAGCCGTCGCGCGGATCAAGACGCGGCTGTGAGGAGCCCGCGCCCCGCCTCGGCGGCGCCGTCGCGCGTCTGCGAGGCGGACCAGCGTGTGGGCCAGCTGTTCGGCGATCGCCGGCGCCAGTGCGCTGCTTGCTGCGCGAGCTCTGGAGCACCGCCTGGAAGAGCTGCGAATAGCGGACGACGATCGTCTGCCCTGTGGTTCGCCTCGAGGCGAGAGAGCGGGTGCGTGAAGACGATGACGGACTCGACCCACCGGAGGGCCGTGAACACCAGCTCGGGGTGCCGCCTCGGCCAGGAAGTAGCCGCACGGCGCACGCGCCCGAGTTCACGGCTGCCGGCTGACGTTCGTTCGCCGATCCCCGTTGATCGACCATTCGTCGTCCCGGCATCGGATGCGCCCGCGCGACCCGCTTCGTCTCGATGGACCACCACCCCGCACGGGCCCAATCGAGCACGTGGTCGATGCTGCCGCGCGCCAGACCAAGGGTCACGTCGTTGACGAGCCAGTAGTCGTCCGGCAGGCCGCGCAGCAGATCGACGACGAGGCGCTCCCTGAGCCGCCCCGGCGGACGCTCCGCAAGCGTCGCGTGGTGGGCCCGCCGAGCTTGAGCGCGGTCAGCACGGCGACCAGACCGGCACCGAGCCACAGTCGGCCGTGCGCCCGGCGTCTCCACGACGACGAGGACTCCCACGCAGGCGAGGCCGATCAGAGACACCAGCGCCATCCACAGCCGTTGCTCGCAGCTGCGCTCGATCGTTCGACCCGCGACCGCGCACGAGACGCACGTCAGCCCTGCCCGATCACCTTCACGGCGCGGTCCAGCCTCGATCCGCGCGAGTCCCGGCCGCGCCGTGGAGACCGACAGCGACGAGGATCGTCGTCTGACCGGCTGACGATCCGAGCGACCCTCACGACGAGGCGATACGTCCCGAGCCGCACGACCACGGAAGTCACCGTGGCCCGATCGTCGTTCCCTCGAGCGCGCCGAACAGGTCTCGAGCCAGCTGGAGCTAGCGGCGCAGGCTCGAGCAGCGCCCGGCCCGAACAGACAAACACGGAACAGGTCGGCCGCGTCGCGCAGCACGGCCGGTGCGACCGGACCGAACGCCGTGAGGGAGCCGGCGAGCTCGCATCGACGGCGGCACGACGCGTCGCGCGAAGCTCGCGCGCCGGATCGGAGCCCTCGGGAACCCGCGTTCCGTTGCCCGAGCGGCGGACGGCGGCTCGCCGGCGGCGCTCCTCGAGAGTCGCTCGAGCCCGCGCCAGCGACGCGCAGCAGCGCGACAGCGGCCACGAGGAGCGCGTCGCCGCCGGGCGACCCGAACGGCGTCAACACGATCGTCGCCTCGCTCGCCGCGAGCGTGGCCTGACTCACGGGCTCCGGCAAGCGCGGATCGGAGAGCCACGGCAGGACCCGGAGCGCGGTCGCGACGACGGCGTCGCCGGGCACGGGTGGGCGCGATCGCGGTGACGACGTGGCGTTCCGGCGCCGTCGCGCTCGCCGATCTCGAGCCCATTCATCGACCGGGGCCAGGAGCGTCGCGATACGGCGCGCATCATCGGTGCGACCACGATGGTTCACCGCGATCCCGTTCGCCTCCCTGGGAGAGTCGCGGCTCCTGCGCCGACCGGCGGCCCGGGCGCTCGAGGGGCGACCGCCGCGAGCCTCGGCGCTTCGTGGTTCTGCTGGCTGAGGCTTCGCCGGCGCGCGGGCGCTGCCGGTTCGGTCTCCGCTCTCGACGCTCTCGCTACCTCGATCTGCGCTGCGCGCTCCGCCGCTTCGGGCCTGCTCGTCGGGCTCCCCATCTGTCGGGCTCGCCGCTTCAGCTCTGGCGCTTTGGGCTTCTGCGCTTCGGGCTTCGCGCTTCGGTATCAGCCGCCCCAGCTCACTGAACGTCGGGCTCCGCCGCTTCGTCGACCGCGACGGCAGCGTCGCCGGCGGCGCTGCACGCGGAAGTCCTGCACGGGCGGCGGGAGCTCGGTGCCAGGAGCGGCGGTCGCCGGCGGCGAACGCGCGAGCAGCTCGGCCGGAATTTGCGGCAAGACCTCGTCGAGCGGAGCCGCAGCGAGCCGTCCGGCAGCCGCTTCCGCGATCTCCTGCGTCGCGTGAGCACCAGCTCGTCGCGCGGAAACTGATCGGCCACGACCTCCCACTCACCGGCGCGACGCTCCCCGCGCCAGGTGCGGCAGCAGAAGACCGTCGCGGAACGAAGCAGCGAGACGCCGGGCCGGAGCGCTCGCTCAGGCCCTTCGCGACCCACGCAGCGAACATCCCTCGACGGGCAGCCTCGATCCGCGAGTCCGGCTGCGCCAGCAGCCATCGGTCGCGATCGACCGGGGCCCGCGCGGAGCTCGCACTCGCAGTCGCCGAGCGGCGTCAGGCGGCGGCGACGATGTTGCATCGCGGCCGTACCGCGGCCGGCGTCGGCGGCCCTGGCGGCCAGCGGCGTGCCGTCACGCGTGGTGGCGCGCGCCGTGCGCGGCGTGCCGGCCGGCGCGGGCGCCGGGGTCTCGCGCGATGACGTCCCGGCGGGCGCCGCGGCTGCGCACGGCAGCGGACGCCGAAGCATTACCCGAGCCTCGACACGGCGCGACGCGCTCCGCGCGACCGGGTCGGGGCGCCACGATCAGGGGACGCAGCGCGCGCCAGGGACCAGCGGCGCCGCCGTGAGAGCTGACAGCATCGTGACGGCGGGCGAGCCCCAGGAGCGAAAAGGCGACGGCGGCCCCGTAGTCGACGAGGTCCGGGATTACGAAGAGGCGCCCGTTGCCATGACGAGCACCGCGTGCACCGCATCGCGCCCGTCGCGACCGATGCACTTCGCCAGAGCGCGAGGGCTACGCTGACGAGCACCGCACGAGCACCATCGAACACGGCGAGGGATCACCAGACGCCGGAATGACGATCTGGCGAACGCGCAGCAGGGCGCGGCACGGAGGCCCCACGCGTGCAGGGCGAGCACCGCGCAGGCGTAGAGCTCGAGACCGAGCGCCAGCCTCGAGGGCCCATCACCAGCTTCGACCTCGGAGGCTCGGAGGAACGACATCACAGGAGCCGCGCCAGCTCGGGGACGACCTTCCTCACGTGAAGTAGCGAATCTTCCTGAGCGCGCCCGGCTCGCCGACCAGGACGGCCAGCAGCGCCTCGCAGGCCCGACCGCCTGCAGCAGGAGCGTGCCGGCCTCGTACTCCAGGATCGTCCCCTAGCGAGCTGCCCCTGGCCCAGCTCGCGGCCGATGCCGTCGGAGGCTTCGGCGAGGCAGGACGCGAGGGCGCCCGCCACCTCGTCCGTATCCGCCGAAAGGTCGCCGCGCTCTCGATGAGGAAGCCTTCCCGATCGGTCAGCACGACGAAGCGAACCCCGGGCGTGGCCGCGAGAACCGCGAGACGCTCCTTGATTCCCCGGCGCGGCTCCGAGCGCCAGCCGGCGGCGGCGCGCGGTGTCGCGGCCGGACCATCGGTGCAGCGGGCGCGGGGCGAACGCCGGCGTCGCCGCGCGGTCGCGCTCGGGAGGCGTCGAGCCGTTCTCTCGAGACGGTGCGCCGTTGGCGCGGCTGCTGAGGAGCCTGTCGATCTTGCGTGAGCCAGGATCGTCCACGCCGAACGGCTTGAACAGCACCTCATCGGAGCGGACCTCGGCGGCCCGTGCCTGCACCGTTCCGTTGTCGATTCCGAGATGAGGAGCACGGGCGTCGTGCCGATGGCCGCGTGGGACCAGGACGTACTGGCAGATCTGATAGCCGTCCTTGTCCGGGAGAACGACGTCGCAGATCACCACGTCGGGACGATCGCGCTCGAGCATCTCGATCGCTTCGGAGCCAGACGCAGCGGCGAGCACCTGCAGCCCGCGACCCTCGAGCGCCTTCTCGACGCACCTTCCGGACGCTCAGGCTGTCATCCACCACGAGGACCTTCGGCATCAGATGCCCTCCTACGAGAGTGGTGCCGTGGCCGCGCCGGCCCGGCCCTCGTCGAGCTCCGGCCGCGGCGCTGAGCAGGAGCTGCTTGAGGTCACGGTGAATCGTCCTCGTCCCGTTGGCCGCGCCGTTCTCGAGCTGATGGAAGACGGAGCTCCCATGCGATTCGCCGCGCGCCGCCCCGTGCGCGCCGCCACCATGAGCGCCGCGAACGCCGTCTCGCCGATGAGTTCGAAGAACCTGGCATGCACGACCCGGCCGTGGTCGAAGACGATGACGCCGCGCCCCTGACGGAAGCGTGATCGAGCAGCTCCGCCGGTCTTGCCCCCGAGCGCGACCGCCTTGCGCGATCTCCGGCAGGTCCATGACCCTGAGCGGAGCCGCCCATCCCCGGCGTCACCTTCGACGGGAGCGGCGGGCGGCCTGGGCGGTCCGCGCGGTCGGTCCCGGAGGAGACCGCGCACCTCGGCGACGATCGCGCTGAGGGGAAGGTCGCCGGCCAGAGTCTGATCCGCTTCTCCTCGAGCATCCGCCTCCGGCGCCTCGTCGCCCGGGCTCGCGAGCAGGAGAAACAGCACGCCCGTCATCGAGGGATCATTGCGGACGATCGAGCACAGCTCGTAGCCGTCGATGTCCGGGACGCCCACGCGGCTCACCGATGAGGTCGGGCCGATTGCGCCTCGAGCATCGTCAGCGCGAACGACGCGCTGGTGGCGGTGGAGACGTGCCACGGAAGCCGGCTGGCGCCCAGCGCCGCCCTCGAGAGCGGCGAGGCCGGCTGCGATCCGGATCGACGAGCAGCACGCGGACACGGCGCTTCTGGGCCTCCTGCGCGGGCCGACGCCGGGACGGCCAGCGACTCGATGAGCTGAACGAAGCTTCGCCTCGTCGACCGGCTTGGCGATGTAGTGCTCGACGCCCAGCTCGCGCTGCAGATTCACGTGCTTGGCGCCGGCCCGGGTGGTCAGCACCACGACGGGCAAGCCGCACGTGCTCGGCTCCCGGTTGAGAGTCGCGAATCAGCTCGTAGCCGTTCAGTCGCGGCATCTCCAGATCGGTGACGACGACGTCGACCGGGCACTTCGGCCAGCTGCTGCAGTGCCTCGGCGCCGTCCCGGCGCGGCGACGACGCGGAATCCCGCGCGCTCGAGCAATCCCGCCCGACGAACCCCACGCTGACCGAATCGTCGACTGAGCGGACCCGGCGCTGGCCTCGAGCGGCTTGGCGGCGCACCTGCGACGCGCGGCTGCTCTGCCGTCGAACGCCTGAGATGGCGGCGGCGAGGCTCAGCTCCGAGGAGCTTCAGGGCGATCGAGCATCAGGATGACGCGTCGCCTTCGCCGGTGACGGTGGCGCTCGAGGCTCGCCGCCCCCGGCAGAAGCTGCCGAGGCTCTTGATGACGATCTCCTCCTGCGAGGAGGAACTCGTCGACCGCCATCGCCAGCGTCTTGCGCCCGGTCCGGAGCGTGACGATGGACAGCGACGGGCCATCGTCGTCGCCCGGCACGCGCAGCAGGCGACCGAGAACGGACGAGGTCGACCAGCTCGCCGTCGATCTCGATCGACTCCGCGCCGTCGAAGGACCGGATCTCCTCCGGGCGGATCAGCAGCGCTGCCTTGACCGCCGGCACCGGCACGGCGAAGCGTCTCCGCGCCCACCCGGACCATGAGTGCGTCGGAGATGGCGACCGTCAGGGGCAGCCTGATCCGGAAGCGCGTACTCCCGGCCCGCCTGGGTCTGCACCTCGATCTCGCCGCCGAGGCGGCCGACGCTGGTGCGCACGACGTCCATGCCGACCCGCGCCCGGCCGCGGTCGTCACCGGGTCTCGCGGTGGTGAGGCCGGGCAGGAAGATCAGGTCCACGATGTCGCGCTCGCCGAGCCGGGCGATCGTCTCGGCCGTCACGAATCCAGCCGCGGCGCGCCGCCCTCGCTGACCGCCTCGAGGTCGATGCCCGTGCCGTCGTCCGCCACCTCGATGTAGATCGATCCGCCCTTGTGCGCCGCCCCCAGATGCAGCGGTGCCCTGAGGCGGCTTGCCGAGCCGGCGCCGGGGCTCCTCCGGACTCGATGCCGTGGGCGATGGCGTTGCGAACCAGGTGCACCAGCGGGTCGGCCATCAGCTCCACGATCGTGGTGTCCATCTCGACCGTCTCGCCTCGTGACCTCGAGGCTCACGGCTCTTGCCGGCCGCGCGCGACGCCTCGCGCACCATACGCACGAACGGCGCGAAAAGCCGGCCGACGGGCACCATGCGCGCGCGCGTGATCTGACCGCGCAGCTCTCCGCTGAGGCGCTGGATGCCGCCGGCGTCCTCGCGCACGACGCGGACCAGGCCGCTGAGCTGGCTCTGGATCTCGGTGAGGTCGCTCGAGATCTCGCCGACCCGGCGGGCCAGAAGATTGAAGTCGTCGTAGCGATCGAACTCGAGCTCCTCGAAGACGTCTCCCAGCGTCACCTCCGGTATCGAGTGCCGGCTCGGCGGGCCAGGCTCGGCGTCCGGCAACGGACGGTGTGCGTACTTGGACTCGAACTCGGCGACGGACTGGGTCATGCGTGATTGCGTGAACGACAGGAGCTCGCCGGTCTGCTCGAGCTGGGTCAGGTGGCGCTCGAGGCGGCTCCGGTTGACGACGAGCTCGCCGACGAGATTCATGAGGCGCGTCGAGACGGTCGAGACTGACCCGGATGCTCGGACGGACACGCCGGGCGACCGCCTCGCGGGCCGACCGGGTCGGGGCGGACGCGCGCGCCGTGACCATCGGCTCATGCGAAGGCGCCGGCTCGGCGCCGACCGTCTCGCGCCATCCCGGCGCGTCCGCGGCCGTCAGCTCGGGCGCCGTCACGGCCTCGCTCGGCTCGGCCCTCGTCGGCGACTCGAGCGTCGGCGGGAGCGGCGAGCATCGCCATGGCCGCGCTCGTAGGCGACGGCCCGCCCGTCGGTGACACCTTCTCCAGTGCGCACGAGGAGCCTGAGGGCGTCGAGCCCGGCGAAAACCGTCTCGATCGCGACGCGGTCGAGGGAGCGCCGGTTCTCGCGAATCTCGCCCAGCATGTCCTCGATGCGATGGGCGAGGTCTCCGATCAGCTCGCACCCGACGGTGTAGGCGGCGCCCTTGAGCGTGTGGACTGCCCGGAACAGGCTCGCGATCTCGTCGGCGGTGGCGCCGTCACCCTCCAGCGCGACGCAGCGACTGGGCCATCGACTCGAGATGCTCGACGGCCTCCGGAACGAAATACTCGAGCACGTCCGACTGGCCGGCGAAGAACCGGTCCAGCTCTTCCAGGCGCCGCGCCGTATCCGTTCCAGGCTCCGGGCGGCGTCGCTGGGACGATGCGATCGAGCGCCTCGGCGATCGCCTCTCCATCCTCGGCGCCGGTCGCGCCGATCACGTCCAGTGCTGTCTTCAAGCGCGAGCACCATATCGGACAGCGCCGCGAGCCCGCGTCGGTCGCTGGTCCGGCGCCGCCGCCACCCGCTCCACCGTTTCCTCCATCGCGGTGGCGAGCGCCGACACCTGCGGAAACCCGCTGAGCGCCGCCGAGCCGCGCAGCCGGTGGGTCACGACCGCGAGGCCCTCGAGCGTCGCCGCCTCGCCGGGCGCGTGTCCCAGCGCGGTGAGGCCGTCCTCGACGGCGGCGAGGGTATCCCACGCCTCCATCAAGAACACGCTCAAGCAGGAACTGCCGGTCGCCGTCCGCCACGATCTCCCCTCGATGACCGTGTCAGGTGGCCAGCTTGAACCGCGCGAGACTCGACGTGAGCGCCTGGGCGACGCGAACCACCTGGTCCATCGTCTTCCTCGTCTCGAGCGCCGCCTTCTCGGTCTCGACCGCCACGCCCGCGATGGACTGGACGGCGACCGCGCCGCCCTCGACGTCGCGCACCTGTTCCTGGGCCGCCTGCGAGATGTCACGGGCCAGCGCGGCCGCCTTCTGCGAGATCTGGCCGATCTGGTGCAGGCGCTCGCCGGCCTCGACCGTGACCCGGTAGCCCGACTCGACCTCCCGGGTGCCCTCCTCCATCGCCACCACCGCCTGCTGCGTCTCCGTCTGAACCGCCTTGATGAGCACGACGATGTCCTTGGCGGCCTTGCCGGAGCGCTCGGCGAGCTTGCGGACCTCTTCCGCCACGACCGCGAAGCGGAGCCCGCCTCGCCGGCGCCGGCGGCCTCGATCGCCGCGTTGAGCGCCGAGGAGGTTGGTCTGCGACGAGATGTCCTCGATGGTGTTGACGATCTCGGAGATCTCGAGGAGCGGTCGGCGAGGCTCTTCACCTTCTTCGAGATTCCCTGCACCTCGCCGCGGATCTTCTGCATGCCGGAGAGGCTCGCCCGCACCGCGTGCTCGCCCTTCTCCGCCGACTCGAGGGCGAGGTCGGCCGAGGCGGCCGACGCCTCGGCGTTCTCCGCCACCTGGCGCATCGAGCGCGTCAGCGCCTCCATCGTGTCGCTCACCGCCACCGCCTCTCGCGACTGCGTCTGGGCGCCGCCGGCGAGTCGCTTCCATGGTGCCCATCATCTCGGTCGAGCTCGTGAGGACTTGATGCGCCGCCTCGCGCACCCCCTCGATCAGGGTCGCCAGCTCCTCGACCATCACGTTGATCGCGTCGACGACGCTTCCCAGGACGTCCGAGGTCACCTGGCCGCGCCGGGTGAGGTCGCCCCGCGCGATCTCGGTGGCGATGTCGAGGAACCGCATGATGTTGCGCTGGATCTCCTCGCGCTTGTGCCGCTCCTCGTCGCGCTCGGATTCGGTCTGGACCAGCGAGCGCAGGCGCACGACGGCGTCGTTGAAAGTGGTCGCGAGCTGCCCGATCTCGTCACGCGACGACACGGTCACCAGTCGTGTGAGGTCGCCCTGCCCCACGCGCTCGGCCGCCCGGACGACCTGGGTCACCGGCTTCGTGATGTGGTGGGCGAAGAGCACGCCGGCCATCACCGCGAGCATCGCGATGCCGACGAAGACGAGGAGCAGGTACTGGCCGGACCGGGCCGCGGCCGCGGTAATGATCGAGCGGTCCATCCCACGCGGACCGTTCCCAGCTGGCCCGCGAGCACCGGCACTCCGATGTCGATGATCTGCTGGGTCGCTCCGGTGACCGGGTCCGGATACGCGATATCCCTGACCTGCTGGGCCGCGTCGCCCGGCACCAGGTTCCGGTCGACGATGCCAGGCGGGACGAGGGGCGCGAAGGTGTGGGCGACCAGCGTCTTGTGCGAGTCGTACACCATGACGTACTTCACGCCGTTGATGGCGCCGAACTGGTCGACGAGCCCCTGCACGGTCGACGCGTCACGGGTGAGCAGAAGGTCGACGGCGGAGCTGGACAGGCTTCGCGCGATCGCGGTGCCCTTGGACGTGAACTCGTCCGTCAGGTTCGAGGTGAGCGCTCGCACGGAGATCCACCAGGTGATCGCCGCCAGCGGCACCAGCGTCACGGCCAGAAACAAGATGAGCTTCGAGAGCAGACCGAGTCTCAGCTTGCGTTGCCTCTTCATACTTTCACCGCGGCCGCCCAGTCGAGACGGGGGCCCATCGTCCATTCACCACACTCGTGAAATACACGCTGTCCAGCCCCTGGTGGCGCTCCGGCCCGAAGTTGAGCGGCGCGCCGATCCCGAGATCGAAGCTCTTCAGCGACTCCAGCGCCTGGCGGAAGCCCGCGCGGGTCGGGCTCGGGCCGCTTCGGCGCAGCGCCTCGACGATCACCTTGGCGTTGACGAAGCCCTCCAGGCTGCGGAAGCTGAGCTGCTCCGCCGGGTGCTGGGGTCGCGCAGTCCCTGCGGCAGCTGTGGATTGTGCTTGTCCATCAGCGTGCGGTACTCGACAACCGCCGGCAGGCTCACGTCGTCGTAGCTCGGGACCACCTGGGAGTTGATCAGGCCGCGGGTGTAGTCGCGTCCGGCGGTCTTGCCATGGTTGAGCAAGAGGCTCAGCATCGCCTCGGAGCCGACGAACGAGACGTTCGAGATGGGCACGGTCCAGCCCAGATCGCGCGCAGTCCGGACGAACGCGCCGCAGCCTTGATAGGCGCCGGTGCACTGGGACCACGTCGACCCCGGCCCGGCGGAGCGCCTGAACGGCCGGGCCTCATGTCGTCGGCGAACTTGGCGTGGCGCAGGTACGTCGCCTCGGCCGCGATCGTCGCGCCCGCGCTGCGCGAGACCCGGGCCACGCCGTCGGTCCCGCTGCGCCCGTAGGCGTCGATCTGGTAGTAGACGCCGAACTTTCGTGCGCCGGTCTGCCAGAAGCGGTCGACCAGGGCCATCATCTCCTGCCGGTACGAAGCCCGGATGTTGAAGACCTGCTCGACGTACGGCTCCTCGCGCTGCGGCTGCGCGCCGGTGAAGTTGCCGACGAGGATCACCTGGCGATCGGCGTAGCGCTTGATCACGGGAAGCGCGCGGGTGAGCGTGGGAGTGCCGACGTAGTTCGAGAGAGAAGAACACCTGCTCCTTCTCGACGAGCTCGATCGTGTTCTTGATGCACGGCGTCGGCTCGTAGCCGTCGTCGAGCGCCACCACCGAGATCGTGCGGCCGTGCACGCCGCCGCGCTGGTTGATCTCGGTGTAGTAGGCTTGCGCGCCGCGGTAGAGCTCGGTGCCGAGTCCCGCGGACGGTCCGCGGAAGGCGGCGCTCATGCCGATCCTGAGGTCCCTGGCGTTCACGCCGAGCGCACCGATGCCCCGCGGGTCGACCCCACCTCTGGGCCGGCGCCTGGGCCCATGCCGCCCGCCGACCGAGGACGCCGCCGATTGCGGCTCCGGAAAGGATTTGCAGTACTGCCCGCCGCTGCATCGTCATCCCTCCTTGTCGCGCCCTTCGCGGAGCGCGCGCAGAAGTCTGGCTGGATCGAGCAACGGAACGAGCCGCTCGCCGTCGGGCAGAAACCCGAGCGCCCACTGGGCGTGCGGCTGTGGACTCGACTCATCGAGGCTCGTGATCCCACCGAACGCCTCGAGGCTGACTTCCCCGTCGATGACCAGGGCGACCTCGCATCCCTCCGCCTCGACGATCAACGTCCAGAGCTTGCGTCCGCTCCGCCGCGCGGCCAGCTTCAGCACGCCGCGCGCGTCGGCGATCGGGACGACGTCGCCGCGCAAGTTCGCCACGCCCACGAGATGGGGGAGGCCAGCGGCACCATCGTCCACTCCTGGAAGACGGCCACTTCGCGCACCTGGGTGACGTCGATCGCGAACGGCTCGCCGGCCAGCGTGAAGACGCACGCCCGAACCGCCGCCGAGCTGTCGAGGAGGCTCGTCGTCATTTGAGGAACCGTCGGACGATCGTGACGAGCTGCTCCGGCGTGAACGGCTTCGGCAGATACTCGTCCGCGCCCTGCCGCATGCCCCAGACGCGATCGCTCTGCTGGTTCTTCGAGCTGACGACGACCACTCGCGTCGCACGGGTCGCTCGTCCTTGCGCAGGCTGCGGAGCACCTCGTACCCGTTCCGCCTCGGCATCACGATGTCCAGCAGGACGACGTCCGGGCGCTCCTGACGATCTTCTCCTCGAGCTGGTCGCCGTCGAGGTAGGTCAACACGTCGTGACCCACCGATCGGAGAATCGTCTCCATCACCTGGAGCTCGAATACGCGTCGTCCACCACCATCACCTTGGCCATCGAGCGCAGGCCTCCCCGAATGCGGTGTGCTCGGTCTTCACCGTATGTGTCTCAGTGCAACCCATCTGCCAGAGCTACTGTCGATATGACGCGGCTTTAGCTCGAACAATCCGAGGCGTTACGGCGATTTGGCTCGTCTTCGGCCTGTCATCGTGACAACCGGTCCGAGCACATGGCAAGCCCTGGCATCGGCGATGCGCTTTCCTCGAAAGAAGACCCCAGGCTTCTGGTGGGCGATACGAGCGCGAGCCGGGGCACAATCCGCAGTACCCTGCGGTCGGCGGCCAACCTATCCGTCGGGCGTGGGCGGGGCGAGCGGCCGAGAATACTTCTTGCTGTCTTCCCGGGTCCCTGGGAGTAATCTTTACCTTCACCAAGGAGAACCCGGCATGCAAAGACAGAGAACGCTCCCTCCTCATCGTGGTCCCGAGAACCGGCCAGGACGCGGGTCGGTCGCTGCTTCAGGTCTTCGGGGAAGATCCCGCCGTGCAGGTCGTCATGGACCGCCGGTTCACCGACCGGCGAGTGCGATCCGACACCTACAGACCAGAGCGCCGGAACGGCGAGCGGCGCCATCGGCTCGACGCGGACTCAGAGCTCCCGCGTCGACAGATGGATCGCGATTCCCGTGCCTCGAGCCAGATCGATTTTCGGGATCCTGACGCGAAGGCGATCCTGTTCCTCTGCTGTAGCCAGCATGCCGTGCCCTGCCAGCGGTGCCAGAACACCTATCGGATCGGCTGGATCTCGCGCTCGGACCCGGCGCTGTTTCCGTGCCCGCTCTGCGGCAGCGATCTGACCGCGGTCGTCACCGCCCACGCGCAGACCTGTGTCTACTGGGCGGGTCGTGTCGCGGGCGCGAAGAGACCGCTGACCCGGGTCAGCGTCGAAGAGGCCCAGGCGGCGTCGGGGTAGCGAGCGGAAGCGTCCTCTATCTCGAGAGTCCGGCGAGGAGCGGCGTCCGGCTCGAAGACGACTCCGCGCGCCATCACACGCTCGATCCGCCCGATATTCCGGATGTCGGCGAGCGGATCGGCGGTGAGCACGAGGAGATCGGCGGCGCGGCCCGGCGCGATGGTTCCGAAGACGTCCTGCTTGCCCAGCCGTTCAGCCGGACGGCGGTCGCCGCCGCGATGGCGTCCATCGCCGACAGCCCGGCCCGCACGAGCAGCTCGAGCTCGCGGTGCAGTGAAAAGCCGGAGACGATCGCGACGTTCGGACAGTCGGTCCCCGCGAGCACGATTCCGCCCGCCCGCTGAAATCCGCCGACGAGGCTGAGGATGTTGTCCCACGCGCGGCGCATTCGATGCTTCGCCCTCTCGGAGGCGCCCAGCGCCGCCCGCCGGCGCTCGGCCCACCGCTCGACGAGCTCCTTCGCCACCGGCGCGGGCAGCCGCGGGAGGAGACGCGTGCGCTCCGGATCGTCCATCGACGTGTCCCCCACGTCGTCGCCGATCGCGCCCGGGCGCGCGGCGTAGAGGACCAGCGTCGGATCCAGCGCGGTGCCGGCCTCGATCAGGCCGTCGTAGAGACGGCGTACCGCGTCCGATCGCGGATCCAGAGCATCGAGCCAGCGCCAGAGCCACCCGCCGTATTCGAACGGATTGAGCTTCGCCGGCTCCGCCAGGTGAAATCCCGCCGGGGCCAGCTGTCCGAAGACGTTGACGTGCTCGACCGAGTCGACACCGGCGAGCGCCGCCTCGACGCCGGACGTGGCGTGCTGGTGCATGAAGACGGGAAGGCCGCGAGCGTGCGCGCGCGCGCAGGCACGACGGGCCGTGTCAGGGCGCACCGTGACATAGAGCTTGATTCCATCCACACCTGCGTCCGCGAGAGCGTCGACCTCGGACTCCGTGCGCTCCGCATCGAATCGCCGGCAGAAACCGGCGAAGCCCGGATACGGATCGCCTTCCTCCAGCATCGGTCCGGTGAAGAGGATCCGCGGGCCTGGCCTGGCTCCCGATTCGATCACCCGGCGGTACGCCGCGACGTCGTGGAGCTGGCCACCGAGATCGAGCACGGTGGTGACGCCGGCGGCGAGGAACAGCTCGGGATGCCACTTGTCCGGCGTGTAGACGTGCACGTGCATGTCGACGAGGCCCGGAGTGAGAACTTGCCCCGCGCGTCGATCACCGTCGCGCCGGGCGGGACCGGCGTCGCCGCGACGGGCCCGACCCCAGCCACCCTGTCGCCGTCGACCAACAACGGTCACCGGCTCCGCCTGACGGCGACCCGTCCCGTCGATGAGGGTGCCGCCTACCACCGCGATCATGCTTTTTGTAACCTTTCTAAGACGAGTATTCTTTTCAGATGCTTACTATTCTCTATCGGGAGGTTATCAACCTGGTTATCCACAGCCGTGAATAACCCGGAGCGTGGGGATAGGCCGCCAGAAGCCCGGATCTCACCGAGCGGATGCGACCTTGCCGACCACCCGGAGAACGGACTGTGAGTCCACGGGCTTCGCGGGCTCGATCCGGGGCAGGCGAACCACGAACTCGCTCCCTCGACCGGGTCCTTCGCTGAACACCTGGACGCGCCCGCCGTGCAGCTCCACCAGTCGGCGCACGAGCGTGAGTCCGACGCCGAAGCCCGCCCTGTGCGCGATCGAGCCGGCGGTCACCCTGGACGGGCAGGTCGAACATGTGCGGGAGCAGACTCGGCGGAATGCCGATTCCCGTGTCGGCGACACCGACGACCGCCTGATCCTCTTCCCTCCGACGCGCACGCGAATCGTTCCGCCGGGCGAGGTGTACCTGATCGCGTTCGTTAATAGATTAGCGACGATCTGGTTCAGGCGCGTCGGATCGGCGTTCGCCCAGACCGGCTCGGCGCGAACGTCGATGACGTGTCGCTCGAGGCGTCCCGTGCTCGCCAGGTCGCTCACCGAGCGCTGGACGCTGGTCGCGAGGTTCAAGGGGCTCGCACGTCAGGACGATGTCGCCGCTGGTGACGTGCGCGATGTCGAGAAGGTCGTCGACGAGCCGGCCCAGATGGGTGATCTGGTGGCGGATCGCGCCTCGCGCCCGCATGGCCACGTCGTCCTGCTGTCCGATGCGATCGAGCACGCTGACCGCGCTGATGATCGCCGCCAGCGGGTTACGCAGCTCGTGACCCAGCATCGCCAGGAACTCGTCCTTGGCCCGGTTGGCGGATTCCGCCTCCGCCCGCGCGAGCTGCGCCCGCATCAGCAGATCCTCGCGCTCTCCCTCCACGCGCCGGCGCTCCTCCACGAGCGCGCCGGCCGAGATGACCATGACGGAAACCGTGCCCACGAAGAGCTGCAGCAGCAGAAGCGCTTCGTTCGCCGTGGCGCTGGCGAAGGGTCGAAGCCGCGCAGCGTCTCCCAGATCGCGATGCCGGACAGGACCGTGACGAGCATCGCCGCCTCGAGCTGGCGGAAGCGGACCGCCGCCCACACGAGCGGCGGCGTGCACAGGAATGTGAGCGGAAGCGTCATGAGACCGAAGCGCGTGAGGCCCTCGCCGAACACGGTCAGACCGATGAGCGTCGTCGTGAGCCACAGGGCGGCGGCTTCGGCCACGCGTCCGCGCGACGGGCCTCCGCGCCAGTCGCGAAGCCAGAGAACCAGGAGGGGCGCGAAGATCAGGCCCCGCTCGCGTCGCCGAGCCACCAGGTGAACCAGATCTCGTCGGCGTCGGCCCACGCCGCGTACCCGCCGAGGACCAGGCTGCCGACGCCGACGGTCGCGCTGACGATGGTGCTCAGCAGCGCCGCGAAGCCGGCAAACTTGAAGACGTCCTGGCTGTGGTCGAAAGCCCGTGCGCCGTTGGCGTATCTATTCACGAGATACGCGCCCAGCAGTCCTTCCAGGGTGTTCCCCGACGCGATCCCGAGCGAGGTCGCCACCGAGCCCATCGTCGTGACATTCACGACGAACGCGCCGGCAAAGATCGCCGGCCAGACACGATAGCCGAGCGTCAAGAGCGCGGCGAGCGCGATGCCGGTCGGAGGCCAGACGGGCGACGCGCTCGCGTGAACGAGCGCCAGCGAGAGGCCGAGCTTGCCGGCGACGACGTACAGGCCGAAGAGCACGGCCAGGATGAGCGGATATTTTCGATCGGCGAGCATTGGAGACGCTGCGCGCCCTCGTCGCGGCTGGGTCTGTTAGGAGACTCCCGACCCCGTGATCATCAGGGCGCTACTCTGGCCCCGCTCCGTGATGAACGCAAGCCCAATTCGGTCGGGCGCCCGAGACGCTGAGTCGGCGGCGGCCGCCGCTTGACGTCGCCGGGCCGCCGGACCACTCTTCCCGGCATGAAGGCCAGCCACGAGCGTATTCTCACGAGCCACGCCGGGAGCCTGCCGCGGCCCGACGATCTGATCGAGGCGAATCGAGTGCGTGAAGCGGACGACGCCGACGACGACCGAGGTTTTCCGGCGCGGCTCCGTGCGGCGGTTGCCGACGTCGTGCGCCGCCAGACGGATCTCGGCATCAGCGTTCCCGGCGACGGCGAGTTCGGTAAGTCGATGGGGCATCGCGTGAACTACCGCGCGTGGTGGAGCTATTCGTTTCAGCGCCTGGGCGGGCTCGAGCTGGGCACCACCGGTCTCTACGACATGCCGCCGCGCCGCGGCGCGGGCGGGCGAGGTCGTGCTCACGAGCTTCGCCGACCGCCGCGATCGGCTGAGGTTCGCGGCCGCGTACGCGGACGCCGAGTCGGGCATCACGACCGGCCCGCGCCCTGCCCGATGGCCGGTGTGCGTCAGCCCGCTGACCTACACCGGCCACGACGCGATCCGGTCCGATATCGCCAACTTCAAGGCGGCGCTCGCCGCCGCGGGCGTCGAGGAAGGGTTCATGACCTCCATCGCGCCGGGCAGCGCCTCGCGGATCGCCAACCGGTACTACCGGACCGAGGAGGAATTTCTCTTCGCCTGCGCCGACGCGATGCGCGAAGAGTACCGCGCCATCGTCGATGCCGGCCTCGTCCTGCAGCTCGACGATCCGGCGATCGCCGAGAACTGGGACATGGTCAATCCCGAGCCGAGCGTCGCCGACTACCGGAAGTTCTCGATGGTGCGCGTGGAGGCGCTCAACCACGCGATCCGCGGGCTGCCGGAGGACCGGATCAGGTTCCACCTCTGCTGGGGAAGCTGGCACGGTCCGCACACGACCGACATCCCTATGCGCGACATCGTCGAGGTCATGCTGGCCGTCAGGTGCCGCGCCTACTCGTTCGAGGCCGGCAACGTCCGCCACGAGCACGAATGGAAGGTGTGGCGCGACGTCAAGCTTCCCGACGGAAAGCTGATCCTACCCGGCGTCGTCAGCCACGCCACCAACGTGGTCGAGCATCCGGAGCTCGTGGCCGAGCGCATCGTCCGGTTCGCCGACCAGGTGGGGCGGGAGCGCGTGATCGCCTCCACCGACTGCGGCCTCGGCGGCCGCGTGCACCCGCAGATTGCGTGGGCGAAGCTGGAGGCGCTCGCGCAGGGCGCCGAGCTGGCGACACGGCAACTCTGGCGCTAGCCGGGCCCTGGGCGGCACTGTTGAGGTCTCGTCAAGATTGACCCCGGACCTGCGGTGCGTAGCGGTAACGTCGGACACGGGCGTCACGCGGCTGGAGCTGGTAGCAGGGTTGCCAGCTTCTCGGCTGGCGTCCGCCCCTGAAGCGCCAAGGAAAAGCGCTGGTGGTTGTATCGGTTTTCCCAGGCCCGGAGGCCGACAACCGCCGCATCGAAGTCAGCGAATCGGTGGCGCCCCCAGAATTCCTCCTGGTCGATCCGATGACTGCGCTCTACTTTGCCGTTTTGTTGCGGGCACCGCGGCTTGATGTAGCGGTGCCGGATCCCCAGCGCCTGCACGGCTAGGGCAAAGGCGAATGGGAACTCATGCCCGTTGTCGCACTGGAGCTTGCGGATCCGAAAGGGCAACGCCCGACACAACTCGCCTAGGAAGGCCAGGCTCGAGCTCTGGTGATGCCGGCGATAGAGTCGCAGGACGCGAAACCGCGTGCAGTCATCGAGCGCGGTGTACTGAAAGGCCCAGCGCCCCGCGATCTTCACGAACTTGACGTCGACCTGGACACTTTCGCCAGGCTCAGCCTTCTCGAACAGCTTCATCTGCCGGGGGACGCGCTTGGGTGTCCGGCGCAGGCGTGGCAGGCCGAGATCCCGAAAGGTGCGCTGGATCGTGCCCACCGCCACGCGCACATCGTGTACCCGTCGCAGCCACAGTTGGGTGCGCTGCGCCCCGTAAGCCAGGTCTCGGCGCGCCTGGCCAATGAGCTCGATGACCCGGGGGTGATCCGTCGGCGCGCGGCGCCGGGGATACCGCGGCACCAGCCCTTGCAGAGCATCTTGCCGCCACCGCACGCGCCAGCGCCGAATCGTCCGGACGCACACGCCGAAGCGGCGCCCCGCCGCCGTCGGGCCATGCAGCTGGGCGAAATGCAGCACCATCAGTCGCTGTCGAACCCTCAGCCGGTACTGCACGCGCACCTTCACATCGCTCAGTTTGATCACTGGGACCTCCCCTCGGGCAGCTCGGCTGCCCATCTAAGCAGGAGAGGTCAATCTTGAGTAGATACTTCAGGGCCCTGGGCGGCACTGTCGCTGTTCAACGAGAATGTCCTCCCCACTGTTAAATAGAAATGTCCGCCTCGGTGGTGCGTGCGGCGTTCACAGCGCGTTGGCGACGTGAAACGGTCGCGTTCCACGGATGCGTGGGCGAATTGCGCCGGCGGGCGGAGGCCGGCGCGGGGCAAGGATTTGGGGTGGGCGCGGGGGAGGAAGCTGGCGGGTTACCTCGCGATCGCGCGGCCTGGCGGCGCGTGGGTCCTCGGGATCCATGCGCGGGCGCGATGAGGCGACCCCGCGCGCCGGCGTGAGCTGAGCGCGCGCGAGTTCCCGGAGCGCGTGACGCAGGGTCCCGCGCCGAGGCCCGCGGCGCGCCTGCCCCGGCCCCTCGCGCGGCGTAAGCACGAAGGCGGGATCGGGCGACGGCTGACTGGCGAGCAGGGTGTCGTGGTAGACGACGCGGAGGTGGCCATCGAGCCGTTCGCAGACTTCGACCTGACAGCCGGCATAGGAGCGCCCCGCGGCCCGCGCGGAATCTGCACCCAGCGCGCCCCGAGGTGCACGGTGTTGTCGCGGGCCACCGTACGCTGATACCGGCAGCTCAAGAGGTCGGCGAGATCGCGCGGCACCGGCCGCCAGGCGGGCGTGGGGTCCGCGGGCGGCCGGGCAAAGCGGCGCGTGAAATCGGCGAGGAACTCGGGCAGGAAGGCGTTGCCGCCCTCGAGCGTACGAAGGCCCCGCAGCCGTAATTCGCTGGTGAGGCGATCTTGCAGCGTGCCCCAGAGCCGTTCGATGCGGCCCTTGGCTTGCGGCGAGTGGGCCCGGATGAAGCCAATGCCGAGGGCCTGCAGCATGCGGCCGAAGTGCGTGGGGTCCTGGTGGCCCTGCAGCTCCTCGGCGAGCGTCCAGTGGGCATCGTTACGTGCGAACACGTTGAGGCGATCGCCGTAGAGCGCCAGCGGCAGGCCATAGGTCCGGCAGGTGTGGTCGAGCACGGCGACGTAGCCATGCAGATCCTCATGGGGACGAAACCACAGGGCGAGCGGCGTGGAGGTCGCATCATCGATCACCCCATGCAGGGTCGCCAGGGGCCGCGGTCCTCGAACCAGGCGAACCGGCTGGCGTCGAGCTGGGCCAGTTGGCCGAGGGCCGGTTGGCGGGGGCGCCGGCTTCGGTGCTGCGGGGCCGACCGGCGGCGCGTGGCCGGGCGCCCGAGCGCGAGGCGGATGGCGCGCACCGCGGAGCGACTGACGGTGAGCTGATGGACCTCGCGCAGCTTCTCCGTGAGATGGACGTCATTGAAGCCGGCGTAGGTCGTGGTCATGAGCACGCCGACCTGCTCCCAGGCCTGCGGGGCCAGCCGTCGGTTACCGGGCCGCCCGCGCAGGGCGTGGAGCAGGCCGCGGGCGCCGCCCTCCCGAAAGCGCCTCTTGAGTCGTCGGAACTGCCGTCCGCTCAACCGCAGCGCCCTCGCTCCTTGCGCATTCGTGATGCGTCCGGCCAGCGCGGCCTTGAGCAACCCGGCCCGTGGCACTTCCTTTCTGCTCATCGAGAAGGTCTCCATGGGGGAGGACATTTCTCATCGGAACAGTTAAGGAGTGACAGTTTTCATAGAGCACCGGCAGGGCCCTGGGCGGCACTTGACGGTACCGCCTCCGCAGGAGCACACTTCGTCCCGAAGGGAAAGGTGATGGTCTAGCAAGAAGCTTCCGGCGGTCGTCGCCACCAGCCGCTCCTCGTGGGCGTCTTGCTCGCGCCGAGCGCCGGCCAGGCCCAGCGCGGCGGTGGCGGTGCGGCGATGGGCCGGGGTGGTGGCGGCGTTGGGAACGGCGTGGCGATGGGCCGGGGCGGCGCCAACGGCCGCCCGGCTGTGGCGCAGCAGGCGCCCAGTGGTCAGTGGTCAGGAATCAGTGGTCCGGAAATCAGTGGTCCGAAATCAATCGTTCCACAATCACAACCATTTCGTCGGCCGTCCGTTCTTCAAGCCCTTCGTCCGGCCGTTCTTCCCGTTCGCGGTCGCGCCGGCCGTGGTCTACGCGGCGCCGTACTACTACCCGCCGTACTACGACTACCCGCCGCCGGCGTACTACGATCCTCCGGCGCCGACGTACTATGCCCCGGCGCCCGCGACGTACTACAGCCCGCCGCCGCCCAGCGGGACGGTCTCGGTCGCACCGGCGCCACCCGACAACGTCATCCAGTACTCGCACGGCCGCTACGAGCTTCGCGGCGACGGAGTGTCGACACCGTACCGGTGGGTGTGGATCCCGAATCCTCCGCCCCGCCGCCGGCGGCGCCGTCCGGCGGCCCGTCGTCAGGCATCCCGTCGCCGGGAGACTCGTCGTTCGGGGGTCCGGTAGCGCCGCGCCAGAGTCAGCTCTATCGCTGGACCGACACGGTGGGCGTCGTGCACTGGACGGATCGGATCGACATGGTCCCCGAGAAGTACCGCGCGGGCGCGCGGCAATACCCGCCCTCGTGAGCTGAAGGCCGGTCAGGCCGGCCCGTTCTCTACTGGCTCAGGAACTCCCGCACTACGCGCGCCACCGTCGCCGGCTGCTCGAGCTGCGGCGCGTGGCCGGCGTCCCCACGATCTGGACGCGGGCGTCTCGGAAGCCGTCCGGCGAACTCCTCGGCGTAGACCGGCGGGACCAGACGGTCCTCTCGGCCCCAGACGAGCAGCGTGGGCGACGCGACGCGGTGGATCCGCTTCTTCAGCCCCTTGTCGGGAATGGGCCAGATGAATTTTCCGGTCGTGCCCATGGCCCATACCATCCGGACGCGGGCCGCCGTCGCCTCGGTCTCGTGGCCGTCCGGGCGCGGAAACATTCGGCGCGCCGCGTCGCATTCGGGATCGCGAAAGATGTGGCGGCGAAGCTCGCCGGGCTCCAGCATCATCCAGTTCACGATGCGATCGGGATCGCGCCAGAAGCCGAGCGGGGCGATCAGCGCCTGACGCCGCGTGCGGTCCGGATATGCCGCCGCCAGCTCGCAGGCCACCATGCCGCCGAACGAGTGGCCGACCATGACGGCGCTTTTGATCCCGAGCGCGGTCATCAGCTCGTCGTAGCAGAGCACGAGGTCCCAGAGCCCGTCGAGATGATAGACGTCGTCGTGAGCGTCCGGCGTCGTGCCCGGGTGCTCCGGCGCGTGCACGGTGAAGCTGCTGCGCGAGCTCGTCGAGGAACGGATCCCACGCAAGGCCCCAGGGGCCGTGGAAGAAGACCAGCGACGGCCCGCGCCCCTTCGAGAGCACCCGGATGCGGACACGGTCCCTGCCAGACCGTGATGGTGCGCTCCTGGACCTCGCTCGCGCTCGAGGTGCCGACCGCGGCGCTCATGCGCCGCCGGCCGCCGCGGCCATCGACGGGTGGGCGCGCTGCCGCAGGCGCTCCGGCCACCAGTGATTCACCCAGCCCTCGTCATCCCAGACGCGGGCGCAGCCCCGGCAGCACCTCGCGGCCGAAGAGCTCGATGTTCTCCAGCGCGAGCTCGTGCGGCATCGAGCCGATCTGCAGGAGCACCATCAAGTTCCCGACGTGCAGCCCCTTGATCACTTCCTCCTTCAAGCGATCGCGGACGGTGGCGGGGCTGCCGGCGATGACGTAGCCCTTGTCCACGAAGTCCCGGTACCGGAGATTCTTGGGGTTCTCGGCCCGGCGCACGGGATTGGCCATGCTGGCGACGAGGCTCCGGTAATCCTGGTTGCCGGGCGGCGAGAACCACATGACGGGAACGTGCAGGCACTTGTGGTAGAAGTACTCCACGTGCCGCGCGAATTTCTCCTCCGCGCGCGCGTCGTTCTCGGCCACGACCACCAGCTGCAGGAAGCCGGCGCGGTACGGATTGAGGTCGCGGCCCTTCTCGGCGACCACGCGCCAGTAGGCGTCCATCATCGTCTTGGCCGATCGGGCCCCGAGTAGCTCAGGAAGCAGTAGCAGACGTCATGCTCCACCGCGAAATCGAACGTGCTGATGCTGCCCGGAGCCCGGCACCCAGACCGGCGGGTGTGGCTGCTGGATCGGCCTCGGCCACAGGTTGACGGTCGCCAGCTGGAAGTATCGCCCGTTCCACGCAAACACCTCGCGCGCCTGCCACGCCTTCAGGGTGAGCGCGAAGGCCTCGCGGTACCGCTCGCGGTGCTCCATGGGCGTGATGCCGTAGCAGAGGTTGACGTCCATCGGGCTCCCGAGCGGCAGGCCCGCCACGAGCCGTCCGCCGCTGATGCAGTCGAGCATCGCGTACTCCTCGGCGACGCGCAGCGGCGGATTGGACGTCGGCAGGGTCGCGCCCATCTGGACGATGGCGACGTCGGTGCCGTTCGTCGCGCGGGCCAGGACGCTGCCCATCAAGATTCGGGCTCGGCATGAACCCGTAGGCGTTCTGGTGATGCTCGTTGGTGCAGACGCCGTCGAATCCGCACTTCGCCGCGTACGTGAGCTCGTCGAGCGTCCAGTTGTAGTACTGACCGACGCGGCGAGCGTCGGCCAGCTCCCACCACGGCGGCGTCACCCAGACGGATTCGTAGCGCTTCTCGAAATCCGCCGGCAGCTCGCGATACGGCATCAGATGAAACGCGCTGATCTTCATGGGTCCCTCGCGTGGGCGCTGCGGGTCAGTCCCTCTCGTATCGGGGCGGGCGGACGAAGCCGCCGAGCTCGCGCTCGACGAGGCCCGCGAACCGGATCGGCGTGCGGTCCTCGAGGTACGGCCCGATCGCCTGCAGGCCGATCGGCAAGCCTGCGCGCGTGCGGCCGGCCGGGAACGCCGTCGGCCGGCTGGCCTGCCAGCGTCGCCACCGACGCGCAGAACAGACCGATCTCTTCCAGCACCGGCGCGCCGTTGACGGTGAGCGTCTTCCGGATCGATTCGGGCGTGTTCGGCCACGGCTTGTCCCAGTGCGGATAGGCCGGCGCGATGAACGCCGGCGCCAGCAGCACGTCCCACTCCCGGAAGAAGGCGCGCCAGGCGGCGCGGTACTGCTCGCGCCGGCCGAACCAGGCGACGTAGTCGGGCGCGCCGCTCTCGATTCCGCGCTGGAACGCGCGGCTCCAGTCGTCGTCGCGCGTGCGCATCACCTCGAGCCGTGCCCGCCGCTGCTCGGCCGGCACGCGGCTCGACGTGACGGCCGGCAGCAGCGTCAAGTAGAGCTCGTAGTGCTGGCGATGATCGCCGAGGCCTTCGGGCTGAGACGCGCTTGACCGCACAGCCGAGCCGACCGAGCCGGCCGGCGAGATCCTCGAGGGACGCGGCGCATCTCGCTGTCGACCGGTACCCAGTCGACGCGCGGGCAGGATCGCGACCCGGAAGTCGGCGCAGGCGCTCGCGGCGCGCCGGCGGAATCACGAGCTTCCACGCGACGTCCTCGCCGGCCTCAGGCCCGGCCGCGACGTCCAGCGCCAGCTCGAGATCGGCGGCGGAGCGCGCCAGCGGCCCCTGCACGCCCATGACGACGGCGGCGTTCGGCATCGGCGGCATCGGAAATTGTCCGCTCCGCGGCATCGCCGTCTCGCTCGGCCGATGGCCGTAGACGCCGCAGAAAGCCGCCGGCACGCGGATGGAGCCGCCGATGTCGCTGCCGAACTCGAGCGGCGTGAGCCCGGCCGCCAGCGCGGCCGCGCCGCCGCCGGTCGAGCCGCCCGGCGTCCGCGCGAGATCCCACGGATTGTTCGACCGGCCGTAGACCGGGTTGGCTCGACTGCCAGTCCGCGAGCATCTGCGGCACGTTCGTCTTCGCCATCACGACCGCGCCCGCGCCCTTCACGCGCGTGCGTGACCGGCGCGTCGTGCTCCGAGCGAAAGTCCTTCCACATCGGTCATCCCGGCGGTGGTGCGCAGGCCGCGGACGTTGATCGATTCCTTGAGGGTCATCGGCAGCCCGCGCAGCGGCGCGTCCTCGCCGCGCGCCCGCTGCGCGTCGGCCGCCTCCGCGTCGCGCGCGCGCGCTCGAAGTCGGGCTCGACGAGGGCGTTCAGCTCGGGATTGCGCTGCTCGATCCGCCGACGGTGCAGATCGAGAAGCTCGACGGCGGACGACGTCGCCGCGCGCGGAGCGCCGGTGAGCATGTCGGTGGCGGTCGCGAAGGCATCGATGCGATCACTCATATGGCATCCCCTTCACCGTGAACGTCAGCCGACATTACCGCCGCGCCCCGGCAGGGTCAAGGACGCGCCCGGCTCCGCGCTCGCTTCGCGGCGCTTTCGAGCGCGGTCACGACGGCCAGCAGAGCCGGCCGCGGCGCCTGATCGCGTCTCCGGACGATCCCGATCCTCCGGTGGAGCGGCGGGCGCAGCGGAATCAGGCTCAACGCGCCGGTCCTCGCGTCGGCCCTTCACGGCGATCTCCGAGACGACCGAGAGCCCGAGCCCGGCCCCGACCAGCTTCTTGGTGGCCTCGGCGTTGCCCAGCTCCATCGCAATCCGCGGCGTCGCGCGGCCGCGCCGGAACCAGTCGTCGACCACCCGGCGGATGGTGCCGCCGCGCTCGTAGAGAATCACGGGCTCGCCGGCGAGCTCGGCGGCCGTCATCGGCGCCCGGCGCTTCCATCGGCTCCCGGGCGCGCCCGATCGCCACGAGCCGGTCGACGTAGAAGGGCGAGACGACCAGCTCGCGTCCGGCCGGCACGGGCAAGGTCACGACGCCGACATCGAGCTCGCCGCGCGACACGCGCGGAGGGCGATCTCGCCCGCGTTGCCCGTGACGACGACCAGCTCGAGCTGCGGGTATCGCGTCCGCAGCCGACGAAGCAGCGCCGGCAAGAGATAAATGCTGGCGGTCGCTCCGGTGCCGACAGTCACCCGGCCGGCCACCGCGGCCCTGGAGCCGCTGGATCGCCTCGCGCGCCTCGTCGAGCACCTTGAACGCGCGTCCCGCGTGCTCGAGGAGCACCGCGCCGGCCTCGGTCGGGGACGCGCGACGGCCGCGTCTGATCAGGAGGCGGCACGCCCACCGTCCGCTCGAGGTGTCGCACGTGGTGGCTGATCGCGGGCTGGCTCAGGTGAAGCGCCTCCCCGCCCGCGAGAAGCTGCCCGAGCGGGCGATCGCTTGAAGCGTCCTGACATGCACGGGGTTGATGTCCATCGTCGGCGTCGGTGTTTTCGGCGGCGCCAGTATCTCGAATGATAGCGATTCATACAATTCATTTTATGAATCCATGAGACGGCAGGAGACTCGGGTGCATGCTGGACGTGACCATCCGCGCGGCCGAGGCGGCCGACGCCGACGCGATCGCGGTGATATGCAACGAGGGCATCGAGGACCGCCTGGCGACGCTCGAGACGGAGACGCGCTCGGCCGAGGAGCGTCGGGGCTGGCTCGCGGGCCGCGGGCTCCGCCACCCGGTGATCGTCGGCGAGGTGGGCGGCCGCGTCGTCGGCTGGGGGCAGCCTGAACTCATTCAACCTCGCGCCCGGCCTACGACAAGGTCGCGGACTCCTCGGTCTCACGTCGGCCGCGACTGGCGCGGGGCGAGGCCTCGGCCACCGAGCTGCTGGAGGCGCTCATCGCGCGTGCGGGCGGGAGCTCGGCTACCACAAGCTCGTGCTCGCCGCGTTCCCCTTCAACGCGGCCGGCATCACCCTCTACCGGCGGCTCGGGTTCGTCGAGGTCGGCGTATATCGCGAGCAGGGGCAGCTGGACGGCAAGTGGGTCGACGTCGTCGTAATGGAGCGGCTGCTGTGAGCGCTACGTCGCCTCCAGCGGACGGGCGACCATGATGCCGCTGTGCGTCCGCACGCTCGCGACGTAGGTCGCCAGGTCCTCGTCGAGGACGACCGCGTTTCCGCGTGGTCGACGCGTGCAAGAGCCGCGGGATGCCGGCCTCGTCCGGTAGCACACGCCGGAGTGCGCGCAGTCGAGGCCCTCGATCGAGGTGGTGACGCCGACGATGTCGCCGGTCATCAGCAGGCGCTGGGCGGCCGCGACCTTCTCCTTCGGCAGGTAATAGGTCACGCGCATTGATCTCGGCCTCGCGCCGGGTGATCTTCGCGAGCTGCTCCGGGCTCGCCTTGAGCTGTCGATAGGCGCCGGGATGGGTGCTCATGAAGCTCACCCGGCGGGTGAAGCGCTCGCGCCGGGGAGCTCGGGTGCGATCAGACGAACGACGCCCTTGGCCTGGTTGTCGGAGAACCAGTCGCTCAGATAGTGCAGCCGTGAGGCGTAGTCGGTCAGCTGGCCGCCGCGGTACCGGAGGAACGTGACCTCCGCCAGCAGCGCGTCCGGTGTCCGCTCACCGCGTTTCAGAATGCGCGGTTTCAGAATGCGCGCGAACGCGAGCGCGAGCTCGAAGAACGTGACGCAGTCCAGCCCCCGAAAATCGACCGAGCACACCTCGCGATCGTCGTAGAGCTCCAAGGTCGAGGCCGACGTAGGGCGTCTGGCGAAGCGCCATCCCGATGGCGCCGATCCGTTCGCCGATCGGCAGCTCGCCCCACCGACGCTCGCGCGACTGGGTCACCAGCCGATCGAAGACGCCTCGTCCCTCGAAGACTTTCGCGTCCTGACCGCCGCCCGACGCGCGCCGGACGCGATGTGACGGCCAGCAACCCGGCGCTCCCACAGGGCCTTTGCCGCGAAGGCGAGAAGCGCTCGCCGGTCAGCCCACGGATGATTCATCGGTGCTCTCAGGATCGCACGTTCAGCCCTGCTCGGCCGAGCGTCGCGCGCCGCTTCCTCGGCGAGGCTCGATGCTCAGCGCAGCCGATCACCGAGAGGTCTGGACGGGGGCCGGCGGCGTCGACGGGCCCGCGAATCGCGCGCCGGCGGCGCGCTCGGCCGGAGCCGGGTCGGAGCGCCGCGGTCGCATGTCGCGCTCGATCGTCGCGACCGCTGCGTCCGGGCTTCGGCACTGCGGCAGATCAGCGCGAGATCGCCGCCCGCTCCCAGGAACCGCCGCGCCGCATCGGCAGCACCCCAGGTCTCGGCGACCGCCGACATCTCGAGGTCGTCGCTCAGAACGAAGCCGTCGAAGCCGAGGCGTCGCCGCAGCACGCCCGAGACGACTGTGGGCGACAGCGAGCCGGGCAGGTCCGGGTCGAGCGCGCCGACCGCACGTGCGCGACGAGGACAGCCGGGGCAGCCGGCCGCGAGAAACGGCGCGGAACGGGACGAGCTCGCCGCGCTCCAGATCCTCGAGGGTTCGCCGGGGTGTCAGGCAAGGCGTGATGCGAGTCGACGGAGGTCAGCCCGTGCCCGGGAAATGCTTCGCGACCGGCACCAGACCGGTGCCGAGCATCGCCTGAACGAACGCCACGCCGAAGGCGGCGCGACGCCATCCGGCGACGACGCCGAACGCCCGGTCGCCGATGACCGTGTTGGCCGGATCGAGCAGGGCAATCGAGCACGGGCGCGAGCCTGAATCAGATCCGGCGGCGCGCAGCTCGCGCGCCATCACGCGCTTACCACCGCGCCGCCAGGCGAGGCTCGCCGGAGCGGCCGACGGCGGCGGCCGGCGGAAATCAGTGAACGGCGGCGGCAAGCGATGCACGCGTCCGCCCTCGTGGTCGACCATCACGAGGATGTCGAGGTCGAGCCGCCGCGCCTCGTCGGTGAGCGAGCACGGTGTCGAGGCTCGGGCAATTGCGGGTGAACAGGACGATGCCGCCGAGCCCGGACCGCTCGGCCAGCGCGACAACCGGATCCGGAATCCGCGTTCCGTCGAAGCCTACGGCCAGGAGCCGGCCGGCGCCGCGCGTCACCGGAGAGCGACCGTCTCGCGAGGTTGGCAGACGATCACGCCGAGCTCGACCGGATCCACGGGCTTCGCCACGTGCATGCTGTAGCCGGCCGAGAGCGAGCGCACCCGGTCCTCGGGCCCTTCCGTACGCGGTCAGGGCCACCGCCGGGATCTGGCCGCCTTCGGGCCGGCCAGCTTCGCGGACCTTGCGGATGAGCGAGTAGCCGTCACTCGCCGGGCATCTCGATGTCCGAGACGAGCACGTGGGGCTTCCACGACCGGAGCGCCGCGAGAGCTTCCGGCGGCGAGGAGCAGAGCACCGCCTCGGCTTCCGCCCGTCTCAGGATCGTCGCGATCAGATCGAGCGCGTCGGGATCGTCGTCGACGACCAGGACGCGGAGGCCTCGGGCGAAGGGCCGTGATACGCCGGCATCGGTTGCCGGGCCGTGGGGTGCGCCCGGTCTTCCTTCGTTGCGACTGAGCGCGGCCACGAGCGGGAGCTTCACCCTGAAGGTCGAGCCTTTCCCCTCGCCCGCGCTCTCGGCGGTGACGGATCCCCGTGCAGCTCGACCAGGTGGCGAACGAGCGCGAGCCCGATACCGAGACCACCCTGGTTGCGCGTGCTCCCGCTCTCGCCCTGCTTGAACCGGTCGAAGATGACCGGCAGCAGACTCGTGCCGGATGCCCGCGCCGGTGTCGCTGACCACGATCTCGACCTGCGAGTTGACCCGCTGGAGCGTGAGCTGGATCCGGCCGTCCCTCGGCGTGAACTTGACCGCGTTCATCAGGAGGTTCCAGACGACCTGCTGCAGGCGGTCGGGATCGCCGTTGATGGGTCCGGCGCCGGGATCGAGGAGCGACTGGAGCGTGAGCCCCTTGGCGACGGCCGCCGGCCGTACCGCATCGAGCGCCGATTCGAGCACGCGCTGGATGTCGACCGGCCGGATGTCGAGCGCCGCATCTTGCCGCTGATGATGCGCGACACGTCCAGCGAGGTCGTCGATCAGCTGGAGCTGGACGTGCGCGTTGCGCACGATCGCGTCGAGGGCGCGCGGCGTCGTCCCGAATCGATCTGTCCCATCTGGAGCATGCGCGCCCACCCGTAGACCGCGTTCATCGGCGTCCGCAGCTCGTGCGAGAGCACGGCGAGAACTCGTCCTTCGCGCGATTCGCGCCTTCGGCCTGCTCACGCGCCTGGTCGGCCTCGCTGAAGAGCGTCGCGTTGTCGACCGCCAGCGCCGCCCGGCGCGCCAGCTCCTCCGCCATCGCGACGTCGGCAGCCTCGTACGGGTGCCCGATGGTGGTCCGCACGAGCGTGATGGCGCCGACGATGCGCTGACGGGTCACCATCGGGACGGCGATCGCCGAGCGCGGCCGCAGCTTGCGCATGACCGCCAGGTGGCGCTCGATCGCGGGCGGTCGAGACGAGCGTGTCTTCCGTGACCTCCGGGATGACGATCGTCGTCCGCGACCGGAGCACCTCGGCGGCCGGCTGCGACGAGGTCCACTCAGGGAGCGTAGCGCTGCAGCTCCGCCAACAACGATTCGGTGTCGGGCTCGCCCGTCGAGACCGCGACCCGCTCCAGCGTGTTCTCGCGCGTGACGAGGTCGATGATGCACCAGTCCGCGAATCGCGGCATGACGAGCCGCGACACCGTGCGAAGCGTCGTGGCGGAGTCGAGCGACGCGACTCAGTGCCGCGCTCGACTCGGACAAGAGGGTGGCCCGCCGCTCGGCCGCCTCGGCCCGCGCCCGGGCCGCCTGCTCGGCGGCCAGGAGCCTGGCACGCTCGACCTCCGGCGTGGAGGCGCTCGCCGATGTCGCGGGCGATCTTCGACGCTCCGATGATGCGGCCGATCGGCGTCTCTGATGGGCGATACCGTCAAGGCGATGTTGATCGGCGTGCCGTCGCTTCCGGAGGCGTACGGTCTCCAGGTGCTCGATGGTTTCCCCGCGACGCAGGCGCCGCAGGACGTCGTCTTCCTCCCCTGGCGGTCGGGGGCACGATCATCCTGATCGACCGACCGATCGCCTCCTGCGCCGTGAAGCCGAACAGTCGCTCCGCGGCCGGGTTCCACGCGGTGATGGTCCCGTCGAGATCCTTGCCGACGATCGCCTCCTCGGACGAACGCACGATGGCGGCGAGCCGCATCGAGGCTTCCTCGGCCCTGCTTGCGGTCCGTGGTGTCTTCGAGCAGAGCGGAGAAACCTTCCGGCGTCGGAAAGACCCGAGTCCTGAACCAGCGCCCGTAGGGCTGTGAAACGCCTCGAACGCGGCGGGCTCATTGCCGGCCGCCGCACGCCGCAGCTGGGTCTCGATCTCGGTGCCGACGATATCGGGAAACATCTCCCAGATCGTCTTGCCTACCATCGACGAAGCCGGTTGCCGGAGCAATTCCGCGGCGCGGTCGTTCACGTAGCGATAGTGCCAATTCGGATCGAACACGACGAAGCCTTCGTCGATGCTGTGGAGCAGCCCTTCGAGTCGGCGGCGCCCGCGGTACATCGCTCTCGCTGAGCGCGCTGATCAGCGCGCCGATCGCGGCCGAAGAACAGAGGCTGATCAGGTCCGCGACGGTCGACAGCTGGAAGCTGTAGAACGGAGCCAGCCAGAAATAGGTGGCGAACACGGCGCCGAGCGCGGTCGTCACGATCCCCGGCCAGAACCCGCCGGCCCACGCGCTCAGAACGATGGCGGGAACGAACGTCAGGTAGGGCAAGCTATCGCCCCACAGCGACAGCATGCTGCGCGCGGCCGCGGCGGCCACCGCGGCGGTGACGGCAATGGAGTAACGGACGGGCGTTGGCCAGTCGGGCGCTCGAACGTAGCTAGCTCTAGGGAGCATGGTCGGCAACTTGAAGAAATACACAGGAATCGGCCACACGGTAACGTCCGGCAATGAGCCCTCCACGGAAAGCCCGGTTCTGCGATAGGTGTGCCTCGCGTCAAGGAGGAAGGGGATGAAAGCGATCGTCTTCGCGCAGACGGGTGGTCCCGAGGTGCTGACCCAGGCCGACGTTCCCAGGCCGGAGGCGCGCGCCGGGCTGGGTGCTGATCAAGAATCACGCGATCGGCGTGAACTTCGCCGACACGCGCTTTCGCCAGGAGCACCTACACCGTGAAGCCGAAGCTTCCCGACACGCCCGGCATGGAGGTCGCGGGCGTGATCGAGGCGGTCGGCGACGGCGGTGACGAATGTCCGGCCCGGCATGCGCGTGGCCGCCTTCACGAGCCGGGCGTACGCGGAGTACTGCGTGTCGCCCGCGTTCATGGCGATCCCGCTCCCCGACTCCGGTGAGCTTCGTCGACGGCGCGGCGTTCCTGATCCAGGTGCTGACGGCGTATCACGCGCTCCGCACGATGGACACGACCGGTCCGGGTAAAGTGTCCTCGTTCACGCCGCCGCCGGCGGCGTCAGGCTCGCCGCCGTCCAGCTCGCCAAGGCGGCCGGCGCCCACGTGTTCGGCACCGTCTCGAGCGACGCGAAGGCGGCGCTGGCGAAGGAAGCGGGCGCCGACGCGGTCATCAACTACGTGAAGAACAAGTTCGCCGACGAGGTCCTGCGGCTGACCGGCGACCGCGGCGTCGATCTCATCCTCGACGCCGTCCGGCAAGCCGACGTTCGAGGAGGGCCTTCGCTGTCTGGCCGCCTTCGGGAACATCGTCGCTCTACGGACGCGCGGGCGGCGCGCCGGATCGCTCAACCTGTCGGTCCTCTCTCTCCGAAGTCTGCAGAAAGTGAGGCGCGCTCTCGCTGCCGACCCTGACGCGAGGCTTTCCCGACAAGACCCGCGAGAGCGCCGAGGCGGTGCTTCGCGGACTCATGCGCGAGGGCGCCTCAAGCTCCACATCAGCCGGACGTACCCGATGGCGCAGGCGGCGGAGGCGCATCGCCATCTCGAGTCGCGCGAATCGACGGGCAAGCTGATCTTGCTCCCCTAAGAACATGGATCCGGACGGCCGAGACGCTCGCGCGCTACGTCACCTCCCTCCGCTACGGCGATCTCGCCGAGCGCGGTGAAGGAGGCCAAGCGCCACATCATCGACTCGCTCGGCTGCGCCATGGGGGGCACGACGAGCGAGCCGGCCGTCATCGCCCGGCCGTGTCGCGCCGGCCTCGGGCGAGGGCGCCGTCGGCGCGGCTCCTGGGCGACGGACGCGCGACCACACCCGAAGCCGCGCGCCTTCGCCAGCTCGGTCATGATCCGGTTTCTCGACGCCAACGACACCCACATCACGCGCGGCTCCGGCCGCCCGGGCGACATGCTCGGGGCGATCCTGGCCGCAGCGGAGCTTCGAGGCGCGTCGGGAAGGGACTTCCTGCTCGCGACCGTCGCCGGCTACGAGGTCTTCGGCGCCCTGGCCGACCACGTGGCGCTGCGCGACCGCGGCTGGGATCAGGGTCTTCGTATGGCGCCGGCCTCGGCGGCCGGCGCCGGGCTTGCTGCTCGGACTCTCCGTGCAGGAGATGGCCGATGCGATCGCGATCGCGATCACCGCGAACAGTGGCCACGCGACCAGACGCGGGCCGGCGAGGCTGGCGATGTGGAAAGGCTGTGCGACCGCGGCGGCCGCCCAAGGCCAGGCCTCTTCGCCGCCCAGCTGGCGAAGGCCGGGATGACCGGCCCGACCTGCGCCTTCAGGGGCCGGCATGGCCTCTTGCGAGCAGGTGACGGGGCCATTCAGGCTCGGGGCTCTCGGCGGCGCCGGACGCGCCTTCGCGATCGATGCGCACGAACTTCAGAGTTCTTCGCCGCCGAGTATCACGCGCAGGCGCCGCTTGCCGATGCGCGCTTGCCCTCAGGGACAAAGGTGCGCGTCGAGAGATCGAGACGCCTCGACGTCCAGATCTACGCGATGGCCCACAGCGAGATCGGGAGCGAGCCGGCCAAGTGGGATCCGCAGACGCGGGAGACGGCCGACCGCAGTCTCCCGTACATGCTCGCCGTCGCGCTCGTGGACGGCCGCATCACGCCGGCCAGCTTCGAGCCGAAGCGATACCTCGATCCGAGCCTCAGGCCCATCATGAACCGTATCCGTGTCGCCGAGAACCCGGAGCTCACGCGGCCGCTTCCCCGGCGAGCTACCCTCGCAGATCGACGGTGACCACCCGTTCGGGCCTGCGCTTCACCGAGCGGGCCGAAGTATCCGAAGAGGCACGCCCGCAACCCCGATGACCGACGGCGACGTGGGACGAAGTTTCGCGATCGCGGAGAGCGTCCTCGGCAAGCTCGGGCGGCCGACGCGCTCGAGACGCTCTGGCGCCTGGACGAAGTGTCGAGGATGGGTGCGGTCGTGGACCTGTTCATACCCCAACGCTGAAGAGGTGCGCGATGGATCTGGGACTGCAAGGCAAGCGTGCGCTCGTGACCGGCGGCAGTCTCGGCATCGGCAAGGCCATCGCGCGCGAGCTCGCCCGCGAAGGGCGTCGATGTCGCGATCGTGGCGCGCACGAAGGACCGGCTCTGGAGGCCGACCGCGCGCGAGCTGGAGGCCGCAGACGAACCGGCGCATCGTCCCGCTCGTGGCCGACGTCACCAGCAAGGAGCAGGTCGATCGCGCGGTCGCCGAGGCGGCGCGAGCAACTCGGCGGCCTGCACATCCTGGTCAACAGCGGCTCCGGCGCCGGGCGGCTCGGCCGACCGCGACCGGCCCGATCGAAACCGTCGTCGACGAGGATCTGCTGCAGGATTTCAACGTGAAGTACGTCGGAGCGCTGCGCTGCTCCCGCGCCGTCATCCCGTTCATGAAGACGGCGGGCTGGGGCCGCATCATCAACATCAGCGGCGGCAACGCCCGCAACGCCGGCAACCTCAGCGGCGGCGCGCGCAATGCCGGCCCTGGTGCACATGACAAAGACGCTGGCAGTTCAGCTCGGGCCGTCATGGGATCACGGTCAATTGCATCCACCCCGGCACGACCCGCACCGAGCGCACGCCGAGCCTGCTCGCCGCCCGCGCCGCCCAGCTGGGCGTATCCCCGGAAGAGGTCGGAGCGGCAGGACTTCGCCTACGGACTCGCCGCGCGGCAATGCCATCTGCCGCATGGTGGACGCGTCCGGAGGTCGCGTTCGTCGCGGTCTTCCTGGCCTCGGATAAGGCCTGGGCGGTCTCCGGCGAGCTGGTCGTGGCGACCGGCGAGCCGGCCGCTCGGTGTACTACTAGCGCTGAATTTTCATCGAGAGGACGCGGCGATGGCCGACTGGAAGCCACCCACGCAGGATCGGATCGAGGGCTACTTCAAGGAGCTGAACAACTGGGGCCGCTGGGGCACGACGACCAGCGCGGCACCGCGAGATCTCATCACCGCCGCCAAGCGGGCGCAGGCCGCGCAGCGCTGGTGCAGGACCGGCCGGACGGTCTCGCTCGCGCGAGACATCGGGCCCCAGCCGGCGATCATGTACAACGTCACGTTCCCGTCGAAGCCGCGAGCGCGCCGACGTGGTGCTCGATCGGTTCGACCTCGTCTATCACGGCTTCTCGATCACGCACATCGACGCCCTGTGCCACGTGGCGTGGGACGGCGGAGCTCTACAACGGCCGGCTCATTCGAGGACAGCCTCACCGCGGCCGGCGCCGACCTGGTGCGCGATCGACGCCTACTTCGACGGGCTGACGACCCGCGCGGCGTGCTCCTCGACGTCGCCGCCGGCCGCAAGGAGGGCTACGTGACCGTCGGCCAGCCGGTCACGCCGAAGGAGCTCGACGCGGTCGCCGCGCGGGCGGGCGTCAAGGTCGAGCCGGGCGACGTCGTCGTCGTCGTGCGCAACGGCGACGAGCGTTCCGAAGGCGCACCCCGACTGGGTGCCGCGCGTGTCGCCGCATCCGGGACTGCATCTGTCGTGTCTCGAGTGGTTTCGCGAGAAGGACATCGCCGCGATCTCGTGGGACATGATGGACGAGCGCCCGACGAGCTATCCGGGCTTCGCGATGAGCACGCACCTGGCCATCCCGTTCCTCGGCCTGGTGCTCGTGGACAACACGAATCCCGGGCGGCTGGCCCGCGCGTGCGCGGAGGAGGGCGGCTACGAGTTCCTCTTCACCGCGACGCCGATCCGGCTGGTCGGCTCGACGGGCGCGCCCGCGCACCCGCTCGCGATCTTCTAGAGTCGCGGCGAGCGAGACGGCGCGCGTCAGGCCCGGACGCGCGCCGGGCCCGCGCAGCAGACGCCCGGCGTGCGGCCGGTCGTCTCGCCGTTGCTCCAGGGTCAGCCTGGCCGTTGACGATCGTGGCGGCGATCCCTTCCGCCTTCTGGACGAGGCGGCGGGCGCCGCCGGGCAGATCGGTCTCGACCGTCGGCATCGCCGGCTGCACGCGTGCCTCGTCGAAGACCACGAGGTCCGCCCTGTAGCCCGCGCGCAGGAGCCCGCGATCGTGGAACTCCCACGCCGAGCGCGTTGTCGAAGGTGAGCTTGCGTACCGCCTCTTCGAGCGTGAACGCCTGCCGCCGCGCGCACCCAGTAGCTCAGCAGGTGAGTCTGGAGCGACGAGCCCATCTCCTGGCAGACGTGCGCGCCCGAGTCCGAGAACGTCGCCGAGCGTTGCGCGCCATGCTGCAGCATGCCGAGCACGTGCTCCGGGTCCTCGTTGACGAGCGGCTGCACGAACACCTGGTTGTCGTTCTCGAGCACCAGATCGATCATGACCTCGACCGGATGCCGACGAAGCTCGGCCGAGAGCTGGGCGACGGTCGGGTCGTTCCAGTCGACGCCCTTCATGGCGTAGAGGTTCGCGTAGTCCGGGCTTGCGCGGATCGGTGGTGGCCGCGCCGCCGCCCTGGAACACGTTGTCGCGCGGCTTCATGCCGGCCTCTTCGGCGATCCAGCTGGCGGCGCGTCGCCGGAGTCGGCGAGGCGCCGCTTCTGCTCCGTCGAGCGGCAGGCGGCGGAGCTGGCGCCACGCCGGCAAGACGTCGAAGCGGCAGATAGGACTTGAGCGAGAAGATGGCGTTGATCGAGCGCGTGGTGGTCTGCCCCCACATCCGCGCGCCCGCGGCCGCGCATTCGTCGAGGTACTCGAGCTGATAGGTCCACGGATTCGGCTGGTCGCCTGGCGGCTCGAGATCGTGCCGAACATCACCGGCCGTCCGGTGTCGACCGCCAGCCTGTTTGAGTCCGCGCGAAGAATCGGCGCTGCGCCTCGCCGCCCGGACGTGTCCGGACCGACCTGGAAGCACGCCGGTCGTTCAGCTCGGCCATCGCGCCCGACCAGGCGATCGAGCTCCCGTCCAGTCGGCGATGCGACTCGCCACCGGGGTGTTGTCGGGCGTGACGTGGGTCGTCGCGCGCGAGCTCGAAGCCCATCGCGCCGACGCGGATCGCCTCCCTGCACCGCCGCGGCCATCCGCGTCAGGTCGTCCTCGGTGCGCGCTCGGTCAAGGCGCGCTTGCCCGTGACGTACATCCGCAGGGCGCGAGTGGCCGATGTAGGCGCCGTAGTTGATCGCCTTGGGCAGGCGGTCGACGTTCGCCAGATACTCGGGGAAGGTCTCCCAGGTCCAGTCGATCCCCGCCATCATCGCTTCGGTCGGGATGTCCTCGACCGCGGTCAGGCAGCGCGCGAACCACTCGCGCTCCGCGGGCGGACACGGGGCCAGCGCGAATCCGCAATTGCCCATGATGACGGTGGTCACGCCGTGCCAGCAGGAGCAGCTCCCGATGCGATCCCACGCCACCTGGGCGTCCATGTGGGTGTGACCGTCGATGAAGCCCGGCGCGACGATCAGGCCGTCGGCGTCGATGGATGCGCTCGGCCGCCGATCGGATGCGCCCGATCTCGACGATCCGGCCGTCCTTGATTCCGACGTCGCCGCGATGGCAGCCGCCGCCTCGAGCCATCGACGATGGTCCCGCCACGAACCACGAGATCGAATCCCATGTCCTCTCCTTCTACGGCGCGCCTCGGCGGGCGGGCCCCAACCCGCGACCGCCTGCGCGCTCAAGGCCACTAGACGCGCCTCGGGAACCGCCGGCAGCGCGCAAAGCCGCTATGCCGGCGCGTCGTCAGGCTCGCGCGCGTCGCGTCGCGAGATGCCGTACAGGATCAGGAGGATCGGGAGCAAGTACATGTGCGCGCCGCTCCACATGAGCCCGCCGCCGACCATCTGATCGTCGACCGCGCTGATCCCGAGGGCCACCGCGGCCCGCGCATAGTGAGGATAGAACGCGCGCTCCGGCACCGCCAGCAGCATCCCGAGCGCCGTGCTCTGCGCGGTCGCGGCGACGAGGATACGCGATCTGGAGGCCGGGATGCAGGCGCGGACCGAGTCGCGGCGCCGGGCGGATGATCGGCCACCAGAACAAGAGCGCGGTGCCGAAGAAGGTGACGTGCTCGATCGCGTGCACGATCTCGTGCTCCGCCGCCGCGTCGTAGAGCAGCGGCACGTGCCACACCAGATGGCCGCGACGTGCAGCAGGCCGGCCGCCGGCCAGAACGTCATCGCCGACAGCGCGCCGCGCGGCCTACGCCGTCCGGCGCAAGGGCGCCGCGAGCCATCGGCGCGCGCCGGGCGGCAGTCCCCACAGGACGAGGGACAGCGGATTGCCGAGCAGCAGGAGCGGCGCCGCCATCATCGTCAGCAGCAGGTGCTGAGCCATGTGGGCCGAGAATCGCTCGGCGGCGAGCTCGTCGAGCGGCGAGAGCAGCGCGCCGCGACGAACGCGAGCCCCAGCGCGTAGGACGCCGGCCGCCAGAACGGCGGCGCGTGCCCGGCGGCGTGAAACCGGCGCCACCCGCGCGCGTAGGCGGTCGCGACCGCCACGAGCACGAGTGCCAGGAGCGTCTTGAGAGCCGCCTCAACCATCGGCCGCCGCCGTCACGAGGGCAGTGTCGGCCCCAGCTCCGCGCGCTGTCAACAAATGGCCGAATTTGACACGATGAAGTCGGCGGCTTACGTTGGCGCAGCAGGACAAGCACAGCCAGGCCGACACCAGGAGCGTGCCATGCGGACCTACTACGACATCGATCTGACGAGCCGGAACATCACCAAGCGCGAGCTGCACGGCGAGGAGATCGTCAGGGCGGGCCGCTACTGGATCGCCAAGACCCTGCCTCGAGCTCGGGGCGGCGACCGTCGACCCGCTGTCGCCGGCGAATCCGCTCATCTTCTCGGCCGGTCCGTTCGCGGGCACGAGCTTCTCGAACGCGAACCGGACGAGCGTGGGCTGCAAGAGCCCGCTCACCGGCGGCATCAAGGAAGCCAACGGCGGGGGCAGCTTCAGCTACGGGCTCGGACAGCAGAAAGTCGCCGGCTTCACCCTGCACGGCGCCGCCGACGGCTGGGTGGTCATCCACTTCCGGAAAGACGGCACGATCGACTTCGACGACGCCGCGCCGTACCTGGGCAAGGGCAACTTCGAGGCCCAGGAGATGCTGCACAAGAAGTACGGGCAGCAAAGTCACGATCGCGCTCTGCGGGCCCGTCGGCGAATACCAGGGCTTGCTCGGCGGCATCGCGTTCAGCGACAAGGACGGCCGGCCGGCTCGGTTGTCGGCGCGCGGCGGCGTGGGCGCGGTGATGGGATCCAAGAAGGTCAAAGCCGTCGTGGTCGACCTGGACAAGATCCCGCCGTTCACCGACTCGAAGAAGGTCAACGCGGCGATCAAGGACTACGCCAAGATGCTGCTGGCGGACTCGATGGTCACGAGCTTCTATCAGAAGATCGGCACCATGGGCATGGCCGATCTGCAGAATGCGCTCGGCGGTCTGCCGGTGCGCAACTTCAGCGCCGGCCAGCAGGTCAACGTGGCGGGCGGCGAGAAGTTCAAGATGGGCGGCGAGTACATCAGCCAGCTCAACGTCTCGCGCGGCGGCGAGCACACGCACGCCTGCATGCCCGGCTGCGTGATCCAGTGCAGCAACGTGTACGCCGATGCCAGCGGAAAGGAAGTCGTCTCGCCGGTCGAGTACGAGACGCTCGGCCTCCTCGGCACCAACTGCGGCCTGAGCGATCCCGACGAGCTCGCCCAGATGAACTTCCTGGCCAACGACCTCGGCGTCGACACGATCGAGCTCGGCGCCACCCTGGCCGTCCTGATGGAGGCCGGGCTCGGCGCATTCGGCGACGTGAAGTTCATGGCCGACTGCATGGCGGAGATGCGCCGCGGGACCGAGAACGGGCGGCTCTGGGCGCAGGGCACGGCGCGCGTCGGCGCCCACTACAACGTGCGCCGCGTGCCCGTCATCAAGAAGCAGGCGATCAGCGCCTACGATCCGCGCGTGGTCGAGGCCACCGGCATCACCATGATGGCCACGGCGCAGGGCGCCGACCACACGGCCGGCAACCTGCCGCGGCTCAAGACGCGCGAGATGAGCGCCGAGCAGATCGTGGAGCAGAGCCTGGCCCACCAGGCGCGCGTGGCGGCCAACGACTCGCTCGGGCTCTGCATCTTCGGCATGAGCGTCACCAACCCGAACACGGAATTTCTCGTCAACGCCATCAACGCCGCGCACGGGACGAGCCTGACCAAGGACTTCTTCGAGCCGCTGGGGCGGGACGCGCTCCGGATGGAGCACGAGTTCAATCGCCGCGCCGGGTTCACCGAGAAGGACGACGAGCTCCCGGAGTTCTTCTACACGGAGCCGCTGCCGCCCACCAATCACGTGGCGCGCTTCCACGGGGGCGACGTGCATCGGATGTACGAGCGGCTGCCCGAGCCGGCGATGCCGGCCTGAGCGGCGCAAGCGATGCGCCTAGCTGACGGCGGGCTCGGGAGGCGCCAGCGGCAGGAGCAGGGTGAACAGGCTTCCCCGGCCCTTGACGCCTTCGCTTTCCACGCTGATCTGGCCGCCGTGAAGCTCGACGAGCTTTCGCGTGAGCGCGAGCCCGAGGCCGGTTCCTTCCTGCTCGCGCGCTGACGAGGAGTCGCCCCGCTCGAACTTGTCGAAGATCCGGCCCTGGTCCTCGGCCTTGATCCCGATGCCGGTGTCCGCGACCCTGACGCGCAGCGAGCACGGACCGTCGGGGCCGCCCAGGAAGATCGTGTCGGCCGTCACGGTGACGTGGCCGCCCGCATCGGTGAACTTGATCGCGTTGCTCAGCAAGTTGTAGATCATCTGCTGGATCCGCATCCGGTCGGCGGTGATGGCCGGCAGCGGCTCCTTCACTTCCACGGTGACCGTGATGTTCTTCTGCTGCGCGAGCGCCTGGACGACGCCCACGACCTCCGGAACGTCCTCGGCGAGGGATACGCGCGTGAGATCGAGCGTCAGGTGTCCGCTGTCGACCTTGGCCAGGTCGAGCACGTCGTCGACCAGCGCCCGGAGATGGCGGCCGCCGGCGAGGATCGAGCTCAAGTATTCGAGCTGGCGCTCGTTGAGCTCGCCGTACGTCTTCTTCACGAGCACCTGCGAGAAGCCGATGACCGCGTTCAGCGGGGTGCGAAGCTCGTGGCTCATCGAGGCGAGGAACTCGCTCTTGGCGCGGCTGGCCTGCTCGGCGGCCACCTTGGACTCGAGGAGCTGCCGCGACTGGTCCAGCAGCTGGCGGATGTGGAGCTGCGCTTCGGCGTGCAGGCGGGCGTTCTCGAGCGCGACGAGCAGCGCCAGCCCGACGGCCGCGCCCAGCGAGAGCAACACGCCGGTCCACGTCCGGGCTTCGAGGCGCGCGGCGTCGGCCTGGGCCGCGAGGACGCGCGTGTGGATCGCCGCCAGCAACCCGTCGAGATTCTCCTGGACCTCCTCGGCATGCGTACGCGCTTCGGTATCCGTGAGCGCGAGCGCCTGCGCGCGGGCGCCGCGGCGCAGGAGATCCTGCTCCGTGGTGACGACGCCGCGATAGCGCTCGAACGCCGCCCGCGCCGCGGCGAGCTGCTGGCCCTCGCGCTTGCTCTGCGCATACTGGGCGAGGCGCTCGAGATCCTCGGCGACGCGGTTCGCCCGCTCGTTCCACGCCGTCGCGTAGCCGGGATCGCCCATGACCACCGCCCGCTGCTCGAGCTTGACGAGCGGCGTGATCGCCTCGCGGGTGGACGCGGCCAGACGGACGGCAGGAATCGTGCGGGTCGCGATCTCGCGGTTGACGGAGACGAGATTGCCGACGGCGTGAAAGCTCAAATAGCCGACCACCGCCAGCACGACGATCACGAGCACTGAGATGACGAACGGCTTCGCCGCCAGTCGCGTGCCGAGCGCCCGCGGTCCCACCATCGCCGCTATCGTCCGCAACGCCCGCGCCGAGTGGTCGACTCGGGGAGGCCCGGGAGCGTACCGATAGGGCGCAGAGAAACCAAGATGAGCACCATTGTGGGGGTTCCGGCGCCCAAAAGACGCAAAACACAGACCATTTCCGGACACCCCAGGCGAAGACTGATTTCGCGCGGACTTACTCGATCCGGGTTCGAAGCCCGATCGGCTCGGTCGGCTCGTTTCTGACCGATCCGGCGGCACGGATGGACCGACCGTGACCAGCCCCGGCCGGGCACCGGGCCGGTCCGAGGCGCGGGGCCGTTTCACAAGCGAGCCCGGTCGGGGTTTCAGAGGGACGTAGGAACTATCCAGACGGGAGGCACGAGATGAGCGACAAGGACACCTTGCTGCGGCAGGCGGAGGATGCGTTCACCGAGCTTCGCCAGGCGGTCGAGGGGCTGAGCGACGAGGAGATGCGTCGCGTATGGCTCGGGAGCTGGGGCGTCCGAGAGATCCTCATCCACATCTCCGGGTGGCACGATGCGATGATCCCCGCGTTCGCGAACATCGCGAACGGAGCGGCACCCTACCCGCCCGGGACGTATGATGATTTCGATGCGTGGAACGCGCGGTTCGTCGACCGGAAGTCGGGCGTGAAGCCGGCCGACGTCCTCACCGAGCTGGACCTCAGCCACCGGCGCTTCGTCGGCGCGGCCGCGGCGCTGCCAGACGCGCACTTCGCGCCGGGCGGCGGCGCGCGGGATCCGTTCGACGGCGCCGGCGCCGGGCACTACCGCGAGCACGCCGCCCAGATCCGCGAGTGGCGGCAGCGACCGTCGTGATGGATCGCGGCTGCCTCCTGTTCGATACGCCGATCGGCACCTGCGGCATCGCGTGGGGCGACCGCGGTGTCGTCGGCGTGCAGCTGCCGGAAGGCAGCGAGGCGGCCGCGCGAGCTCGGCTCGGGCGCGACTTCCCGGGTGCTCCCGAATCGCCGCCGCCGCCCGAGGTCCAGCGGGCCGTCGACGGCATCGTCGCGCTCCTGAGCGGCGAGGCGCGCGATCTCTCGTTCGTCGAGCTCGACATGCGCGAGGTCCCGCCGTTCAACCGCCGCGTGTACGAGGTCGCGCGCACGATTCCGCCGGGCGCGACGCTCTCGTACGGCGAGATCGCCGCGCGCCTCGGCGAGCCCGGCGCGGCGCGCGACGTCGGCGTGGCGCTCGGGCAGAATCGATTCGCGATCAGTCGTCCCGTGCCATCGCGTGGTCGCCGCGAATGGCAAGCTCGGGGGTTTTCGGCGCGCGGCGGCGTCAGGACGAAGCTTCGACTGCTCTCGATCGAGGGCGTGCAGGCGCCCGGCACCATCCCACTCTTCGAGCGCGGCTCGATCGGCCGCTAGCCCGCGGCGGCTCTCGAAGCTCGGTTCAGACGCGCTTTCGCGGGAGCGCGCGATCGCTTATCATCGCCTCGAACCGCATGAAGACGAACGCGTTCCCGATCGTGCTGCTCTCGCTGCTCGCCCTCGCTGCCGTCGGGTGCGCCTCCGGGCCGATGGCCGGACAGGTCGCCGTCGCCGGTCAGCCGCGGGTGCCGCTGACGATGAGCTGGGAATCGGGGCTCTTTGGCGGCAGCGGAACGATGACGGCCGTCATGCCCGACGGCGAGCGGTTCTCGGGCAAGTACACCGTCGTGAAGAAGGACCTGGTTCGCGGGTCGATCGGCTCGGCCTGGACCGGCGACGACCCGCCCGAGATTCGCGGCGCCATCGACGACAGCATGTGGGGCGCGGCGCGCGACTCCGGCACGTTCCTCCGCACGCACGAAAACAAGGCGATCGCGACCTTGAAGGGCAATCGCGGCACCACGATGCTCTGCCGCTTCGAGCTCGACGCCTCGGAAGCCGGCATGCGCGGCGGCGGCGCCGGCACGTGTCAGACCTCGAAGGGCGCGAAGATCAGCGCGACGTTCTAGGAGGCACTCAGCGACCGGCTCGCCGCCACGGCGACCGGTGCCGGCCGCGTCGGGTCCGGCACCAGCCACAAGACGATCGCGGCCGCGCCGTAGCAGATCACGAACGCGATCAGCGCCTGCGTGTAGCTCTGCGTCCGGTCGTAGACCCAGCCCGTGTACACGGCGGCCGGCATCGAGGCAAAGCTCTGGAACATGCTGATCCAACCCCGGATCGTCGCGAAGTGGGCTCGACCGAACACGTCGCCGACCAGGGCCCACGTCACCGAGTTGACGCCGTCGCCGAACGAAAACAGAACGGCGAAGAGCACGAGCGCCCACCACGCCCCATCGCCGTACGCCAGCACGGCCAGGCCGGCGGCGCCCAGCAAGACGCCCACGGCGCCGATCATTTGCTTCGACTGCCGATCGCCGAGCCACCCCGTCAGCGGCCGGCTGACGACGGTGGCCAGCGCCGTGAGTCCGACGTAGAACGCCGCCGCCGGCTCGTCGAGCCCCTTCCAGACCAGGAGCGGCACCAGATGCACGGTCACGCCGGCGTACGGGACGTTGCGCAGGCCGTGGAACGCGGCGAGCAGCCAGAACGTCGGCGTCCGCAGAGCCTCCCGGGTCGTGAACTCTCGGGTGTCGTCGAGCGGCGGCGTGAGCCCCGAAGGGCTTGCGTGTCGGCCCTGCGCAGGCGAGCGATCACCGTCGGGCAGCAGGCCCATGCTCTCCGGAGAGCGCCGGATGAAGAGCACGAGCGGAAGCAAGGTGAGCACGACGAGGCCGGACAGGACCGCGGCCGTCCGCCAGCCGAGCTTCAACACGGCCAGCGCGACCAGCGGAAAGATCAACACGCCGCCGATGGCCTGGCCGGTCTGGACGATCGCCATCGCCAGCCCTCGCTTGCGGCGAAACCAGTGGGCGACCACGGCCAGGGTCGCCTGATTGAACCCAGCCTGGAAGCCGAAGCTCAGGGGCCCGATGAAGACGAGGAGGAAGAGAAGGTAGCTGTGCGTGAGCGAGAGCAGGATGAGCCCCAGGCCCGCGAGCAACGTCCCCGCGACCAGCATCACCCTGACGTCGAATCGATCGATGAGATATCCGACGAACGGCGCGCCGAGCGCCGCCTCGAGCCGGGACAATGAGAACGGCAGCGAGGTCGCGGCGCGGCTGAGATTCAGCTCGGTGAGGACCGGCAGAAAATAGAGCGTGAACCCGGTGTTGAACGAGCCCGCCCTTCACCGCGTCCTGCACGCAGCCGATCGCCACGATCCACCAGCCGTAGAAAATCCGCCCCGGGCTCTGGGAGAGCGAGCGCCTCATCGCCGGCGGCTCGCGTCGGGGGCGGCGGCGCGCGGTCTCACGGTTTGTAGTTCACGCTCTTGGGCTGAAGTTTGCGAAGAAGATCCGGGTACACGAACGCGCCCAGGTCGAGCGGCTTCGTGAGCTTGCCCTGCTGCTTGAGCTGCGTCTCGGCGAGCCGGAACAAGCTGATGGTGAAGTCGTCCAGGACCATCTCGAAGCGGAGCTTCGTCATGAGCTGCTCCACCAGTTGCGGGTCGAGGCTCTTGAGGAAGTCCGACACGTCCTTGGCGGCGCGCTTGCGATCCTTGTTGATGACGTCCGTCGCCTCGATGAGGCGCGCGCACGAATCCCTCGGCCTGCTCCGGATTCTTCTTGATCCAGCCGAGGTTCATGTAGATGTAGACGCCTTGCTCGAGGATGCCCTCCTGGTCCCGGAGCACCTTCGTGTTCTTGACGGCCGCCAGACCGCGGGTGACCCACGGCTCCCACACGGCGTAGGCGTCGATGTTGCCGCGCTCGAGCGCCGCGATCATCTCCGGCGCCTCGACGTTCACCACCGTGTAGTCCGCCGCGTTCAGCTTGAGCTTGTCGACCAGGGCCAGCCAGAACACCTCGCCGCCCGAGCCGCGGGCCACGCCGATCTTCTTGCCCTTCAGCTGCTCGAGGTTGTCGACGTTGCGACCCACGATCGCGATCCAGCGCACCAGGCGCGTGGCCTGCGCCACCACGACCACGTTGGGATCGAGGTTGTGGTTGGCGACCCCGCGATCTCCGAGCCGAAGGCGGATTCGATCTGGCCGTTGATGAGGAACGACACCATGGCCGAGCCGGAGGGGCCCGTGTTGATCCGTACGTCGAGCCCGTGCTTCTTGAAGAGCCCCTCCTGCTGGGCCACGTAGTAGGCGGAGAAGACCGGGTCCACTCCGGTCGCGATGGTCATCTTGGTCTGCGCCCACGCAGCGCCGCTCCACAGCAGGACGGCTCAGGACGAGCAGGTATCGCACACCGCGTGTCAGCATGACGGCTCCCCTTCTCGATCGAGGTGACATTGCACGTGCGCGAGACCGGGTCCCGCGCCCACGCCGGCGGATCTCACTAGGTCGCCGGCGAGTATTTGCCCGCGAAGGTATAGATGCTCCAGCGAAACAGCCGATCGGTGGCGAAACCGAGAAATCCCAGGGTGACGAGCGACACGAAGATCTCGTCGACCAGCATGAACAGCCGCCCGTCCCACAGCATCTTGCCCAGGCCGTCGTTGGCGGCGATCAGCTCCGCCGCGACGATCGTCGTGAACGAGTTGGCCATCGCCAGGCGCATGCCGGTCAGGATGTAGGGCACGGTCGCCGGCAGCGCCACGTGGAAGAAGATCTGCGCCTGCGTCGCGCCCAGCGACTCGGCCGCGCGGATCTTGTTGGGCGCGATCGCCGAGACGCCCGGCCGCCGTGTTCAGGATGACGATGAAGATCGTCGTGTAGATGATGAGGAAGACCTTGGACGCCTCGCCGATCCCGAACCAGATCACGGCCACCGTGATCATGGCGACCGATGGGATGAAGCGCAAGAACTCCGTGTACGGCTCCAGCAGCTTGCGCACCGGCCGGAACGAGCCCATCGCCAGCCCGATCGGGATGCCCAGCAGCGAGCCGGCGACGAAGCCGGCCAGGATCCGCTGGAGGCTCGCCCACAGATGCTCGAACAGGATGCCGTTGCGCGCCAGGGCGAGGCCCTTGCGGAAGACGACCGTCGGCGGCGGGAAGAGCACCGAGCCGACCAGGTAGATCGACGTCAGCTGCCAGATCACGAACAGGCTGGCGAATCCGAGCGCGTACGCTCCGTACACCGTCCACAGAGCTGCCGCGCCAGGCGCATGGCTCAGTCCGTACGCGAGAGGGATTTGGCGACTTCGTCGCGGATCATCTCATACACCTGCTTGTAGTAGCGGAGGAACGCGTCGTCGGTGCGGCTGCGCGCGCCGTTCAGCGACACCTCGACGACGCCCTTCACCTGCGAGCGCGGCCCGGCGCGCATCACGCCGATGCGCTTGCCCAGGGTGACCGCCTCGTCGATGTCGTGCGTGATGAAGAGGACCGTCGTGCGGGTGGCTTGCCAGATGTTGGCCAGCTCGAGCTGCATCAACGCGCGGGTCTGGGCGTCGAGCGCGGCGAACGGCTCGTCCATGAGGAGCATCTTCGGCTCGTTCGCCAGGACCCGCGCGATCTGGATGCGCTGCTTCATGCCGCCCGACAGCTCGGCCGGATACTTCCGCTCCTGGCCGCGCAGCCCGACCAGCTCAGGTAGCGCATCGCGCGCTCGCGCCGCTCGGTCTTGCGCACGTGGCGCATGCGCAGCCCGAACTCGACGTTCTCGACCGCGGTGAGCCAGCCGTAGAGCGAGTCGTCGCCTTGAAACACGACGCCGCCGGTCGCGGCTGGCGCCGGTGACCGGACGGCCTTCCATCAGGATCCGGCCGGCGGTCGGGCCCTCGAAGCCCGCGAGCATCTTGAGCACCGTCGTCTTGCCGCAGCCGCTCGGACCGAGCAGGCAGAAGAACTCGCCGACCTCGATGTCGAGGCTGAAGTGCTCTAGCGCGGGGTAGTCGACGCCCTGCAGCGAGCGATAGGTCTTCTGGACGTCGTGGAACGAGACGAGCGGCACGGCATCAGTCTAGTCCAACCAATCCTTCTCTTTCAGCTTGCGCGGCAGGTACTTCTTGGTGAGGAACTGGAAGTCCTTGTTGGCGAGCGCGTCCAGCTCGTACTTGAGCCCGCTCGAGGCATCCGCTTGATCTCGGTCTGCCAGCCCTTCTTCTGAAACCAGGTGTAGCCGAGCAGCTCCTTGGCGCGGGCGGTGTCCTTGTCGTTGAGCTTGATGCCGACGTTGCGCGGCAGCTCGTACGCCTCGGGATCCGCGCTCGAGAGCCCGATGAACTTCGCCTTCGGAATGGCCATGCGCTGGCTCTCGAACGCCAGGTTGATCGAGCCCTGCTTGATGACCGAGTAGATGTAGTAGCCCCACGGGTCGTTGTCCACCAGGACGTAGACGGGGAGCTTCTTCTCGTCGTGCAGCCGCCGCGCCAGCCGCCGCACGCCGCGCGGGCGGCTGTCCGTTGCCGGTCAGCAGCACGCAGTTGTGCGTCCGCCAGAACTTGTCCTCCGAGAGCCGGTTCCACTGCGTGCCCTTCTCGACGAGCAGGACGAAGTCGGCCGTGCACTGCCGGATCTCCAGATACTCGGGCTCGACGATCGACGGCACGGAATAGCCGCCCTTCCCGAGCCGCGCGCAGTCCACCCGGTCGCCGTCGTCGACCAGCACCAGCGGGCCGACGATGGACCCGGCGTTCTCCGCGCGCACGTGCAGCTCCTCGCGGAGCGCCGCCAGGGTCACCTCGAGATCTTCGATGAGCGGATCGGACTCGTCCTGCGTGTCGAGCGTGTTCTCGTGCGAGTTCTTGATCGTGTGCTTGGTGCGGTAGTAGATCTCGCGGAGCGAGGTCGTGAGGTTCGCCCGCTGCAGCTCGCAGAGGGCGTCGGCCACCAGCACCGTCTGCATGAACTTCTTGGCCATGCCGACGTTGAAGAACGACCGCGCCTGCTTGCGCTTGCCCAGCTCGATCAGGCCCTTGCGCTCGTCGAAGGTGATGTTGGAGAGCGAGCGGACCGGGATCGCCAGGGTGGGATCACTGGCGCCGCTGCGCCGCGTCGATGACGACGTCGGCCACGCCCACGAGCTTCTTCTCGACTCCGCTGATCTTCCGGACTTTCGTGGCCATCGCCGTGTCCTACGCCTTCCTGCGCGCCGCGCGCGCCTTCGGTTTGGCGGCTGCGCGAGCCTTCGGCGGCTTGCGCCCGTGGTCTTCGCGTGCACGGCGCCTGACCGCCTCGAGTCGGCCTTCGCGTGCGGCGACCTTCGCGGCCGCTTGGCGACTCCTTCTCGTTCTTCTCTTCCGCGGCCGGATGGCCATTTCCGTTCGCGGGCGCCACCGTGACAGGCGGCGCGATCACCGTCGGCACTTCGCCCTCGACGCCGTCCGCCGTGACGATGATCGAATGCGGGAGGCCTTCCGGGGCATGACCGTTCTTGCCGAGGACCTCGTCGGTCTTCTCGCCTCCGGTTCGCTTCATGGCCATCTTCTGGAGCTGCTCCTTCAGCTTCGCGACGGGCAGCCGGCCGCCCTTCAAGCGGTTACACGACTCGACGACTTCCTCGATATAGAGCTCGAAGATGTTGCGCCGGCTCTGCTCGCTGTGCGCCCGCTCGCGCCGCCGGAGGAAGGCGCCGAGCCGCCGGCCGCACTCGCGGAGCGCCAGGGTGATCTCCTTGCCGATCTCGTCGTACTCGGCGATCGCTTCCTTGGACTCGCTGGTGAACGGCACCCAGACCGAGGCCATGTGGACGAAGATCACCATCGGGCCGGCCGGGAGCGCGCCGCGCGATTGCGGTCACGCCGTAGTTGCGCCACGTCGTGTCGAGCACCGACTTGAAGATGGCGCAGGCCGACTGCTGATAGAGGAGCGGCACCCGGTTCGCGTAGCGGATGACGCGCGCGAGCTCGCGGTCGTCGCCCTGATCCGCTTCGCCCTCCGCGAGCGGGACCGCCTTCTTTCTGCTGGTCCTCCTGCGCCTGCTCCGGCCCGCGCCCGAACGCCAGACCGGCCTCGATCACGAAGGGGTTGCCGCGGTACACCGCCGGCGGCCGGCTGACCGCCGTATAGAAATCGCCCTTGATCTGCTGATAGAGCCCCGAGAGGATCGCCCGCTCGCCGATGGGCGAGAGGCAATTGGTCGGCGGCGCCATGATCTTCGTCGACTGGATCGCCTTGTAGAGATTCTCCGCGGCCTGGCCGTGGACGTCGCGCGGACGCGCGCGCGGCGAGACACCCGCGGTCTTGCAGATGTCCTCGGCCAGACGCGGCGACACCCGACTGAAGTCGCCGGCCAGGAACCCCGACACCCAGTGGCTCTTCGTGTCCTGCAGCATCTTGAGCAGCATCCCGAGCTCGATGCCGTAGGGATGCGGCTTGATCTCGCGCGGCGACTCGGGAACCTGATCGTAGGTCCGGGGCAGCTCCTTGGTCTCGCCCTCCGGCGTGAAGTACGTCAGCTTGACGTGCGGGTTCGCGATGATCGTCTGCTCGACGTACTCGTCGACCGAGGCGCGGCCTTTCTGGTAGCGGCCCTCGACTTCCAGGGTGACCTGGGTGCCGCGCGGCGACTCCCAGTCGATCTGCTTCTTCTCGAGAATCTGCGGCTCGTTCTTCTTGGTATCGATCTGGACCTCGAAGAAGTGCGCGGGCGACCTCGCGCTCGGTGCGCGAGATGATCTGGACCGGCTTGCCGGTCGTGAGCTGACCGTACATGCCGGCGGCCGAGATGCCGATGCCCTGCTGGCCGCGGCTCATGCGCAGCCGATGGAACTTCGAGCCGTACAGGAGCTTGGCGAAGATCGGCGGGATCTGCTGCCGGACGATGCCCGGGCCGTTGTCGGTGACGGTGATGCGGAAGCGGCTCGCCTGGCTCGCCGGGGGCGGCGGGCCTCCGTTGCCGACCGCCTCCACCTTGACGACGATGTCCGGGAGAATCCCGGCCTTCTTCGCAGGCGTCGAGCGCGTTGTCGACGGCCTCCTTGACGCAGGTCAGCAGGGCTTTGCGCGGATTGTCGAAGCCCAGGAGATGTCGGTTCTTCGTGAAGAACTCGGAGACGGAGATCTCGCGCTGGCGAGCTCCCATCTCGACGGCGGAGATCCCCTGCTTAGGGCCGCCGCGACCGCCGGCTTGGGCGCTTCGGGCGCGGGGCTCGGCTCCGGGACGACTCGCTTTACGGCTACGCTTTGCCAATGGCGCTCTCGATGGTTCGCATATACCCCACATACAAGCAAAATTTGATGCGTGGACTCAAGTTTTCCCGAGCCGGGCTCTGGGCCTGCGGCGGCCCGGCGGGCTGTCCGTGCGGCGCGCGGACGTCGGCCACGCCGCCAGCTCACTCATCAGAGCCTTCGCGGCCCCGCTCAGGTATCCGCGACGGCGGTGGATCAAGACGACCGGGATCGTGACGCGCTTGCCCGCGATCCGCATCTCCCGCAAGCGTGCCCCCGCGCAGCTCCTCGTCCGCGCTGCTCGGGCAAGAGCGCCAGGCCTGAACCCCGCCTCGACCATGCGCTTCTGCGCCGTGAGGCTATCGATCGGGATGATCTCGGCCGGGCTCAGCCCCCACGCGGCCAGCCGGTTCTGGAGCGACCAGGGATACGGCTCGTAAAACGCGTCGTTGCGCGGCGGAAACGCGACCCACCGCTCCGGCCCGAGCGCCGACGGCGTGACCTTGCGTCGTCGTGCCAGCGGGTGGCGCGGCGAGCAGACGACCATCATCGGCTCATCGTACACGCCGACGGAGAGCATCTCCGGATGCGGATCGCCGCCGTAGCGCAGCCCGAGCGTCGCGTCGCCGCGCCGCACCAGCACGCTGACCTCCTGGCTGAGCGCGGTGCGCAGCCTCAGCTCGACGCGCGGGTGTGCGTCGCGGAAGCGCTGCAGGCAGCCGGTCAGGGTCGTGCTCGCGAGGGTGCCGACGAGCGCCAGGGTGATCGTTCCGCGATCGACCTGATGCAGCGCCCGGACGGAGTCGAAGCCGTCGCGCATGCAGGCCAGCAATCCCTCGGCGTGAGGCAGGAACGTGCGGCCGGCCTCGGTGAGCGTCACGCCGCTCCGGATCCGCTCGAACAGCGGCGCGCCGAGCTCACGCTCGAGCAGGTCGAGCCGGCGGCTCACCGCCGGCTGCGAGAGATGCAGGAGCGACGCGGCCTTCGTGAAGCCGCCGCCCCGAACGATCGCCACGAACGTCTCGACCTGGTCGACCTCCACGGCCATAAGCATAGCTGATGACCCTCCTCCGTTCTATGCATTGGACACATGTCCGGCCGCGCGGCTACGGTGACGCATCGAAGGACGGTGAACCCGTCCAGGAGGTGCGCGATGCTCGACAACTCGGTCCTCCCCGTGAAGTCCTCCGCCACGGCGCGTACGTGTGCCTGCGGCTCGCCGACGGCGCCGATCGCTCGCGCCGTCGCGGGTGTCGCGATCCCCGCGCTCGCCGAGAAGCTCGGGCTCGTGAATGAATTCGAGCCCGCCCAGGGCCCGCCGGCGCAGTCGATCGCGTTCCTGCGCCGGAACAGCGCGACGAGCGGCGCCATCGCCGACGACGGCGTCGGCCAAGCCGACGCGGTCGTGCACGTGGCGGCGCCGACCGCGCAGCCGGTCGGCGACTTCTGCGCCGAGGCCAGTCGCCTGCTCGGGTCGATGGCCCGCCTGCGCGTGATCGGTGGCGTCGTGCGCCCACGGACGTACTACCGGCGCGGCCATGAACAACTTCGCCTACGCGCACCAGGTCGTGCAGCAGCCCGGACGTCTCATGCCCAACGGCTTTCTGATCCCGATGAGCAAGACGGCCGGCGTGGTGGGCGAAGGACTGGATGGAGCGCCATACCTACTTCCTGCCGCGCTACGACGACGACGGCCGCATGCAGAACGAAGGGCACGCGCTCGCCTCGGCCGCCGGCATCTCGTGCCTGCTTCGGCGAACCTACAAGCGCCGCGACCGAGCCGGCGCCCGAGGGCACGTACGACTTCGTCACCTACTTCGAGTGCGCCGACGCCGACGTGCCGACGTTCCACCAGGTGTGCGATGCCCTGCGCGACGTCGCGCAGGAACCCGGAATGGAAGTTCGTGCGCGAGGGGCCGACGTGGCATGGCCGCCGCGTCGCGACGTGGGCCGAGCTGTTCGCGCGATGAGCACGGCGGCGGCGCGCGCCCACGACCGTCCGAGCGATCCGATCGCCGCGGTGACACACCGCGATCCGTATCCGTACTACGCGGAGCTCGTCGCGACCCGGCCCGTCCACCGGGACGAGGCGCTCGGACTGTGGGTCGCGTGCAGCGCCGCCGCGGTGACGGACGTCCTCGGCCATCCGGCGTGTCTGGTCCGCCCGCCGGCCGAGCCGGTGCCTGGTGCCCTGCTGGGATCACCCGCCGGCGACATTTTCGGCCGCCTCGTGCGCATGAACGACGGGCGCGCCACGCGGCGATGAAGCCGGCCGTGTCGGCGGCGACGGCTCGCATCGAGGCATCCGTCGGCGAACAGGCCCGACACTGGGCCGAGCACCTCGTCAAGGAGCTGGAGCCGACCCGCGACGCCGCGCGCGTGAACGAGTTCGCGTTCAGCTTATCGTCGTACGTACTCGCCGGCTTGCTCGGGGTGGCGCCGGGCCGGCTGGCTCACACGGCCGCGCTGGTGCGCGCCTTCGCGGAGAGCATCGCGCCCGCCGCGACGAGCGAGCGGCTGGCGCGCGGGACCGCCGCGGCCTCCCAGATGCTCGAGGCCTTCCGAGCGCTGCTGGACGCGCGCGGTCGCACGTCTCCGCTCACCTTGCTCGGCGATCTGGATCGAGAAGTCGCGAGCGCGGGCCGCGCCGAGCGCGAGGACGTCGTCGCCAACGGCATCGGTTTTCTGTCTCAGGCGTACGAAGCCACCGCCGGGTTGATCGGGAACACCCTGGTGACATTGGGTCGATACCGGCCCCACGGCGCGCGCCGTGCGGATCTCGGCGAGCTCGCGGCGGTCGTTCGTGAAGTGGTGCGCTACGATCCGCCCGTTCAGAACACGCGTCGCTTCGTCGCGCGCGACGCGACGGTCGCCGGACACGCGATGAAGGCCGGAGACGTCGTGCTGGTGGTCCTCGCGGCCGCCAACCGAGATCCGATGGCGAATCCCGAGCCGTCGCGATTCGATCCCGCTCCGGCCGTCACGCCAGGTGTTCACGTTCGGGAACGGCCCGCACGCATGCCCAGGCGAAGCGATCGCGACGGCCATCGCCGTGGCGGGAGTACGAGAGCTCCTCGGCTCCGGCGTGGAGCCCGAGCGGCTCGCCGCCGACGTGACGTATCGGACGTCCGCGAATACTCGCGTGCCGATCTTCGGAGGGCTGCGCGCGTAGGCGCGAGTCGCGCGGGACTTACTGCATGCCGGCGCGGTGCGCGGCGCTGAGAAGACGGTCGAGATCGGCCGGCCGCTTGTAGGGGATCCGCTCGCGAAGGCTCGCCATCGAGGCGCCCGGGCTCAACTCGCTCGCCTTGCCCCACGCCTCGCGGGCTTCCTTGATCCGCCCCAGCTCGCTGAACAGGACGGCGCGGTAGGCGTACGCGGGAACGAAGTTGGGATTCGCTTGCAGGAGCTTGCGCGAACGCGTCGAGCGCCTCCGGTCTGCGCTCGGTCAGATAGTAACCGTGGCCCAGGGTCCACAGATAGAAGTAGCGATAGTGCGGGTTCAGACGCATCGCGCGGCGGATCATCGCGAGGCTCTCCTCGCCCTTGCCCGACCAGCCGAGGACCTCGGCCAGTCGTCTCGTAGCCGTCCGCGTCGTTCGGCGCGAGCGCGATGCCGCGCTGGTGCCTGAGCGAGCGCCCGATCGTGACTCCTTCATCCACAGATAGACCTGTCCCAGGACGTGACAGGCGCCCGCGAGATTGTCGTTCAACGCGCCCGCTTTTTCGGCGAGCTCACGCGCCCGCTCGAGGCTTTCGCGGTCGGCGGTCCACAGAAACTGCCAGCTCTGGAGATACGTCCAGCTCAACCCCAGATAGGCCGCCGCGTAGCTCGGGTCGAGGTCGATGGCCTTCACGAAGAGCCGCCGCGCTTCGGCGTTGCCCTCGCGCGTCGTGCGACTGCGCTCCTCCTGCCCGCGAAGGACGAGATCGTAGGCCTCCATGACGCCGGTCGGCGGCCGGCCCATGCGCACGCGCTCCACCTCGGTGAGCTTCACGGCCATGGCCCGCACGATCTGCTGCGTGACCTCGTCCTGGAGCGCGAAGATGTCGGTCACCTCGCGGTCGTAGCGCTCGGCCCAGACGATGGTATCCGGTGCCGGCGTCGACGAGCTGCGCCGTGATGCGCACGCGGCTGCCGGAGCGCTGCACTCCGCCCTCCAGGACGTAGCGCACGCCGAGGTCTCGGCCGACCTCGCGCACCTTCACCGGCTTGCCCTTGTAGGTGAAGACCGAGTTGCGCGCGATCACGAACAGCCCGGAGACCTTCGACAGCCCGGTGATCAGGTCCTCGGTCACGCCGTCGCTGAAATATCTCCTGCGCCGGGTCCTGGCTCAGGTTCGTGAAGGGCAGCACGGCCACCGACGGCTTGTCGGGCAGCGGCAGCCCCGCCGACTCCTGCGGCCTGAGCCACTGCCAGCCGGCCCAGCCGCCGGCGCCGAGGAGCAACAGGATCGCGGCCGCGGCGGCGATGCCGCCGGACCCGTCGCGCGCCGCTCCGAGGTGACGGCGCGGACAACGCGCTCGGATCGAGACGGAGACGATAGACTCGAACCGGCCTCGCGATGTTCTTGACGGTGTGCTCGCCGGCGAACTCGCAGATGAACGGAAGCTTGCCCTCGATCTGGTCGTAGGCCGTGCCCGAGAGACAGATGCCGCCGCCCTCGGCCAGGCTTTCGAGACGCGCCGCGATGTTGACGCCGTCGCCGTACAGCCGCTCGCCCTCGACGATGACGTCGCCCAGGTTGATGCCGATGCGGAAGCGCATCTGCCGTGAGAGCGGCAGCTCGGCGTTGCGCGACTGGAGCTCGCGCTGGATGTCGACCGCGCACTGGACGGCGTCGACGACGCTCGCGAAGTCCGCCAGCACGTTGTCGCCCGGCGCGTCCACGACGCGCCCGCCGTGACCGGCCGACCGCGGAGGCGATCACCCCGCGGTATTCGGTGATGGCGCGGACGGTCGCCACCTCGTCGTCGCCCATGAGGCGGCTGTAGCCTTCCACGTCGGCGCTGAGGATCGCGGCGAGTTTGCGCTCGATCGGACGCCCGCCCATGGCTCTGGATTCTATCGTGTCCGGCGAGCGCGCCCGCTCGCCTGGGCGGGTCGCTGCTACCTGCTTCCGATCACGCCGGGTCGCACCGCTACGCGCAGCCCATGGCGTAAACCTGCGTGGCGCCCTCGGGCAACGGACGCGTCGCCCAGTTCTGGCCGCCGTCCTCGCTGCCGAACACCTCGCCGCCGCTGGTCGCGCAGTACATGCGCTTGGGCTGGCGCGCGTCGAACGCGAGCGTGAACATCGTGGTCCTGGGCTTCACGCCCATCTCCACCTTCGTCCAGCTGGTCCCGCCGTCCTTGCTGCGGAACAGGGCGCCGACTTCGCTCTGGAAATTCGCACCCGCGGCCACCCAGATGGTCTTCGAATCGCCGGGAGCCTCGCGGATGTCGCGGCAGTAGGTCTGTCCGTTGGGATTCAGCGCCTCGAGCCGCGCGCTGGCCCAGTGCTCGCCGCGGTCCGCGCTGCAAAACAGCCCGGCGCGGCCGATCGCGAACACCTGGCCGGGGCGCCAGCGTCCGACCAGCACGCCGTGCATGTCCACCGTGTCGTCGTTCAGGTACTGCCCGTGGCTCATGTTGTCCCAGTGCTCGCCGCCGTCGAGGCTGCGGATGACGCCGCCGACTTCGATGGCGCCGTAGAGCTCGTCGGGATTCGCCGGATTCGCGGCGAGCTTCGAGCACGCGCTTGGCCGGGTTGGAGCCGGCGGCCACCGTCACCTCCGGGAAGCGGACGGTGCACCGGGAGCTGCCGCCAGCGCACGCCGCCGTCGTCGCTGCGGATAGATCTCGCAGTTCTCGTACCCCGCGTACATCACCTGCGAATTGCGCGGATCGAACGCCAGCGACCAGACCGGCAGGCCGTGATCCGGGACGTCGAGCTTCTCCCAGTGCTCCCCGTGATCGTCGCTCCGATACGGGACCGTGCTGCGTTCCGACGTAGACGGTGTCGGGATGCTCGGGGTGCGTGGCGATCGCGCGGATGGCGGGCGCTGCCGGCAGGCCCGCGGGTCGCGAGCTCCCAGTGATCGTCGCCGGCGGCCATGCGATAGAGCCCAGATTTGACCGGGGCGACCCGGAGCGGTTTCGCCCGCCAGCCCGACGTACACGTAGGGATTTGCGACTCGTCGTCATGGCGCTCTCCTCAACGGCTTTCGCCGGTCCGAGCGTTCAGCGCAGGCGCGGAGCGACTTCCTCGCGCGTAGAGACGGATCGGAGTTGAGCACGCGATCGAGCGGAATACGTCCGCCGACGTTCGACTCCATGATGACGCCGGCCAGGCCCGAGCTGCGTCGCGCAGCTGGCGCAGCCGGTCGACGACCATGTCCGGCGTGCCGTACGCGACCCGGTCGCGCAGCACGTCGTCGTAGCGTCAGGCTGGACAGGCGCTCCGCGCGCTCGGCGCGCTCCTCGGACGCCGTCGTGCCCGTCGCCCCGACCGACGAGGCAAAGTTCTCGGCGAGGCGGCGATAGGAGCGCATCGTGCTCTCCTCCGGCTCCGCGCGCGCCTGCGCGCGCGGTGGCCGCGACGTACACGGGAATGCGGAGGTAGACGTTGCCGTCGCCGGCGTGGCCGGCCTCACGCCGCGCGGTGCGATACGCCCGGAGATGCCCGACGCGCCTCGGGCACGTCGAAGCCGCGCAGCCCGGTGACGAGCGAGAAGCCCATGCGGCCGACCATCGGGAACGTGTCGGGCGTCGTCGCCGCCACCCAGATCGGCGGGTGCGGCTTCTGATAGGGCCGCGGCACGACGGTCAGATTGTCGGCCGAGAAGTACTTGCCCGGCGTGCGAGAAGCCTTCCTGGGTCCACGCCTTGAGAATCATGTCGAGCGATTCCTGGAAGCGCTCGCGGCTCTCGTCGTAGCGCACGCCGTAGCCCGAGTAGGCGCGGGGAAACCCGCTCCGTCCGACGCCGAAGTCGAGACGGCCCTTGGCTGATCTGATCGACGGTGGCCGCTTCCTCGGCGGTGCGGATCGGATGGCAGAGCGGCAGGACGCTGACGCCGGTGCCGATCCGCACGCGGCTCGTGCGCGCGGCGATGGCCGCGGCCAGCACCAGCGGCACCGAGGCGATCGACGGGATCCCGGCGCCCATCGGATCGGTCGGTCGCCGGTGCATCGCGAAGTGGCGCTCGGCCAGCCAGACGCCGTCGAGCCCTTGCGTCTCTGCGCGATCTCGGCGATCGGACATCGCCTCGGCAAACGCCTCTTCCTGCGTCCTGCCCTCGCGGTAGTCGCACTCCATGACCAGGCCGACGTGCATACGCGTCCTCCGTGCATCCGAGCGCTCTCGGCAGCCGCCCGATTATACTGCGCGTCTTCGTCGTCGGGCGGGCGGGGATCGCCGAGTTTCCGGACGGGAAATCCTGGCTCGAGCGCGCACTGGGCGCAGACTCGATGGAGCAGTCACCTGGCGAGGTCACCGACAATGCGATCGTGAAGGAGCACCGACTGAGCGATGGACGTCTTCGAGGCCATCCGCACCCTGCTGGCCGTCCGCAGCTATCAGGACAAGCCGATGCCCGACGCGGTCGTCCACCGAATCGTCGAGGCGGGACGCCTCACCGGCAGCGGGATGAACCGCCAGCCCTGGCATTTCATCGTGGTTCGCGACGGTGAGACGCTGCGGCGGCTCGGGGCGCTGGCCTCGAGCGGCGTCGTACGTCGCGCAGGCCCCGCTCGGCAGTCGTCGTCGCCACTGACAAGACGCGCTTCGCGGTCTCGGACGCGAGCCGCGCGATCCAGTCGATGCTGCTGACCGCGTGGGGCGACGGCGTGGGATCGAACTGGGTGGGCTTCGGCGGGCTCGAGCAGGTCAAGAGCCTGCTCGAGATCCCGGCCGGGCTCGACGTGCTCGCAATCCTACCGTTCGGCTATCCGGCGCGCGCGGTGGGACAGGGCAAGAAGCGCGCAAGCCGCTGCGCGACGTCGCGCATCTCGAGCGGTACGGGCGTCCGTTCGCGTGAGCGGATCGGGGCGGCCTCAGTCGACGCCGAAGTCGTAGATGCTGCTGCCCATCGGACTGCCGCCGCGCGTCGCGACGAACCCGTACTCGCCGGGCGCGAGCGGGCGCCCGCGGCTTGACCCGGTAGAAGCCGCGACTGTCCCGCTCGGCGTCGACCTCGATCATGTCTTCCCCGCGGATGCCCCGAGTCGACGTCGAGCCGCCGTAGGGCACGCGCGATCCGCTGCCGACCTTCAGATTGCGATCATTTTTCCCGGGGTCGAGCTTGACGAGCGCGGCATCTCGCTGGGTGGCGTCGTGAGCACGAACACCGGCTGCCGCTCCGCCGTGCGGACCTTGGCGCTTGTTGCCCGCGATCACGACCTCGGTCGACCGAGAATACCGCGCGTTGTTCTTCTGAACTTCGCTGCCCGCCGCCACCAGCTCGACCTCTTTGCCTCCGACGATTTGATAGACCGTCGGTCGCGCCGGCCCGCGGCGGGCGGCGGCGCCATCGCCACGCTCCCGGCCGGAGCGCTCGACGCCGGCGGCGCGGCGGCAGCGGCCGGCGCCGACGGTGACATGATCGCCTCGATGACCTTCTCCGAGGACCCGGTTCTTCTTGAGCGCGATCAGCGGCGTCACTAGGGCCTACGTCGGAGCGTCGTCAACGGCTAAAAGCGTTCGGAGCGCTCACCTCATCCGCGAATGGGCTGCAGGAGCTGAACCAGATTGCCCTCGGGATCTCGCAAGGTCGCGATGCGCAGCTGGCCCGGAATCCGTCGGGTTCTCGATGAACTCCACGCCGGCCCCGCGAGCCGCTTCCATTCGCAGTCGACGTCGTCCGTCTCGAGCGCCACCATGTGCGCGCCGCGGTCGATGTTCTTTCCGTGCACCTCGCTGTGCGTCCCCAGCGCGAGGGTCGCGGCGCCGAGCTTGCCCAGCACCACGAAGCCGGGAATCTGGATCGCGACCGGCAGCCCGAGCAGGTCGCGATAGAACGGCAGCAGGTTGTTCAGATCCTCGCTCCAGGTCGTCGCGCCGCGAAGGCCCCTGATCATCGGCCCGACCGCCTTGCGGATGCTGCCGAAGTGCTCGTCCATGTGACCGAGCAACGCCCCGGTGACGAGCTGCTCCACGCTCATCGGCGGCATGGTCGACATGACCTTCGCGCTCTTCGCGAGCTGCGCGTCGCTCAAGCGCCGGATGGTCGCCGCGGCGGCCGTCACGCCTTTGCGCAGCAGCGCGATCGTCTCGGCCTTGGTGCAACCGGCGTGGTCGCGCGCGTGCCGGGCGTTCATCTCGTCGATCATGGCAGCATTGAAGGGCTCGGGGGATCGGCCGCTCGCGACCGTCTCGATCATGCCGCAGATCGGCTCGAGCACGCTGGCGTAGTGGTGCGCGGTCGCGGCCACCGTCCATTTCTCACCCGGGGTCACCTTCTTCCAGTCCGCGTCGCTGAGGCGCTCCAGGGTCGCCACGGCTTCCGACGGCCTTCGCCTCGAGCTCGCTTGGCGAGCGCTTCGCCCTGCCTCCTTTCGCAGCGTCCTGAGGCATCACGTAGACCATCCAGCTCACGCCGAAGCGGTCGGTGGTCATGCCGAAGCGCGGGGAGAAGAACGTGGTGGTCAGCGGCATGATCACCTGCCCGCCGTCGACCAGGGCGCCGAAGCAGCCGGTCGGCCTCGGATCTCGTTCGCCACCGTCAGCGAGAGCGCGAAGCCCTGGAAGGTCGGGTGGCCCCCGCATCGGCCGTCGGAGGCCAGCACGGTGGTCTCGCCGACCCGGAAGCTCGCGTGCATCACCTTGTCCTCGAGCCCGGCTGAACCATTCCGGGATCAGGACTTTCCTTGTAGCGCATGAGCGCAGTCACCTCGGCGCCGAGCGCTCGACGGTAGAACTCGAGGGCTTCCTGGCAGCGGCCTTCGAAGAACAGATACGGCTGGATTTGCGTCGTCGATGGCATCGTCATGACTCCTTCCTGTATGTGCGGTGGTGTTGGGCTCGGGGTCTGGTTCCAGCTGGTCTCATTAGAGAGTCGAACGGGCAGACTCTCAAATCGACACTACGCCCAGAAAAGCCGGCGCGCATCCGGGGCGGAGACCGCCGGCCGGCCGGCTGATCTCTCACCGCCTTGCGCGCCGGATGCGAATTGACAACACTGTCTGTGTGGCGAAAGTGTCCGCAGACCCTGCTGGAAGTCGCCGGGCGCGAGGTGACGATCACCAACCCGGACAAGGTCTTCTTTCCCCGAGGCCGGCCACACGAAGCTGGACCTGGCGAGGTACTACGCCGCGGTCGCCGAGGGCGCGCTGCGCGGCATCGCCGGGCGGCCGATCGTGCTCAAGCGCTACGTCGAACGGCGCCGAGGGTGAGCCGTTCTTCCAGAAGCGGGCGCCCGAGCAGCATCCCGAGTGGGTCGAGACCGTGGAGCTGCAGCTTTCCCTCGGGACGGACGGCGCGCGAGATCGTCGTGCGCGACGCGGCCCAGCTGCTGTGGATCGTGCAACCTCGGGTGCATCGATCTCGAATCCGCATCCGGTGCGCGCCGACGATCTCGAGCACCCTGACGAGCTGCGCGTCGATCTCGACCCCGGCCCAGGCGTGAGCTGGGACGACGTGCGGCGCGTGGCCCTGATCGTCCGCGACGTGCTCGGCGAGCACGAGCTGCGCGGCTGGCCGAAGACGTCGGGCTCGCGCGGCATCCACGTCTACGTGCGCATCGAGCGGCGCTGGAGCTTCGAGCAGGTGCGCCGCGCGACGCTGGCCGTCGCGCGCGAGGTGGAACGGCGCGCGCCAGACCTGGCGACGCAGCAAATGGTGGAAGGAGGAACGCCACGGCGTCTTCATCGACTACAACCAGAACGCCAAGGACCGCACCGTGGCGTCGGCCTGGTCGGTGCGGCCGACGCCCGACGCGCGCGTGTCGATGCCGCTCGAGTGGGACGAGGTCGCCGGCTGCGATCCGGCGGCGTTCACGCTGGTCACCGCGCCCGGCGCGGTCTCGCCGAGCGCGGCGATGCCTCCGCCGGCATCGACGGCGCCGCGGGATCGCTCGACCGGCTGCCTCGCGCTGTCGGCCGCGCAGGAAGCCGCCGGCCTCGGAGACGCGCCGTGGCCGCCGCACTACAAGAAGCAACGGGACGAGCCGCCGCGCGTCGCTGCCGTCGCGCCGCAAGGCGCGAGCCCGCGAGGCCCCGAGCACGCGAAGCGCCGGAGCGGCCGCCGCCGGTCGACTCAGCCACTCATCACGATCGCCAAGGCGCAGCACAAGGAGGACGCGCTCGCCGGCCTCGAGCGCTGGAAGGTCGCGACATCCGGAGGCCGCGGCGCGGCTGCAGGTCGACGACGTCCTCGTCGATTCGATGCGCGGCCGCTCGTCCACATGGACGCGGATCCGCGTCAACCTGCGCCACGTTCCCGAGAGCGAGCGCCCGCCGAGGATCCGCCCGATCCCGACTACGATCCCTGGCGCGACGTCGATCCGGAGCGCCGAGCGTCCGCGCGCGCCGAAGACGCGCTCGAGCTCGTAGGCGGGCGTGACTTCCAGCTGATCGTAGCGGCAGTCCTGCGGTGCGCTTGTCCGGGCGCCAGCGCACGAACTGCGCGGCGTGTCGGAAGCGAGTCCCCTGCATGTGGTCGTACGCGACCTCACAGACGCGCTCGGGCCGGAGCGGCTCCCAGCTCAGATCCTTGCCGCGATTCCACCGGCTGGTCGCGCCGGGCAGCCGCTGCCCTGTCGCGCTGGCCTCCGATCTGCGCCTCGGCCCAATCGCGCCAGGGATGGCCTTCGAGCGCGTCGCTCGCGCAGCGGCGCCAGCTCGGCGACGAGCTGCTTGCGCACCGTGGCCGTGAACGCCGCGGCGACGCCGACGTGGTGCAGCGTGCCGTCGTCGTCGTAGAGGCCGAGCAGCAGCGAGCCGACCATCGTGCCCGCGCCGTTCTTGTGCCAGCGGAAGCCGGCGACCACGCAGTCGGCCGTGCGCGCGTGCTTCACCTTGATCATCGTGCGCTCGCCGGCGCGGTAGGGCGCGTTCGAGACGCTTTGGCCATGACACCGTCGAGCCCGGCGCCCTCGAAGCGGCGGAACCAGTCCTCCGCAAGCGCGCGATCGCGCGTAGCCGGCGAGAGGTGCACCGGCGGCGCCGCGTCGGCCAGCACGTGCTCGAGCCGTTCGCGCCGCACGGCGAGCGGCGCGTCGCGCAGGTCTTCGTCGCCGAGCGCCGAGCAGATCCCAGGCCACGAACGAGGCCGGCGACTGCGCGGCCAGCAGCTTCACCCGCGACGCGGCGGGATGGATGCGCAGGAGCAGCGCCTCGAAGTCGAGGCCGCCGGCGCCGACGATGACGATCTCGCCGTCGACGACGCAGCGCTCGGGTAGCGCGCGGCGAGCGGGGCCGATGAGCTCGGGGAAGTAGCGGTTCATCGGCTTCTCGTCGCGGCTCTGCAGCAGGATCTCGTCGCCGTCGCGAAACACCAGCGTGCGAAAGCCGTCCCACTTGGGCTCGAAGAGCCACCCATCACCGCCGGGCAGGCCCTCGGCGGCGCTGGACAGCATGGGCTGGATCGGCGAGCTGAACGGGAGGCTCACGGGTTCATCGTAGACCTTGCGCCCAGCCCCCTCGGTCGCGCGCGAGCGCCTACGACGCGCGCCGCCCCGCGAGGTTCGCGCGCGATGAACGCCTTGACCATCTCGTGGGCGCGATCGGTCTGCGGCCCCGGCTTGGCGACCCACTCGTGCTCGCATCCCTCGAACATCGGCAGCTCGCACTCGCCGCCGGCCGCGCGGTAGGTCGCGGCGAACTTCTCCTGGACGGCCGGCAGCACGTTGTCGTCGAGGGCGCCCTGCATGATCAGCAGCGGCGGCCAGCGTCACCGCCTCGCGGCGGTCGAGGATCTCCTGCGGATTGCCTCTCGAGGATCGTCTCCCACGGGCCGGAAGTACGTCTGTGTTGTTCTTGATCATCGCCTCGCGCTTCATCTTCTCGGCTTGCTGGTAGCGCGCGTACGGTGTCGCTGATCGGCGAGCGCGTCGCGACGTACGCCACCGTCGCGTCGACGTTCGGCGCCGCCCGCAAGCGGGATCGCGTTGTAGCGCGCGTCGCGCGGACGCATGCCGAGGAGCTCGGCGACGTGGCCGCCGCTCGAGCTGCCGAGCACGCCGAGCTTCGCCGCGTCGCCGTTCCACTCGGCGGCCTTCGACTTGAGCCAGCGGACGCCGTAGTTGCCGTCCTGCACGGACGCGGGATACGGCGCCTCCGGCGCGAGCGTCAGGTCGACGGCGACCACGAGCACGCCGCTGGCGGCCACGGCGCGGTCCATCGGCTCGTTGGCGCTGCGGTCCTTGCTGTTCCAGGCGCCGCCGTGCAGATCGAGCAAGGTCGGGAACGGCCCGACGCCCTGCGGCTGATAGACGCGCGCCATCAGCATTCGCCCGCTGACGGCGCGCCGGAACTCGACCTCGGTCACCTTGAGATCGAACTTTGCCGCGGGATCGTACGCGGTCTTCATCGCGGGTCCTCCTGCCAGGTCCTTCGGAATGGGCGATGGCCGACGTGAGCGTGGAGACCACAGGCAGCCCGGCGGCGGCCAGTGCGGTCTTGACGAAACCCCGGCGCCCGAGCTCTCCATTCATGAGGGTCTCCTTCGGTTACAGGCGAATTATTCCACGATGCGACATCTTGGGAATTAGAATCTCATGCTGAAGCGCACGCGCAGGCCGTTGTCGATGAGCTCGAAGTCGTTGATGTCCTCCTGGCTCTTCTCGTGCTGGAAGAAGTACGTGAAGTGGTAGCCGATCTCGAGCTCGGCCCCTCCGCGCCAGCGGTACACGAGCCCGGCGTCGGCGTCCGCCTGGGCCTGCTGCAGAAAGACGGTCCCGCCCTCCTGCGCCCGCTGTCGACCTTGGGCAGACCGCCGCCCGAGGCGCCGAGCCGCAAGCAGCCAGTGATCGCCCAGCGCGTGACTCCAGCGCAGTCCCGCGATCGGAACCGGCAGCTCCTGGAGGTAGAAATCCTCGCTGTTGCTGTGACCGTGGCCGGTCAAGGTCGGATTGAAATAGACGTAGGCGAGGCCGATGCTGCCGATGAGATCATCGGCGGGCGAGCGCCACAACCTGCGCTCATAGGCGAGATCGAGACGCGCCGAAGTCCGCGTTGGTGTGAAGGGGCCCGGGTTTGAACTCCTCGCCGTTGTAGACCACCGACTGGCTGGGCGTGCTGTCGCCGCGCAGGAAATAGTAGAGGGCCGCTGAAGCGCACGGCGTCGTTCTCGGTGAAATGAAACGGCGACGCTGGCCTCGACCGCCTCGGAGACGTGGATGCCGAGCGTGTTCAGGCTCAGGCGGGTGCCCGGCGCGGCTCCGACGGTGCCCTGGCCGCCGTGAAACTCTCCGACCTGAAGGTGGCCGACCGGAGCGCCGACACGGCCACCGATGGTGAACTCCCAGCGCTCCAACGGCGCGGGGACCTCGGCTCCCCGTCGCCAGGGACAGAGCGATCGGTTCGCCGAGAGTCTGGGCCTGCTCCCGGCAGCGGCCGTCATCACGATCGCCGCAAGGCTCATTGAAAGGATCCACACTCGCGCGCTCTTCATGCTCGCCTCCTGAACGTCGGACGGAAGGCCGTGGGCGGGCGCACGCGGACACAGGGATCCGCGCCACTGGACGCCGGCCCTTTCAGGCGAAGATCAGCAGAGCGGGAGCGAGGCTACGGGCGGAGCGCGCGGACGGCTGGTACTCGGGAGTGCCGATCGAACGAAGGCCGGGCTTGCCGGCTCGGCGCTGGTCGATCCAGACGAGACAAGGCCCGTGTCCACATCGGATTGCGCGATGGTCGCGAAGGTGCTCGCGATGAAGGCGACGACCGTGTCGAAATCGTCGTCGTCCCAGAAGCCGCCGATCCAGGTTGGATCAGGAGGATCCGCGTAGGCCGCCGGCACGAGGCCCACGAGGAGCGTGATCAGGAACACGGTCAAGACGCGCCGTGTGAGGACCACGGCTCATGGTGGGCGCAGGCGAGTCTTGGGTCAAGCCCCTCGAGCGTCGTATTCTGTCCCGAACAGATGAGCCGGCCATCGGCCCAGAACCGTAAAGAGCTTCAGGCGATCGCGCGCCGCGTGATGACCGAGCGCGGGCTCGAGCCGGATTTCTCGCCGGCGGCCAAGGCGGAGGCCGACGCCATCACGAAGCCGCGCCTCCGAATCGGGTCCAGCGATCAGGGATCTGACCGGCCTTCTCTGGGCTCGATCGACAACGACGACTCGCGCGATCTCGACCAGCTCTCCGTCGCCGAGCCGCATGGCGGGCGGCGCGGTGAAGATCCTCGTCGCCGTCGCCGACGTCGACGCGACCGTGAAGCAAGGACTCGGCGATCGACGGGCACGCGCGGACCAACACGACGTCCGGTCTACACGGCCGCCGAGATCTTCCCGATGCTGCCCGAGAAGCTCTCGACCGACCTGACGTCGCTCGGCGAAGGCCAGAGAGCGCCTGGCGATCGTCATCGAGATGGTGGTCGGCGCGGACGGCGCGGTCAACGACTCCGACGTGTACCGCGCGCGTCGTGCTGAATCGCGCGAAGCTCGCCTACAACAGCGTCGCCGCCTGGCTCGACGGGACGGCGCCGCCGCCCGCGCAGCTCGCCGCGGTGCGCGGGCTCGACGAGCTCCTGCGCGTGCAAGACCGCGTCGCGCAGGCGATGAAGAATCGCCGGCACCAGCAGGGCGCGCTGAGCCTCGAAACGATCGAGACCGCGAGCCCTCTTCAACGGCGACGTGCTGGCCGACCTCCTGCCCGACGAGAAGAACCGGGCCAAGGAGCTCATCGAGGACTTCATGATCGCGGCCAACGGCGTGACCGCGAAGTACCTCGAGCGGCAAGGGCGTTCCGTCGCTGCGCCGGATCCTGCGCACGCCCGAGCGCTGGGAGCGCATCGTCGCGCTCGCGGCGACGCTCGGCGAGCGCCTGCCGCCCAGCCGAGACGCCGGCGCGCTCGAAGGGTTCCTGATCAAGCGCCAGCGAGGCGGACGCCCTGCGGTTCCCCGATCTCGCGCTCTCGGTCGTGAAGCTCCTGGGCTCGGGCGAATACGCGGTGCAGCGGCCGGGGCAGACGCCGAACGGACACTTCGGGCTCGCGGTGCGCGACTACACCCACTCCACCGCGCCCAACCGGCGCTTTCCCGATCTCATCACGCAGCGGCTGCTCAAGTCGGCGCTCGCCGGCCGGCCGGCGCGCGTATGGCGACGCGCGAGCTCGACTGCGCTCGCGCGGCACTGCACCGAGCAGGAGGACAACGCCGCGAAGGTCGAGCGGCAGGTCAGGAAGTCGGCCGCCGCGCTGCTGCTGGCATCGCGGATCGGCGAGCGGTTCGACGCGCTCGTGACCGGCGCGGCGGAGAAGGGCACGTGGGTGCGCATTCGTCCGGCCGTCGGTCGAGGGTCGGCTGGTGCGAGGCTTCGACGGCGTCGACGTCGGCGACCACGTGCAGGTCGAGCTCGTCCACGTCGACGTCGAGCGCGGTTTCATCGACTTCGCGCGCAGTTAGCCAGCCTCCGCCCCGCTCGCCTTCAGAACTCTTCGCGGAAGGACCCGGTGGGATACGCTTAGAAGCATGGGCCTGCGACGGGCTCGTCGTCGACGGAGTCATCGTCCTCTTCTACTTCGTCGCCATCACCGCGATCGGGCTCTACATGGGGCGGCGCGAGAACGAGCCTGAACGACTTCGCGCTCGGAGGCCGGCGCGTGCCGTGGTGGGCCGTGATGGCGTCGATCATCGCGGCGGAGACCAGCGCGGCGACCGTTCCTCGGAGCGCCCGGCGAGGGCTACACCAAGAAGAGCCTCGCCTACGTGCAGCTCGTGCTGGGCGCTCATCATCGGACGCGTCATCGTCGGCCACGTTTTCCTCAAGCCCTACTTCACCTACAAGGTCTACACGGTCTACGACTACCTCGGCATTCGCTTCGGTCCGTGGACCAAGGGCTACGTCTCGGCGCTCTTCCTGTTCATGCGAACCCTGGCGTCGGGGACGCGGCTCTTCATTCCTTCGCTCGTGATGGTGCTGGCCTACCGCATGTTCGTCGCGGGCGGCCAGGTGCAGTTCAGCCAGCAAGCGGTCACGCACGGTCGGCCCGTACCTCGTCGCGATCATCCTGCTCACGATCGTCACGTGCCTCTACACCGCGGTCGGCGGCATCAAGGCCGTCATCTGGACGGACGTGATCCAGGCCTGCCTGATGTTCGGCGGCGCGCTGATCGCGATCGGCACCCTCCTCTACCACGTCGGCGGATTGGCGAGGTCGTCCGCGCCGTCCCGCAGCTGACGACGCCACGAAGGCTACTTCCTGCACGGCTTCGAGGCGAGCGTCGTCGCCCAGTGGCAGGCGCGCCATCATCTGTCGGCGATGGGCGTGTGGGACTACGTCAAGCTGATCCTGGCGAGCGACTACACGCTCTTCTCCGCGCTCATCGGCGCGACGCTCGGCAACATGGCCGCCTTCGGCACCGACCAGGACATGGTCCAGCGGATGCTGACCGCCGAGACCCACACGAAGGCGCGCCGCAGCCTGATCACGGCCGCGTTCATGGACGTGCCGATCGCCTCGGCCTTCGTCTTCATCGGCATCCTGCTCTTCGTCTACTACCAGCAAGACCCGACGTACCGGCCGGCGCGCGACCGCGGACGTCTTCGGCTCGTACATCCTCAACGTCATGCCGGTCGGCATCCGCGGCCTGGTCGCTGGCGGGCATCTTCGCGACCGCGATGGAGTCGTTCTCGGCGGCGCTCAACGCGCTCGCGACCGGCGCCACCAACGACTGGTATCTGCCGCTGGGTTCGCGGCCGGTCCGAGGCGCACTACGTCAAGGCCGCGCGCTGGTTCACCGTCCTCTTCGCCGCGCTGATGGTCGTCGATCGCCGGCGCCTTCGCCTACGCCAAGGTGACGCATCCGGATCTGCGGATCATTCCCGTCGTGCTCGGCATCGCCGGCTTCATCCTCGGGCCCATGCTCGGCGTCTTCCTCATCGGCATGTTCACCGAGCGGCGCGGCTCCGACGCCGGCAATCATGATCGCGATCTCCGCCGGGCTGCTCGCGACGGTCGTCGTCGGCAAGCTCGACGTCATGATCGTGAACGGCGCGGCGCCGCTGCTCGGGTTCGACGGAACGTTCCAGCATCCCGCATCGATCCCTGAGGTCTCGTTCACCTGGTGGGCCATGATCGGCGCGCTGGTGGTCTTCGGCGTCGGCGTGCTGTTCCGGACGCCGGAACCGGTGCTCGTGTCCGCGGCGCGACACGCCGACGACGCACGAGCAGCGGCGACGACGTGCCCATCGCCCTTCGCGACGCCCCGCTCGAGCACGTCGCGCCCGCTCGCTAGACGTCGACCGACCTGGACTTTCGTCGTAGACATCGACTTATGCTTGCAGGACCGCCGCGGTCCCGCGATTAATCTGCGCCGATACCGCTTCCGCTGGCGCATCCTCATCGAGAAGACACGCGCCTTGACGTTCGAAACGCAAGCCGGGTGTGAGGAAGTGGGAAAGCGATAGGCGCTGCTCGCGACGATACTGGCCGCTGTCCTCGTCGTACTTGCCCTTCCCAATCCGCTCGCAGCGCAAGGATCTCTCGATGGATCCGCCCGGATTGGGGCGCGGGCGCCGATAGTCGATTCGCAAGATCTGGAAACCGGCTGCCCGCCGCTGTTCCCTGCTGAAGCCGGAAGAGCCGGCGGCGTGCTCGGAATTTCGTCTCGATCCAGTGTGCGGCTGGCGCTGACCCCCGGGGCCGAGCCCGAGCCGGCGCCGACCTCCTCCGCCTCCGACCTGTTTGCCATTCACCCGCCGCTCATCAAGGACGACAAAGCTGCGCATCTTGCTCGCGTCCGGCATGGTGGTCGGTTCCGCCCTGGGTGGATTCCTCAACGCATACCAGGAGACTCCCTCGTCAGGATTTTCACGTCACGAACGAAGGATGGTTCGGGCGCAACACCTACGCAGGCGGCGCCGACAAGGCCGCGCACTTCGTCGACTACACGATCATCTCCAAGGAGGTCGCCAATCTCTACGAGGTGATGGGGTTTTCGCGGAACACGTCGATCGCGCTCGGCTTCGGCACGGGGTTCGTGTCGGGGTTGATGAACGAGATCGGGGACGGGACGAACCCGTACGGGTTCTCGTTCCAGGACCTCACGATGGACACGCTCGGCGCCGGCGCCGCCGCGCTGGTCAAGCTGACCCGCACCGAGGATCTGATCGGCTTCCGTCGCGGTCTGCTCCTGCCGCTCGCCGGGAGCAAGGACGTGCCGCCAGACCCGGGGCTCGGTCGCGACTACTCGAACGAGATTTTCACCGCGGACCTGCACCTGGCCGGAGTCTTCGACCGCCTCAACCTGAAAGTCGGGCCACTTCGCTACCTGCTGTTCTCGGTCACCTACGGCGTCAAAGGCTACCCGAGCGGCACCCCATCGTTACGCGAGCGCCAGGTGGGTTTCGAGATCGGCCTCGACTTCGAGGTCATCCTCAACGACCTGGGCGTGAAGCGCAACACGTGGTGGGGGTACGGCCTCCATATCGTCTTCGACAACTTCAGGGTTCCGTTCACGTCGGTCGGTTTCCAGTACGACATGAACCACGACAAGTGGATCGGGCCGGGCAACGGAAACGGATTCGCGGCACAATGAACCGGCGGATCGACTCGCCCCGATCCGGCGCCAGCACGACGGGGCCCGCGCCATGCGGACCATCGGATATCGTCCGACGGCGACACGGGAATGACGACGTCGACGACGATTGTCTTAGCTTTACCTGAGGCGCTCTTCAGGGAGGTTGACTCGCGCGAGCGCCGGCGCTAGGGTCGCAAAGTCGCATGGTCCCCGTCGCCTCGGCCCGCATGTACTCCTGGTCTCCGACCCTGACGGCGGCGTGGCGTCGCCTGCTCGAATGGGTGGCGGCGCGCTCCGGCGGCGGGCTGCAGGTGCTCGAGCTCGCCGGACCCGTATCCGCTCGAGAAGCTGTGGGCGCGCGACGATCTGGGCTGCGTCTTCATGTGCGGCTATCCGTGGGCGATGCGCGACGAGCGCCCGCACCTGCTGGCGGCGCCCGTGCCCTCGCCCGCGCGTTATCAGGGCCGGCCGATCTACTTCACCGATTTCGTCGTTCGCGCCGACAGCGACTACCGCACGCTCGAGGACACGTTCGGCGGCCGCATCGCGTACTCGATCGAGCACTCGCACTCGGGCTACAACGCCGCGCGCTTCCACCTGCTCGGCTATCGGCGCCCGGATCGCGCGACGTTCTACTCGGGTGTCGTCGGGCCCCTGCACCGGCAGCTTCCGGTGATCGACGCCGTGCTGGACGGCCGGGCCGATGTCGGCCCCGTCGACGCCTACGGGCTCGATCTGCTCCGTCATCACGGCGCCGAGCGCGCCAAGCGCGTTCGCGTGGTCGCGACGACCGTCGAGGCGCCGAGCGCGCCGCTGGTGGCCTCGCCCGGCGTCGACGCGGCCGACGCGCCAGCGGCTGACCGAGGCGCTCCTGGCGGCGCACACGGCGCCGGAGCTGAAGCCGACGCTCGACGAGCTGCTGATCGCGCGCTTCGTTCCCGCGGACGGCGCGGCGTTCGACGTGATGCTCGAGCGCCAGCGGCAGGCCGAAGCGGCCGGCTACAGCCCGCCTCGCGTAGATCCAGGCCTATCGTCCACCGCGGTTGACAAGATCGCGGCACCCGCCGACACTGGCGCCGCCCCGCGGGGCGACGGAGGGACCCACCATGCGCAACGCTGACGAGCACGTCCTGATCCCCACCCTCAAGCGCCAGCTCGCCGATCGCCTGATCGACCGGCGCGAGTTCGTGCGCTACGCCGCGCTGCTCGGCATGTCGGCGACGGCCGCCTACGCCTTCGTGCGCAAGGTGACCGGCGAGCCGTTCGTCGCGCCGGCCGCCGGCGCAAACCTGCCGAAGGGCGGCGTGCTCCGCATCGGCATGCGGTGCCAGGACCTCAAGAGCCCGCACACCTACAGCTGGGTCGAATCGTCGAACTCCGCGCGCCAGGTCCTCGACTATCTGACGACCACCGGTGTCGACAACGTCACGCGGCCCGTCGCTCGTCGAGAAGTGGGAGGCGAGCCCGGACTTGAAGACGTGGACGCTGCGGCTGCGCCGCAACGTCAAGTGGCACAACGGCCGGCAGTTCACGGCCGACGACGTCGTCTGGAACCTCAAGCGGGTGCTCGATCCCAAGACCGGCTCCTCGGTGCTCGGTCTCATGAAGGGCTTCCTGCTCGAGGAGTACGAGACCGGCGAGAAGGACGACAAGGGCAACGCCAAGAAGTCCACGCAAGCTCTGGGACGCCAACGCCATCCAGAAAGTCGATACGTTCACGGTGAAGCTCAACGGCAAGACCGCGCAGCTCGCCGTGCCCGAGCAGCTCTTCCACTATCCGCTGCTGATCCTCGACCCGGCCGAGAACGGCGAGTTCAAGGTGGGCTCCAACGGCACCGGCGCCTTCACCCTGGTCGAGGCCGAGGTCGGGCGCCGCCAGGTGCTCAAGGCGCGCAAGGAGCCCTACTGGGGCGGCGGGCCGTATCTCGACGAGATCCAGTTCATCGACCTCGGTGACGATCCGGCGGCGGCGGTCGCGCGCGCTGGCCTCGAAGCAGGTGGACGGGCTCTACGGCGCCGACATCACCCAGCTCGACGCGCTGCAGAAGCTTCCGCACGTGCAGATGTACCAGGTGACCACCGCGTACACGGCCACGGCCGCGCGTGCAGCCGGTCAAACCGTTCGACGACAAGCGCGTGCGCCAGGCGCTGCGCTACGCCGTCGACTCCAACGCGATCCTCCAGATCGCCCACAAGGGCCTCGGGCAGTCGGCGAGCACCATCACGTGAGCCCGGTGCATCCGGAGTACGCGAAGCTGCCGGCGTTCCAGCGCGACGTCGCCAAGGCGAAGAAGCTCCTCGCCGACGCCGGCTATCCGAACGGGATCGACACCGAGATCATCGCCCGGCCGCAGCCGGGCTGGGAGCTCCTCGCGGTGCAGGCGATGGTCGAGCAATGGAAGGAGGCCGGCATCCGCGTGAAGATCAACGTGATGCCGTCGACGCAGTACTGGGAAGTGTGGACCAAGGTGCCGTTCGGCTTCACGACCTGGGCCCACCGCCCGCTCGGCGTCATGAGCCTGGCGCTCGCCTACCGCACGGGCGTGCCGTGGAACGAGTCGAAGTACTCGAACGCCGACTTCGACCGGATCCTCACGGTGGCCGAGGGCACGCTCGACGTGACGGCGCGCCGCGAGCTGATGGTGCAGCTCGAGAAGATCCTGCAAGACGACGGGCCCATCGTGCAGCCGGTGTGGCGCGCGATCTTCACGTTCCACGACAAGCGCGTGCAGGGCTTCAAGGTGCACCCGACGCTCTACATCTTCGGCACCAGCTGGCGCTGACGGCCTGAGAGTTCTGGTCGGCGCGCCTAGCGCTTTCGCCGGCGCCGCCTTCGCGCCGCCGTTCTTCCCGGTGACGCCGCGGTGCCGTGCCCGGGCTTCGTGCCGACGCCACGACTGCACTCGTTGCAGAATTTCTGCGCTTCGTCCTTGAGCCTCTCCGGCACGTCAAGCACCTGATCATGGCATTCCTCCACTACGAAACTTGCCGGCCGCGCGCGCGCCGGCACACCGCAGGCCTTGAGCGACATCTTATAATTCTTATATAGGTTATATTATTTATGTCGACCGGATCGCCTCGATCTTCAGATCGCCGGCGAGCCGAGCACGATGCGAACGCGATGCGTCTTCCCGTCATCGACGAGCCCGATGCTGAGGTCGCCGGCCAGAGGAACGCCTTCGACCTCGACTGACGACACCCCCGCGAGACACTCCGCGGGTTCTCGACGACGAGGTCGTAGCGCGCGGAGCGATAGCGGAACACCAGCTCGAAGCCGCGCCACGCGCGCGGGATACACGGATCGATCACGAGTCTCGCACCGCGGAGTCGGAACCCGAGGATCGACTCGAGCCCGGCCCGATACATCCAGCCCGCCGAACCCGTGTACCACGTCCAGCCACCACGACCCACGTGCGGCGCCTCCGTGTACACGTCCGCCGCGATCACGTAGGGCTCGACCTTGTAGCGTTGGACGCCCGCTTCGGTTCGGGCGCGATTGATCGGATTCAACATCGCGAAGAGCTCGGCGGCCTTGTCCCCGTCGCCCAGCGCCGCGAAGGCGATCGCCGCCCAGATGGCCGCATGCGTGTACTGCCCGCCATTCTCTCGGACGCCGGGCACATATCCCTTGATGTAGCCGGGCTCCAGCGCCGTGCCGTCGAACGGCGGGGTCAGGAGCAGGACGACGCCATCCGCGCGGCGCACGAGGTGTTCGTCGACGGCCGCCATGGCGCGCGCTGCGCGAGCCGGATCGCCTGCCCCCGAGATGACGCTCCACGACTGCGCGATCGAATCGATGCGGCATGCGTCGTTGCCGGAAGCGCCGAGCGGCGTCCCATCGTCGAAGTACGCGCGGCGATACCAGTCGCCGTCCCAGCCCTCGCGTTCGAGCGACTCCTTGAGCGCGCTCACATGCCCACGCCACCGCTCGGCGTGCTTGCCCTCCCCACGCGCGTCGGCCAGGTCAGCCCATTCGGAGAGCACGGCGTGAAGGAACCATCCGAGCCAGACGCTCTCACCCTTCCTTCGGCGCCGACCTCGTTCATCCCATCGTTCCAATCCCCGGTGCCGATCAGCGGCAGGCCGTGGGTTCCGACCGCCAAGCTGTGATCGAGCGCGCGCGCACAATGCTCGAAGAGCGTGCCTCGCTCGTCCGAAACGCGAGGCTCGAAGTACGACTCGTGCTGTCCGACCTCGAGCTTCGGCTCCTTCGAGAAAGGGGACGACTTCGTCGAGGACAGCGCTGTCCCCGACGACCTCGAGATATCGGGCAACGACGTACGGCAGCCAGAGCAGGTCATCGGAAATCCGCGTTCGGACCCCGCGGCCGCTCAGGCGGGTGCCACCAGTGCTGGACGTCGCCCTGCTCGAATTGCCGCGCCGCCGCGCGCAGCAGGTGCTGCCGTGCCAGCTCGGGCTCGGCGACGGCGAGCGCCATCACGTCCTGAAGCTGATCGCGAAACCCGTACGCGCCGCCGGCCTGATAGAACGCCGACCTCGCCCACACGCGACAGGCCAGCGTCTGGTATAGCAGCCAGCGGTTCAGCAGGATGTCCATCGAGCGGTCCGGCGTCCTGACCTGCACGGTGGCAAGCCGCTGATCCCAGCGCTCGCCCACACTCCGCAGAACCGCCGCCAGGTCACGAGTCCGGTAGCGAACGATCAGCTCCCTCGCTTGCTCCGGGCTCGCCGCCTCGCCGAGGAAGAACACGACCTCGGCCTTGCCTCGAGCCGGCAGTACGATCGACGCCTGCAGCGCGCCGCACGGATCGAGGCCCGCGCCGACGCGTCCCGAGAGCCGGTGTCGGGCCGCGAGCGCAGCCGGATGATCCGGCGACCCGTTGCGTCCCAGAAACTCCGTCCGGTCGGCGGTCCACGCCGTTTGGGTCCCTCTGAGGTCGGCGAAGGCCACGCGCCTGCCAAACTCGCGCCTCCACGGGCTCCGCGCGAACATCGCACCCGTCTTGCCGTCGATCTCGGTGACGACGAACGGCGCGGCGGCGGGCCGCGACGCGCCGAGAACCCACTCGACGTAAGCGGTCACGGACAGCCGACGCGGTCGTCCGGACTCGTTCGTCAGTGTGAGACGTGAGATCTTGATGGAGTCGTCGAGCGGGACCAGCTGGAGCAGCTCCAGCGAGATACCGTGCGAGACGTGCTCGAACCGCGTGTAGCCCTGCCCATGCCGGATGACGTAGGGCGAGGCCTCTTCACGGATCGGGAGCGCCGTCGGCCCCCACAGATCCCCGGTCTCGTCGTCCCGAACGTAGATGATCTCGCCCGGCGGATCGCTGACCGGATCGTTCGACCAGGCGGTGAGCTGATTCTCGCGGCTGTTGACCGACCACGTGTACCCCGAACCCGACTCGGAGACCTGGAAGCCGAAGTCCCGATTCGCGATCACGTTGATCCACGGCGACGGGGTCCACCGTCCCTCCTCGAGGACCGTGACGTACTCACGTCCATCGTCGGCGAACCCGCCCAGCCCGTTGTCGAGCTCGAGCCGCGGGCGTCGGGGCGTCACGGCCGTAGGCCCCGTCGGCCTGACCGCCGCCCGTCGTGGCAGCACGAGCGGAGCCGCGGCGTCGGGTCGCTGCGCGCGCGCCACCTGCTCGGCCAGCGTGCCGCGTCGACTCGATAGCACCGCGCGCGCGACGGACTGGAGCACGTCGCGTTGCGACGCCGTGAGGCGGTCCGATCGCAAGATGTACACGTTCCCGTGTGGCTCGTGGCCATCGTGCGGCCCCGCCGACTGGCTCGTGCGGACAAGCGTCTCCAGCAGCTCCTGGAGATCCTGAACGTAGGACGGCGCATGCTCGTTGAGGATGACGAGGTCGACCGCGAGCCGCTTCATCCGCCAATACTCGTGCGCCCGGAGCAGCTGCCGCACGATGCCCACGTCGTCGGGCTCGTCGACGCCCACGAGCACGATCGGGAGGTCGCCGGATATCCGGTGCGCCCACAACGCAGCGGGGCCCTCCGTCTGACGCGCGAAGGATCTCCGCGGGAGACCGCAAGCTCCGATCCGAGTAGAGAATGCGGCTGGCGAGGCTTTGGAAAGATGCGCCTCGTCCGGGCCGATGCCGAGGTGGTGCTGTTCCACCTGCGCTTGCGTCCAGGCCAAGGTCGCGGCGCGGTCGAACGTCGCCGGATCGTGATACTTCTCGGCGAGGCCGAGGGCCTCCGCGCGCGACGGCGCGACGAGCGTCGAGAAGATGACGCGGACGGTATCGCCCGGCGACAGCCGCACCCGGCGGCGCAGGCTCACGATCGGATCGAGCACCGCGCCGGTCGTGTTGGACAGTGGTCGGCCGTCGATCACCGCCGCGGGCGTCCGGATCCCGCGCCCGCGGCCGAGGAACCGCGCACGGTCAGTCTCCCATTGCAGCTCGCCGACCGCGGCGCCTTCCACGACCGCCACATGCGCCAGCCAGGCCGGAGACTCGCCGCGTGACCGCGGCCGGCGTCTCGCCAGCAGCGTCTCGAGCTCGGGTACGCATTCGGTCTCGACACTCAGATTGGAAAACGCCGGGTGGGCGGCGTCGGTCGCCGGCGGCGCCAGAACGACCTCGGCGTACGACGTCACCTCGATCTCCCGGCTCTTTGTCCCGAGATTCGTGAGCGAGACGCGACGCACCTCCGCGTCGTCCTCCGGCGATACGATCACCTGGAGCGTGGTCCCGATCGCGCCGTCGCGCCGGACGAATTCGGCCCGATCCTCGGAGAACGTGACCTCGTAGCTGTCCGGCGTGCCGCCACGCGGTTGGTAGCCGGCCGACCAGCTCTCCCCGCTGTCCACGTCGCGAAGGAACACGTACGTGCCCCACGCGTCGCGCGTGACATCTTCCCGCCATCGCGTGACGGCAAGATCACGCCAGCGGCTGTATCCGGAGCCCGCCGTCGTGAGCATCACCGCGTACCGTCCATTCGAGAGCAGCTGGGTGCGCGGCAGCGAGCCATGCGGCGAGTCGAAGTGCCGCACGACCGGCGGAACGAACTCGCGCACGTCGCCGACGGCCTGGACCTCGTCCGCGCGGGGCCGCGCAACCGCCACGTCCCGTGGCGTCCGTTCTTGAAGCAGGAGCTCGGTGGCCAGGACGAATGGCTCGGCACGGAAGCGCGTGCGCATCGCGCCGTCGTGGACGACGTTCGCGATCGCGACGACCACCATACCCTGGTGGTGCGCCATGTACGCGCGAACCACGGCGACCGTGGCGCCATCGGGTAGCCTGGGTGGGGTGTAGTCGAGCGCTTCGTAGAAGCCGTAGGCGCCGCTGGCCCCGGCGGCCGCAAGGCGCCGGAAATTCTGGACCGCCGCGGCCGGATCGACCATCGCGGCCAGGCCCGTCGCGTAGGGCGCGATGACGACGTCCTCGCTGAGTCCGCGTCGCAATCCTATTCCCGGCACACCGAAGCTCGAATACTGGTAGGTCATTTCCAGATCGCGCGCGTTGTAGCCCGACTCCGACACACCCCACGGCACGCCGCGCTCGGCGCCATAGCTGATCTGCCGTCCCACCACGAGCCGGGATGTCTGCTCGAGCAGGCTTCCCGCCGGCGCGGGCATGACGAGCGTCGGCATCAGGTATTCGAACATCGATCCCGACCAGGAGACGAGCACCGAGTCCAGCTCCACCGGTGTCAGCGACCGACCGAGCCGGAACCAGTGCGAGACGGGGACGTCGCCCTTGGCGATCGCGACGAAGCTTGCGAGCCGGGCCTCCGATGCGAGGAGATCGTACCGACCGGAGTCGAGGCTTCCGTCCGCCACGCGGTAGCCGATCGCGAACAGCTGTCGCATCGGATCGAAGAGGAAGCCGAAATCCATGGCGCCGACCATCGCCCGAGCATCCCGAGCGAGAATCGCGAGGCGACGAACCAGCGTCTCGGGCAGGTCGAGGTCGCGCGTGTGGCTTTCAACCGTGGCGCAGAGCGCCTCCGCCCAGACGAGAACGTCCGCGTGCGCGTTCCCGGGGTCCTCGCGCGACCAGCGTTCGCGCGGTGTTCAGCACCGCCTGAGCGCGGGCCTTCAAGGTCGCAAGTCGTGCGACCCACCCGGCCGAGTCGCGTGGAGGCTCCCGGACCGCGTCCGCGACGGCGTCGAGCGCGTCCGCCAAGGGCCCGTGGCCGGCCGGGCCCGGGCGCGCGTCGCCGGCCGCCGCGACGGCCGCCTGGTGGACGAGCAGCGCGGTGTCCTCGATCCCGGCGAGCGCCGCCCGATCGAGGCGCGGGCGCTCGACCATCTCCTCGCAGGCGTGCGCGAGCACGATGAGATGGCCGGCGAGATTGCCACTGTCGACCGACGAGACGTACTTCGGCTCGAGCGCGTAGCAGTGCTTCGTGTCATACCAGTTGTAGAGGTGACCGCGGAAGCGCTCGAGGGCGTGCAGCGTCTCGAGCGTGGCCTCGAGACGCTCGACGACGTCGAGCGTACCGACCCAGCCGAAATCGCGCGCGGCGACGGTTGACAGCAGATAGAGCCCGATATTCGTGGGCGACGTGCGATGCGCGACCACCGGGTTCGGCGTCTCCTGGAAGTTGTCGGGCGGTAGTGCGTGGTCTTCCGGACCGACGAACGTCGAGAAGAAGCGCCACGTCCGCCGCGCGATCAGGCGGAGAGCTCGCGCGTCCGCCGCCGAGAGCGGCTGGGTGGGCTCGGTGCTCCGCGGCACGCTGATCCAGCGCGCGACCGCCGGCGATACGGTCCACAGCACGAGAAAGAGCAGCGCGGCGGGCCAGGCCTCTGGTCGCCACCACGCGACGGCCACCGCCGCGGCGGCGGCGAGCGCGACCCCTCCGCCCATTCGACGGCAGAAGCCACGCAGATTCAGACGGAGCCCGGCTTTCGCCTGCGCCGCGGTGACCCATTCCAGCAGGTGGCGGCGCGTGACGTACACGCGGGCGAGCGTCCGTACGATCGCGTCGCTCATCAGCCAGGCCTGGTGCGTCAGCATCGTGATCGTGAGCCCGAACTGTGAGCCGGCCAGGAACAGATCCCGGCCAACCGCGCGAATGTAGCTGCGCTTCGAAATGCCGCGACCGCGGGGAGCAAACCGCTCAGCACCGGCAGGAGCGTGGGCACGGCGACGGTCGCCAGGATGAAGGCGCTCCAGATCGCGGGCGAGGTCCCCGGCATCAACCACGCGACCACGAGCGTCAGAAACGTGGCCGGCGCCGACACGGTGCGGCGGAGGTTGTCGAGCATCTTCCAGCGTCCGACCAGCGGCATCCGGCGTCCTAAAATCCACGGAAGCAGCTGCCAATCGCCACGCGCCCATCGGTGCTGGCGGGCCGCCGCGACACCATAGTGCGATGGCGCGCTCTCGAACAGCTCGACGTCGGTCACGAGACCGGCGCGCGCGAACACCCCCTCGAAGAGATCGTGGCTCAGCAGCGCATTGTCCGGCACCCGTCCGGCCAGCGCGGTCTCGAACGCGTCCAGGTCGTAGATGCCCTTGCCGGTGTACGAGCCTTCCTCCCAGAGGTCCTGGTAGACGTCGGACACCGCCGATGCGTACGGGTCGATGCCCGCCGGCCCCGACGAAAGCCGCTGGAAGAACGAGCCCTCACGTCCGGGCAGCGGCGGTGTCACTCGGGGTTGAAGCACCGCGTAGCCCTCGACGACGCGTTGCCTTCCGATATCGAACCGTGGGCGATTGAGGGGAATGCGCCATCGTCCCGACCAGCCGATCGACCACCCCTCTGGGGAGCCGCGTATCGGCGTCGAGCGTGATGACGTAGCGGACGCCGGAAGGCGTGACGCTGCCCGTGCCCACGAAGCTCGTGTCCGATGCCCCTCGCAGGAGGCGATTCAGCTCGTGGAGCTTGCCCCGCTTGCGCTCCCACCCCATCCACGCCCGCTCGCCTCGTTCCAGAGCCGCCGGCGGTGAAAGAGCAGGAATCGCTCCCCCCATCCGGCACGGCACCGTGGCGGCGGTTCAGGCGGGCGATCCCCTCGCGCGCGGCCCCCAGAGTCTCGTCATCACCCGGGATGCTCTCCGCGGGCGCGTCCAACCAGTCGGAGAGGATGGCAAAGCGAAGATCGCCGCTCGGATTCGCCAGGTAGTGCACTTCGAGCCGCTCGATTTGCTCGGTGACTTCCGCGCTGTCCGTCAAGAGCATCGGCACGACGACCATGGTTCGTAGATGCGGTGGCACCCCGTCGCGCAACGCGAGGCGCGGCAGCGCCGCCGGCGTGACCAGCGCGGTGACGCTTCGGTTCAGCAAAGCGATCGCCAGGTCCGAGGCCGGGACGATGGCCAGCAGTGCGAGCACGAGCAGGCCCACGGGACCGACGCCGGATGCGCCTGCCGCGAGGACGGGCACGGCAAGCATGAAGCCACTGAGGAGGGCGATCGTTCCAAGATATCCGGGTGTCGCCGCGGCGACGTAGAGCCGGAGCAACCGGCGCAAGGGCGGCGCACGATAGCCGAGCGTCAGCTCGAAAGCCGGGCGCCCGTTGCCGATGAGATAGAAGCCCGGATCGCTCTGCCGAGCGTCGTGGGTCGCGTCCGAGGGCTGCGCGCGAGCCACGGCCAGGCGCGCGACGTCCAGCTCGGGCCGGCCGGAGCCCCGGCCGAGCTCCTCCACGGCGTGCCGGTAGGCATCGCGGGTTGCGAAATCCATCGCGGCGTAGTTCGGACCTGCGTGCAACACCTCGTCGACGAGACTGACGCTCTCGAAGAACTCCGTCCAGTCGAGCGCGGACATCAAGCTCATGCTCATGATCACGTTCCGGACGGTCACGTTCATCGCGGCCTGCCGCTGGTGCTCGACGCGCACGATGTCGTCGGAGGTCGTCCCCTGTGCCTTCAGCCGCTGATCGAGCCACCGCAGGGCCGGAGTCACGGCGCGATCCTTGCTCCCGTAGCCGCTGGACGAGCTGCACCGCGAAGGCGGTGATCAGGCGGCCGCTCTCGAATCGCGCGAGGCCCTCTCGCCGCCGGCTCGACGGCACCGTCGTCACCGACGCCGAGCAGCTCGTCGGCCAGGACGTCGGCCTCCTGGCGCGCCGCGCGTCCGCGGACGATGCTCTCCGCCAGGCGCCGGAGATTCTCGACGAGCACGACGCGCAGCGTGATCGCCACCGCCCACAGCTCACCGATCGTCAGCGGCTGCACACGCTGGTAGGCCCGCACGAAGCGCCGGAGCGATTCGGGATCGAGGCGGCTATCGGTATGCGCCACGAACGCCCACGCGATACCGTACACGCGCGGATAGCCGGCGAGCGGTCCCTCGACCAGCTTGGGCAGCTCTCGATAGAAGCCGGGCGGCAGGTCGTCGCGGATCTCCCGCATCTGCTCGTCCACGACGTGGAAGTTATCGACGAGCCATTCCGCCGCCGGCGTGATCGCGCGCTCCTCACGGATGGCGTTCGCGATCACTCGATACGATTCACGAAGCACACGACCGTTGTGCTCGACCCGCTGCAGCAGACGCCGCCCGCGGCCCGACCGCTTCATGACGGCCTGGGCAGCCGCCAGGCTCTCCGCGTGTTGCTCGAGACGTTCGATGCCGAAGAGCTCGGCGCGGATCGGGTCTTCGGGAGACGGCCGGGCCATACGCATGCGGTTTTTGTACAGGGCTTAGAAGGAGGGCGCGGATTGCGGCTGGCGCCGCCGGTCATTCGTGCTCGGCATTCCCATGCGTCGCAGCCAGCGGAAGTGGGCGGTCACACCGTCCCGGAATGATCTGTGCTCGGTGTACGCAACGCCAAAGTCTCGACACGTCTGTTCCACCAGCTTCGAGATTGCCGGGTAGTTGACGTGGCTGATCCTCGGGAACAGGTGGTGTTCGATCTGGAAGTTCAAACCGCCGAGGAGCCACGCCACGATCCGGCTCGGCCGGGCGAAGTCCACCGCGGTCTCCGCCTGATGGACGGCCCAGGCCCGCTCGATACGCCGCGTGCCCGCGGAGGCCGCCGGGAACGCCGCCTCTTCCACGCAGTGGGCCACCTGGAACACCGCGGCGAGGGTGGTGCCAAGCACCAGCGCGGCGATCCCGTAATGGACAAGGACGGCATTCACGGAATGGAACAGCAACGGGATCCCGAATGCCCAGGTGAAAAAGATGGCCTTACCGGCCACCAGGACAATCAGATCTCCCCGGTGGGACGGCGGATTCGGTGGCTGCCGATTCGGCCCGCGATCAGCCTTCGGAAATCGTCGATGAGCTGCCACCTGATCGCCAGAAAGCCGTAGAGCGGCCAGAGGTAGAGGTGTTGCCATCGGTGAAACGCGAGCCGGCGCTGATGGGGCGTGACCCGGCCGAAGATACCGAGGTTGAGGTCGCTGTCGTGGCCTGTGACATTGACATACGTGTGATGGATGACGTCGTGCTTCCAGTGCCACAGATACGAGCTGCCCCCGATGAAGTCGAGCGTCATCGCCATCAGCTGGTTGATCCAGCGACGGTCGGAATACGCGTGGTGTCCGCCGTCGTGTTGAATGTTGAATCCGATACCGGCCGCGGTGAACCCGAGCAGGACGGCGAGCGGCACGCTCTGCCACCACGCCTGGGCCGCGAACACGAGCAGCAGGTAGGAGACCGCCAGAGAGGCCATGAGGATCGCCGTCTTCACGTACATCTGCCAGCAGTCGCGTTGCCGCCGGCCGGTAGTCCGGAAATACTCGTCGACCCGCCGCCGGACCTCGAGCTGAAAGGCGCGGTCCGTCCCGAACTTGAGCGCTCCTTCCGAACCCCCGCGCCGCGGCTTCGCGCTGACGGTGTCATCGAGACTGCGCTTCCTGATGGAGCGGCCGGGCGGCGAGGCTGCGGTTGAGATCTTCGAGCGGCGGATCGCCGAGATCCCGCTCCTGGGGTCGCCGTTGCAGATACCGGTCGATCCCATCCTCGATCTCGCGAGGGAACGCCGGCGCAGAGCCGACCAGCTCCTGCTGGTAGGTCATGAGCATGATCTCGCGAAAAATCGGCAACGCGGCGCGGCCCCGGTTTCCTTGTCGCCCAGCGTACGGTTGTCGTCGAAACCGATCCGGACCGCCACCGTGACACCTTGCGGTCCATAGGTGGACCCCACGAAGAGCGCGTCGCGAAAGTCGCTCGTCGTTCCGGTCTTTCCCATCACCGGGATCGGAAAGTCTGGGCCATAAAGGGAATGGGCGGTGCCTTCGGGAATGCGGACCACCCCACGTAATCCCTCCTGGATCCGATTCAGGTGGCTGGAGTTGAACTCGAGGGCGGTCCGGGCCGCTTCGTAGAGCACCTCACCGGAGGCTCCGGTCACACGATCCACGATGTACGGCTCCGCCAGGATTCCCGAAGCCATCGCGCGATACGCGCCCGCCAGCTCGAGCAGCCGCACTTCTGACGCTCCCAGGGCCGTCGTGATGTATGGCTGCAGTGGGGTGCGGATCCCCAGCTCGCGGGATGTCCCGATCACTCGGTCCAGGCCGATCTCACGGGTGAGCCAGACGGCCACCGCGTTGCGGGACTCGGCCAGCGCCTGACGCATCGGGATCGGCCCTTTGAACTCGTGGTCGTAGTTGGCGATCCACTTCGCGGGTCGATCAGTCCCCATGGGCACCGCGATGGGTTCGTCGGGCACCGAGGTGTCGAGCTTCAGCCCCTCGCGGAACGCGGCCAGGTACACCATCGGCTTCCACGCCGAGCCCGCCTGCCGCAGCGAGCCCGTCACGCGGTTGAAGTCGGAGTAGCGCGCATAGCGATTCTTGTAGAAATGGCGCCCACCCGCCTCGGCCGAGGATCGCCGCGTCCGCGTTGCGTAGCACTACCACCGAGCCCTGGATCAGTCCCTTGGCGTCAGGATGCCGATGCTCGTAGAGGGCGAGCCCGGTCTCGAGCGCTTCGTTCACGATGGTCTGCATCCGCTGATCCACCGTGGCGTGGACCGAGATCCGCCCCTGGAGGAGATCCTCGACCCCGAAGCGGCCCTCGCCATGCTGTCTCAGCTCGTCGAAGACCGAGTCGATCGCGGCGGGGGCCTGCGTCTTGACCGGGCTCGTCGCCGTTGCGATGCGCACCGGCTCGGCCTGCAAGCGCTTCGCAAGGTTCGCGGGAATGTAGCCGTTGCGCGCCATCAGGGCCAGGATCTCGTTGCGGCGACGCAGGGCCCGCGCGTCACCGGGCACCGGAAGATAGTCCCGCGGCGCCTTGGTGATCCCCGCCAGCAACGCGGCCTTCCCGGCGTCCTCCATCGTGTAGCCCGACAACGGTTTGGCGAAGTAGTACTCGGAGCCGGCGGCGAAGCCGTACCGACCGTTACCCAGATAGTTGAAGCTCGCGGACCGGGCGAAGATCTCGCGTTTCGCCCGCTCTCGCGATCCGAAGCGGCGGGCCATCGCCTCCTCGAGCCAGAGCGCCAGCCGCACTTCCTCCAGCTTCCGGAAGAGTTTGTTGGTGGTCGGCACCCCACGACCACGGACAGGAGCCGCCAGGTCAGGTCGTCGCGGAAGAGCGTCGCGCCATTCTCGCGGCTCCATCGGTCCCGCAGGAAGTAACCGCGGACGAGCTGCTGGGTGAGCGTCGATCCACCCTGGGGGAGACGCAGCCGGAATCCCTTGCCGTCCCACCACGAGCCCACGGAGCTCAGCGCCGCCTTGTAGAGCACGCGCGGCAGCGCTCGATAGTCCACGCCCGAGTGGGTGAAGAAATTCTTGTCCTCGGCCGCCAGGATCGCCTGGCGGAGGACAGGCGGCAGCTCCTCGTAGGAAACGACCTGACGGTACTCCCGTGCCAGCTCGATCAGCACCGTGCCCCGAGCGTCGTAGACCTTGCCGCTCCTCGAGAGATCGAAGCGAATGAAGGGCTCGAGATCCGGAACGCCGCTCCGGTCGAAGTAGATATGATGGATGAGTCCCCACGTCGCGAGCACGAGCGGTAGCAGCATCACGAGGGGCACGGCGAGGTACACGGCACGGCGCGAGCATGCGGACTGCACGCGACGGGCGACACGCGCGACGGCGGCCCTATAGGGCCTCATCGGGGCCGCCATCGCTTCACCGGCTGGGCACTCCGGCTCTGGGCGTGCGCCGGTTGCCGGCGAAGCGGCGGTATCAATCCGCAGTCGACGATCTTGTTGAGCAATGTCTTGTAGCTCACCTTGAGGATCCGCGACGCCGCGGCTCGATTCCACTGCACCCGATCGAGCACGTCCTCGATCGCCGCACGCTCGGCCTCTCGCGCCGCCTGCCGCGCGATCTCCCGTAGGCCCTCGCTGGGCAGCCGCCGGGCCGGGCTGTCTCCATTGCGACCACGAGCGACCAGAGCCTCGATTTCGCACTCGACATCCGTGAGCACCACGAGCCGGCGGACGATATTCTCCAGCTCGCGCACATTGCCCGACCACGAGTGCTGCTGGAGGTGGGTCATCGTCTCGGGCGAGAGCTGCCTCTGTCGTCCGTACTGCGCATTGAACTTCTCGAGAAACCACGACGCCAGCGCCGGAATCTCTTCTCGCCGCTCTCGCAGAGGGGGCACCCGGATCTCCACGACGTTGACCCGGTAGTAGAGGTCCTCCCGGAACTGACCTCGCGCCATCGCCTCCTCGAGGTTCCGGTTCGTGGCGGCGATCACGCGCGAGTCGACATCGACCCATCCATGGCCCCCGACTCGAGAGAAGCGAAAGTCCTGGAGCACGTGGAGCAGCTTGGCCTGAAGCGCCAGGGGCAGCTCGCCGATCTCGTCCAGACAGATCGTCCCCTTGTGCGCGTGCTCGAACTGCCCGAGCTTGCGCCGGTGCGCGCCCGTGAAGGCCCCTTCTCGTGGCCGAAAAGCTCCGACTCGATCAGCCCGGATGGGATCGCAGCGCAGTTGATCTTGACGAACGGCCCGTGACGCCGAGACGAGCTCGCATGGATCGCTCTGGCGACGAGGTCCTTCCCGACTCCGCTTTCGCCACGGATCAGAACCGTCGCATCCGTGTCCGCGATGTTTTCGATGATCGTGCGAATGGCCTGCATCTGAGAGCTGCCGTCAGACAGCGAGGCGTGCCGCTTCGGGTCGGACAACTGCACAAGACTCACGAGCACCTCCTGGGCGCCGCGGTTGGACTTCACCATGTGCCGCGACGATCCGAAGGCCCCGCCGGCGATGGCCCGATGCTTCCCATGCGCCTATTGCACGAGGCTTTCGAATGTCGCCGCGGCCGCCGTCGCCTTACCGGCTAGGCCCGCCGGCGGGCCGTTGCCTGATCCGCGTGGCGAGGCTCAAAACTCCCCGCCGTGCCCCATGGGTTGGTCGGCCTTCCCGGCTTCAGGGCCGTCCGTGACGATCACTTCCGTCGTGAGCAACAACGACGCGATCGACGCCGCGTGCTGCAGCGCGACCCGCTCGACCTTGGTGGGATCGATGATTCCCGCCACCATCATGTCGACGTACTCGTTGGTCTCGGCGTCGAAGCCGCGCGTGAGCGGCACCGTGCCTCTGACCTTCTCGACGATCACGGAGCCTTCGAGCCCGGCGTTCTCGACGATCTGCCGAATCGGCTCCTCGAGGGCGCGCCGCACGATGCTGACGCCGGTGCCCTCATCGCCCGAGAGCTTGAGGCTGTCGAGCGCCTCCGCTGCGCGGAGCAGCGCGACGCCGCCTCCGCGGCACGATTCCTTCCTCGACGGCCGCCCGCGTGGCGTTCAGGGCGTCCTCGACCCGCGCCTTCTTCTCTTTCATCTCGGTCTCGGTCGCCGCGCCCACCTTGATGACGGCGACGCCGCCCGCGAGCTTCGCGAGCCGTTCCTGGAGCTTCTCCGATCGTAGTCCGAGGTCGTTTCCTCGATCTGCGCCCGGATCTGCTTGATGCGGCCCTGGATCTCCTTGGTGCTCCCGGCGCCCTCGACGATCGTGGTGTTGTCCTTGTCCACGACCACCTTCTTGGCGCGGCCGAGGTCATCGAGCTTGAGGTTCTCGAGCTTGATCCCGAGGTCCTCCGTGATCGCTTTGCCGCCGGTCAAGGTCGCGACGTCCTCGAGCATGGCCTTGCGGCGATCGCCGAAGCCCGGCGCCTTGACGGCGCAGCACGCGAGCGTCCCGCGCAGCTTGTTCACCACCAACGTCGCCAGCGCCTCGCCCTCCAGGTCCTCGGCGATGATGAGAAACGGCTTGCCGGCCCGCGCGACCTGCTCGAGCAGCGGCAACATGTCCTTCATCACGCTGAGCTTCTTCTCGTGGATCAGAATGACGGCGTCCTCGAGCACCACTTCCATCCGCTCCGGATTCGTCACGAAGTAGGGCGAGAGGTACCCGCGGTCGAACTGCATGCCCTCGACCACGTCGAGGCTGGTCTCCATCGCCTTGGCCTCTTCGACGGTGATGACGCCGTCCTTACCGACCTTCTCCATCGCCTCGGCGATCAGGTTGCCGATCGTCTTGTCGTTGTTCGACGCGATCGTGGCGACCTGGGCGATCTCCTTCTTGTCCTTGGTGGCCTTGGACATGTGCTTCAGCTCCTCGACCACCGCGTCGACCGCCTGCTCGATCCCCCGCTTCAGCGCCATCGGATTCGCGCCGGCGGTCACGTTCTTGAGACCGCCGCGGAAGATGGCCTGGGCCAACACCGTCGCGGTCGTCGTGCCGTCGCCCGCGATGTCGGAGGTCTTGGAGGCGACTTCCTTGAGCATCTGCGCCCCCATGTTTTCGTAGGGGTCCTTGAGCTCGATCTCCTTGGCGACAGTGACGCCGTCCTTGGTCAGGGTGGGGCTGCCGAACTTTTTGCCGATGACGACGTTCCGTCCCTTTGGACCGAGCGTCACCTTGACGGCGTGCGCCGTCGTGTTGATACCGCGCAGGAGCGCGGCGCGACCTTCTTCGCTGAACAGCAGTTGCTTGAGGCATGACGACCCTTCCTCTCGAGTGTGCGCGAATGGTTGACGGCGGCGGACAGCCGCCCGTTCACGAGCCGACGACGCCCAGGACGTCCTCCTCCTTCATGATCAGAGTACTCCTGACCGTCGAGCTTGACCTCGCTGCCGGAGTACTTGCCGAAGAGGATCCGATCGCCCTCCTTCAGGGCGAGGGGAAGCTTCTTGCCGTCCTCGGTCACTCGGCCGGTCCCGACCGCGACCACTTTGCCTTCTTGCGGCTTCTCCTTCGCGGTGTCGGGAATGATGATGCTGCCGTGCTTTCGTCCTGCTCCTCGAGGCGCCTGACGAGCACGCGGTCGTGGAGCGGGCGGAGCGTCGTCGTCGGTGCTCTGAGCCATCGAGCGGGCAGGAGCGCGGTTCGGAACCGGCCGCAGCTTCGTCGTGGTGGCCTGAGTCATGGTGCAGGTGCCTCCCTCTTCGTCCAGGTGGGTGATGAGCGCGGCTGGTGAAATTGTCCAGCGGGGGCAGTGTACCACTGATGTAGTACAGATTGTCGAAATTGATCTGGTGTACTATTTTAGTGATACAGAGAGCCGTCAGGAGGCTTGTCCCAATGCCCGCGAAACCGACAGACCAGGAAGACAAGTACTCTCGGCAGCGCGTCGCCGAAGAGGAGTAACAGAGGCCTCCGAGCGACAAACGTCGCCGGAGCAGATGCCGCCGCCGGTCAGCAGGCCGAGGGGAGCAAGAGCCAGAGCCGGAAGGCCACGAGCGCAGCGGCGAACGAGACGCGAAACGCTCGGCAGTTCACCAAGACTCGCGCGAGCGCGATCCAGGCCCACAGCCGCGCCCGCGGGCAGCGGCGACAGGCGAGACGCGATTCCCGCTGATAACGGACTCGCGACCGCGTGAGGGAGGTCCGCGATGACGTGGCTCATGGAGTTCTACCAACGAGCGACGGGGGATCTGGGCGCGTTACGCGATCGAGGCGCCGCTCCCGGCGGCGGCGGCCCTGTTGGGCCTGAACGCGGCGATCGCCGAGTATCCCACGCCGCCGAGGAAGGGCCGGCTGAGCTTGTTCGAACGGGCCGACCTCATCGGCGGGCAAGACGCCAGCGGGTGGGTCCTCCACCGAATCGTGAAGCAGAACGTGCACGCCGCGCCTGACGCCGTGCCGGCGCGCGCGGCATAGAGCCCGCGATCATGGAACTCAAACAGCGGAAGTTCGCGATCGGGTATCTCGGAATCACCCTCCTTGCGATCCTCGCATTTCAGCTGCCGCTCTTCGGGTCTCAGGCCACGAACGTGCTCGTACAGCGAGTTCAAGGCGCTCGCGAAGAAGGGCAAGGTCAGCAATCTCACCCTCGGACAGAGAAACCGTCAGCGGCACGCTCTCGACCGATGGAATCGAGGCGCTGCTCCCAAAGGAGAAGGTCGAGGAGCTGAAGCGATCGAGTGGTGGAACGCACCGCTTCGTCGCGGCGCGGGTCGAGGATCCGGGGCTGGTGGCCGAGCTCGAGCAGGCGAACGTCAAGTTCACCGGGCACGTGGAAAACACCTGGCTCGCCACCCTCCTCTCCTGGATCCTCCCGGCCGTGATCTTCGCCGGCGTGTGGATCCTCCTCATGCGCCGCTTCGGCCCGCAGCAAGGGCTCATGACGATCGGCAAGAGCAAGGCGCGGGTCTACGTCGAGCACAAGACCGGCGTCACGTTCGACGACGTCGCGGGCATCGACGAGGCGCGGGGCGAGCTGATGGAGGTCGTCGACTTCCTCAAGAACCCGGATCGCTACCGGCGCCTCGGCGGCAAGATCCCCAAGGGCGTGCTGATCGTCGGCGCGCCCGGCACCGGAAAGACACTGCTGGCCAAGGCCGTCGCGGGCGAGGCCGGCGTGCCGTTCTTCAGCTTGAGCGGCTCCGACTTCGTCGAGATGTTCGTCGGCGTGGGCGCCGCGCGCGTCCGCGACCTCTTTGCCCAGGCCCAGGCGAAGGCCCCGAGCATCATCTTCATCGACGAGCTGGATGCGTTGGGGAAAGCGCGAGGGTCAGCCCGATCGTGGGCGGCCACGACGAGCGAGAGCAAACCCTGAATCAGCTCCTCGCGGAGCTCGACGGCTTCGACACCCAGTTGGGCGTCATGATCCTGGCGGCGACGAACCGACCGGAAATCCTGGACCCCGCGCTGCTCCGGCCCGGCCGCTTCGATCGGCAGGTGGTGCTCGACCGTCCCGACCTCAAAGGGCGGGAGAAAATTCTCAACGTGCACGTCCGCGACGTCAAGCTGGCCCCGGCCTCGATCTCTCCCTGGTGGCGGCACGGACGCCCGGCTTCGTCGGCGCCGATCTCGCCAATCTCGTCAACGAGGCCGCGCTCCACGCCGCCCGCACGGGCAAGGAGGCGGTGGACGCGACGGACTTCGACGAGGCCATCGATCGCGTGGTGGGGGTCTCGAGCGCCGATCGCGCGTGATCAACCCGAAGGAAAAGAGATCGTCGCCTACCACGAAGCCGGCCACGCGCTGGTCGCGGAGTCGCGCGAGCACGCGGACCGGGTGGCGAAGATCTCCGTGATCCCTCGCGGCGTCGCCGCGCTCGGGTACACGCAGCAGCAACCGACCGAGGACCGGTACCTCATGACGCGCGCCGAGCTCCTCGATCGACTCGACGTCTTGCTCGGCGGTCGCGTGGCGGAGGAGCTCGTCTTCGGCGACGTCTCGACCGGCGCGCAGGACGATCTCCAGCGGGCCACCGACCTGGCGCGCCACATGGTCGCCCGCTACGGAATGACGGAAGCCCTGGGGCTCGCGACGTTCGAGCCGCCCCGGCAGGCGTTGTTTCTCAACGTGCCATCGATGGCACAGCGCGAGTACAGCGAAGAGACGGCCCGTCGCATCGACGACGAGATCCGACGGCTGTTCGAGGCCGCGCACGAGCGAGTCCGGGGACCCTCACCGCGAAGCGAGAGGTCCTCACGTCGCTGGCCAAGCGGCTGATCGAGAAGGAGGTCGTGAGCCGGGATGATCTGGTGGCCCTCCTGGCGTCGGCGGAGGTCTAGGCGACACGCGATCAACCGCGGAAACGTCTGTATTGACGCCATTGGACTAGTGTACTAGTATAGCGATACAGTCATGGAAGCGATCAACCTCAAGGTCGACGGGCACAGTCCGATCCCGATCCGGCGTCAACTGATGGAGCAGCTCCGGCACGTCATCGAGGCCGGCGGCGTCCCGCCCGAGCAGGCGCTGCCCAGCATCCGGGAGCTGGCCGGCTTCCTCGGCGTCAACCCGAATACGGTCGCCCGCGTCATCGACGATCTGAAACGGAGCGGGTATGTCGAGGCACGCCGCGGGAAAGGGCGTCTTCGTGGCCGCGGCGCCGCCCGCCCGTCCCGTCCCGCACCTCCGCGAGAGCTTCCTGCAGCGATACGGTGATCCGCGCGGCGGCCCTCGGGCTGACCGTCGAGGACCTGTCGGTGGGTGTTCTGAGCTTGGCCGGGGCCCGACCGGTCGCCGTTCGCGGGGCCGTCGAAGTCCTGCTGGTGGAGTGCAGCCCTCCGGAGCTCGAGTTCTTTGCCCGGCAACTCGAGGCCCACCTGCCGGTGCGCGTCGACAAGGTGCTCCTCGGGGAGCTGGTGGCGGTCACTCGGCGTCCAGAAGCAAGCCGGTCGCTGGCGTGCGGCGGTCACGAGCTTCTGTCATCTGCCGCAGGTGGAGCACTCCTCAAGGGTAAGGACGTGCCGGTGATCGCGCTGCTCGCCGAGGCGCATCTGGAGACCCTCCAGCGGCTGGCCCAGTTCCCGTCGGGAACACGGGTCGGCGTCGCCTCGACGACCGTCGAGACGGCCCACAATCTCGAACACTCGATCGCCAACGCCGGCCTGCCGAACATCACGCTGGTCGGAGTCTGCCCCGCCGAGGGGCCGAGCTGGGCCGTCTGGTGCGGCGGGCCGACGTCATCGTCTGCTCCACCGCGGCGGCCGAGCGCGTCCGGGCGCTCGCGGGCCCGACGGCTGCAAGTCATGATCGACGACCGAGCCCTCGACCAGCGGGCCATCGAAAATGCTCGCGGCCCTCCTGGTGCGAGAAGACGGCGACAAGCCGACGGCCGCTCCGGCCCGGAAGCGGCTCAGGCGTGAGTCCGTCTATTGGAGGCAAATCGCGAAGGGGCGCGACGCGTGCGACGGTGCTGAGCAAGTGATGCGATCGAGCTGCAACCAGATGAAGGAGAAAGAGTCATGACGTTCTTGACGTGGATTCTCGCGGGAGTATCGGCTGGCTTGCTGGCAGGGTGGGCGTTGAAGCGCGGAGGTTTCGGGCTGAGATGGGACATCACCCTCGGCCTCGTCGGAAGCATCGGGGGAGCTGGCTGCTCCACTCCCTGGGGTTCTACCCGAGCGCGGGGATCGTCGCGACGGGCGTCGTCGCGTTCATCCTCGCCCGTCATCCCGATCGGCGTTCAACGCAAGTTCTGGGTTACGGAGCGTCCGATCGAGAAGAAGGATGCCTTCTGGCGCTGGGGGCTCGGCGCCGCGATCGTCGGCCCTCGTGGGCTGGATGATCTTCGGTCCCGTGCAGCAGCCGGCGGCAGTGGCCGCGGCGATCGAGAAAAAGACGTATGCGGTCACGCCGGCGTCGGTGAAAGTGAAAGCCGGGATCGTCATGGGCGAAGTCACCGAGCTGAAGATCGCGGAGCGAGTCGAGAAAGGCTCCGACCGCATCGTCACGGCGGCGAAGCTCACCGGAATGCTCAGGCTGAAGAACACGTCGGCCAACCAGACGGTGAGGCTCCTCGAGGGTAAGCTGCTCTATATCGATAGCCAGGGAAGCCCATGGTTCTCGAGAACCGCGCGGACCGAGCCGACTTTCAAGTTCGCCAACTACGGCAGCAGCGAGCGCCTCGATCCCGGGCAGGAAGCGCGTCCAGTCCTTGGATCTGGAGTTCCCCGCCGAGGCCCTGAAGCCGAAGAATCTGAAAGAGATTCGCCTGGAGTTCGCGTATATCCCTTCGCCCTACCGTGAGGAGACGGTCAACTTCCCCGTCTCGATCGGCGTGGGTAAATGACGAGTCCCCGAGGTGGCTCTTCGGAGCCACCTCCGACTCGGCACCTTCCGAGCCCCGACGGTGGATCGGCGTGCGGCACGGAGTCAACCCCGCCACGGGATCCGTGGCGTCCGCCACCTGGGTGAATCAGCCGCTGCGGGCGCGAGCCCTGGGTGTTCATCGCGATCGACGGAGAGTCGTGCGGAGGATCACGCGTTCAGCGGCCTCGAGCGTGATCCGTACACGGACGACGGAGGCGAAAGCTGATCGACCAGCGCCAGCAACTCGGGAGAATGCGGCGGGAGCCCGACGGGACGCCGCCATTGAAAGAGGCGTTGATGAACACGACCAAACACCGTGACAACGATTCACAGCGGCTCGGAACCGCCAGCGAAGCGCCGACGCAGTTCATCCAAATCTGCGCCTCGCAAAACGACCTTTTCGCTCTCGACAAAGAAGGGAACATCTACCAGTACAACTTCAACGCGAAGGCGTGGGTCAAGCTCGGCACGAGCCGCTCCTACGAGGAACACGCCTGAGGCCAGGGGTTACGGGTTTCGCCGTAACCCCCATTTGCGTTGTTTCCTACCTGTTCATGTTCCGAGAAGGGCGGAGCGCCACAGCCCTCGCTGAGCGGCGATCGCGAGCGCTGCGCCGCCGCATCCGATCAGCAACATCGCCAGCATCCCTGTGTTGCTCGAGGTCAAAGCCCAGACGATCGCGCCTGCGACGACGCTCCCGACGAGACCGACAACCATGTCGGGGATGAACCCATAGCCTCCCGCACGTGAGGCGGCCTCAGCTACCCACCCTGCCATGAGGCCGGCGAGAACGAGCATTGGACCGATCTGTATGATGTGTTCGAACATGGAGCGTACCTGCCTTTCTATCGCCAATCGATCGGCAGCGGCCCATTGACGTCGTAGATGCCGATGTCGCGCCACAGAACCGTGGTCTCGCTCGAAATGATCCCCGCCGGCGCCGACATCGGCTTCGCCATGTAGATCAGGTCCGCCGCCGGTGCTGTCGGCGACCCAAGTCCTCGCACGCAACCGAGGGTCAACACTGCCACCGCCGTGGCCAAGACTATCGGCCCTGTACATTTCCACATCGACACTCCTCCTCCGGTCGTCTTTCCACCTGGTGACTTCAAGACCGCAGCGGCCGGCCTTCACCGGCGCCGCGCACTCTGCTCCGCTTCTGGCGAACAGCTCTGGCCTGGCTCTCGATGCTGGCAAAGAAGCTCTGGCGTGGCTTTGGCGCTTCAGCCCCACCGAGATCAGCGCACGAAGGACGATCTGGAGGCTCACTGGCAGCTTGGCGCGGTCAGTCGCTCTGCCCGCGATGACACGAGCCTGATCCAGCAGGTCCTGCGAAAGAATGAGAAGTGAGCCTTGTCTTGTTCTCGAGCATTCCGCTGTCCTGTCTCAGGGCACTCACCTCCGGCAGCCAGCTAGGCCGCGGCATCCCGGATCGCCGCTCGCGCCTTCCTTTCGATCTCCATCGCAATCGCGATCATCCTGTGAGCGCGCTTGGCATGTTCGGCGGCCTTCCTCATCACGTCGCTGTCACACGTGCCCTGAGCCACGAAGTCGCAGCCGGGTATCAGATCGGCGCACCTAAGTTCTCTGGTCATGCGAAAAACCCTCTTAGGCAGTTCACGTTGCGCAGTTCACGACCACCTCGAACACGGCGACACGACGTTCCGACTCGATGCGGCCGCGGGGCCGCAAGGACCGGGCGCGTCCTCGTCGAAAGCAGCACGGCCCGGCCCCCTGGGCACCCTCGAATCAGGCGGCCTTGACTTCGATCGTTGTCGGCATTGCCACTCGGGGCGCGGGATCCTCACCTCGAGCATGCCGTTCGCGTACTTCGCCTCAACTCGGGTGGCATCGACGCCCTCGGGGAGCGCGAAGCTCCGTTCGAACCCGCCATACGCGACCTCGCGGACGAAGTAATCCTTGTCCATGGTGTCGGGGCCGGGCTTGCGCTCGCCTTTGACCGTGAGGACGGTTGTCCATCAAGGACACCGCAACGTCCTTCGGGTCCACACCTGGTAGGGCGAGCTGGATGACATACGTGCCGTCTTCGATCCGCCCCTCCCGCGGCCGGGAGCCACGAAGCAGGACGCTGAACGGTTTCATTCGCCGTGACACCCTCGAAGAACCTCAAGAACAGATCATCGGCATCATGGTGGAAGTGGAATTTCCTGGTTGGGGACCAGCGAAGCATGGTGCTCATCGTGCTCTCCCTTGGGTCGTACGTCGTTTGGTTCTTGTTGTCTTTTGGTTCTGACTTCTTAGCCGGAGCACCCTCGCATCGCTCCTGCAACCTCTCTCGCTGAGCGATGCACTCGTTTCCTCTGCTACATCCCGCTTGACTTAACTTATATCACGATATAAGTTATATAACAACTAAAAGATATATAAATTAAGACAAGCAGTTCCGGGAGTCACCGCGGAGCCGCAGGAGGTCGCGATGTCCGAACACAAAGCCAGAGTGCTTCTCAGTCCCTCTCGCGAGGCTCGAGGACGGCCGTTCGTCATCCACGGCAGCGCCCGGCTCGACCCCGGACGGAATGCGCTCCAGTCCCTGGACGCGAGCGCTCCAGCGATCGGTCGCGTGCTCTTCGAGTCGGACTCAACTCAGACCCGGAGCCTTGAGGGTCGTCCGCTGGACATGTACTCCTCGCTGAGGCTTCCCGACCGTTCAAGGCTAGGGCAGTTGAACCCGCGGCCACCGTCAGCTCCCGCAGTTGGCGTACAGAAGCGGCCCGATGTCTGGCTTCGACGAGCGCCGCGAGCGGGCGTGACGACGTCTCCTCTTTCACCGCTCGCGCGGGAGCTCGCGCAGAAGGAGCCGATGCGCGTGGTCACCAGGGAGGTAGAGAAGTGGAAGACCGACAGACTCTGAGACGAGCGACGGAACTCTGGCGGCAAGGCTACCGCCACCAGACAGGGGGAAACGTGGATCGAGCGATCGAGCTCTATCGCCAGTCTATCGAGCTGTATCCGACGGCAGAGGCACATACCTTCTTGGGGTGGGCGATGAGCTTCCAGGGCCACCTGGAGAGGCCACGGCGGAGTGCCTTCGCGCGATCGAGATCGATGCCGAGTTCGGCAATCCCATACAACGACATCGGGGTCTACTTGATGCAGCAGGACAAGCTCGACGAGTCAATCTCATGGCTTGAAAAGGCCAAGCAGGCCAAACGCTACGAACCGCGCCAGTTCCCCTTCCTGAATCTGGGCCGGATCTACATCCGTCAGGGACGCTGGTGGGAGGCGCTCCGCGAAGTTCGAAGGGGCGGTGCGGCAGGCTCCGCGTGACGTAGGCGCGGCGAAAATTCTTCATAACCTACGTGGTCGGCTGAACTGAGATCACCGATGGCTTTTGACCTCATCGCTCTGGGAACTGTTCCCTCCGGCGAAGTACCGGCCGCCGCGAGCGACGTCGATTACGGCGGGCGTGCGTTTTGGCAGTGCCGGCGCTTCATCGACCTCCTGCGTCATACGGTCGGCGCCGAGCCCGAGGGCGCCAAGCTCCGGGTCCGGCGCTCCGGACCCGACTTCAACACCTACGTCGAGGTCGTCGTGGAGTTCGACGATGCGAACGATGCCGCGCGCACTTACGCAAATCGCTGTGACCGGGAGGCCCCGACGCGGTGGGATCGGACGGCGCAGATAGCGTTCGGGCGATGAAGCTCCTACTCATCCGCCACGCCACGGCTGTGCCCAGAGGGACGCCTGGCGTCCCCGACGCCGAGCGTCCTCTCACGCCCCAGGGCAAGGCCAAGTTCCGCGTGGCCGCGCGCGGGCTCGCGCGGGTCACTCGTCGGCCAGACGTGTTGTTGACGAGCCCGCTGCCCCGCGCCCGGCTGACCGCCAAGATCGCCGCGCACGCCTTCGAGCACGTCGCGCCCGCGATCGAGCCAGCACTGGCCCACTCGAGCGTCGATGGAATCGTTGCCGCTCTGAAGACACATCCGCCCGGCGTCAGAATGTGCGCTCGTGGGCCACGAGCCGCTCCTCGGGGCGCTTCTCGCGCGCTTGCTCGGCGCCGGCCAGGGCGAGCGGCTCGCCTTCGAGAAGGGCGGCGCGGCCCTGATCGACCTCCCAATGGTCCCGCCGCCGGCGGGCGGCTCTGCTGGTTCCTCAAACCGCGCATCCTCCGGAGCCTCGCCGGGCCAGCCGATCGCACGGCACCGCAAGCCGGCCCTGAGAGATGGCCGAGCTGGTCGCGGTCGTCGATCTGGGATCGACGGCCGTTCGCTTGCTACTCGCCCACGTCACCCCCACACGGGCTATCGGGTGCTCGTCGAAGAGCGAGTGCCCACTCGTCTCGGCGGCGGTGCGCCCGGCGCCCTGTCTCGCGAGGCGATCGCCGAGACTCTCCGGGCCGTGCATCGCTTCTTCGCGCGGTACTCGCCGAACGGCCGAGGTCCGCGCATCATCGCGGTCGCGACGTCGGCCGTGCGGGACGCCGCGCAACCGCGAGCGTCTGCTCGACCCGCTCCGGCGCGACGAGGGGCATCGACGTGCAGGTCCTGAGCGCGCGAGACGAGGCACGGCTCGGCGTCGACGCCGCCCTCGACAGCCTATCGTTCAGCAACGGCCTTGTCGCAGACCTCGGCGGCGCCAGCCTCCAGCTCAGCCGGGTGCGGCACCGCAAGGTCGTCTCGATGGCGAGCCTGTCGCTCGGCGCCGTGCGGACCACGCGCCGCTTCGTTCGCAGCGATCCGCCCACGCCGCGCGAGCTGCAGCGCGCTCCGCCGCGGAGATCCGCACGCGGCTGATGATCGGCCTGCCCCCGCCACGCCGCGGCGAGATCGTGGTAGGCCTCGGTGGCACCGTCCGCGCTCTGGCCAGCATCCACCTCCGTTCTCGCAGCGCAGCGCGAACGCGCCGCCACGGGCTCACTGCTCCACCAGTCGGACGTCACGACCATCCGGCGAGCGACTTGAAGAGTCTCTCCCAGCGAAAGCGCCGGAGGATCCGCAGCCTCAAGGCTGAGCGCGTCGACATCATCCTGGCCGGGGCCATCGTCATCGAAGAGGTCATGGTCTTCGGCGGCTATCTGACGCTCGCGGTGTGCACGCGCGGGGATGCGGGACGCCATTCTCCTGCGCGAGACCTTCGCCGGGAGAGGCTGAGTGGACGCGGACGCGTTCGTCAACCGCGAGCTGTCGTGGCTCGAGTTCAACCGGCGCGTGCTCGAGGAGGCGCAGGATCCGAGCGTACCCCTGCTCGAGCGCGTGAAGTTCCTCGCCATCTTCAGCTCGAACCTGGACGAGTTCTTCATGGTCGCGCGTGGCGGCGCTGAAGCGCCGCATCCGCGCGGGCGATCAGACGCCGGGGCCTGACGGGCTCACACCCGCGGAGACGGCTAAGGCCGTGGCGGCCCGAGTCCGCGAGCTGGTGGCGGCGCAGCACCGCTGCTTCCTCGAGGAGATCCAGCCGCTGCTCGCCGCCGAGGGCATCGGCTCGCTCCGCCCCAAGGAGACCAGCGACGGAGCAGCAGCGCTTCCTCGAGGACTACTTCCGCCGCACGCTGCTGCCCGTCCTGACGCCGCTGGCCGTCGATCCCGGCCATCCGCTTCCCGTACCTCGGCAACCGCTCGCTGTGCCTCGTGGCCTCCATCCGGCCGTCGGCGCCGTCGGCGCTGCCGCGACAGCTCGCTCTCCGTGCATCCACATCCCGAGCCAGGTGCTGCCGCGCTTCGTCGCGCTGCCCGATCCCGCCGGCAAGCACGTCTTCATGCTGCTCGGAGGACGTGATTCGGCTGCACCTGCCGAGCCTCTACAACGGCTACGACGTCCTGTCGAGCCACGCCATCCGGGTCACGCGCGACGCGATCTCTGCAGCCGCGCGGGCCGCGCCGACGATCTGCTCGCCAGCATCGAGGAGAGCGTGCGTGAGCGCCGGCTCGGCGCGACGCCGTGCGCCTGCAGTACGACGCCGATCTGCCGACCGACATCCTCGGCCACGCTGCTGGACGAGCTGGAGCTGTCGCCCGAGGACCTCTAGCGAGGGCGAAGGCTTCACGGCCTTCTCGGATCTGTTCCAGCTCTACGCGGCCGTCGACCTGCCGCGGCTCAAGGACCGGCCGCTGCCGCCGCAGCCGGTCCCGGCGCTTCGAGAGCGCGCTCCGATATCTGGACCGCGATCCGCGCGCGGGACATCCTCGTGCACCATCCCTACCACTCCTTCGACGCGGTCACGCGCTTCGTGCGCGAGGCGGCCGTCGGATCCCAAGGTGCTCGCCATCAAGATGACGCTCTACCGCGTGAGCCCGGCCTCGCCCGATCGCGCACGCGCCCTCACGCGGCCGTCGAGAACGGCAAGGAGGTCGCCGTCCTCGTCGGAGCTGCAGGCGCGCTTCGACGAGGAGGCGAATATCCGCTGGGCGCGCGCTCTGAAGAAGGTGGGCGCCCACGTCGTCTACGGCCTGCGCCGGCTTCAAGACCCACTGCAAGGCCTGCCTCGTGGTCCGCCAGGACGCGACGGTCATCCGGCGCTACTGTCACCTCGCCACCGGCAACTACAACGTCCGGACGGGCGGCGTCTACGGCGACCTGGGGCTCTTCACGTGCCGCGAGTCGTTCGGCGAGGACCTCACCGAGCTCTTCAACCTCCTCACCGGCTATACGCGCCCGCGCGGCTTCCATCACCTGCTGCTGGCGCCCACCGACCTGCGCGACGGCCTGCGTCGAGCGCATCCGGCGCGAGGCCGACCACGCCCGGGCCGGGCGGCCCGGCGCGGATCATCGCCAAGATGAACGGCCTGGTGGACCGCGCGCGCTGATCGAGGAGCTCTACGAGGCGAGCCAGGCGGGCGTGCGCGATCGACCTGATCGTGCGCGGCATCTGTTGCCTGCGCCCGGAGTGCCCGGGCTCTCCGATCGCATCCGCGTCATCTCCATCGTCGACCGCTACCTCGAGCACGCGCGGATCTTCTACTTCGAGAACGGCGGCAGCCCGGAGTATCTGCTCGCCTCGGCGGACTGGATGCCGCGCAACCTCGACCGCCGCGTCGAGATCGCCTTCCCGGTGCTCGATCCACGCCTCCAGGCCCAGGTCCGCGAGATCCTCGAGATCCAGCTCGCCGACACCGTGAAGGCTCGGCGCATCCTCCCCGATGGAAGCTCCGCGCGTATTCGTGGGCGCATGGAGTGTCCCGCCTCCGCTCGCAGGAGCGTCTCTACGAGGCGATGGCCACGAAGGCATTACCTCGCACGTAATTGCGGCTCGCCGACGCCTCGGTGAGGCTGAGGCAGCAGCAGCGCAGTCCAATTCCACCGAGGAGGGTCCGACATGGGTGACGCCACGACGATCGTCGACACGTATCTCGCGATGTGGAACGAGACCGACCCGACAGCGCCGCGCCTCGGCTCATCGAGCAAGCCTGGGTGGGCGACGGCCGCTACGCCGACCCGATGCTGGAGGCCGAGGGCCACGGCGCCCTCGGCGAGATGGTGGCGGGCGTGCAGGCCAAGTTCCCCGGTCACCGCTTCCGCCGGCGGAGCGGCGTCGACCAGCATCACGATCCAGCTTCGCTTCGCCTGGGACCTGGTGGCTCCGGATGGGGCCGTGGTGGTCGCGGGCATCGACATCGGGGCCGTCGCGGCGGACCGGCCGGCTGGGCGCATCACCGGCTTCTTCGGCGAAGCTCTGGCACTGGCGGCGGTGTAGCACCACCTCCGCGTGACAGCGTTCGCGACCGCCGCCGCGATGGAGTGTGCGGCGGCGGTCGCGCCTCGCCGTCAGATCGCGCGCGCCACACGGGTGGCGTCGAGGATCGCCTGGTGGACGCCGCGCGGCGCGACGCAGTCGCCCACCGCGTAGAGCTCCGCGACCCGGCCCTTGAGCGCCGCGGTAGAGGCCGTCGGTCGAGCGGCTCCCGGTCGCCAGCACAACCGTGTCCGACGCCCTCGATGCGCCGCTCGGCGCCCGAGTAGACGTTCGCGACGATCACCGCCGAGCCCTCGACGGCGCGGAGCTCGGTGCCCGGCGTGAGCACGACACCCCGGCGTGAACAGCCGCTTGTAGAGCGGCGCGATCGAGGTGACGCCGATGTCCTGGCCCACGTAGAAGAGCGGCGAGATCACTTCGACCCGCTTGCCCTGCTCGAGGAGCAGCTCGGCGGTCGAGAGCGCCTGCTGCGGTGTGCACGTCGTCGACCACGACCACGTTCGCGCCCACCTTGGCTTCGCCGGACAGCACGTCGCGATCCGTCACGACGTGCTTGCCGTCGCTGCCCGGAACCGGCGGGACGAAGGGATGCGATCCGGTCGCGACGACGACGGCATCGGGGCGCTCCGCCAGCACCGCCGACGCCGTCGCCTCCGACCGCGAGCCGGACGTCGACCGCGAGCTTCCGGACCTGGGCGGCGAGAAAGCGCACGATGCCCGCGTACTCGGCGCGCGCGGGCGCGAGCCGCGAGCAGCACCTGACCGCCCAGCTCGGTCGTCTTCTCGAACAGCACGACGCGATGGCCCCGGAGCGCCGCCATTCGCGCCGCCTCCAGCCCGGCCACGCCGCCGCCGACCACCACGACCTTCTTGGGCGTTGTCGCCGGGATGAACCTCGGCGAGCTCGGCGCTCGCGGCCGGTGGCGGGGTTCTGGACGCACGTCACAGGCTTGCCCTGGTAGATCCGATCGATACAGCCCTCGTTCGCTCCCACGCACGTGCGGATGTCGTCGAGTCGTCCCTCGCGCGCTTTGCGGGAAGATCGGGATCGGCGATCAGCGCGCGGGTCATACCCACGACGTCGACCTGCCCGGCCGGCCACGGTGCGGTCGGCGTGGACCGGGATCGACGATGCGGCTCGCGTGGAAGATCGGCATGCCCGGGCACGGCCTGCTTGATGGCTGCCGCCAGCGGCAGGAAGACTCCGGTCGTATAGCTCATGTTCGGCACAGCCGCGGCCTGCAGCTCGTAGGTGTGAGCGCCGCCGCCGATGATCGACAGGAAGTCGACCAGGCCCGACGCGGCGAGCCGGCGGGCGATCTCCGCCATGTCGGCCGTCGCTGAGGCCACCCCGCGTGAACTCGTCGCCCGGAGATGCGGGCGCCCACGACGAAGTCGCGCCCGACGCGCCGCCGGGTCTCCTGCAGCACTTCCAAGCCGAAGCGCATCCGGTTCTCGAGGCTTCCGCCGTAGTCGTCGAGCCGCTGGTTGAAGAGCGGCGACCAGAACTGATCGATCAGATGGTTGTGCGCCATCGAGAGCTCGATCCCGTCGAGCCCGCCCTCGCGGCACCGGCGCGCCGCCTCGCCGAAGGCGCGCACGAGCTCGGCGATCTGCTCCGCTTCCAGCTCGTGCGGCACGTCCCGATGCACGCGCTCGGGAATCTGGGAGGGCGCCAGAAGACACGTCCGCCTCCTCACCGTCGGCCTGCGCCCGGCGACCCATGTGAGTGAGCTGGGTGAACACGAGACAGTCGTGCGCGTGAACGCGCGTCGGCGAGCGCGCGGTACGCCGGGATGATGGAGTCGTCGTGATTGGCGATCTGCTTCCACGCCGCGGCCGGCGACGAGGGATGCACGCTCGAGGAGCCGCCGAAGATCGTGAGCGCGCAGCCGCCGCGCGCCTTCGCCTCGTGATAGCGCGTGAGCCGATCCGCCGGGCCGCCCGCTCTCGGCCATCGCCTCGGCGTGGCCCGACGAGTAGATCCGGTTCTTCAAGGTGAGATGGCCGACCTGAACCGGCGAGAACAGCGAGCGAAGCTCGGGCGCCATGACGCCGCTACGCTACCACTGCTACGCGATCAAGTCCTCGCCTCGTCCCGCCGGCCGTTCTTGGGCCGCGGCCGCGGTCGACGCACGATCGATTCGGTCGGCTCCGGCCCCCGGCGCCCCGTTCGCCGCGCTCCTGGCATTGCACGCACGTCGTGACGCCGGGCAAGGCGCGCCGCCGAGCAGCCGGGATCGTCGCCGCCGCATTCCTCGCAGGTCCCGTAGCTACCGTCGCGCACACGCTCGAGCGCGTTCGCCAGCTCCTGGCCCGCCGGGACAAACGCTCGTAGCCCAGCGCATCGAGGGTCCGCGACGCCATCACCTGCGCGTCCGCGAACATGTCACCGACCAGACGGGTGCTTTCTGTGCGCGCGTCGTTCTGGGCGGCCCCCTCGTGCCGCTCGAGACGGACGAGAATCAGATCGAGCTCCCGGCGGAGCTGGCCCCTCGGTGGTTTGATCTCGCATACCGCACCTCCTGAGGAGGATGTCGTGAATCGCGCCGACAGTGGGCCGCGCGGCGTGCCGCGTCAACAACGCGTTCGACCGCATCCTGAGCGGCTCCGGGGCGGTTGCGGCGCGGCGGATCGCTGATTCTGCGGCAATCCACGTCGAGCGCCCACCGAAGCCGCCAGAACCGAGGCCGTCGCGGCCACGTTCCCGCGCAGACCGCGTCGGCCCGTCACATTTTCATGATGTGGACAGCCGTGAACATGTGGATTGCTCGCGCGCCCGGTAGCCCGCCGCCGTTGACAAGCCGGGTGATCACGATAGAGTGCGGGCACGCGCCGCCGTAGCGAGCGCGAACGAGAGGTCGTCACCATGGAACTATTGCTGCGCGGAAAGTACGTGCTCACGAGCGCGACGGAGCCGCGAGTCGTCACGGACGCCGCGGTCCGGGTCACCGGCGACACCGTGGCCGAAATCGGCGACTGGGACGCACTGCGGCGCGCGCACCCCGAGGCCCGCGTGGTCGGCAACGGCCGGCAGCTGCCTGTTACCTGGGCTCGTCGATGCGCATAGCCACGGCCGCGCGATCTCGCCGGTGCAGAAGGGTGTGCTCAACGACTATCTCGAGAACAACCTTCTCGACTGGGCGATCATGCCGCCCTTCGACCCTGAGCTCACGGCGGCCCTCGGGGTGGTGCGTCACGTACGGAGCGGCTGCACGACCATCCATCACATGGGCTTCGATACGGAGGGGCCGCGGGCCCTCGATCACTGCGAGCGCGCGATCCGCACCTATCTCGAGGGCGGTATCCGCCTGGCGTTCTCCCCGGGCGTCCGCAACGTCGACAAGCTGGTGCTCGACTCCCAGGCCTTTCTCGCCACCCTGCCCGCCGATCTGCGCGCCTTCGCCGCGCCGCTCGTCGACCTGGACAGCGCGGGCATGGAGCGCGACTACTTCGATCTCTTCGATCACCTCTACCGAAAGTTCAACTCCGAGCGACACGCGGATCCTCTTGAGCCCGAGCTGGGCGCAGGCAGTGACGGAGTCGTTCCTCGCCCGCACGCGCGAGACGTCCGATCGGCTGGGCAAGGTGCCCATCCACATGCACTGTCTGCAGACGCCCATCCAGAAGGCCTTCTCGCTGCGCCGCTACGGCCAGACGGCGGTGGCGTGGCTCGACGAGCGCGGCCTGATCGACGAGCACGTCGCCCTGGGGCACGCCATCTGGGTCACCGATCGCGACATCGACATCCTGGCCGCGCGCCGCGCGTCCGTCACCAGCCATCCAAGCTGCAACCTGGGCATGCGCAACGGGCTGGCCCCGGTGTACGAGATGGCCCGGCGCGGCGTCAACGTGGCCATGGGCCTCGACGACAAGACCATCAACGACGACGAGGATGCGGTGATGGAGCTGCGCATGCTCCACAAGCTCCATCGCGTACCGAGCTACGACCTGACCACGCCGCCGCTGTCCGCGCGCGAGGTGCTCGCCATGGGCACCCTCAACGGCGCGCGCGCTCGGCTTCGCCGGTCGCCTCGGCGCGCTGACGCCGGGTCTGAAGGCGGACGCGATCCTGGTCGATCTCGATCGCGTGCTCGACGACCCCTGGCTCACCGACGACCTCGATATCGTCGAGGCCTTCCTTCACCGCGCGATGGGCGACGACGTGGCGACGGCCGTCGTGGGCGGCCGCATCGTCATGGAGGACCGCCGATTTCTCACGATCGACGTCCCCGCGCTCTACCGGGAGATCCGCAGCGCCGCCAAGACGGTCGGCGACGAGCAACGGCAGCGCGCGGCCATGCTCCAACGTCTGAAGCCCTACTATCAGCGCTGGTACGGGGACTGGCTGGGCGGCGAGACGCAGCCGTTCTACGTGCTCAACAGCCGCGTCTGACGCGCGAGCGCGCTCGACGAGTTCGTGCTAGGGTTCTGTCGGTGCTTTCCTTGAGATATGTACTGGCGGCGAGTCTCCCTTCTGTTGGCCTTCACGAGGCCGACAATGGCCGCAGAAACCCTCGACAAGATCCGGGACAAGGGCGTCATCCAGCTCGGGTATCGCGAGGCATCCCGGCCATTCTCGTTCCTCGGCACCGACGGTCAGCCTGCCGGCTACTCGGTGGATCTGTGCCGCCAGGTTGCGGCGGTCCTCAAGCAGGTGCTGAGGCTCCGTGACCTCAAGTTGAGCTGGGTGGCCGTGACGCCGGCCGATCGTGGCACGAAGGTCGCGAACAACACCATCGACCTCGAGTGTGGATCGACGACGGTCACGTTCGACCGCATGCGGCAGGTGGCCTTCAGTCACATGACCCTTCGTGGACGGCGGCAGCATCCTGGCCACCGCGAGCTCGGGGATTCGAGGGGTGAAGGATCTGAACGGCAAGCGCGTCGGGGTGATTCCGAACACCACCACCGAGAAGAGTCTGGCGACTGCGATCGCGACGCTGTCGGTCAAGCCTCAGATCGTCAACGTATCCGAGCACCGAGATGGCTTGCAGGGACTCGAAGCAGGCCGACTCGACGCGTACGCATCGGACCATCTCCTGCTCGCGGGTCTGCTGTCGGCCGCCAAGGATCCCGCGACGCTCAAGCTGAGCGACAACCACTTCTCGTATGAGCCGTACGCGCTCATGATGCGGCGCGGGGACATCAACTTCCAGATCCAGGTCGACCGGGCGCTCTCCGCGGTGTACCGCTCGGGTGCGATCGTGAAATCTACGAGCGATGGTTCGGATCGTTCAACGAGGTCTCCCCACTCATGAGGTCGCTCTACCTGCCGCGCACAGCTGGCCCGACTAGTCACAGCCGGTGCTTCGGGTGCGGCGGCGCCGCCCAGCGCGCGCTCGGCACCAGGTCGTTCTCCTTGAAGCGCGTCCACCGGAACGGCGTGATGTCGTAGTCCTTCGAGCGGCCGCGCAGGATCACGTCCGAGATGATGTCGCCCATCAGCGGCGAGTGCTTGAACCCGTGGCCGCTCCAGCCGAAGTCGGCGAACAGCCCTTCGTACGGCGCGATCGCGCCCAGGATCGGGTGATGATCCGGCGTCGCGTCGTAGAGACCCGAGTAGCCGCCCATGGCCAGGCCGTGCTCCATGACCGGGAAGCGATGGGCGATCAGCTCCGCGTTCTTCACGATCTGGTCCGGATCGGCGCCCTCGTTGTACGAATCGGGGTCGACGATCTCGTCGTAGACCAGCTTGCCGTGGATCGTGAGATCGCCGTGCTCGGGACGCATGTAGGTCATCTGCACGCTGTCGGCGACCGCCGGGTGCACGCCGAAGCCCGACGGCCGCCGGAAGAAGCACATCTGATGGCGCTCGGGCTTGATCGAGACCTCGACGCCGAGCGGGCGCAGGAGCCGGTCCGCCCAGAGCCCCGCGCAGTTGACGACGACGGGCGAATCGATATCGACGCCCTCCGACCGGACCCCGACGACCTTCTCGCCCGCCGTGCGAATCGCGTCGACCTGCCGGTACTGCACGAGTGTCGCGCCGAGCTCGCGGGCGCGATTGGCCAGGGCGTTCGCCGTCGAGGACGGATCGGCGTAGCCCGATTCCGCTTCGTACGAGGCCAGCGCGATGTCGTCCACGTTCGCGGCCGGGACCAGCGCCTTCACGTCCGACGGCGAGATGAGCTGCACGCGAGCGCCGACCTTCTGCGCCTGGAGCGCGTTGTGGCGCAGGTTCGGCGCGTTGTCCGGGCCGGCGAGCGCCAGCATCCCGACCTGCTGGAAGCCGGGATCGCCGTCGCCGCCGATGACGTCCTTCCAGTGGCGAAACATGTCGGCCGCGGCGCTGGCGCTGCGCGTGAAGAAGTCCATCGCGTAGAAGCGGCGCACGAGCGCCGTCGAGCGGCCCGTCGGGCCGGACGCGATGAATTTCTTCTCGATCAGCAGAACGCGGCCGGCCTTCTTGCGCGCGAGGTGAAACGCGAGGCTGGCGCCGTGCACGCCGCCGCCGATGATCACGAAGTCCGCGGTCCGCGGTAGATCTACCATCGTGCCTTTCATGCTTTGCCGAGGAGCGCCTCGGCTGCGGCGCTTCCGAGCGTTTGGGGGCGTCGGGGCCCCCACCATTCGATCAGCCGCGTGTGCGCCGTCGGCTCGTCGATCGCCATGCCGGCCGTCCAGTGCGGGCTGAACTGCGTGGGAATGCCGAACCAGCTCACCCACTCCTCGCGCATCGCCGCCGGCTCATCCGCCGGCCACAGCACGTTGAGCGGCAGCGGCCGGATCGGCGGACGGAACGTCGGCAGCGGAATGCGATCGAGCGTGGTGTCCGCCGCCCGCGCGAGCAGCAGCCCGACCTGCTCGCGGCAGCGCCGGCTCTGGCACGGCCCCATCCCGGCGCGCGTGAGCCGCTTGATCTGATCCTGGTTCAGCGGCCCGTCGCGCAGGAGCGTGCCGACGCTGCGCGCGTTCATCTGCGGCGATTGCCACACGAGGTAGCGCGGCGGCTTCGTCTCGACCAGCTCGCGCCGCGTGACCTCCTCGCACTGGCAGACGTTCACGTCCCAGCCGCCCGCGGCGATCAGCGAGTCGAGCCACATCCGCCAGTAGCTTTGAATGTCGGCGGTCGCGGCCGGTGCGGCGCTGACGCCACGCCGGGCGTCGGCCGCGCCGCGGGGACGAGCGCCTAGCGCTTCCGCCGCGGCGGCGCCGGCCAGCCGGCCCTGGGCCCGCGCGGCGTCCGGCGCCGCCAGCATATCTTCGTGGAACCCGGCGCAGTCACCGGCCGCGAAGACCGTCGGGACGCTCGTCCGCATGCGCGCGTCGACTTCGGGCACCCAGCCGCCGAGCCGGGAGACGAATCGAAGCCGCGCGCCGACGAGGTGGAGCAGCTCGACGCTCGGGACCAGACCGACCGCCCAGCACACGGCGTCGCACGCGATCTCGCGCTTCGCTGCCCGCGACGGGCGTGCCGTCCTGATTCACGGCGACGAGCACCGCGGACTCGATCTCGCCCGTGCGCCCGCGCGCGCGCCTGAATGGTGTGCGACACGAAGAACGGCACGCCGCGGCCGGCCAGGGTCTTCGCCGTCGCCGCGTCGCCGCGCACCCGCGCGTCGACCTCGACGATGCCGGCGACCTCGATGCCTCGCTCGAGCGCGAGGCTCGCTGTTTGCAAGCCGAGCGCGCCCGAGCCGAGCACGAGGATGCGGCGAGCGGCAAGCGCTCGATATCGCGTGAGCAGCGCGGCGGCCCCGCCGGCGCCGAGCGTGCCCGCGCGCTCCCAGCCCGGGAAGCCGAGCAGCACGTCGCGGGCGCCGGCGGCGACGATCAGGCGGTCGTAGCCGAGCAGCCACGAGCGCCGGTCGTCCGCGAGCCCGAGCATCGGCACCGGCAGCTCTTGCACCGCCGGGCCGTTGACGAACGCGCCCCAGACGTAGGTGCCGAGCTGCACGTCCACTCCTGCCTCGTGCGCGGCCGCCAGGTCGGGGTTCGTCTCCACCACGCGCTCGAGCATCAGCGCGCGGTTGCGGACCGAGCCGTCCATGCGCTGACCGAAGCACAGCGGGACGTCCATCGCCATCATGTCGTTGTCGACGGGATGCTCGTCGATCAGCGCCACCTCGACACCCGCGCGCGCGGCCTCGATCGCCGCCGCCACACCGGCGGCACCGGCGCCGACGACCACCAGCGGCACGTGGCGATCGGGCGCGGGCAGCTTGCCGGAGATCGAGCGCGGATCGGTCTCGCGCATCAGTCGTCACCGCCGGCGGCGGCTTCGACGGCCGACGGGGCCGCCGCCCATCCGGCGTCGCTCACGCCAATCGCGCGGCGTATCGGCGAAGCGGCCGAGCGCGAGGGCGCCGAGGTCGGCGAACTCGCACCGACCGAAGCGCACGAGCTCGCTGATCGCGCGGCCGACGGCGGGCGAAGCCCGAAGCCCACGCTCGACATCGTCGCGATGACGACGTTGTCGGGATGGGTCAGCCGCTCGACCACCGGAAGCCCGTCGGGCGTGTTCTCGACGAGCCCGCTCCACGAGCGGATCAACCGAACGTGGGCGGCGCCGGGCAAGAGCTCGGCGAGCCGCCGCGCCAGGCTGCGCACGAGCGGCGTGTTCGCATGATCCGGCGTCGCCATGTCGGGCACGTTGATCCACTCGTGCGGACCGCCGCCGTACACGAGGTTGCCGCGGAGGGTCTGACGGCCGTAGAGCCCGTTGCCCGCGACGCCGCCCACGCGCATGAGCGGGATGGGCTCGGTCGCGATCATCTCCACGCGAGCCGGCGCCAGCGGCAGCCACACGCCGAGCATCTCCGCGAACGCGCCCGTCTGCGGGCCCGCCGCGACCACGACGACATCCGCGTCGAAGGTGCCGCGCGTGGTCTCCACCGCCGTGACTCGCCCGCCGCGCTGAGCGAGTCCGGTCACGGTCGTGTGCTGGAGGATCCGGCCGCCGTGGTCTTGCAGCGCCCACGCGTACCCCTGCACCGTGCGCTGCGGGTTGGCGTGGCCGCCGAAGTGCAGATATGTACCGCCGATCGCGTTGTCGCCGACGATCGGAACCAGCTCCTTGAGCTGACGGCGATCGAGCAGCTCCCAGCGGAAGCCGCGCATCTCGCCGACCTCGGCCCAGCGCCGCGCGAGCGCCAGCTGCGTCTCGCTGAGCGCGATCCCGATGCGGTAGGGCTGGTACTCGGTCGGATAGCCGAGCAGCTCGTCCATCTGCGGCCAGAGCCGCTGCTCCTCGAGACCGAACGGGCTGTACACGTGCGTGGCGCCGCCGCCGTTGCGGCCCGACGCCTCCCAGCCGACGATCCCCTTCTCGAGCACGAGCACGTCGACGCCGGCGCGCGCGAGCCGCCAGCCCGTGCTGAGCCCCGTCACGCCCCCGCCCACGATCACCACCGACGCCCCGCTCGCCTTGTCGCCATAGTCCGCCATCATCGTCCAGTCGTACGCGGCTCGACAAGGTCCGTTTGTAGTCGCCGTAGCTCGTCACCCGGAATGTGGCAGGCGATGCGGTGATCGCCGAATCGCTGCACCGGCGGCGGCGTCTCGTCGCAGATGGCGCCGATGCGCCGGGGACAGCGGGTCGCGAACGGGCAACCCGGCGGAATCTCGCCGGCGCTCGGCACCCGGCCTTCGAGCAGGATGCGCGCGACGGCGCGATCCGGGATCGGGAACCGGCACGGCCGACAGCAGCGCCTCGGTATAGGGATGGTACGGCGGCGTGAACACGCGCTCGACCGGGCCGAGCTCGGCGATGGTCCCCAGGTACATCACCGCGACCGTGTCCGCCAGGTAGCGAACGACGGCGAGATCGTGCGAGATGAACACCAGCGTCGTGCCGTGAGCCGCCTGGATCTCGGTCAGGAGATTCACGATCGCCGCCTGCACCGACACGTCGAGCGCGGAGACCGGCTCGTCCGCCACGATCACGTCCGGATCGCCCGCCAGCGCCCGCGCGATCGCGGCGCGCTGCTTCTCGCCTCCCGACAGATGGCGCGGCTTGCGCGCCGCCATCGCCGGCGAGAGCTTGACGACCTCGAGCAGGCGGGCGACGCCATCGGTCAGGTCGCCCGGGGCACGGCCTTGCAAGCGTCGCAACGCGCGGCCGATGGCATAGCCCACGGTGTGACTCGGATTCAAGCGTGCTATCGGGGTTCTGGAACACCATCTGAAGCTTGCGCTTCAGCGCGGGACTCCGCGCGTCGACGGCGAGCGCACCGACCTCGACGCCGTCGAGGGTGACGCCGCCCGCGGTCGCGACCTCGAGGCCGCTCAGCACCTTCGCGATCGTCGATTTGCCGCAGCCGGACTCGCCGACGATCGCGAGCGTCCGCGCGCGCGCCGCCGCGAGATCGACGTCGGAGACCGCCCGCACCGGCGCTCGTGATCCGCGGAAGCCGCCGCCGCCTGGGCTCGTAGGTCTTGGTCAGATGATGGACCGCGACCATCGGCTCACCCGGCCCGCCGGCTTCGTGCGCGATGTCCGCGCCGCTCCGTCGGGTCCAGCGCGAGCAGCTCGTCGGCGCGCACGCACGCGACGTGATGATCGGGCTCTTCGCGCACCGTCGCGGACGGGATCGGACGCGACGTGCAGCGGCCGATCTCGACGTGCGCGCACCGGCCGGCGAAGCCGCAGCCTGGTGAACGGACCAGCGCCGACTCGACCTGGCCCGCGATCGGCACCAGCGGCGCCTGCCGCTTGTCGCTCCCGAGCGTCGGCAGGCAATCGAGCAGCCCGCGCGTGTAGGGGTGCCGCGGGTTGGTGAAGATCCGGCGCACCGGGCCGTCCTCGACGAGCTCGCCTCGGTACATGACGGCGACGCGGTCACAGACCCGCACGACGCTGCCGAGATTGTGGCTGATGAACAGGATCGCCGAGTGATGCCGGCTGCGAAGCTCGCGGACCAGATCGAGCACCGCGGCCTCGACGGTCGACGTCGAGCCCCGTCGTCGGCTCGTCCATGATGAGCAGCGCCGGGCCCGTGATGAGCGCCATCGCGATCACGATCCGCTGCTGCTGGCCGCCGGAGAGCTGGTGCGGATACCGCTCCATCACCGCCTCCGGGATCGGCCAGCTTGACCTCGGCGAGCATCGCCAGGGCGCGGGCGCGCGCCGTCGCCGCCGAGGCACGCCTTCGTGGGTCATCGGCGCTTCCATGAGCTGGCGGCCGACCGTCATCACCGGATTCAGGCTCGCCATCGGATCCTGATAGACCATCGCGATGCGCCGGCCGCGGATCGCGCGAAGCCCTGTCTCGTCGAGGGTCGTCAGCTCGCGCCCCTCGAAGCGGATGCTGCCGCCGGTGATCCGGCCGGCGCGTCCGAGATAGCGCACGATCGACAGCGCGACCGTGGACTTGCCGCACCCGGACTCGCCGACGAGCCCGAGGGCCTCGCCCGCGTTCAGCTGGAAGCTGACACCCGGCACGACCACGGCCTCACCGGCGCGCGTCGTGTACGCGATGCGCAGATCCCGGACGTCGAGCAGCGGGCCGTCAGTCACGGAGACCCAGCTCCCGCAGCCCGACCGCGAGCAGGTTGAAGCCGACGACGAGGGACGAGATCGCGGCGCACGGGAACAGCGCCATGTGCGGCCACACCATCATCATCCCGTACGTGTCCTTGACCATGCCGCCCCAGTCCGGATCGGGCGGCGGCAGGCCGATCCCGAGGAAGCCGAGCGCGCCGATGATGATCACGTTGTAGCCGGTGCGCAGGCACATGTCGACGACGAGCGGGCCGCGCGCGTTCGGCAGGATCTCGACCAGCATGATGTAGAGCGCCGACTCCCCGCGCATCTTCGCGGCCGCGACGTACTCGCGCTCGCGCAGATCGAGCGTCATGCCCCGCACGATGCGCGCGATGATCGGCGCCTTGGTCAACGTCAGGACGCCGATGATGTTCCACGCCGACGAGCCGAAGTGGGCCAGGATGATCATGTAGAGGATGATGACCGGGAACGAGAGCACGATGTCGCAGGCGCGCGTGATCACCAGGTCGATCCAGCGGCCGTAGTAGCCGGCGGCCAGGCCCAGCAGCGCCCCGAGTGCGGCCGCGCCGAGCACGGCGAGCGGGGCGATGACGAGCACCGGCCGCGCGCCCCACAGAATGCGCGAGAGGATATCGCGCCCGAGATGATCCGCCCCCAGCCAGTGCGCCCGCGACGGCGTCGTGTGGGCGAGCGCCGCCATGTCGTTGGCGTTCGGCGGATACGGCGCGATCAGCGGAGCGAGGAGCGCCAGCGCGACCCAGGCCAGGATGACGACGATGCCCACGGTGGCCGGCGTCGATTCGCCCAGGAGCGCGATCCGTCGTCTCCAACGCCGGAGCGTGCGGCCGCGCGATGCCGCCGGCGACGACGCGGAGAGGGTCCCGGCGGCGATCGGCGTGCTCATCGTTCAGGCCCGGATGCGCGGATCGAGGAGCATGTAGGCGAGGTCGCCGAGGATGTTGCGTGACGACGGCCAGGAACACCGCGACCAGCGCTCCCGCCTCGATCAGCGCGATGTCCTTGAAGAGCGCCGCCTCGAGCATCATGCGGCCGAACCCCGGATAGGCGAAGACCGTCTCGACGACCACGACGCCGGCGATCAGATAGTTGATCTGCAGCATGATCACGGTGATCGGCGTCAGCATCGCGTTGCGCAGCGCGTGCCGCAGGATCACCGAGCGGAACGGCAGCCCCTTCAGGACGGCGGTGCGGATGTACGGCCGCTGCATCACCTCGACCATCGACGCCCGGATCATGCTGACGACGTAGCCCGAGTCGAACAGCACGATGACGGCAACCGGCAGCACGAGCTGCGCCGCCACCGACCAGCCGCCCCGGCGAGCAAGGTCGCCGTGCCCGGCAGCCAGCCCAGCCAGACGACGAACACGCTGGCCAGGAAGACGCCGAGCGCGAACTCGGGGATCGACGCGACCACTGTGCTGAACATGAGGATCGCGCGGTCGAGTCGCGACGCCTCGCGCATGCCGGCCACCACGCCGAGCACCGTCGACAACGGCACGATGCACGCGAAGGCGAGCGCCGCCAGCAACGCCGTGTTCGCCAGGTGCTTGAAGATCACGTCCCGCACCGGAAGCTTGAAGCGCGTGGAGTAGCCGAGATCGCCCGAGGCGAGCGCCCCCAGATAGTCGACGTAGCGCACGAGCACGGGCCGGTCGAGACCCATCTGCGTCGTCAGCAGGTCGACCTGCTCCTGCGTCGCGTAGGCGCCCAGGATCTTGCGCGCGACCGCGCCGGGAGAGAATTCGTTGAGGGTGAAGACGAGCAAGGAGACGGCGAACAGGGTCAGCAGCATGAACAGCAGATGCTTGACGACGAAGCGCTTCATCGCGCCGCCGGCGACTCAGCCGGACGCGGGCGCGCGATAGTTGCGGCGGGCGTAGTCCAGGTAGTCTTGACGCAGGCGCTTGTCGGAGCCGAAGAGGATGTGCTTGGACATGTCCGGCGAGTAGCGGCTGGCCGCCGGCCGCCGACCGAGCGCCTCGGCCAGGCTGCGAACGTGGTGCGGCCCGGCGCCGCAGCAGACGCCGAGGTAGCGCGCGCCCAGCGCGAGCGCTTCCTTGCCGAACTCGCCGATCTCGTACCGGTTGCATAGAAACGGATCGAGCGCGGTCGGGAACGGCCGCCCGTCGGGGCCGGACGTGCCGTGCGAATCGGTCAGGCTCTGGAACGTCGGCTCGGCCTGCGTCGTGCGGTACGGCACCGGCAGCGCGGCGACGTGACAGGTGACCGCCGCGCGGATCTCACGCAGCAGCGGCAAGGTCGTGGCGGGGCCGCGCGCGCAGTTCATCCCGACCACGTCGGCGCCGGCGTCCTGGAGCCGCCGGCACGCTTCCGCCGCGGTCCATCCCTCGCGCATCCGACCTTCGCGCGGCACCGACAAGGTGATGACCGCCGGTCTGGCCCGCGCGCTTGATCGCGTCCAGCGCCAGAAGCGCCTCGCCGCCGAACGAGTACGTCTCGCCGACGATGAAATCGACGCCCGCGTCGACCGCCCAGCCGATCTGCTCGTCGAAGATGCGCCGCGCCTGCTTGTGGGACTGCGCATCGTCGGTCGAATAGATGCTGGTGTTGCAGATGTCGCCCGCCAGCAGGGTGCCGGTGGCGCGGGCGACCTTCTTGGCGATCGCCAGCGCGGCGCGGTTGATCCGGGCCAGGTCCTTCTCGCGCCCGACGATCTTCAGCTTGGCCCGATGCGCGTAGTAGGTGAACGCCTCGACGACGTCGGATCCGGCGCGCACGAAATCGCGATGCAGGCCCTCGACGAGCTGAGGATGCTCGAGCACGACCTCCGGCACGTAGGCGCCCGCCTGCAGGTAGCCGCGGCGCTCGAACTCGAACAGGTAGCCCTCCGCGCAGATGACCGGACCGGCGGCGAGCCGCTCCATCAAGCCCAGGGGCTTCCGCGAGGTCTTCTTCCTGGTCGCGCTCTTGGCAGGCATGACCGGGACTATACACGAGTGATTCGACGCCGCGCGATCCGCTTCATCCCGCGGTTTCGCCGGCGGTCGTCAGCTTCGCGTGGGTCGCCAGCTCGCCGCGCCAGAGGTAGATCGCCAGGAGCGCGGAGGTGCCGGCGCGCGTCGCGTGGCGCACGTTCGGCGCGTGATGGATCACCGAGCCGGGCGGCTCTTGCCGCCACGGTCCCTCGTCTCGCCACCACTCGCCGCCCGAGGTCAGCGTGTAGTAGATCTCGACGGCCGGATGCGCATGCAGAGGGTAGTGCGCGTGCGGGCCGAGCAGCAGCACACCGAGCGCGAGCCGCGGAGCGGCGGCGAGCGCGGGTGGGCCGTCCGTGGGACCCGCGATGACCGCGTAACCGTAGTTGTCGAGGAAAGTCGCGTCGGGCGGGCGGCGCCGATAGTTCGGGTTCTGCGTCCACGAGCGAAGGCCCAAGCCTCTCGAGCGCCGCGATGAGCGCGCGCGGCGCGCCGCTCGAAGCGCGCAGACTCGGCTCCCAGAACCGGCAGCACGGTCAGCTGGCTCGGCGGTGCCGTGGGCGCCGGCACGCGCGAATCCGGATCGATCGAGCCCAGGAGCCGAGGAACTCGCCGAGGCTCGCCGCGGTCGCTGGATCGGCGCTCTTCGCCGCCGCATCGCGCAGCGCGCCCTCCAGCGCGGCGAGAAAGCCGACGAGCGTCACGCGTCGCGCGTGGGGATCAGGATGCGCTATGCTGCCGCCCATGCCACCTCGGCCCCGCGTCCACCAGCTCTCCGTGCCGAACCTGAGCGAGATCGATTTCGGCGCGCTTCGCGCCGGCCGGCTCGCGCGATTGCAGGCGATGCTGAAGCGTCACGATTTTCCGGTCGCGCTCCTCTATAACACGGCCAACATCCGCTACGCGACCGGCGTGGACGTCATGGCCGTGTGGACGGCCGGCACCTTCGCGCGCTACTGCCTCGTGCCGGCCGAGGGCGCGCCGATCCTGTTCGAGTACAAGGGCTCGATCCACGTCTCGCAAAGGTCGTCCACGACGTCCGCCCCGCCTACACCTGGCAATACGGCGGCACCGCGGCGCGCGTGACAAGGCGCGCGAGTGGGCGCGCTCGATCCGTTCGGCCCTGCGCGAGCTCGGGCTCGAGCGCGAGCGCCTCGCCGTCGACAAGGTCGATACCGCCGGATTCCTGGCCCTGCAAGAGGAAGGCATCGCGATCGCCGATGTCGGTCCCGCGACGGTCGACGCGCGCGAGGTGAAGACGCCGGAAGAGGTCGCGCTCTTCGCGATCAACGGGGGCATCGGGGACGCGATGCTCGCCGAGTTCGAGGCGGCGATCCGTCCGGGTATCCGCGAGTTCGAGCTGTGGGCGGTGCTGAGCGACGCGCTGCTGCGGCGCCACGGCGAAGGACCTGTTCACCCGGCTGGTGGCCTCGGGCACGAACACGAACCCGTGGCTCACCGAGGCGCACGACAAGGTCGTCATGCCCGGTGATCTCGTGGGCGTCGACACCGACGCGAACGGCTACGAGGGCTACGTGATCGACGTCTCGCGGACGTTCCTGTGCGGCGACACGCCGTCACCCGAGCAGAAGGAGGCGTACCGGGTCGCGTACGACTGCGTCAACGGCATGCTCGATCTCGTGCGGCCGGGGATGAGCTTCGCGGAGTTCGCGGCGAAAGCGCCCCGGCTGCCGGCGGCGTACGCGGCGCAGCGCTACCCGACGATGGTGCACCAGGCCGGGCTCGAGGACGAAGGGCCCGGCATCCCCTACCCCGACGACGATCGCGGCCCGCGCCGCATCATGCCCGAGCGCGAGCTCAAGGAGAACATGGTCCTGTGTCTCGAGTGCTACGCGGGCAAGCCCGGAGCGCCGTTCGGCGTCAAGCTCGAGGACCAGGTGCTGGTCACGGCCGACGGCGCGAAATTGATCTGTACGTATCCCTACGACGCCAAGCTGCTCGACTGACCGCGCGACATCACGGTCGAGAGCGCAGGCCGCCGCCGTCCTCGGATCGCGGCGGCCACGCTACGCCAGTAGGCGTGCTCAGGGCTATCAGGCGGATGGAGCATCCGCGTTGGCCAGCGCCGTCCGCCACGCCGGGTCCTGGCCTAGCTGCGCGACGAGCAGAGGTGGCCATCACCTGCGCCGAGTCCGACTGAGCTCGGACCGCCGCGACCGCATCGGCTCCCGGCTCGAGCCGGCCGCATGGGAACAGAGCCGGCGGTTGGCGGCTGAACCTCGAGCCCGTTGGGGCGAATCCCCTCGCGGCTGGATGGCGATCACCTCGGCGGCTCCGAGCGCGCCGGATGACGCGGGCGATTCACCACGGACCGTGGCGTCGTCGCCGCCGGCGGGGTCGTTTCGGTTGGCGTGCCGATCGCCGGCCGCACGCTCGCCCAGCGCGCCGCGACGCTTTCCGCCACGACGCGATGATGCGCTGCCAGTGGGGACTGGCGACGACGATGCCGGAGATCACGGAGAGCCCCGTGACCACGATGCCGATGGCGGCGACGACTTCGATCCAGCCGCGGCGGAGAGCGACGAGGTCGGCCGCGTGCGGGGTGGGCCGGGGGCTAACGTATCCGCACTCAACGCAGAAGCTGGCGTCCGGGTGGTTCTGCGTGCCTGCACTGAGCGCAGCCTCATGCAGCGCCTCCCCGCGTCGCCAGGTTTCAGGAACGAAACGCGCGGCAACTTTAGCTCCTCGCGAGAGGCTGGTCAACCTCGCGCCGAGCACGGCGCGCGGAGGAGGCGCTGGGCTCAGTGCTTCGCGGCCTGGGCCTGAGGCGACCACCCGGCGCGGATCTGCCGCCGGCCGAGCGCGATCTCCTGACCGGGAAGCAGGAGCCGACATTCGGCGGACTTCAGCATGACCTCGGACACCTTCGGCGGCACCGCATAGATCGCGACCGTGCGGTTGCCCGTGCTGCTCGAGCGAGTCAAGGTCATCGTGCCTCGGTTGCCATCGCAGTTGACGTCCGCGGTCGGATAGGCCGGGCCCCGCTCCGTCAGCTGGAGGTAACGCTGGCCGGCCTTCGCATCGATGCCAAAGACGACGCGCGGCCCGGCCGTCGAGCTGGCGCCTGCTCCGAGTACCTCGGACGATGAGGCCTGCACGGCGAAGAGGACGAGAACCGCGAGGACATATCTCATGGCGGGACTCCCAGAGGCACGCCGATAGACAGACTATCGCTCTCTCTACTGTAGCCGAGGTGCGGGGCCGAAGCCTAGCGCCTCATGAGCCCGCCGCATCTGCGTGCGGAGACTTCATGACTTGATAGGTCCCTGGGATGGTCTGGACAGACGCCCAGCGGCGGTCGCCTTCCGCGACTTTTCGCCCGACGATCCAGCAATCGGCCATCGCCTCGCCGCGCTGATCAGGCTGCGCGATGACCCGAAACCATTGAAATCGAATGCGCGCGGGCTCGTGGCATGACGACTGCTCTCTGCTCCTCGCCCAGAGATGCTCGCAGGCGCTCGAGGGATTCAGAAAGGGGGACGGCATGAACACGAGCAGGATGACGCTCCTCGGGATCGGACTCGCTTTGTATCTGCTTGGGTTCGGCATGCCCGCGGGCGCGACCGTCGAGCGGATGCGCTTCGACCACAAGCGCTCCCCAGATACTCGCTCGCTACGATCGAGGCGCTCCGCGAGTGGCACGCCTTCCGGATCGAGCTGGAGAAAACCGTCGCCCGGCCCTGAGGACCCAGGGTTCGCACGGCGAGCCCATGACATAGTCTCGGTCGCCAACATTCATGGCTCGCGTGTCGGGTGATGGCGCGGCTCGACACGGAGGCCGTGACGATGAGCGACTGGAGCAAGGTGACCCGGCCGATTCCGGTCCCGAACGAGTGGACGAAGCCGTTCTGGGACGCGGCCAAGCGGGGCGTGCTGGCGCTGCAGCGCTGTCAGACGTGCAAGCACTTCCAGCATCCGCCGTACGCGACCTGCGTGCAGCTGCATGGCGACCGATCTCGCGTTCGAGCCCGTCAGCGGCAAGGGCGCGATCTACGCCTACACGATCATGTACCACGCGGGCGACAAGCGATTCGCCTCGGCCGATTCCCTACGCGAGCATCATCGTGGAGCTCGACGACGCGCCGGGAGCCCTGCTGGCCGGCCAACCTGCTCGAGGCGCCCTACACCGACGCGAAGGTGGGGCGGCGCGTCGAAGTGGTCTTCGAGCCGCTCAACGACGACTTCACCCTGCCGCAGTTCCGGCTCGCGCGCGACGCGAAGTAGTCCAGGGAGACATCCGGCCCATGTGGGAGCACCGGTGCAAGGTCGCGGTGAGCGGCGTGGGATTCTCGAGGTGACGCGCTCGGCCGAGGTTCCGCTGGCCGCCCACGCGCTCGAGGCGGTGAAGGGCGCCGTGGAAGATTCCGGGCTCGCGATGGCGGATATCGACGGGCTGGCGACCTATCCGGAGCTGCCGGCGACGGGGCATGCGGTGGTCGACGGCGTCACGATCGTCTCGGTCAACTGCATGATGACCATGCTGAAGCTCCCGAATCTCGCCTGGCACGTCCAGGTCGAGACCGTGAACATCGGCGGCGCCGTCCAGCAGGCCGTCAACGCGCTGCTGGCCGGCGTGTGCAAGTACGCGGTGGTCTGGCGCGCGATGCACAATCCGAAGGGCACCTATCAGAACCTGCCCGGTACCTACGCGCAGGGCGCGACGCAGTTCACCGCGCCGTACGGATTCGGCGGCCCGGGACAGGGCATGGCCGTCGCCTACACGCGCTGGCTGGAGCAGCACCACCAGAGCCGCGAGAAGATGGCGACGCTCGCCGTGACGCAGCGCCGGCACTCGCACATGAACCCTCACGCGTACTTCTGCGGCCAGCCGCTCACGCGCGAGGACTATCTCAGCTCGCGGATGGTGGCGTACCCGTTCTGTCTCTACGACTGCGATATCCCGGTGCAGGGCGCCGTCGCCGTCGTCCTCACGACCGCCGATCGCGCGCGCGATCTGCGGCCGCGCCCGGCGTACATCGCCGGCTACGGCCAGCGGCTCGCGTTCGAGGTGGCCGGACGCATCGGCAGCCTGTCGAGCTACATGGAAGGCGGTCGCAGCTCGTCCCGTCTCACCTGGGAGCGATCGGGCTTCTCGCCGAAGGACGTCGACGTCGCGCAGATCTACGACGGGTTCTCCGCGTCGGTGATCTACGGCCTCGAGTCCTACGGGTTCTGCAAGGAAGGCGAAGCGCTGGATTTCATCCAGGATGGACGGATGGAGCTGGACGGTGAGCTTCCGCTCAACACCTTCGGCGGGAGTCTGGGCACGGGGCGCATCCACGGTCTCTGGCACATCATCGAGGGCGCGCTGCAAGCGTCGGGACGCGCGGGCGAGCGCCAGGTCAAGGACGTCAACGTCTCGTTCGTCGGCGCGAGCGCTCCGATCGTGCAGGGGACGACCTTCATCTTCGTCAAAGAACCCTATTGAGCTCGAGGACGTGCGCGGTCGGCGCGCGCTGTCTCTCCAGTCTGAGATCGAGAGGTCGTGTCGCCGTGCTCGCCGCGGCGATTCTCGCCGGCTGTGTGACGACGCCGGTGCCGCCGACGCCGCCCCCGCGCCGAGCCCGGCGCCGCCACCGTCCGTTCCACTCTTGCTTCGCCTCGACGCCGTATCACCCGGCGAGCTCGAAGGGTGGACGCAAAGCGATCCACGCAGCGCCCTGCAGGCGTTCCTCACGCTCGTGCGCCGCGCTCGCGGCCAGACCTGACGACGCGCCGCTCGGAGGCGTCAACTACGCGGGCACCGCGGGTGAGTGGCGCCAGGTCTGCGTCACGGCCGCGCAGGTTTCGGTCGATGATCCGGACGCGGTACGCGGCTTTTTCGAATCCGAATTCGTGCCCTACCGCGTCGCGCAAGGCTCGGGCGCGGGCCTGTTCACGGGCTACTACGAGCCGCAGCTGAAGGGCAGCCGCACACGCCACGGTCCCTATCAAACACCGCTCTACGGTGTTCCCGTCGACCTGGTGAACGTCGACCTCGGGCTGTTCCGCGACAATCTCAGGGGACAGCGGATCGTCGGCAAGGTGGCGGACGGACGCTTGATGCCCTATCCCGCGCGAGCGGAGATCGAGGTCGCCGGGCCGGCTGGGGCCGCGCCGATCCTCTTCGTCGACGATCCGATCGACGCGTTCTTCCTGCAGATTCAGGGATCGGGGCGAGTCGTTCTCGACGACGGCACCGTCGTCCGCGCGGCCTATGCGGCGCAGAACGGCCGGCCCTACACGCCGATCGGGGCGATCCTGATCCAGCGCGGCGAGCTCAAGCCGCGAGACGGTCTCGATGCAGTCGATACGCGCCTGGCTTCTCGCGCATCCCGCCGAAGCTCCTCAGCTGATGAACGCGAACGCGTCCTACGTGTTCTTCACCGAGCAGCCGATCGGCGACCCGTCATTGGGAGCGCTCGGCGCCCAGGGCGTGCCGCTGACACCGGAAGCGAGCCTTGCCGTCGATCTCACCGTGCACGCGCTCGGCATTCCGGTCTGGCTCGAGACGACAGCGCGCCGGATCCGGACACGGCCAAGCCGGACCAGCGCTTCCATCGTCTGCTCGTGATGCAGGACACCGGAGGAGCCATTCGTGGTCCCGTGCGCGGAGACGTCTATTGGGGCTACAGCCCCGACGCGGGCTCGATCGCCGGCCGGATGCGAAGCGAGGGCCGGATGACCGTGTTGTTGCCGAGAAGCGTCGCGGCACGGCTCGGGCCGAACGCCGAGTTCGCCGGCCCGCTGAGCGGCGACGCGCCGCGCGTCAGATGACGCGCTTCTCGGCCGACCTGCCTCACGGACGCTGCCGGCAGCGGCGGCGTGCTGGCGGGCGGACGGCGGTGCTGGGTCGCCTGCTCGTAGCCGTACACGATCTTGATCAAGGTCGGCTCGCTCCACGCGCGGCCCAGCACCTGGAGCCCGACCGGCAGGTGTCGCGCACGAACCCCATCGGCACCGTGATCGCAGGGAAACCCGTCGGCGGTGACAGGCGCGGGCTGTTGTTGCCGTGCGGCGTGTTGAGGTCGCCGATCATGCGCGGCGGGAAGGCCCACGTCGGATAGACCAGCGCGTCGAGCGTGTTGTCGTCCATCACCTTCTGCACGGCCGTCGCGCATCTGCCGCATGTTCTGCGCGACCTGCGCGCAGCGCGGATTCTCGGCCAGCGGCGGCTCCGCCTGACGGTCGAGCAGCCGCTTCTCGATCGACGGATGGAACTTCCCCGACTTGATGATGTCTTCCAGGCGTCTTCACCTGCGCGTCGGGCGCGAGCCGCGGCAGGTACTCGTTGATGTCGAACTTGAACCGGAAGCAGAACAGCATCCCGGGCGGGATGCTGTCGATCTCGGCGATGCGTGACCGGGTCCACGATCGTCGCGCCCAGCCGCCGCAGGTCGGCGAGCGCCTGCTCCATGCGCTTCATCACGTCGGGATCGGTGTTCTGCGGAGTGAACAGCTGCCGCACGACGCCGAGCCGCGTGCCGCGCACGCCGTCCTTGTCCAGGAACTTCAGGTAGCTGTCGGCCCGCTTGCCCTGGCTGGCCGCGGTGACCGGATCCGCCGGATCGTAGCCGGCGATCACGTCGAAGATCGCCACCGCGTCCGCCACGGTTCGCGCCATGGGGCCGCCGATGTCCTTGTCGAGGAAGAGCGGCACGATGCCGTCGCGGCTGGTGAGCCCCATCGTCGAGCGGATGCCCACCAGGCTCGTGTGCGACGACGGCCCGCGGATGGAGTTGCCGGTGTCGGTCCCGAGACCGACGGCGCCGAAGTTCGCGGCGACCGCCGCGGCGGTGCCGCCGCTCGAGCCGGCCGTCACCCGATCCAGCGCGTAGGGATTGCGCGTGTAGCCGGGCAGCAGCGAGTTCACCGTCTCCATCGGATCGAAGGCGAACTCCGCCATGTTGCTCTTCGCCAGCATGATGGCGCCCGCCGCGCGGAGCTTCTTGATCTGGAAGGCGTCCGTCTTCGACATCACGCCCTTCAGCGAGAGCGATCCCGCCGAGGTGGGCATGTCGGTCGTCTCGTAGTTGTCCTTCACGATCAGCGGGACGCAGTGCAGCGGGCCGACGGGACCCGATTGCGCGAACCTGGCGTCGAGCGCGTCGGCGACCTTCAGCGCGTCGGGGTTGGTGACGACGATCGCGTTCAGCGCCGGCCCCTTCTTGTCGTACGCCTCGATGCGGTCGAGGTACATCTGGACCAGCGCGCGGCACGTCAGCGTCTTCGCCTTGAGCGCCGACGTGGATGTCCGCGATCGTCGCCTCCTCGGACCGGACGAGATCGAAGGCGCGTGCGTCGAGCGGAGCCGCGAGCAGGAGAGCCACCGCCAGCGCCATCCACATGGTCAGATCACACCCTCCTCGGCGAGCGCCTTGATCTCCTGGGACGACATCCCGAGCAGCTCGCCGTACACGTAGTTGTTGTCCTCGCCGTAGCAGGGCGCGCCGCGATCGATGCGCCCGCCGATGTACGCCGGGCTCTCGCTCAGCTTGACGGGCACCTCGGCGAGCGGCCACCGACCGATCTTCGTGCCGGTCACCTCGGTCAGCCACGAGAGCGCCGCCAGCTGCGGATCGTTGTCGCAGCGGTCCGCCGCCGTCTGACATACGCCGGCCGGCACGCCGGCGCGCTGCAGGGCGAGCATCGTCTCGTAGGCATCGCGCGATCTTGGTCCAGCCGCCGACGAGCGCGTCGAGGCGCATCCTGGTGCGCCAGCCGCGCGGCGAGATCCCTGAAGCGGTCGTCGCTCGCCCAGTCCGGATGTCCGGCGACCTCGGTCAGCGCGCGCCACTCCGCGTCCGTGAAGCAGGCGATGGTGAGCCAGCGATCGACGCCGGCGCACGGATAGACGTTGTGGGGCGCCGCCGGCTTGTACGGAGAGCGATTGCCGTAGCGGGACCAGATGCGTCCGTTGGCCGACCAGTCCAGGATGGTGGTGCCGCTGATCATGAGCCCGACCTCGGACTGCGAGGCGTCGACCCACTGCCCTTCGCCCGTCCGCGCGCGATGGAAGAGCGCGCTGAGGATCGCGAGGGCGAAGCTGTAGGCACCCATCCAGTCGAGGTACGAGTAGCCCCACCCGGCCGGCATCGCCGGCTCCGGGAGTCCCGACATCTCCGACAAGCCCGAGAACGAATTCGCGATCGGACCCACGGTGCGAAAGCGGCCGTAGGTCCCTTCGCGCCCATGCCCGGACTGCTGGACGTAGATGATGTCGGGCTTGATCGCGCGCAGCGCGTCGTAGCCGAGTCCCCAGTTGTCGAGCACGCCGGGCGAGAAACCCTCCGGCGACGACGTCCGGACATCGCCACCAGGCGGCGCGCGATCTCCAGGCCCTTCGGATGCCGGACGTTCAGCGAGATCCCGCGCTTGCCCGGGTTCTTGTTGTTGAACTGCCCGCCCATGTCCGGATCGGTCACGCCGCGCAACGGCCCCGTCGCCGCATCGCGAGCGGCTCGACCGCCGACCGGCGCCATCGCGGCCATGCGCGTGTCGGGATGGCTCTTCAGCTCGACCTTGATGCTCTCGGCGCCGAACGCGGCGAGGAATCGCGTACCGCCGGCCGAGGCCAGGAACCACGTGAAGTCGAGGATGCGGATCTTGTTCAGCGGGAACGGCTTGCCGCGCGGCGAGAGCCCCTCGCCGACCGGCGCCGCGCCGCGGCGTCGACCACCGGCAGGTCGCGCTCGCGCGGAAGCATCACGGTCTTCGCATCCTCGTTCAGGAGCGGCGCGCGCCGGCCGACCGACCAGGTCGTTCCCGTCGCGAGCCATTTGCTCGTCGCATAGCGGAAGGAGCGGCCGAGCTCCGGATGCTCGACGTCGGTGCAGCTCCGGCGCGCGAGCCAGTGCGGGTCCATCGCGTTCTCGTGGGGCTTACGCAGAGGGGCCCAGAGCATGCCGGCCTCCTGGGCTTCGCGCCACGGCACGTTCTCGTAGGTGAACGCGCGCACGAAGCGCTGGACGGCCTCCATGGCGTGATCGCGCTTCTCCGTGCTCGGCCCGGTGCCCGGCACGAACCGTCCGCTCGTCGGCACGGTGGCTTCTCGGGGTCGAGGCCGGCGTCCATGCCGTACTTCTCGAGCAGGGTCGACGAGCGCCGCCGTGTCGCCCGGACGCGTCCCGAGATTCGCCATCACCCAGCGCCCGTCCTTCGTGTGCACGATCGACGGATGCGGGGTGATGCCCTCGCGCGCGTGACGGCAGGTCTGCCGCAGCACGAGCGCGCGCCGCATCACCCACGTCATCAGGTCGACCTCGGTGGATTTCGCGACCGCCTCGTGGATCGCGCACGACACGCGCTGTCCCTGGCCCGTTCGCCAACGAAACAGCAGCGCGGCGATGATCGAGAACGCGAGCTGCTCGCCGGCGATGTGGAAGGCGTGCCACATCTGCGGGGCGATCGGCGGCAGGTCGTACGTGCCGCCGGGCGCCGGATCGTAGCCGCAGTTCATCATCACGCCGCCCAGGGCCAGGTGCACCAGGTCCGAGCCCTTGAAGTCGGCCCACGGACCGGAATCGCCGAACGGCGACACCCGCGCGACGATCAGGGTCGGCGACTGCCGCATCCAGTGAATTCGCGCTCAGCCCGCGCGCGTCGAGCTCGCCGCGCGGCGTCGACTCCAGCAGCACATCCGCGCCGGCCACGAGCGAACGGAATCGATCCTGGTCTTCCGGACGCTGCAGGTCGAGCACGATCGAGCGCTTGCCGCGGTTGTACTGCCAGAAGAACAGCGAGCGCTCGCGATCCTCGCGATCTTCGTAGAAGGGGCCGATGCGGCGCGTGGGGTTGCCGCCCGGCGGCTCGACCTTGATCACGTCGGCGCCGAGCCCCGCCAGGGTCAGCCCGCAGTACTCAGCCTGCTCGTCGGCCAGCTCGATGACGCGGATGCCGGTCAAGGGACCCCGGCTGGGTGTGCGGGGGTCGGGAACGGAGCGTGCGTCCTGAGCGTCCATGATGATCTCCAATGCATGACCTGGCGGCTCTCGGCCGCGTTGGAACAGCTCGCGTCGCGACTATATCCTGTTCGCGCAAACGAGGCTCGGCCGGAGTGACGAGGCCTGTCCCGCCTGGGTCGAGGAGGATCGAATCCGATGGCGCGCTTCGACGACTACGCGACGAAGTTCCAGACGATCCGCATGGAGCGGCGCGACGGCATCTTGCAGATGACGTTTCACACCAACGGCGGCCCCTGCAGTGGGGACTCCTGCCCCACGGCGAGTTCCCTCAGGCCTTTCGCGACGTCGGAAGCGATCCCGAGAACAAGGTCGTCATCCTCACCGGCACCGGTGATACGTACTCCGGTCCGCGCGCGGCCGGGGGCACCGGCATGCGCAGCACGCCGGCGCAGTGGGATCGCGTCTACTGGGAGGGCAAGCACCTGCTGATGAGCCTGCTCGACATCGAGGTGCCGATGATCAGCGCCATCAACGGCCCGGCCTGGCGGCACTCGAGATCCCGCTCCTGTGCGACATCGTGCTCGCCGCCGACGACGTGCAGTTCCAGGACTCGGCCCACTTCCCGAACGGGATGGTGCCGGGCGACGGCATGCACATCATCTACCCGCTGCTGCTCGGCTGGAATCGCGGCCGCTACTTCCTGCTGACCGGGCAGACCCTCGACGCGCGGAAGGCGCTGGAGCTGGGGCTGGTCAGCGAGCTGCTGCCGCGCCCCGATCTCCTGCCGCGCGCCTGGGCGCTGGCCGAGCAGATCGCGCAGCAGCCGGCGCTTCTGCTTCGCTACACGCGCGTGCTCTTCACCCAGCCGCTCAAGCGGCAGCTGATCGACTATCTGGGCTACGGCCTGGCGCTCGAGGGCATGAGCGTGGTCGATCGCACCGTCACGCCGGGCGCGTGATCCCGATGCCGGCCGCGGCCACCGACCGCGTTCACCTGAGCGTCGCCGAGGCCCGCGCGCTGTCCGAGAGCGCCATGCGCGGGATCGGATACGAGCCCGAGGAGGCCCGCATCCTCGCCGACCACGTGCTCGACGCGGCGCTCTGCGGCTACGAGTATTCCGGCCTGCCGAAGCTGCTCAACGTCGCCGATCATCCGTTCTTCAAGGCTCCGCGCCACCCGATGCGCGTCGTCAAGGAGACGAGCGTGTCGGTGCTGTTCGACGGCGGCAACCAGAGCGGCATGCTCGGGATGTACTACGCGACGCGCGCCGTGATCGAGCGGGCGCAGGCGCTACGGCTTCGCGCTGGTCGCCGTCAGCAACATCTGGATGAGCGGGCGCAGCGCCTACTACGTCGAGATGGCGGCGCGCGCCGGCCTGATCGGCATCCACACCGTGGCCGCGCCGCCGATGGTCGCTCCGCTGGGCGGTGCGAAGCGCGGCGCTCGGCACCAATCCGATCGCGTTCGGCTTTCCGATGGAGGGCGATCCGCTCGTGATCGACCTCGGCACCTCCGCGTTCATGGGCACCGATCTCCAGTTCCGCCAGCGCCTCGGCATTCCGCTGCCGGAAGGCGTGGCGCTCGACGAGCGCGGTCGTCCCACGACGGACGCCGGCGCCGCGCGGCGCGGCGCGATCTTGCCGTTCGGCGGGCACAAGGGCTACGCGCTGGCGCTCGCGACGCACGCGCTCGGCGTGCTCTGCAGCGCGGTACCGACCGAGGAGAGCACCGGATATCTCTTCATCGCGTTCAAGCCCGATCTGTTCGTTCCGCTGGACGACTATCGGCGCGCGCTGGCCGCGGAGATCGCCGCGATCAAGGCGACGCCGCGGCAGGAGGGCGTCGCCGAGATCCGCATCCCCGGCGAGCGCGCGTATCGCGAGCGCGACGCGCCTCACGCGCGAGGGCATCGAGATCGACCGGCGCATTCAGGACGCGTTGATCGCGCTCGCCGAGGGCAAGCGCCGCGCCTGAGACTCGCTCGCGGCGTATACTCCCGGCCATGCGAGAGAACACGCTCAAGCAACGGCTCTACGCCGGCAAGGCCGCCTTCGGCGTCATGTGCACCTTCCCCTCACCGCCCGTGGTGGAGATGCTCGGCCACCTCGGCTTCGACTGGATCCTGCTCGACAACGAGCACGGCTCCATCACCGTCGACACCGCCGAGGCGTGCATCGCCGCCGCCGAGCTCACCGGCATGGCGCCGATCGTGCGCCCGGTCGGGAACAAGCCCGAGATCATCGCGCCGTTCCTGGATCGGGGCGCCTGGGGCGTGCAGGTTCCCCACGTCAACACGGCGGCCGAAGCCCGGGCCGCCGTCGACGCGGTGAAGTACGCGTCCGGAGGGTCACCGCGGTATTTTCAGCGGCGGCCGTCCCGCCGGCTACGGCTTCAAGGGCACCACCGCGGACTACGCGAAGGAAGCCAACCGCCAGACCTTGGTGTGCCTGATGCTCGAAGAAGTCGAGGCGATCGACAACCTGCCCGGAGCTGGTCACCGTGCCGGGTGTCGACGTCTACTTCATCGGCTCCGGCGACCTCTCGCAATCGATGGGCTCACACGGGCAGCCGACGCATCCGGACGTGCAGAACATGATGGAGCGCGGCGTGAAGACGATCACCGGCGCCGGGCGGATCGCCGGATGCAGCTGCCCTGACAACCTCATCCCGAAGTTCCTGGGCCTGGGCGTGCAGTACTTCCACAGCACCGTGGGCCGACTGCTCCAGCAGAGCAGCGAGGCCTATCTACAGAAGATGCGGCAGGCGGCGACCTCCGCCGGCCAGTAAGCTCAAGGGAGAATTCATGGCTCGTATACCGCTCGTCACGCGAGATCAGATCGCCGAGAAAGAAAAACCCGCGTATGACGCCTTCATGCTGAGCCGCGCAGGGCCGTCCAAACATCGGTCCCTACTCGCTACTGCTGCACATGCCGGAGATGGCGCAGCGACTCGAGGCTCTGCGCACCTACATTCGCGACGAGGCCAGCCTGCCGCAGCGGCTTCAGGAGCTGGTCATGATCTCCGTCGCCGCCGAGATGGGCTGCGCCTTCATCTGGTACGCACACGCCGCCGCCGCCCGGCAGGCCGGCCTGCGCGGCGACATCGTCGACAACATTCGCGACAAGCGCCCGCTCGTGAACCTCGACCCGGACGAGCAAACCGTCATCGACTTCACCCGCGAGCTGCTCCAGCATCGCAAGGTGAGCCGGCCCACGTTCGACGCCGCGACGGCGCGCTTCGGTCAGCGCGGAGCCATGACCTTGACGAATCTGGTCGCGTGCTACGCGGTACTCGCGTACAACATGAACACCTACGAGCTGGAAGCGCCGGCGCACGCCACGGAAAAGCCGCTGACGGCGTAGAGGCCGACCATGACCAACGATGCACTGCGCACGATCTTGCCGGTGGCCGGCTGGGGCGACGACCGTGCCCGCGAGGTCGAGATCACCGGCGGCACTGATCCGATCTTGCCGACGCCGTTCCGCATCGGCGAGACCAGCGCCGCCGCGCTCGCGGCCGTCGGCCTCGCGGTCTCCGATCTGTGGGCGCTGCGCACCGGGCGGCGCCAGGAGATCGCGGTCGACACCCGCCAGGCGACGGCGTCGCTCCGCAGCGGGCACTACATGAAGATGGACGGCGCGCCACGTGTCGACCGAGCGCAACACGGTGATGGGCGTCTATCCGGCCAAGAACGGCCGCTGGAGCTACCTGCACTGCAATTTCCCGAACCATCGCGCCGCCGCTCTCGAGCGTGCTCGGCGTGCCGGAAGATCGCGAGGCGGTCCGCAAGGCGGTCGCGCAGTGGGACGCGCTCGAGCTCGAGGAAGCGATCATCGCCGCGAAGGGCGCCGGCGGCATGGTGCGCACGATGGACGAATGGGCCAAGCACCCGCAGGCCGCCGCGATCGCTTCGCTGCCGCTGATGGAGATCGTCAAGATCGGCGAGAGCTCGCCGGAGAAGCTGCCCGCCGGGGATCGCCCGCTGTCGGGCATCCGCGTGCTCGACCTGACGCGCGTCCTCGCCGGGCCGACGTGCGCCCGCACCCTGGCCGAGCACGGCGCCGACGTCCTGAAGATCACCGGGGCGCACCTGCCGAACATCGGTTACCAGGAATACGACACCGGCCACGGCAAGCTCTCCGCCCACCTGGATCTGCGCGAGCCGAAGGACGTCGAGATCTTGCGCGGGCTGGTGCGCGAGACGGACGTCTTCTCACAGGGCTACCGCCCGGGAACGCTCGGCACTCGCGGGTTCTCGCCCGAGACACTCGCGAAGCTGCGGCCCGGGATCGTCTTCGTCTCGCTGTGCGCCTTCGGCCACGTCGGACCGTGGGCGTCACGCCGGGGCTTCGACACGGTGGTGCAGACGGTCAGCGGCATCACGAGCCGCCAGGGTGATCTCTTCCCCGGCCTCGGCGCCGGGTCCGCAGTTCTATCCGGTGTCGGCGATCGACTATCTGACCGGCTATCTCATGGCCTTCGGCGCGATGGTCGCCCTCGCGCGCCGGGCCCGCGAGGGCGGCAGCTGGCTCGTGCGGATCTCGCTCGCGCAGACCGGGCGCTGGCTCGTCGGGCGCGGTCAGGTGCCGGAGGCCGAGCTCCAGGACGTGCGCGAAGGAGTTCACGCCCGTCGGAGCTCGAGCGCTGGTCGATCACGAGCGAGACGCCGGTCGGCCGCCTGCGTCATCTCGGACCCGTGCTGCGTATGTCCGAGACCGCTGCCGCGCTGGGCCCGGCCGTCGGTTCCGCTCGGTTACAACGAGCCCGTGTGGCCGGCGCGTGCCTCATAGCCTTCGCGCTCGTCTGACCGCGAGCATCGGCTCGCTCGCGATCGTCACGCTGCTGCTCGCCGGTTGCCTGCCCGCACTGCGCGGTGATTCCGTCTCGCGCGGCGAGTGGCCGAGCTACGGCAACGACGCCGGCGGCACCCGCTACTCGCCGCTGACCCAGATCGACCGTCAGAACGTCGCGCGCCTGCGCGTCGCATGGACTTACCGGACGGGCGAGACCGTCGGCGTGCCGGCCCCTGGGCGCACTACGCCTTCGAGGCCACGCCGCTCATGGTGGACGGCACGCTCTTCTTCAGCACGCCGTACAACCGCGTGATCGCGCTCGACGCCGAGACCGGGAAAGAACGCTGGGCCTGGGACGCGAACGTCGATCGCACGCGCCGCGTCGCGATCGCCACGTCGCGGGCGTCTCCACGTGGCTCGATCGTCGAAGCTCGCACCGACCGCGCGTGTCGCCGTCGCATCTTCCTCGGCACCATCGACGCGCGGCTCGTCGCCCTCGACGCGGCAACCGGGGCGCCGTGCGCCGACTTCGGACGCGGCGGCACGGTCGACCTCACGGAGGGCATCGAGGTCCTCGACGACTGCCGCTGCTATCAGGTGACCTCGCCGCCGGCGGTCGTGAACGGGCTCGTGGTCGTCGGCTCCTCGATCGGCGACAACCGCGCCGCCGACCTCGAGCGCGGCGTCGTCCGCGCGTACGACGCGCGCAGCGGCGCGCTCCGCTGGAGCTGGGATCCGATCCCGACGCGCGAGTCGGATCCGGCGCGCGCGACGTGGGCCGGCGACAGCTGGCGCCGCACGGGCGCGGCCAACGTGTGGTCGGTGATGTCGGTCGATGCGGAACGCGGGCTCGTCTTCCTGCCCACGAGCAGCCCGAGCCCCGACTTCTACGGCGGCGAGCGGCTCGGCGCGAACCGTCTACGCGAACTCGGTGGTGGCGCTGCGGGCGGCGACGGGCGACGTCGTCTGGCACTTCCAGGTCGTGCATCACGACCTGTGGGACTACGACGTGCCCGCTCAGCCCGTCCTCGTCACCATGACTCGGGAGGGCAGCCGCGTTCCCGCCGTCGTCGTCGACGACCAAGATGGGCCACGTCTTCGTCCTGCATCGCGACACCGGCGCGCCGCTCTTTCCCGTCGAGGAGCGGGCCGTCCCGAAGAGCACCGTGCCCGGGGAGGAAGCGTCACCGACGCAGCCGTTTCCGATCCGGCCTCGCGCGCTGGTGCCCGCGCGCCTCACCGCGGACGATGCGTGGGGACTGTCGCCGGATGAACGCGATGCGTGTCGCGCGTGGATCTCGCGGTTGCGGTCCGAAGGCATCTTCACGCCGCCGAGCTTCGAGGGCACCGTCATCTTTCCCGGCTACGCCGGCGGCGCGAACTGGGGCAGCGTGTCGCACGATCCGGTGCGCGGGCTGCTGATCGCCGCCACGAATCGCCTCGCGTTCGTGGTCACGCTGGTTCCGCGCGACCAGCTACCCGCAGGAGCGCGCGCCACGGCCGCGCGTCCGGGTCGCGAGTTCGCTCCGCAGCGCGGAACGCCCTACGGGATGTATCGCGAGGCGCTGGTGTCGCCGGGCGGCTTGCCGTGCAACCCGCCGCCGTGGGGCGCGCTGACCGCCGTCGATCTCGCGACCGGCGATGTCCGCTGGGAAGTGCCGCTCGGCACGTCGCCGGAGCTGCCGACGATTCCCGGGCTCAGTCAACTTTGGCGGCGCCCTCACCACCGCGAGCGGACTGATCTTCATCGGCGCGGCGCGCGACACGACGTTGCGGGCCTTCGACATCGAGACCGGAACAGTGCTCTGGAGCGGCGAGCTGCCGGCGAGCGCGCAGGCGACGCCGATGACGTACCGCTGCGCCGAGCGGCAAACAGCTCGTCGTGATCGCCGCCGGTGGGCACACCGCGTTGAGGACGAAGCCCGGCGACTATATCATCGCGTTCGCGCTGCCGTGATGATCTACTCGAGCTCCACCAACCTCGAGAGGTGAAGACCGCCATGAACAAGATCGTTGCCTCGCCCGAGCAGGCCGTCGCGGACATCCCCGACGGCGCGACGGTGGCCATCGCCGGGTTCGGCGTCGCGCACCGGTTTGCGACGAGCCCTGATCTGCGCCCTGCGCGATCAGAAGACGAAAGATCTGACGCTCGTCTGCAACTCGCTCGGCGACGCCGGCGCGACTCGCGGTCAGATCCTCGCCGAGAACAACCAGGTGAAGAAGCTGATCGCGGCGTTCTCCGTGCGGCCGGGCACGCCGACCGCGAGCGAGGAGCAGATCGCGGCCGGCAAGATGGAGGTCGAGCTGGTTCCCCAGGGCATCCTGGTCGAGCGCTGCCGCGCGGGCGGCGCCGGAATCCCGGCGTTCTACTCGCCGACCGGCGTCGACACCGACCTCGCGACGGGACGGGAGATCCGCGAGTTCGACGGCAAGCGCCACGTCCTCGAGTACGCGATCCACGTGGACTACGCCCTGCTGCGCGGCTATCGCGCCGACCGTCTCGGCAACGTCCAGTTCCGCGGCGGGAGCCAGAATTTCAATCCGAGCTTCGCCAAGGCCGCGCGGGTCGCGATCGTCGAGGTGGACGAGATCGTGGAGCCCGGCGAGATCGCGCCGGAGCTGATCGATCTGCCCGGGATCTTCGTGTCGCGCGTCGTCAAGACGACGCACGTGCGTCGACGGCAAGGCCTGGCGCCGGCCGGCGCGACGGCCCGCGGACCAGCCGCGCCTCTACGACGGCAAGCCGGCGCTGACGCGCGAGGGCATCGCGAGGAACGCGGCCAGGCTCGTCAAGGAAGGCACCTACGTGAATCTCGGCGTCGGCATCCCCACGATGGTGTCGAACTACCTCGAGGGCCGCGACGTGATCCTGCACGCCGAGAACGGCGTCCTCGGCTACGGCCGGATGGTGTCGGACGAGAACGAGATCGATCCCGACATCTACAACGCCGCCGGCCAGTTCGTGGCGCTGAACCCCGGCGCGCTCGTTCTTCGACAGCGTCACGTCATTCGAGATGGCGCGCGGCGGCCGGATCGACACCGTGATCCTCGGCGCCTACGAGGTCGATCGAGCACGGCAGCGTCGCGAACTGGAGCACGGCGGACGCCAAGCGCGGCGGCATCGGCGGCGCGATGGACCTGCTGTCCGGCAAGGGCGACCTGATCATCGTGATGGAGCACGTGGACAGCAAGGGCCGCCCGAAGCTGCGGCGGAAGTGCACCTATCCCGCTGACCGGCAAGGCATGCGTCAGCTACGTGGTGACCGACCTGGCGCTGCTGCGCTGGGACGAAGCCGCTTCGTCCTCGACGCAGTGGCGCCGGGGTTCACGCCCAAGGACGTGATCGCGCTGACGGAGATGGACGATCGCGGTCGCGCCGAACGTTCCGGACGATGGAGTGACGGGAGGCCACACATGCGAGCCGTGACCTTTTCCCTGATTGGGTGGCCCCGGAAGTACTAGAACTGTCGGACCTGCCCGGAGCCGCAGCCCGGCCGCCGGCGAGGTGCGCATCCGTGTCGCGGCGGCGACGGTCAACCCGACCGACATCAGCTTCCGCAGCGGACGGCAGCTGACCACCGCCCAGCTGGCCGAGATGGGCGTGCTGCCGCCCTACATCCCCGGCATGGAGCTGGCCGGAGTCGGTGGACGCCGTCGGCGAGGGCACGAGCTGGCGCCCCGGCGACCGCGTGATGGCGATCGTCAATCCGCGCCGTCCGGGCGGTGGCGCCCAGGCGGAGCTGGTGGTCGTTCCGGCCGCGTCCGTCGCCGCGCGTGCCCGAAGGCAACGAGCCTGGAAGCCGCCGCCACGCTGCCGATGAACGGGCTGACGGTGCGCCTCGCGCTGGACCGGCTCGCGCTCAAGCCGGGGCAGACCCTCGGGGTCACGGGCGCGGCCGGCGCCGTCGGCGGCTACGCGGTCGAGCTCGGCGTCAGCGACGGCCTGCGCGTGATCGCGGTGGCGGCGACCGCAGGACGAAGCGCTGGTGAAGCGCTTCGGCGCGACGACGTTCATGCCGAGCGGCGACGCGGCGATCCGCGGCCTCTACGACGCGGCTCCCGGGGCGTCGATGGACTGATCGACGCGGCGGTGCTCGACGCCGCCGCCCTGCCCGCGATCCGGGATGGCGGCAAGCTGGCGACCGTGCGCGGCTTCGCCGGCCCGTCCGAGCGAGGCATCACGATCGAGCCGGTGCGGGTGGCCTCGTACGTGCTCAACCACGAAGCGCTCGATCGGCTGGGTCGTCTCGTCGCCGAAGGCGGCTCACCCTGCGCGTGCGCGGAGACCTTCCCGCCCGAGCGGGCGGCGGACGCGCAGCGCAAGATGGCCGCCGGCGGAACTCGAGGACGGCTCGTGATCGTCTTCTGAGTCGGCCGCCGGAGACAAGAGGTGACGCGATGACAGACGGTAAAGGGCCGCTGCACGGTATTCGCGTGATCGACCTGGGCCGCCACCAGGCCGGACCCCGCTGCGCCCAGGTGCTCGCCCGCCTCGGGGCGGAGGTCATCAAGATCGAGCGCGCTGGGCGGCGAGGAAACCCGCTACCACGCGCCGTGGGTGCGCAAGCAGAGCGCCTACTGGGTGCAGTACAACAGCGGCAAGAAGAGCGTGAGCATGGACTTGCGCAAGCGAAGAAGCGAAGGACGCACTGCGCAAGCTGATCAAGGTTTCCGATGTGGCTGGTGCAGAACTTCCGACCTGGGACCATCGAAGAGATGGGCTTCGGGTACGACGTGCTGAAGGCGCTTGAATCCCCGCATCATCATGGTCAATGTCTCCGCGTACGGCCAATTCGGCCCCTATCGCGACCAGATCGGCTACGACCCCATCGGGCCAGACCATGTCCGGCATCGCGATGGTCACCGGCGAGGAGGGCATGCCGCCGATTCGCGCCGGCGTTCCCATCATCGACCGCACCACCGCGCTGCACTCCGCGATCGGCACCCTGGCGGCCCTCCTCGAGCGCAGCATCTCTGGCGAGGGGCAGAGCATCGACGTGTGCCTGGCCGACTCCGGCTACAGCATGACCGAGATTCCCATCACCGCCTACCACGGGCGCCGGGACTCGAGCCGCAAGCGGGGCAGTCCGATGCGCCGCCCAGCGGCATGTACCCCTGCAAGGACGGCTGGGTCCTGATCGCCGCCGGCGATCAGCACCACTGGCATCGCGTGTGCGCCGCGCTCGGGAAACCCGGAGTGGCAGGAGGATCCGCGCTTCACCACCCGCCGCGAGCGTGCAGCAAGCACGCGCGAGGTCGTGAACGAAGGCGATGCGCGACGCTGATGGCCACGCATGACGATGAAGGATGCCATCGCCCACTTCACGCGAGCACGACGTCGTGGCGGCGCCGGTGAACACCATCGCGCAGGCAGCTCAGGATCCCCATCCCTGGGAGCGGCGGGCGATGGTGGAGGTCCCGATTTCCTGGCCGGCACGATCGCCGTCTCCGGTGACTTCTGGCACTTCGGCCGCACGCCCGGCCGTCGTCGGCTCGACACCCAAAGTGGGCGAGCACAACGACGAGGTGCTAGGCGGCCTCCTGGGCTACTCCGAGGAAGACATCGCCGAGCAATACGTAACTGAACGAAGTACAAC